>Ga0307990_1003975_pt1 | contig 11008 bp, 7 predicted proteins | sample EllFjometagen129_FD_203168 | JGI IMG/M metagenome (GOLD analysis project Ga0307990, IMG submission 203168) | Marine microbial communities from Ellis Fjord, Antarctic Ocean - #129 | ecosystem: Environmental > Aquatic > Marine > Unclassified | place: Southern Ocean | collected 2014-10-08
CAGGGAAATGTGATGGCTAAAAATAAGAAAATTGTTTTGGCGTATAGCGGCGGGCTTGATACGAGTGTTATATTGCCCTGGCTTAAAGAGACTTATGGGTATGAGGTAATTGCTTTTGCGGCTGAGCTTGGTCAGGGTGATGAACTGGCTGGGATCAAGAAAAAGGCAATGGCTACGGGTGCGGTTAAGTGCATTGTTAAAGACCTGCGTAAGGAGCTGGTAGAGGATTATATCTGGCCTATGCTAAAGAGCGGGGCTATCTATGAGCATGATTATCTGCTCGGGACGAGTATAGCTCGGCCTTTGATTGCTAAGCATCAGGTTGAGATCGCTCAGCAGGAAGGGGCGGTTGCGGTTGCTCATGGCGCTACGGGTAAAGGCAATGATCAGGTGAGGTTTGAGCTTACGTTTATGGCTCTTGATCCTACGCTTGAAATAGTTGCGCCTTGGAAGGATGAGAATTTTAAATTGACATCGCGTGAGGCGGCGGTCGATTATGCTAAGAAGCGTAATATCCCTATCGAGCAGAGTAAGAAGAAAATATATTCTCGTGACAGGAATTTGTGGCATATCAGCCATGAAGGTGCCGACCTTGAGGAGCCCTGGAATGAGCCTAAGGACAATCTGTTTGTGATGAGCAGGGTGGTGTCGAAGACGCCTGATAAGGCTGACTATGTGGAGATCGGTTTTAAGGAAGGTGTGCCTGTTCGGCTTAATGGTAAGACAGTCGGCGGGGTTCGGATGATCGAAGAGCTTAACGCTATCGGCGGAAAGCATGGGGTTGGGCAGAGCGATCTGGTTGAGAATCGGCTTGTCGGGATGAAGAGCAGGGGCGTTTATGAGACGCCTGGCGGGACTATCCTGATGGCGGGACATAAGGCGGTTGAGAGTTTGACGCTTGACAGGGAAACTATGCATTATAAACAGATAGTTGCGCTGAAGTATGCGGAGCTGGTTTATTATGGGCAGTGGTTCTGCGGATTGCGAGAAGCTATCGATGCGTTTGTCGATGTTACGCAGAGGAATGTCACGGGGACAGTTCGGCTTAAATTGTTTAAGGGCAGGTGCTCTCTGGCAGGGGTTAAGAGCCCGAAGAGCTTGTACAGGGGCGATCTGGCGAGCTTTACGATGGGCGCGGAATATAACTCGATGGATGCGACCGGGTTTATCAGGCTTTTCGGTTTGCCGATGAAGGTGGCTGGCGCGGTGAACAGAAAAGGTGCAACTAAGAAAAAGAAATAACAACAGGAGTATGTTTGTAGATGAGTTTTGAGCCAGATTATAGAAATATTTTAGATGCTGCGAATAATAAGAGACCCGCAAGATTGCCTTTGTATGAGCATTTTATTAATGTTGAATTTATGGAGAAGCTTAAGGGTAGTAAGTTTGCAGAGCTTGAGGGCGGCGATGAGGCGGATTTGAAAGAATTTTTCGCTAACTACTGCGGGTTTTATCGTGAGATGACTTATGATACGGTTTCGTTTGAGGCTTGTGTAACGCAGATCTTGCCTGATGCGGGTGCGCTTTTGGGTGAAGGGGCTGGGCCTATACAGAGCAAGGCTGACTTCGAGGGTTATCCGTGGGATGAGCTGGCGGAGATGTACTGGCAGATGGCGGATAAGAAATTTAAGGTTCTCGGCGAGAGTATGCCTACGGGGATGAAGGGTATCGGCGGGGTCGGGAACGGGATATTCGAAGTTAGTGAGGATCTGGTCGGGTTCGAGCAGCTTTGTTATATGCAGGTCGATGATCCGCAGCTGTTTGAGGATTTGTATGTGAAAATCGGAGATCTGTTCGTTGAGATATGGTCGAATTTTTTAGATAAGTACGGCGATATTTACGCGGTTTGCAGGATGGGCGACGACCTTGGGTTTAAGACGGGGACGCTGCTATCGCCTGGGGCGATTATTGCCAATATTGTGCCACAGTATAAGAGGGTTATTGAGCTAGTTAAAAAAGCTGGTAAACCATTTTTGTTTCATTCGTGCGGGAATATTTTTTCTGTGATGGATGAGATCATTGCAGTTGGTATTAGTGCAAAGCATTCCAATGAGGATGCTATATCGCCTTATGAAAAGTGGATCGAGCTATATGGTGACAAAATCGGTATGTTCGGCGGGATCGATGTTGATCTGCTCTGCCAGAGGCCCGCGGATGAAGTTTTTGATTATGTTGTTGAGTATGGTACCATGTATCGCAGGGTTGCTAACGGGTATGCTTTGGGGTCGGGTAATTCGATCCCGGAATATGTGCCTGTCGATGGGTATCTGGCGATGGTGCGGGCAGCTGCGAAGATCAGAGAAAATGAAAGTTAACTAAAACGCTCAAAAATAATCAGAGCGGTTTTGAAAAATTTAAACACTATTAAAGGAATGATAAGTGTCAACTGTGCCGGACTGGATATGGATTAGTTTTATATTTGCGACGGGCTGCTGCATCGGCAGTTTTCTGAATGTGGTGATCTACCGGTTGCCGAGGGGCAAATCTATAGTGACACCTCCGTCGGCGTGCCCGGGGTGCGGGGCCCTGATAAAATTTTATGATAATATTCCGCTTGTCTCCTGGTTTGTTTTGGGGGGCAGGTGCCGAAAGTGCAAGACGAAGATATCGGTTCGGTATTTTATTGTCGAGCTTTTGACGGGGGGGATGTTTGTCGGGCTGTTTCTGCTTTATTACCATACGACGGTCAGAGCTTCGATGGGCGATTTTATAGCTGACAGGAGTTGGTTCGTTTATGCGCTTCATTTGATTCTGATCGCGACGTTTATCGCGGCATCGGCGATCGATCTTGAGCTTTGGGTCATTCCTATTGGGCTATGCTGGTTTGTTACGGCGGCGGGGCTGATATGCTCGGCGGTCGGCGGATATGTGATGGACTATCATTTTGTCAGCGGGAATTTTCTTTTGCCAGTTGCTTCAGCGAAGGTTGCGGCGATGAGCGGCGGGGCTATTCTGGGGCTTATTGTTTCTTTTGGGCTGCTTGCAACCGGGTTTTTAAAAAGAAGTTATGAAAATTTGGATATGGAGGAAGAATCTGAGCAGGGCGTCGGGGGCGAGGACTGCGATAATTATAATCATCGGCTTGAGATGTTGTGGGAGGTTTTGTTTTTGCTGCCTATTATAGCGGGGTGCGTGGGGTCTTATCAGCTTGCTTTGAGGAATGAGATGGTTGGGCAGTGGTGGCTTGATATTTCGCAAGTGCCTTGGGTGGCTGGATTTACGGGCAGTTTGTGGGGGTATTTCGTAGGTTGCGGCGTTGTTTGGGTGACGAGGATATTCGGTACGCTGGCGTTTGGGAAAGAGGCAATGGGGCTCGGCGATGTGCACCTTATGGGGGCGGCTGGCGCTGTGATAGGGCCTGTGATGGTGGTGGTTGCGTTCTTTATTGCACCGTTTTTCGGGTTGGCGTGGGCGGCTTTTCAAATGTTTTTTAAAAAAACAAGGCAAATTCCTTATGGTCCGTTCTTGTCAATGGGTATATTTAGTGTTATGATTCTGAACGATACGGTTTTCAGATATCTGATAACCATGTTTTATATTGGACAATAAAAATGGATTTTAATAATATTTAAAAGGAGGTTTCGGATGTTAACAGCCCACAAGAAATCAATTTTACTACTAACAATTGCCCTTATGAGTGTTACGCTTCTTTCGGGTTGTACGAACTGGAAGAAAAAATATCTGGCACTCAATGTCGAGCATGAAAACCTGAAGGGTTTGCTTGATCGTGAAAAAGCAGAGAAAGGTCAGCTTGCAGATCAGGTTTCTCAAAGTCAGCAGACAATTGCGGAATTGCAGCGAAAGATCGAAGAACAAAATCAGACACCAGCTGAGGCTACTGGTTTTGGAGATGGTTATGATGTAGCTTTTGACGCCAATGCAGGGACGATCACAGTGACATTGGAAAACTCTATTTTGTTTTCATCAGGTAAGGCGACATTGAAACAATCAACGAGTAAGGAACTCGATCATATTCAGTCAGTGCTTTCGGGCCAATATGCCGGCAAGCAGGTTGATGTAGTTGGTCACACCGACAGCGATCCTATTAAGAAATCCAGCTGGAAAGATAACTGGGAGCTTTCGGCACAGCGTGCACTTTCTGTTACCAGATATCTTGTTAAACAGGGTTTTGCACAAGAGCAGATTCGTGCGATTGGTTGCGGCGAGGCAAGACCAGTAGCATCTAATACCAGTTCCGCGGGTAAGGCCAAGAACCGCAGAGTTGAGATCGTGGTTCATGTTAAGGACAATGTTGCTCAGTAAGCAATAGGCTTTGATTAATCAAAGGCAGCTTCTATTTTGTAGGGGCTGTCTTTTTTTATTTATGTGGTGAGATGAATATCTGATTTGTTTTGTTGATTTTTGCACGGATGTATCCGTTGTGTGAGGTGTGGTAAAGTTTCGAATCCGGGTAATTTTTTATTACGCGGTTCTTTTCATATTCTGTATGGCCGCAGCTGCATATTATGATTTCCGGCGAGAGGTGTTTTAGGAAGTCGTAATTTGTGGTATTTGCGGAGCCGTGATGGGGGGCGATGAGGATGTCACATTTTAGCTGGGGGTAAGTCAGGATCAGTTGATTTTGAGCTTTTTGGGTAATGTCACCACAGAGGAGGATTTTTCGGCTGTTGTATTCGATCAGTGAGACGATAGATCTGTCATTGTCAGAGAGGGAACTGTCGGCGCAGAATTTGTCTGTTGGCCAGAGTTTTTTAATTGTAATGTTTTCAGAGAGGGTAAAGGAATCGTCGAATTTCTTGATTTGTAAATTTTTAGTTTTTAAGAAGGTGCTTAATTTTTTTGCGGTATTTGAGGTGGAGATATCTTCGAGGAAAGCCTGAGAAGTCAGGACGGAGTTTATGTTTTTCTCTTTGGCTACTTCACAGAGGCCATTGATATGATCGAGGTCGTTATGGCTTATTATTACGGTGTTTATGGTTGATATGCCGAGGTTATCGAGGAAAGGGTTGACGATTTTTTTACCGATGTTGGAGTAGTTTATTGAGCCACAATCAAACAGGATGTTTTGGCCTTTGGGAGATTGGGCGAGTATTGCTTGACCATGACCTACATTCAGGATGTGGAGAGTGAAATCTTTTGGGTGGGTGTTGTGGTATTTTGTAATTACCAGGGCGGTAATTATCAGGATGACTGAAATGTTGCATATTAGTTTTTTTAGTCTGAAATTTTCGAGGCGGGCGTATTTGGCGAATAATATAAATGCGTAATAAAAGAGGATTATCAAAACTGAGACTTTGCCTATTAATATTACTGATAGATTCAGATCAGCGAGAAATTTTACGAAGGCGATCATGATGTCGGTGAGCAAGAAGAGGAGTTTTTCCAGCAGTGCAGCAGCGGTGGGGAGCATGAAAAAAATGATTATTTTTGCAAAGCCGATGATAAGGATCAATGCAACGAAGGGGAAAACAAGAACAGTCCATAATACTGTTAAAGGCTGGATTCCGTTGAAGTGGTACAGGAGGATTCCGGCGCCGCCGAGCCAGGCACTTAATCCGGTTGTGAACATCGCTGTAATGTATAGAACAAATCGTTTTGATGTTCTGGATAATGCGTTTTGTTTTTTTAGTTTGTTAAAAACAGGGTCTATGAGATGGACGCATAAAAACATCATGAAATGACGACAGAAAATCAGGATGCTGAGGACGCAGGTGAAGGATAGCTGAAAGCCTGGGTTGAATATTGCTGTTGGTTTTATAAGGAGCAGGACTATCGCTGATAGTGACAGCGAATTAAAAGAGTTAGGCGTTTTGCTTATGAGGAATGACAGGCAGAATATCCAGCACATTATCGCAGCTCGGATGGTTGGTGCTCTTGGCGGGATCGCGAGAATAAACAGAGATGTTACTATTATACATATCAGGGCTCGGGCGGGTTTGGTTAGTCCCGCGGTTTTGCATAAGAACCATATCATTGCGACTAAGATGCCAAAGTGCATTCCGGATAGGCTGATAAAGTGCAGGAGTCCGGTTTTTTTGAATGCGAGGTAAACGTCAGAGTTGATATTGTGCCTTTGGCCTAACAGGAGAGCTTCGAGCAGAGCGGTGTTTTGTGATTCCAGGGAGTTATCCGGGATAAGAGCGATGTCGGCGAGGGCTTTTACTTTATTTTTGAATCGGTAGAAAAGGCTTTTGTTTTTCTGGAGCAGTAATGTTATGGAACTATTTGATTTTACATGTGCAGAGAGGATAACTTTTTTTCCGGCCATGTATTGCTTAATGTCGAATTGTGCCGGGTTTGTCGGCGCGGAGAATCTGCTTAACCGGCATAGCATTTCAATGTGATCGCCTGGGGTTAGGCGGGTTACGGGTTCTGATATGGTGACGTATATCGTGGTGTTGGTTTTTTCCCAGCCTTTGTCGGTTTGGGATTCGGTGGCGGTAAGGTAGAAAGATGTTGTTTTGTCAGTATAAGTGAAATTGCTGAACTGCCAGTCTTTGTTTTCGCGGATTCTTGGTTCTGTTAAAATTTTGCCTCTGATCGTTGCCAGTTTTGGTTCATCTGTAATCGAATTAGCCAGGCTGTTATTTGGTATGTGGTTAAAAGCTGCGAGTCTTATCATGCCGAGCAGGGCTGAGGATATTAGTGCTGTGGTTATTATAAAGGCGGTGATATTGGATTTTTTTTTGCGGCTATAGACAATCGCTGCGGCTATCGAGGTTATCAGCGTCAGTATTGCTGGGTATATCAAAGGCAGGGGGAGAAAGCTTTGGAGCAGGATTCCCGCGATAAGACCTGAGGCTAATAATAACAGTGGGCAACGGGACTGGAGGAAGCAGAAGAAATTTTTTCTTTCCAGCTCGCTGTCGATCAGCATTAATCTGTGTTGTATATCATCCATAAATCCTGCGTCCTCTGCCACAGGTACAGCTTATCTTATCCGGTTGTTATTTTTTCAATCTTTTCTTTGCCGCCCATGTAAGGCCTGAGAACTTGCGGAATGGTTATCGAACCGTCAGCGTTTTGGTAAAGTTCCATTATAGGGATAAGTACCCTTGGGCTTGCGATCACTGTGTTATTCAGAGTGTGACAGAAAAGATTTTTCTTTGTTTTCCTTTGTTTGTATCGAAGGTTCATCCTTCTTGCCTGGAAATCGTAGAAGCGACTTGCGCTGTGGGTTTCGCAATAATTTTTTCTTGAAGGCATCCAGGTTTCTACATCGAATTTTTGTGCCTGACCTCTGCCGAGATCACCTGTGCATACATTAACCACGCGGTATGGAAGTTTGAAAGCTTTCATAACAGCTTCGGAGTTGCTTAATATTTCCTGATGATATTTTTTGCTTTCTTCAATATCGTTTTTGCAGATGATGACTTGTTCGACTTTATCGAACTGGTGTATCCTGTATAGGCCGTGAGTGTCTTTACCCGCGGCGCCGGCTTCACGTCTGAAACAGCTTGACATGGCGACAAATTTTTTGGGCAGGTCATCTTCTTTGAGTATTTCGCCCATGTGGTAGGCGGTTACCGGGACTTCGGCAGTTCCTACGAGGCTTAGGTTATCGCGTTCGGTCTGGTAGGTTTGGTCTTCTGAGCCTGGGAAGTAACCGGTACCACGCATAGCTTCGTCTTTCATGAGCAGTGGTACGCTCATTGGCAGGTAGCCCTGGCTTACCATGAAATCCATTGAAAAACGCAGCACTGCCCAGTGAAGCATCGCGCCGTCGCCTTTCAGGAAGTAGCTTCTTGTGCCGGCGAGTTTTACGCCTCGTTCAATGTCGATTATATCCAGGTCAAGACCAAGCTGAACGTGATCTTTTGGTTCGAAATCAAATTCTCTGACCTGTCCTTCTTTGCGGATTTCTATATTTTCGGTATCATCTTTGCCTACTGGTACTCCATCATCTGCTGGCTGAGGGACATGCTGCATAATTTCGTCATATTGTGGCTGAAGAGATTTAACTTCCTCAGACAGAACTGCTTCATCTTTTTTCAGATTGGCGAGTTTATCGAGAGCTTGTTGTTTTTCGTCATTTGGCAGTTTCGGAATGGATTTGCCAATGTTGTTTTTTTCAGTGGTGATCTCCTGCAATTTCTGTTTTGCAGCTTTTAGAGTTTCGTCGATTTCGAGCAATTTATCGATATCAACGTTGAATTTTTTATTTGCCGCACCATCTTTGTATTTTTGAGGATTTTCCCGAATTAATTTAATATCAATCATGGCTCTTTCCGTAATTATAAAATCAGTCAGTAAACCTTTTTATTATTATAACGTTATTTTGTCCGCCGAAGCCGAAAGATTCATTTATGACAATATTGAGATCGGCTTTTCTTGGTTTGTTAGGAACATAATCCAGATCGAGCTGAGGATCGGGGTCATTAAGATTCATCGTCGGCGGAATAATATTATCCCTTAATGCTAATACGCAGGTAATCAATTCTGCGGCGCCAGTAACACCGATGAGATGTCCCATCATGCTTTTTACAGAACTTACGGGGATGTTTTTAGCTTGGTCTTTGAAAGCACCTTTAATAGCTTTTGTTTCTATCGAGTCGTTTTCGGATGTGCTTGTGCCATGAGTGCTTATGTAGTCGATATCTTTGTAGGTGATTCCGGCATCTTTGAGAGCTGCGTTTAGAGCGGCGATAGCACCTCTGGCATCTTCGTGCATGTCGGTGACACGGAAAGCGTCTGCGGTGGATCCGTAGCCAATGATTTCAGCGAGGATTTTCGCCCCTCTTTTTTTTGCTGATTCAAGCGATTCGAAAATTAAGGCAGCGCCGCCTTCGCCAATGACAAAGCCGTCCCTTGAAGCGGAGAAAGGCCTTGAAGCAGTTTGGGGGCTGTCGTTTCTTGTTGAAAGGGCAGTTAGTCTGTTAAAACCTGTGACGCCGAGCGGGTGTATCATCGAGTGAGCACCGCCGGCAATCATTATATCCGCATAGCCTTGGCGAATCATCATCATTGCTTCACCGGAGGCCTGAGTGCTTGCGGCACAAGCGGTGAGACAGCTTCTTGTTGGGCCTCTTGCACCGGTGACCATAGCGACATGGGCAGCGGGCATGTTTGGTTCCTGCTCAAGTTCGCACATCGGACTCATCTGGCTGAAAGCAACCTGTGCCCATTTGCCCCAATCCATTTTGTTATTTTCATCGTCCCATGCTTTTGCAATCGCGCGGAAGAAGACTTCGTTTTCTACAGACCCTTCACCTGCACCGAGATAGATTCCCATTTTTGTACGGTCGATGCCATCAGTTGGGTTGTCTGTTTCGACATCTATGCCGGCTTGTGTGCAGGCTTCGATCGTTGCTTTTATTACAAAGGAACTTCCACGATTGCTGTCTTTGTGGAGTTGGGGTTTTTTGGTGTGTTTCGCCAAGTCGTAATTTTTTACTTCCGCAGAGAAAGTCGAGGGGAAAGTTGAGGCGTCGAAGATAGTCGTTTTGTCGATGCCTGATTTTCCATCCATCATGCCTTGCCAGACGGTTTCGACATCGTGTCCCATCGGATTGACAAGACCAAGGCCAGTAATTACTACTCTATGTTTTTTATTGTTATTGGGCATTTGTTTTACCGTTTAACTGTCAAATTTTTTGAGTACAATCGCAGCAGTTTGTCCGCCATAAGTATAACTACAGCTTAATACGTATTTAATATCTGCGTTTTGCTGAGAGGTGGGGATATTCAGGTTACACCAATGGGCTTTGTTTTCACAGTTTATTGCAGCGGGTATCATTTTATTTTCCATTGCACAGATCGCTGCGACCATATCAACAGCACCGGCAGCGGCGCCGGTATTGCTTACCATACTTTTTGTAGGCCAGACGGGCACTTTTGAGACAGCGCTGCCTAATACAGCTTCGATAGCAGCGGCTTCGGCTTTGTCGTCGGCGGCGATACCAGTGCCGTGAGGGATAATCAGGTCAAGCTCGTCAGCTGAGATGCCAGCTTCGTTTAAAGCTTGTTCAATGGCAATACGGATACCTGTGCCGTCGGTTTCAAGATTTTCGTAGGCTGGGTTTATGTTATTGCTTGAGCCTGTTCCTGTTATTTCTGCGAAGATTTTTGCATTGCGATCTTTTGCGTGCCGGGCTTCTTCGAGGACGAGCATTGCACCTGCTTCGCCGAAGACAGAGCCTTTAGCATCAGCATCGAAAGGTCTGCATGCTGATGTTGGGTTGTCGTTATTTTGGTCTGTAGTTCTTTTTGTTAAGCACTGGCGAATCATTACAACAGGATTAACTTTTGCTTCTACGCCGCCTGCCAATGCGATGTCAGCATCGTTGCGGGCGATGATCTGGGCGGCTTCGGCGATGGCCAGATGAGCGCCTGCTTCAGCGCATGTTATCGTATTGCTTGGGCCTTGAATGTCGTGGATTATACCGACGTGGCAGGGGAGCATGTTTGGCAGATATTTTAAAAGCCAAAGTGGTGTGACTGCATTTAAGCCATCGCGGCCCCATTTTTTGAGATCAAATTCACCATCGGTCAGACTTTTTGCTACAGCGGGGGCAAGTTCTACCAGGTCGCAGCTGATAAGACCTGCGCCAATATTTATAGCGAATCTTGTGGGGTCAACATTGATGTTTTCCGGGTCGATGCCTTTTGTAATCAATCCGCTGGATTCGATTGCTTCTTTTGCAGCGATAATCGCAATTTCGATGTCTCTGCTCATCAGCTTTGTCGATTTGCGGAAAGATTTCGGAATGAAGTCCCGTATTTTGAAATCGGGTATTTCGCCGGCAATTTTGCAGGTGAAATTAACAGGATCAAAAGCTTTTATTTTATCGATTCCGGATTTGCCCTGTGACAGTCCTATCCATAAATCATCTGCGGTCATACCAAGCGGGCTTATAGCTCCGAAGCCGGTTATAACTACTCGACGCCCGGTCATTTTGCTCTCCCCGACATAGCCAAATCACGCAGAACTATTTCGAAAAGATCGGTCATTACGAAGTTCTCTTTGGGGAATTCTTTGCCAGCGAGGTTCTGGTCTATATGGCTGAACATCAGGTCGATCTGAGCGATGACTTTGTCTGCGCAGGTT
>Ga0307990_1003976_pt1 | contig 11003 bp, 9 predicted proteins | sample EllFjometagen129_FD_203168 | JGI IMG/M metagenome (GOLD analysis project Ga0307990, IMG submission 203168) | Marine microbial communities from Ellis Fjord, Antarctic Ocean - #129 | ecosystem: Environmental > Aquatic > Marine > Unclassified | place: Southern Ocean | collected 2014-10-08
TTGCTATGTATTCTACAATAGAGGATTCTTTGGGTATGACTGCAAAAGAATTAAATTGGTTATCAGAAAGAATTGAAAAAGCTATTGGTTTCTTTGATCAACAATTTGATACTAATTAATCATCTAATATAGTGCTCGGCAAGAGAAGCAACAGGAATAGGCCAAATGATTAACTTTTATTTTTTGGCTCCCCGGGACGGACTTGAATCCTGCTAAAGCTGGATCTTTGACCGAACCCGATCCCGCCTCTTGGCGAGATTAAGCCCGCTGCAAGCGGGACTCTGCCAACTGAGCTGATTCCAAATAGCGCCTGATGCCTCTTTTTTTGATTGCCTTTTCTATTTTCATGGCCTCGCCACGGGTTTCACATTCCACAGCCCAGACAAGCTTCCAAGGTCCTTTGAACCTTTTAGTTGTTTTCGAAAGCTGATAATTTGGATCATTATGTTGTTTAAGAAGCCTTTCCGGGTCACTACTATAGCCGCAATAATACCTATCAGTACTCTTGCTTTGGAGGATATAAACCCAGAATGACATATTGCCCTAAGGAAAGAGCCCGATCATCAACTGATCGGGCTTTATTTTCGTGGCTCCCCGGGACGGACTCGAACCGCCGACCAAGTAGTTAATCCCGCTGCAAGCGGGACTCTACCAACTGAGCTTTATTTTCGTGGCTCCCCGGGACGGACTCGAACCGCCGACCAAGTAGTTAACAGCCACCCGCTCTACCAACTGAGCTACCGGGGAATACAATTATTAATTATTAAATCTAACTAATTTCCAAAAACCAAGTGGTTAATCCCGCTGCAAGCGGGAGTCTACCAACTGAGCTACCGGGGAATAAGAAATTCCAAGCATCATTCGTCTATCTACCAAAAAGAAATTTGAAGGTCAACAATTTATTTAAATAAATTTGTTTTAAATGAACTGTTTCTTGACAAGAGATAGAAGTACCTTTAGGCTATCGTCTAAATAATGGAGAGTAAAGAGGAAAAATTGTGAAACAAATTATTCTTGGCACAGCAGGTCATATAGACCATGGCAAGACAGCCCTTGTAAAGGCCCTTACTAATATAGATACAGATAGGCTAAAAGAGGAAAAAGAGAGAGGCATAACAATTGAGCTTGGTTTTGCCCATCTCAAGCTTCCAAGCGGGATCGTTGTCGGCATCGTAGATGTTCCTGGCCATGAGAAATTCGTCAAACACATGGTGTCAGGGGCAACGGGTATAGATTTATTAGCACTTGTTATTGCTGCCGACGAGGGAGTGATGCCTCAAACAAGGGAGCATATGGAGATTTGCTCTTTGCTGAAAATTAGGTATGGCCTTGTTGTAATAACTAAAATAGATTTAGTTGATGAAGAATGGCTTGGTCTTGTGAGGGATGATGTTTCTTCTTTTCTATCGAAAAGCTTTCTTAAAAATGCCCCAATAGTTGAGGTGTCTTCGCAGACTGGCGAAGGAGTTTCCACACTGGTGGGAGCGCTGGATGAGCTTGCTAAGAAAGTCCCTTCAAGAGAACAGGGAAATTTCTTAAGACTCCCTGTGGATAGGGTTTTCACCATGAAGGGTTTTGGTACGGTTGTCACAGGAACTACGGTATCAGGACAGATAAAGGTAGGAGACGATGTGATTGTTTATCCGAAGGGTATTAGGAGCAAGGTTCGGGGAATACAGGTTCATAATAAGGAGGTGTCGCTTGCTGGAGCAGGACTAAGAACGGCAGTAAACCTCCAGGGGTTAGAAAAAGAGATCATTAACAGGGGAGATGTGATCGCTGAGAATGATTCTCTTAGACCAACCTATATGGTAGACACTATTTTAGAATATCTGGATAGTGTAACTAAAAAACTGCAGAACAGGGCAAAGGTAAGGTTTCATTATGGCACGTCTGAGGTAATTGCCACTGTTATTTTGTTAGATAGAGACAGTTTATCAAAAGGCGAAAAATGCTTTGCCCAATTACGCTTGCAGAAACCTCTTGTATTTGTTGCAAAGGACAGATTTGTAATAAGAAGTTATTCACCGATAAGGACAATCGGAGGTGGTTCTATCCTTAACCCGCTACCTAAGAAGAAAAAGCAGTTTTCAGAGGATACATTGAGAGAGTTGTCCATTTTAAACCAGGGGTCTGACAGGGATATTGTAGAACAGCACATAAAAAGCTCCAGATTAATGGGATTAGATTTAATTCAACTTTGTATTTTGGCAAATTTAGGAAAAACTGATGTTAACAAGATAATTAAAGAGCTCTTATCAGATAAGGTTATTTTTAAATTTGATGCGGAGAAAGGGGTGTTTATACACATTGAATATTACTATAAGGCAAGAGAAAAAATTGAGGCTGCGCTTCATGATTATCACAGCCGTTTTCCTTTAAAACAAGGAATGATGAAGGAGGAATTAAAATCCCGTTTGTCCGTTGTTATTAGGGAAAAACTTTTTAACCGTATACTTGATGTCCTTGTAAAGGAGGATGTGATTGCAAGAGAAAAAGATATCATTAGATTGAAGGATCATAAGGTAAAGCTTTTTCAAGATCAGCAACAGGTTCTTAGCCGTATAGAGGAAATTTATAAAAAGAATGGGTTAGAGCCACCTTACTTTAAAGATCTGGACCAAGATATAATAAAAAAGGGTGGCAGGGATTTATTAGAGGTGATGGTCAAGGACCATACCCTTGTAAAGGTGAAAGAGGATCTTTATTTCCATAAAAAGCCGATAGAGGAGCTTAAGAGAAGACTTGTTGATTATATAAAAGAGACAGGTGAAATAACGACACCGGAATTAAAGAAATTGACAGGGGTTTCAAGGAAATACACCATCCCTCTTATAGAATATTTTGATAAAACTCAGCTAACAGTAAGGATTGGAGATAAAAGAATTCTCAGAAAGAGACAATAAAACAAAAAAGGTAACGCTTTTTCCGTTTTTTTCTTGACCTACCTGACAGCAAATTATATCACTCCATGCACAATGAGAAAAAATTAAAAGCATGGAATAATGGAATAAAGAGTTTTTATACTTATCCCAGACAAATGGTACACATAGTCTGCCCTAAAAAGATTGTGTAATTCGATCCGTTACGTAAATTCTAAGATAGTTTGCATATTGAGTGGCGAAGGGAGAATAGAGAAAAATGGATTTTTTGTCCTTTATAGAGGGTCCGTTATTGTGGATTGTTTTTTTACTCTTTATTATCGGGATTATTATCAGGATTATTTTCTTTTTCTTTGAGATTATTAAAAGCAGTAGAGATAAAGACCATAGATTAAGGTATAGTTTAGCTACATTTGGGCGCTCCCTCCTGCCTTTTCATAATGCGTTTAGAAAAAAATCTCTGTATGCAACCCTGCGCTATATATTCCACATATGCCTTATTGTCGTTCCCATCTGGTTCTCAGGACACATCGCTTTATGGGAAGAATCCAGATTTGAGTGGACCTGGAGGGCTCTACCGGATACATGGGCAGATTGGATGACGCTTCTTTTGTTAGGCCTTGCTATCTATTTTCTGATCAGGCGTTTTGCAGTAAAAGATATTCGCTTTAATTCTTCCATACCAGACTACGTTATAATCATTCTCACCGCCTTACCTTTTGTCACCGGATACTTATTAACCCATGGCAGTCTGGACTCTATAGCCTTCCTCGGAGATAACATGTGGACCATTCATATTTTAAGTGCTGAGGCAATGCTAATTATGGCGATTTTTCTCTTTTGCAGAACTCGCCTTAACACTCAAAAATGCACAGGTTGTGCCGCCTGTGAATTAAATTGCCCAACAGGAGCGCTTGAATCTAAAGACGAGGGGAAGCTAAGAATCTTTACCTACTCACATTATCAATGCATCTGTTGCGGGGCATGTGTCAATACCTGCCCCGAAGAGGCTGCAGAATTACGGCATGAAATAAGCCTCAAAAGGTTTTTCCAGATAGCTCCCAAACAAGAGATACGCTCGGTAGAACTTAGGGTGTGTGAAAGATGTGGTGCCCTGTTTGCTCCTGAGCCTCAGTTGGATAAAATCGGGCAGACCTTTACTCACGAATATCTGCGTTTCTGTCCCCGTTGCAGAATGGTCAACATTGGAGATCTGTTGCATCAGCTGTCTCCCTGGCATAGAAAAGAGGGCGAAAGAAATAATTGAGTAACCTAATTCCTATTGAAAACAAGAGATTTTACGGTAACGGGAAATACTTGGCCAGCAACTAATGGTTCGCCGATATCAATCCAATCCCCTTCTTCCAGAAGTAATTCATCTAATGACAACAAATTAGTTTTTAAACCCGTTTCCCGTCGGATTACGTTTCCCACACCGCAGGCGATATCCTTTTCAAAGATCAAAATAATTGGTATGTTATTTTTTATTGAAATGGGAAGAGCAGCTTCAATAGATTTTGCAAATAATTCTAATTTGGGATAAGAAGCCCTGACTGGGTCCTTGAAGTATAATGCCACAGTTTCTTCGCCTTCGTTTAAATCAAATCTCTGAAATGAAATATTTATCTGTGAGACAACGTGTTCAACACTTAATTTTGACCTTTCTACATCCACCCTGATTACGGGCACATTTTTTATAGGAAATGTAAGCTTATTATCCATAAATCCTGAAGAACCGGAAATTGACAGCGAATATGCACCTGCACCGATGACGGTTGCCCTAATTTTATTTACCGGCTCTATTACCGGAGGGGCTAACTTACATATCAGAGAATTTATTTTATCGGCCAGGATTTGACCTATATCGTCGTAATTACCATTACGCCCATATATCAACTCTGCGACACCCCCCGAAAATGAATATTCATCAATTTTATCTGGAAAATCCAGATCATTAGTCACCATTAACTGCTTGGCCAAAGAGGAACTTGCAGGACCGGTAATGACCTCAATTAAAACTTCGGCAAATTTTGCTGCTATTTTTTCTATATCCTCCCTTGGGATTTGATCCCCAATTTTATAATTCAATCCGATATGTTCCATAACTTTCATTGCTGGCTTGTCAATTCTCCAAATTTTCCCTTCAGGATTTACGCCAAGTAAAATAGCCCCTACAGATATACTACTTGTAGATATAATCTTCCCATTTTTTGATATGGCGATGTTAGATGTTCCTCCACCAATATCACAAGAGATTATCGTTTTATTGTGATCCTTTGATCTGGCTGTTGCACCTGAACCCATTGCAGCGATTAAGCTTTCGAAATTTGGTCCTGCCGTTGCTGCGACAAATTTTCCTGCATCATTGGAAAGGGCTTCAACAATTTGCTTTGCATTATGTTTCTTAGCTGTTTCTCCAGTTACAACAACCGCGCCTGTTTGAATATCGCCAGGATCAATTCCTGCTCGCCTATATTCTTCTTTCAAAAATTCAGTTAATTTATCTATATCAATTGTCTTATTATCTAAAAAAGGTGTATTTATTATTCTTCCTTCATAAATTACATTCCTTTCCTGAATCTGAAAACGGCGGGAAACAGACAGTTCATCTCTTTTCAGTAAAAGATTGGAAAAAACCAAATGACTGGTTGAACTTCCCACATCTACACCAACTGAAAGTATTTCAATCTCGTTTATTTCCATTGTTCCACTACTCCAATTATGAGCGAAGCGAACTAAGTCCCTGGTTGTTCTTGAATCCTGCTCCGAATGGCCTCTGCCGCTTTTTTGGTTACCTTAATAATGGCCTTCATTTTTTTTTCGTCCAGACTTGCCTTGAACCCAACGACCCAAATTGCTGACATCAATTGACCCAATTCCACTATTGGCGATGCCACGGCCCTGGCACCCAGGATATATTCCTCATCATCAACGGCATAGCCCTTTTTTCTAACACGCCTTAACTCCTGACAATACAGCTCCGGGTCTACGATGGTGTTTTTCGTAAACCGGGGCAGTCCCTGTGAACGAATTATTTTTTCGGCTTGCTTTTCTTCCATTGATGCCAAAAAGACCTTCCCTGCTGCCCCGGCAAATAAAGGGATTGTTGTTCCTATTGGGGCCGTAATCTTAAGATCCTGTCTAGATTCAACAATATCCAACACGGTCAAATGGTCCCAGTTTAAGATACCCAGAAAAACCGACGCCTGTGTCTTTTCCATTAGTTCTTCCATAATGGGTCTTGCCAGAGTTTTTAGATCAATCTGGGAATAGGCCGATCTGCCAAGTTCGAAAAGCGTGAGGCCCAGTCTGTACCTTTTCGTATACGGGTCTCTCATAACAGCCCCCAACTCCTCCAGGGTAGAGGTCATGCCATGAACCGTACTCTTGGCCATATTGAGGCCCCTTGCTATTTCACTCACCCCTAAACCTTCTTTGGATGAAGAAAGAGCCCCAAGAATTTCAAAAGCCTTTTTTACTGAGGGTGCGCCATATTTTTTTATACTATTGTTCACCATAATGAACCCATTTATACCTTATAACCTTGTGGCGTTATTTGTCAACACACATTTTAATTTATAACTAAAAATAACCTATATAAAGAATACAATTATTTTTAAAGAAAGACAATTCCCTTGACAATAATTGGAAACATGGTGTGCTTCCTGCGTCATCGAGTTCAGGATAATGAACTTATTTCAATACCTAAAATTCCCATACAATAGTGGAGGGATAATACGGGGTGGATTTTTATTCCTTTGGTGAAGGCCCTTTGTTGTGGATTGCATCTCTTGTTTTTCTTTCGGGTTTTTATAAGGCCTTTTTTCTTTTCATGCTCAACAATAAAGAGCAGTAGAAATAAGGATAAATGGCAGGTTTACACTGTTGCTACTTTTGGACGCTTTTTTTTGCCTTTTCATAAGGCGGTCGTGAAGAAGCCCATTCAGGCGATACTTCGCTACGTATTCCACCTATGCATGTTCATTGTTCCAATATGGTTTAGCGGGCATATCGTTTTGTGGAGCGAATCGAAATTTGAGTGGGAATGGGTTGAACTGCCAGATGCATGTGCCGACTGAATGACAATTATTTTATTGGGTTTAGCGGCCTATTTTTTAATCAGGCGCATGATCATTCTGGAGATTCACCTTAATTCTTCAAAATCAGACTACATTGTGATTATCATAACTGCCCTTTCGTTCATGACCGCTTACTTTTTAACCCATGACACTCTGAATTCCATATCTTTCCTGGTAGATAACATGGGAGTCATTCATATGCTGAACGGTGAGGCAATGATACTCATGGCGGTTTTCCTTTATTGTAGCACCCGGCTAATACCCAAAAATGCACTGGCTGCGCCTCATGTGTCCAGAATTGCCCGTCAGAGGCTCTCGAATCCAGTGATAAAGGAAGATTGCGGGTTTTTACGTACTCCCTGTATATGTTGCGGCTCCTGTGTAAATGTATGCTCGGGAAACGCCGCGGAATTGCGTCACGAAATAAGTGCGAAACGATTATTTCAGCTATTTTCAAAACAGGAAATAAGATCTGTTGAAATTGAGACTTGTGAGCGATGTGGCGCTCTTTTTACACCCGAACCCCAGATGAATGAAATCGGCTTGGCCTTTGACCATGACTACATAAAATTTTGCCCAAACTGTAGAAAAGTTAATATTGGAGACATATTGCATCAATTGTATCCGTGGCACCGAGGCCTAAAAAAAGCGAGTGAAACGACACTCAAGACGACCCCCAAAGGCGGTTTTGGTGACTCCGGATTTAGACCTGCGGAGTGATGGAGTGTCGGAAAAACTGGTTTCTGAACCTCGATGAGGTTTTAGAAGTGATTTAAAAGTGGGCTATGTTTCCAGGCCGTTCAACATGATGAACGGCCTGGAAATTCCTTGATCTTCTTTATCGTATGTATAAATATCGCTTTATTTCAATTATGATATAATATATTTTCGCAAATACTACAAAAAAAATATGTTTTTTCTTGACAAAGGAGATAACTATGGTATGGTTTATTACCTTTAAAGTTCATAATGATGAACTGGGCTTAGTGCCAAAAGAGGATATCTGATCGGCGCTGGCCTTATTTTGGTATTCTGCTTTAAGAAAGAGAGGAGAGTGTTATGACAATAGAAAAAGAAGGGCTATCAACGGCAGAGAGTCTGCGAAAGACCAGAACCATCGGTAAGTTTAGATGCCATAATCCTACCTGCATGGAAAGAATTCAGCCAGAGAAGGGAAAAAAGACAGCTAAATGCCCGACATGCGGAATGGAATATCGGGTCCACTGGGTCAATCCCAACCTGCCCCGTATCAGAGGACCGGTATGGGAAACAAACAGAAAATTGGCAGAAGCAAAATTAAAAGAAATGGGGGTAACATAAGATGTCGTTAAACAGAAAGATAGCATATATTGATCTCACCACAGGTGATATCCAGACAAAACCTATCCCACTTGACGTAAGGAAAAAATTTTTAGGGGGCAGGGGGCTAGATGCATATCTGCTTTATAACCATACAGAAAAAGGTTGTGACCCCTTGGGTCCTAAAAATACCCTTATGGTAAGCGGTGGTATTTTGACAGCGACATGTGCTTCAGCAACCGCCAGGACTCATATCATGGCCAAATCGCCCCTGACCGGGTTACTCGGCAGTGCGAATATGGGAGGTTTTTTTGCACCTGAATTGGCCTGGGCAGGCTTTCATCATCTTGTCATCAAGGGCAAGGCCAAACATCCCGTTTATATCTATATCCACAATGGTGAAATCGAGATTCGGGATGCCCACGACATTTGGGGTAAATCCGTAACAGACTCACAGTGGGCTATCAGGGAAGACCTGGGTGACCAGGAGGTCAAAAGCCTTGTTTGTGGCCCGGCCGGCGAGAATCTGGTCAGGTTTGCAAATGTAATGACGGGAATTAAAAATTCCGGAGGCAGATCCGGGATGGGATGCGTTTTGGGCTCCAAGAATCTTAAGGGCGTGGCGGTCCGCGGAACCATGGATATAAAGATTGCCCAGCCAAAAGAAGCCCTGGAATATAATAAGCGTTTCATTGACCAAATAGTCAGTGCCAAAGTAAATCAAACCCAGTCAGTACTGGGAACGCCTTTTATCTGGGGCGCAACAAATTCCTGGGGTGGCATAAGGACCAGAAATTTTCAGTATAACCAGTGTGAGTATGCTGATGATATCGAACCTGAGAGGATTGATGAAATATGCGAAGAGACCATGGGAAAATATCACATGACTGCTTGCTTTGGCTGCCAGGTCCATTGCAGGGCACAGTATAAGATCCCTTCAGGTCCATACGCCGGAACGTACGATGAAGGGCCGGAATATACATCCCAGGGCGCCTTTGGTGGTGAGACGGACACACCCAGGGCTCTTACGGTGCTTACAGGAAATCATCTTGTCGATAAGTTCGGAATGGATAATCTCGAGACAGGGAGCCTTATTTCCTGGGCCATGGAGCTTTATGAATTGGGTATCATCACCAGCAAAGAAACAGATGGAATAGACCTAAAGTTTGGAAATGATGATGCGGTTATAGAAATGATCGAACGAATCGCTCTCAGGAAGGGATGGTTGGGTGATACCCTTGCAGACGGAGGTATTGCCGCCTCGGAAAAAATCGGCAAGCATTCCTTTGACTATCTTATTCAGGTCAAAGGTATGAGTAACCTGCACTCGGATGAGAGGGCGACACCTGCACTGGCACTTAATGTTGCGACGGGGTCAAGAGGTTCTGACCATTTGAGGAGCAGGCCGGCCATTGATCTGTACCATCTGCCGGAAGAGGTCTTAAGGAAGATTTACAGCAACCCGGTCCCCTACGATGGGCCGTTAAGCTCTGAGCATACGGAATATATCGGTAAACCCTGGATGGTCTTCTGGCAGGAGAATTGTTACATGGGAGTGGATTGTCTTGGGATTTGCAAATATCATACAACTTTCCTTGGAGCGACGCTTCCAAATTTCGAGGATTGGTCAAAAGCTCTTTATTACAATACCGGCCTTGAAATGACCCCAGAGGAAATCTGGGACGTAGCTGAAAGATGTAATATGATTGAAAGACTCTTTAACCTAAGGGAAGGGCTGACAAGAGACGATCTCAAAAAAGGCGATATGCTGAACCATCGCTATTTTGATGAGCCTTGCAGACGGGGAGCCATAGATGTCGTCGGTATGAAGATTGATAAGAAAAAATTTATTAAGATGGTCGATGAATTCTATGAATACAAAGGTCTTGATAACAACGGTGTTCCCAAGCCTGAGACATTAAAAAAACTCGGCCTGAAGAATGAGCCTTCTCACTTAGTGTGATTATTTGAAAGGAGCAAGTAAATGGAATCAATGGGTAAAGTTCTAGTAATAAACTACGAGAAGTGCACCGGGTGCCGGCTGTGTGAACTCGTCTGTGCGGTAATGCATGATGGTATTTCCAACCCGGCTCGGAGTAGAATAAGGGTGATGAAGTGGGAGGCGGAGGGTCTTTATATCCCAATGACTTGTCAGCAGTGTCAGGACGCCCCGTGCATGAATGTATGCCCAGTCAAGGCCATCTCAAGGGATAAAAACTTGGATTACGTGAAGATTGATTACGATATATGCATAGGGTGTCGCGCCTGTGTATCTGCCTGTCCCTTCGGCGCCATGAGTTTTAATTTCATAGACAAGAAAGTATTCAAATGCGACCTCTGTGATGGTGATCCACAATGCGTCCGGTTCTGTGAGGTAAACGCTATTGAATATGTTGATGCCGATGATGCCAGCCTTTTAAAGAAGAAAGAGGCGGCGGAAAGAATATCTATTGCGGGGAAAGAGGCAGCGGCCATAGCGGCCCAGGTGCTGTAACAATCTTGTTGAGCATTAATGCTTGCCTTAATTAATCTTAGGGGGGTTTCTGACTGTAGTCAGGGGCCTCCATTTTTATGCCTTAATTGAGAGCTATGTTCTATAGCCCAGGCTTTTTTGTCATCCCCCAATGGAGCACATTTTCCTATGAACCCTTTGGTTGCCTTCGAGGTTCAGGGGGTGTGATTTTGGTTTAAGGCGAACGGCATCTTGAAAAACTTTGATTAATTCTTCGTCAAGGCATCCTTT
>Ga0307990_1003977_pt1 | contig 11002 bp, 9 predicted proteins | sample EllFjometagen129_FD_203168 | JGI IMG/M metagenome (GOLD analysis project Ga0307990, IMG submission 203168) | Marine microbial communities from Ellis Fjord, Antarctic Ocean - #129 | ecosystem: Environmental > Aquatic > Marine > Unclassified | place: Southern Ocean | collected 2014-10-08
TCTTTTATCTTTTGTTCCTGGTTTTTTTCCTGTCGCAGTAAGTTTAATTTTTCCTCATTTCTCGCATTCAAATAGAAGTCATAATTACCTCTATAGCTTTTCATTCCCTCAGGCTCGAGGCTTATAGTTTGATTTGTTTGTCTGTTTAAAAAATCTTTATCATGGGATACAAGGATTATAGAGCCTTTATATTTCTGAAGGAATTGTTCCATCCAATGTACAGATTGGACATCGAGATGGTTTGTTGGTTCGTCCATTAAAAGCAGGTCCGGACTTTGATAAAGAAGACTGCCAAGGTGGGCTCTCATTTTCCATCCCTCACTCAGTGTTGAGATTGGCCTGTTAAAATCTGCGTCATCAAAACCCAGGCCGGAAAGAATCCTTTTTGCATCGTGGATTGGGAATTGTGCATCAAGGTTTCCCATTTCTTGATGCAGCTCAGCAAGCCTCCCAGCTAATTTTAACTGGTTATCTTTCCCTTGGATGTTTTTAAGAGAGTTGTCTATTCGGGCTATTTCCCTGATGAAATTTTTTCTTTTAGGGATAGAATCAAGCACAGCTTGAAGAATGTTGCCGGATAATGCAGACCGGACATCCTGGGATAAGTGACCTATCCTGACATTTTTCCCTCTTTTTATTTCCCCTTTGTCAGGATATACTTCACCTGTTATTAATTTCAATAATGTTGTTTTACCTGACCCATTTGGACCAACAAGCCCAATCTTATTGCCGGCCTCTACTTGAAGTCCGATTTTGTTAAAAATTATTTTCCCTAAAAAAGCGAGGGAAAGATTTGAGATGGATACAAGACTCATAATAAATAAGATAAATTCATAGCGTTAATATAAGAACCAAAATGAATCAAAACAAATAATCTATGCCTAATTCCTTCATTTTCTCCCTGGTAGGACCTCCGGTAACATAATCCCAGCCTGCGGTTTTAAAAAATTCTTTTTGAAGGCTTTCAATATCCAAAGTTCTCCCTTTTAAGGGCCCATCTTTGAGTGCAGGCCTTCCTAATGCCCTATCAGGGATTTTAGAATCTTTTTGCATTATGCCTTCCCGAACGTTGAATGCCTTTCTTAAGTTTAAAATACGTTCTCCTGTCTTAAGGTATTCATCTGCTGTAAGGCTCCATCCAGTTACAGCGTTTATGTATTCAATAACAGGCAAAGGCCCGGTTAGCGCCCCAATAAGACAGAGTCCTGCACAATTGATTATTTGCATGTAAAAAGATCCGGCTGCATAGCGTTTTACGTTTCTCGCCTCCTTACCTTTTGAATTGTTTATCATTGCTTTGATTTTAGGGAACTTTTTTTCTATATCGAATAGATCGGCATATAAGAAACAAGAAATAGTGTGACGTCCTGGTGTTGGCTCACATTGATATGCAATGGCGTAGCCTGCGTCTAAACGTGAATCATGCATTGGGAGCTCTTGTCCTCCGGCATGTATTGCAAATTTTTCTGTTCCTTTTCCAATCCTCTCAGAAGCGCGTTTTACTCCGTCGGCAAGCATGTCTCCAAATCCATCCCTATGGATGATCATATCAGTAAGCTTAACGATTTCTTTTGTCTTGCCCCAGCAAAGGTCCAATCCGCCTGTAATATTCTTGTCAATTTTTCCTTTTTCAAAACATTCTATTGCAAAGGCCACACATGAGCCGGTTGAAATAGTATCTATGCCGGCCCTGTTGCACATTTCGTTAATCTCGATAATTGCGTCTATATTACTGTGAAGCAAGAGGCTGCCGAAGGCTGCAAGGGTTTCATATTCGGGTCGGTGGCCTGTTGCACCCTTATAACGTCCCTCTTTAATGTCAATAATCCCACCGCAACCTAAGGGGCAGGATTGGCAGGAATAATGGTGGCTCTGGTGTGCTATAACATTTTTATCCGAAATTTTTATTGCATTTTCATAAGAAAAATCACTATATCCTGAGCCGATCCAGTTTTTTATTGGTGTATCGCCTGTCATGGCAGAATAAACAGTTAGCCCTGATGTGCCGTATTGTTTATAAATTTCTTTTAGAATAGAAGCCTTAGCCGGTATGGAAATTCCAGTATAAGCTATAATCAGACTAAAAAGATTTATGAATTTAGCCATGAGCCTGTCTATGAATTTAGATTTTTTAAATTCAGTTAAAAATTCTTTGTTTATCTTTCTTAATATGTCTGGATGGGCTGCCTTTATTTTATGCTTACCACGAACTGCAATGGCCTTTAATTTTTTACTTCCCATAACAGCGCCCAGACCTGATCTTGCTGCAATCCGGCCACTGTCGGTTACAATTCCTGAAATAAGTGAAATTTTTTCTCCGCTTATACCTATTGAGGCCACTTGAACTTTTTGATCATTCAGCTCGTGCTTAATAATCCGCTCAGTCTCAACTGTATCTTTGCCCCATAGTGTCGAGGCGTCTTTTATCTGTATGGCTCCATCATTAATATAAACCCATACGGGTTTTTTTGACATGCCGGTAATAAAAATTGCATCGTATCCGGTTCTTTTTAACTCTCGTGAGAAAAAGCCACCCACATTTGCGTCACCCCAACCCCCGGTAAGGGGAGATTTTCCCACAACCATGAAACGACCTGAAAAAAGCGCCCCTGTCCCTGTAAGTAACCCACTGCAAAAACCCAAGTAACTGTTTGGTGACAAAGGATCTATGCCAATTTTTTGACGCTCAGTAATTACAGCAGCGCCTAACCCGTAACCAGACAGGTATTTTTTGTAAAAATCGTCACCTAACTCAACTATCTCCTTAGATCCCTCAGTGAGATTAATAATGCAGTATTTTCCTGTATAACCTTTATTCATTTATATTTTTTCTCCAAAAGATTTATGTAACCGTTCACGGGTTTAAAGGTTTCCCGCTTGCAGCGGGATTCAAAGGTTCTATCTCATCACCATACGCTATTTTGTAAGCGTTTTGTACGGGAAAACCGCCCGCTTCTACATCCCCACAAATCCGGAACATGGTACTTGGCGATACTGTGGCAAACCCCGTATTTTTTACGAGCATTTCGGGGATCCAATTTCAGTCTTTTCCCTAACCCTGAATCCCGCTTTCAGCGGGAAACGTTGAACCGTGAACGGTTACAGATTTATTATGCCTTACGAGGGATTTGCGACATAATGTATTCGGCCAGTGCAGTAATAGTGAGGCTGGGATTTACACCTAAATTTACAGGCACATTAGAACCATCAACCACATAAAGATTTGGATAGTCATGAATCTCTCCCTTAAAATTTACCACACTATCCTCATTAGTGGCTCCCATTACAGCTCCACCTAAAATATGCGCCGTTGTCGGAACGTCAAAAAGAACCTCAGGCCATGAACTCAATGGCTGACCATCAATCTTTTCCCCCATTCGTTTCGCTATCTCGTTTGCAATGGGGATGTAAGACGGCACTTTTTTCGTTTCCGGTGCAATTTCAGAGTTTAAGCTTCGTTTACCAAGTCGCCACCATCGTCTTTTGTAATCAAACCGCATGTAATTCTCTTCTTTTTGCATAACCAAAAGAATCGATGTGCGGGCTCCCCAGCCAGGGAACCACAAGGTCTTTAGAAAGGATAGAGGGTGGCTAAAGGCATTTACAAGAAACCGTAAAAATCTTGGAATGTGCCCACCTCCGTCAGTAAGCAATGTTGTCAAGGATGCCATAAGATCAGAACCCTTATTGAAACGTACAATTTCAACATGGGTGTTTTTATCCGGATAAATGCCGGATGTAATGCTGATTTGGTCAGAATAGTCTGCATGTCTATCATTTGCCTTGACTCCAAGTATTGCCTCTGAATTTGTTCTTATTAAGTTACCGAGTTGTTTTGAAAGGTTGGGCAAAAGGGCATTTTTTTTGCATTTCAGAAGCAATTTAACCGAGCCCATCACCCCGCCGCTAAAAATGACACCTTTAGTTAGATACGTTTTTTTATGGTGATATAGTCCTGTAGATTTTTTTGCAAATACCTTGTAACCATTATTAATTGGGTAGACTCCGGTTGCCTCCATTTCAGGAATGATTTTGACCTTATATTTATTTTCAGCAAGGTAAAGGTAGTTTTTGTCCAGGGTGTTTTTGCTGCCTGTGGGGCAGCCAATCATGCATGCCCCGCAAAAATTACAACCTGTTCTGTCAGGGCCTTCTCCATTAAAGTAAGGGTCTGTTGTTTTCTTGCCGGGTTCACCGAAAAATACACCTACGTCGTTAATGTGAAAGGTGTCTTCACCTCTGATTTCTCTGCCTATTTCCGCTAAGACTTCGTCCGCCTTTCCTATGCGGGGGCAAGGATTGGCTCCTAACATTTGCCTGGCCGTTTCATAAAAAGGGGCAAGCTTAGAGTTCCAATTTCCAGGGCCCCACTCATCCCTTTCAAATACGTCATCTGGAGGTATTAACAGTTGATTGCAATAATTTAGGCTTCCTCCGCCTACACCTGTGCCATGGAGTATAAATACATGCCTTAAAAGCGATAGCCCCCAGATACCGTAGAGTCCAAATTGTGGTACCCATAGGCTCTTCCGGATATTCCAGTTGGTCTTTGGAAAATCTTCCGTTTCATAACGTTTCCCTTTTTCCAAGATTATAACGGAGTAGCCCTTTTCAGCCAGGCGCAGGGCAGATACGGATCCCCCAAAACCTGAACCGATTATTATGTAATCATAAAAATTATAGTTAGACATAAGAAAAATTGCATTTTATATGCATGGGTCGCTTCAATGAATTGTTTGTAGGCGCCCTTTATTTACGCCAGTATGCAGGAGTTAAAATAACTATCACTGTGTAAATTTCGAGACGTCCGACGAGCATACAGAAGGATAAAACCCACTTCCCCAAATTAGGAACAGGCAGATAATTTTGCATAGGTCCTACCAACCCAAACCCTGGGCCTACATTTCCTATAGTGGCAGCTACAGAGGCAAAGGATGAAAATACATCAAGTCCAAGGCCGGACATTATAATAACAGCAACAATAAAGACGCTCAAATACAATATAAAAAACCCCCGTATACTGCTTAAAACGTCTGAAGGAACAGGTTTTCCGCCGAGCTTTATTGACCTGACAGCATGTGGGTGGACAAGTTTGAAAATTTCCTGGTACCCATGTTTAATGATAAGTATGATCCTCATAACCTTTATAGCCCCGCCTGTAGAACCTGCCATGGCTCCAACAAACATGCATAATATTATGATAATCTGTGACAATGGAGGCCACTTTGCATAATCAGCAGTTACAAAACCTGTTGTTGTCATTATAGACACAATCTGAAAAGAGGCATATCTAAGAGCCTGTCCAATGGAGCTATAAACAGTTTGGTATAAATTAAAGGCAACTATTGAGGTTAGAATGACTAAAATTAATAAAAATATTCGGCATTCCGGGTCATTTCCGAATACCTTAAATTCCCCCTTCAGAAACCTGAAATGCAGGGAAAAATTTATCCCTGCAATTGCCATAAAAATGATAATAACAGTGTCAAAATAGATACTGTTATACTGGGCAATACTTGCATTTTGTGTGCTAAATCCCCCGGTTGGCATTGTGCAAAAGGCATGGTTTATAGAGTCGAATAAAGGCATGCCGCCTATCCATAGAAGACATGTTTCAATCAAGGTAATGGATAGATAGATTTTCCAGAGGGCTTTGGCTGTCTCAGATATACGGGGCTGTAATTTATCTACTACAGGACTTGGTATTTCAGCCTTATAAAGTTGCATGCCCCCTACGCCAAAGAATGGAAGTATCGCTATGGAAAGAACAATAATCCCCATGCCTCCAAACCATTGGATCATGCTTCTCCAAAAGAGGATTCCCTCAGGGAGGGATTCAATATTACTTAAGATTGAGGCCCCTGTAGTTGTAAAACCGGAGATAGACTCAAAGCACGCATCAGTTATATTGCCGATAGAACCTGAGAGAAAAAAGGGGAGAGATCCAAAAAGACCGGCGCTTATCCATCCGAGGGTGACAATGGCCATGCCCTCTCTTTGGCTAAGAGAGGAGGTGTTATTGGTCTTTGCAAGAAAAAACATGGCGATTCCGCTGATAGATGTGATTATGAATGAGTTGAGTATAGAAATGGAGCTTCCATCATGGTAGATAAGGGAGATTGCAAGAGGTGCAACCATGGAGAGACCAAGGAATAGATTTAATATTCCGATAATATGGAAGATTTTACGGAAATTAATCAAAAGTATTCCAGTTTAACAGTGAATAGTTTTTCAAGTTTTGGAATGGCTTTTTTCAAGGCGAATATTATCAAGTGATCATGTGGTTTGATCATGTTTTGTCCTCTTGGGATAATAATTTCTTCCCCCCTTATGATTGCGCCAACTATGGAGCCCTTTGGAAATTTTACATTTGATAATGGTATGTTTACAATGTCAGAGGTTTCTAACGCCTCGAATTCTATAGCCTCTGCACCCTCTCCCTGAAGTGGCGCTACACATATTACCTTGCCTTTCCTGATATATTGAAGAATTGCCCTTATGGCAGAAAGTCTTGGGCTGACAACAGTATCAATTCCAATCTCTGAGATTAGGGGAATGTAGCTAAGCTTTCCTATTTTGGTGACCGTCTTTTTTGCCCCTAACGCCTTGGCCAGGAGAGAAATAAGGACATTGTTTTCATCATCCCCGGTGATTACGGCGACAATGTCTATATCGGTAATATTCTCCTCTAAAAGGAAATCCCTATTTGTGGCGTCACCATTTAATACAACAACCTTTTTAAGGCTTTCAGCCATTTCTAAACATCTTTGCCCGTCTCTCTCTATGATTTTTGTGTTAATGGATGTATTGTCAAGTGACTTTGCTAATGTAAAACCCGTTTCACTGCCACCAATAATCATTACACGACTCAATTCTTTTTTTCTAAGATTCATCAGGCGAAAAATATTTGGAATATCCTCTTTTTGGGATATGCAGTAGATTAAATCATTAACCTGAATCATGTCGTTTCCCCTTGGTATAATAACACGCTCTCCCCTTATGATAATGCCAACAAGGATTACACGTTCCAAATCGCTAAAAGAGGATAGCTTTTTTCCAACTAATGGGGAGTCTTCTCTTACAGTTATGCCTAACAGTTTTATTTTGCCGTCCTTGAAGTCTATTACCTCTGATGCCTCTGGAATTTCCATGAGCTTTAGCATGGAGGAAACCATTTCTGTGCGAGGATTTATAATTAAATCGATATTCAGAAAATCTTGATCAAATATTTCCCTGTGCTTCATATAGTCTGGATTCTTAAGCCTAACTATCTTGGTAATATAATCGGTCAGGAACTGGGCATAGAAACAGGCTATTAAATTTGCCTCATCATTGTCTGTTGCTGCAACAATTATATCACTTTCTTTAATGCCGGCGTCTTGCAAAACTGATGGGTTCGTTCCTGAGCCAAGAATGGCTTGTATGTCTAAAACATTTTGGACCTCTCTAATCTTTTTGGGATCAATTTCAATTAAAACTACATCTTGATTTTCTTCTGCAAGCCTCTGGGCAATATGAAACCCAACTTCCCCGGCTCCAATTATTATAATTTTCATTTATAGGCCCTTTAATAAAACAAAGTGTAAACTACTTTTGGTTTGCCTTGTCTTTCTTTCTGTTTTTAGAAAAGACTAACTTAAAAGTCAATTTATATTAAGAAGCAAACCTTCCGGGGTATATCTAAAATAGTTTAGTTTGAGCAACACTTTTTTTCGTTTTGGGGGTAAATCCAAAATGCTCATAGGCTCGTCTGGTGGCTACTCTCCCTCTTGGTGTCCTGTTTATGTATCCATTTTGAATTAAAAACGGCTCATAAACCTCTTCAATGGTATCCTTTTCCTCGCTAATGGCGGCTGACAGTGTATCGACACCTATAGGACCTCCGTCAAATTTTTCTATTATTGTTATAATGATTTGCCTGTCCATTTTGTCAAGACCTTTATCATCTACCTCAAGCATGTCTAATGCCTCACCTGCAACCTGTAGGGTAATAAGTCCATCTGCCTTTATCTGTGCGTAATCCCTCACTCTTTTAAGTAGTCTGTTGGCAATTCTTGGGGTTCCTCTGGATCGTTTTGCAATCTCAAAGGCCCCTTTTTTCTCGATTTGAATATTAAGAATAACTCCCGATTTTTGTACAATTTCTTGGAGTTCTTCGGGCCTGTAAAATTCCAACCGTTGAATAATTCCAAATCGGTCTCTCAAAGGAGGAGTAAGTAGTCCGGTTCTCGTAGTTGCGCCGACAAGGGTGAAAGGCGGAATATCTAATTTTACTGTCCTTGCTGATGGGCCCTGTCCAATTATAATATCTAAAGTGAAATCTTCGAGGGCAGGGTAAAGCATTTCTTCCACTACATGGTTAAGTCTATGAATTTCATCAACAAATAACACATCCCGTGGTTCCAATGATGTTAATATAGCTGCTAAATCACCGGGTTTGTCCAATACAGGGCCTGAGGTAGTTTTTAGATTTACCTGTAGTTCATTGGAAATTATATTGGCAAGGGTGGTCTTTCCAAGGCCTGGGCTGCCATGAAAAAGAACATGGTCTAATGCCTCATAACGTCCTTTGGCAGCATCTATAAAGATTCTGAGGTTCCTCTTTAGATCCTCCTGGCCAACAAACATATCCAGGCTTACAGGCCTGAGGCTAAGTTCCAGGGGACTTTCATTATTCTCAGGATTTGGGTTTGTGATTCCTTTCTCCATAATCAATTAATACATTAAAGGGGACTCATTTTGATAAGTTTTGCAATACCAATCTCAGTAGTTCCTCAAGATTCATTTCTTTATTAATGCGTAAAATATCTTCTATTACCTTCTTAGCTGGTTTGCTATGATATCCAAGGTTGATAAGGGCAGATAAGGCGTCATCAAAAATTTCTTTGTTTTCTACCTGAAACGTCTTTCTTGGCAGTGGCTCTATATCTATTGACAGGCTGGACGCCTTTTCTTTTAACTCCAGGGTTATCCTCTGTGCTGTTTTTTTCCCGACACCTGGAACATCGGAAATTCTTTCAGAATTTGATGTTATAATAGCATTCAAGAGGTCATCAGGCCCAATACCTGAGAGAATATTTAAGGCAAGCTTTGGTCCTATACCAGATACAGAAATTAGCAGCAAAAATATTTTTTTCTCTATTTTTGTTTGGAAGCCGAATAATTGAAATGAATTTTCCCTTACATGGGTGTAGACAAATAGACTCACCTTTTCAAGTTCGTCAGGCAATTTATAAAAAGTGGATAAAGGAACAAGAAGCTGATACCCAACTCCGGTTGTGTCTATTATTGCCGATTCTGGATTTTTACTGAGCAGTGTTCCAGTTATGTGAGCTATCATGAATTACCATACCTATTACGAACCATTAGCGATGGATATTATCGAATTTAACCCAGTTCTGGTGGCAGATTGCCATAGCCAGTGCATCTGAAGCATCAAAAGAAAGCTGGATGTCGAGCTTAAGGATAATTTTGACCATATCGCTTACCTGTTCCTTTGTAGCCCTTCCGTACCCTACTACTGATTGTTTTATTTGCAACGGGGAGTACTCAAATACCTTCAGGTTGCACTGGATGGCTGCAACAAGGGCAGCCCCCCTTGCGTGACCAATCTTTAAGGCGCTTTTAACATTTTTTGAAAAAAAAACATCCTCAATTGACATTTCCTCAGGGTTGTATTCCTGCATAATGTCAATCAGGGATTTAAAAATACCATGGACCCTAAGATAGAAAGGCCAAGACTTAGGAAAAGATATATCTCCACCTCCAACGTAGGTAAGCCTGTTCCCATCCTTTTTTACAAGTCCATAACCTGTGACTATAGAGCCTGGATCTACTCCCATGACCAGCATTAACCAATATCCTCCATAACATCATCGGAGATATCAAAGTTGGCATATACGTGGCTGACATCATCGTTATCTTCAAGCAATTCCATAAGGGTTAACATCTGCTGGGCATGCTTGCCTTCAAGATTAACCGTTGTTGAGGGAATCATTGTTATCTCTGCGAATGTGGGCTTTAGTCCGGTATTCTCCAGGGTTGTTTTAATTTGTTCAAAGGAAGGAGGATCAGTAGTAACCTCAAATTCGTTTTCGCCTTCTTCGATATCCTCTGCGCCTGCATCTAATGCCAATTCAAACAGCTTTTCCTCATCTGTGTGGTCTTTTGGAAAAACAATAAGGCCCTTTTGAGAAAACATCCAAGCGACACACCCTGATTCTCCTAAATTGCCACCGTGCTTTTCAAAGATATGTCTTATATCCGCGACAGACCTGTTTTTATTATCAGTCAATACATCAACCAATACTGCTACGCCTCCTGGGCCATACCCTTCATAGGTGAACTCTTCGTAGTCTACACCTTCTAATTCACCTGTTCCTTTCTTGATGGCCCTTTCGATATTTTCCTTGGGCATATTTTCTGCTTTGGCATCTGCAATTGCCGTTCTCAGCCTTGGATTTGAATCTACATCTTTCCCGCCAAGCCTTGCTGAGACTGAAAGATCTTTAATGAGTTTTGTAAAAATTTTTCCGCGTTTAGCGTCGACAGCACCTTTTTTATGTTTTATAGAGCTCCATTTTGAGTGTCCTGACATTTATAACTCCCTTGAAAATTTGTATTTTTTTACAAAATTAAAATTCTTTATTTTACTGATGCATAGGTCATTTCGTAAATGATCAATCAGGAAAGTGTCAATATCTTAAAAATCGTGAAAAGCACAAGCATGTAAATGCGTTATCTAATTTCAAATTTCAAGTTTCGGCATCCTGAATTAGGCAAAAAATACATGCCTTTTTAAAAAAATGTAAATCGGTAAATAAAGGATGCCTAATATCTCTACCATAATTATCTATTTTTTGCAAAACCAATTTATAATTTAGGTTCTTCTCCAATTTAGTTGGAGAAGAGGGTCCAAGGATTCCAGGGGTCAAGGATTCCCCGTGAAAGTCAACGGGATCTTCGACAAGCTATTTGTTTTCTAAAGATTTTATCAGCGCCT
>Ga0307990_1003978_pt1 | contig 11002 bp, 9 predicted proteins | sample EllFjometagen129_FD_203168 | JGI IMG/M metagenome (GOLD analysis project Ga0307990, IMG submission 203168) | Marine microbial communities from Ellis Fjord, Antarctic Ocean - #129 | ecosystem: Environmental > Aquatic > Marine > Unclassified | place: Southern Ocean | collected 2014-10-08
ATAAAGTTTATAAATTAGCTTTAAATAACTACAGATTCGGTACTTTAATGAAAAATGGTTGGGCTTCTGAAGCTGATGTTTATTATGATAGCTACAACGAAGATCAATTAAATGCTGAAGTAAGAGCCTTGATTATTAAATATGTTGCTGAAGAACTTAATGGTTCTGTAACGCCAGTATGTGATAAAAACTGGAAATTAATTGGAATGGGAAATTCTTTCAATAAAGCAGATGTAATTGCTAGGATTAAGAGTGGTGAAATTGTAATTCCTTCTTCCGAAGATGGAAGAACTTTGAATGTTAAAGCTGTAAATGTTAATGATTTATAAACTGAATATTTAGATAAAAATGGGAGATTCATATATTGGATCTCCCTTATTTTTAATATGTCTGATAATCTATTAAATTAATTTTCTAAAGCCATTATTTTCGATACTCGTCTTTGATGTCTATCTCCTAAAAATGTATCATTCATAAATGCATCTAGCATATCTAGTGGGTTTTCTTGATATTCAATTCTTCCACCAAAAGCTAAGAAGTTAACATCATTATGTTCTCTTGCCATTTTAGATGCAAAAATATTTTGTGGAAGTGCACATCTTATTCCATCTATTTTGTTTGCACTAATAGAAATGCCAATTCCTGTACCACAACAAACAATTCCAAAATCATAATCACCTTTTAAATATTCTCTGCAAGCTAATTCTGCCATATCAGGATAATCAACAGATTTCTCTTCTTTTATCCCTAACCAATTTACGCTATGGCCTGCTTTTTCTAGATGATCAAAGATTTTTTTTGATAATTCAACTGCACCTTGATCGTTTGCTAATACAATATTCATTTTCTTTCTCCTAGAAAATAATATAACAAAAGAAAAGTCTTTTGTGAATGACAAATTTTTGAGAATTTAAGAAATTAGTTGTTTATACAAATATTTCTTCTTTCTTTGGAATTGATATAAGAGCACCTTCCTTCGATACTGTGACAGCTGAAGCTTTTGTTGCATAGTATAAAGCTTTATCTGCACTAAGATTATTAATTATTGACGCAATAAAATATCCCATAAATGTATCACCAGCTGCTGTAGTATCCACAACAGGAGCGTCAATTATTTCTTGGTGGTATTGCTCATTTTTGTAAGAATAATTGGCCCCTTGTTTACCAACTGTCATAATAATTTTAGAATTTGAAAATTTGCTATTTAATTTATCAAGAATATTTTGGAAATTATTAATATCTTTAGAATCCACCATTTGAGAAGCTTCAACTTCATTTACAAAAAAGTAATCAACTTTTTTTAAAGGTAATGTCAAAATTTCATTGGTAAAAGGGGATGGATTAAAGCAAATGACCATTTTTTTTTCATAGCCTTTGTTTATTAAATATTCAATATTATTAATTTCATTTTGAAGAATAAGATAATCACCCTTAGAAAAATTTTCAAAAGTTTTATCAATTTCAGCACAGGTATTTTCCATGTTAGCACCAGGGCTTAAAATAATTGAATTTTGACCGTCTTTTGAGACTTGAATTAATGCTTGGCCACTTACTAGTGAATCAGTATTAACAAAATCAACATTTACATTGCAGTTTTTCAGAAGTTCAAGGATAAACAGGCCATCAACACCTGTTTTTCCTGCCATATAAACCTCACATCCAGCTTTAGCGAGAGCGCCTGCTTGATTACACCCTTTTCCACCTGCATTAGATTTGTAAGCATAGGAAGCGATTGTTTCTCCGGGTTTTACAATATGATCCAGAGAAAAAATCTTATCAATGTTTAAAGATCCGTAATTTAATATTTTATTCAAGAGGTCCTCACAATTTTAAAAAATGTGCACAAAGAGTTATTTCTTTGTACAGAGCATATCAAAATTAAAAGAAAAATCTTTCAATTTGTCTTTTAATGATAATGCAAAAGCACTCATTAATAATGCAGCAACAAGCGCATCTGGGTCAAGGAGTATTTTCAAAAGTATTTATTATTTCAAAAGCACTAATTTTTACTTTTTTTAAATAAATTATCTTTCTTGTCATTTGTTTAGTAGTGCGTTATTATTGAGTATAAAGGGAGTTTTCATGGAAAGAATACTTGTTTGCGGGCATAGAAATCCCGATATGGATAGCGTTTGTAGTGCTTGGGCATATGCCAAATTAGAAAATGAATTAAATACTGATAAAGAATATATTGCAGCACGATGTGGAAACTTGAATGAAAGTACAAAGCAGGTTTTTAGTAAACTAAATATTGAACCACCTAAATTTGTAAAAGATGTTCGAACCAGAGTTTCTTCGGTATATGTTAAACATAATAGCGCCATCACTATAGAAGGTGATGAACCTGTTTATGATTTGATGAATATTTTTAGTGAAAATGATATCTCTGTTGTTCCTGTTACAAAAAAAGGGAAATTCTCAGGTTTATTAAGTATCGATAATGTAAATAAATATTTTTTACGAGATGCTAGTGCGCAAAAACCATTTTATAATATTAATGTTGATAAATTATCTCAAGTTTTAAAAGGAAGCTTTTTAAAAAGAAGTGATAAGAATTTACTTAGACTTCAAATAATGGTTGCTGCTATGAGTTTTACACAATTTAAAGCAGTTTTCGATAAAATAGATGATGATAAGTTACCACTATTGGTTGTAGGAGATCGCTTAGAGCCTATTTTAGAAGCTATTTATAGACAGGCTCCTTTGATAATATTAACAAAAATGAGTGATAAAATTGACAGATTAGTAGATTTTAGTAATTATCCAGGAACTGTTTTTTTAAGTGATTGTCATACTAACGAAACTTTAAGGCTTTTAAGGCTATGTACTCCAGTTGAAGATTTATTAGATAAAAATGCCCCGGTCTTATCTTTAAATACATTATTTGATGAAGCAAAAAACATCTTAATGAATACACATTTCAGGGGTCTTCCTGTATTTGAAAAAGAAGAATTTAAAGGTTTTGTGACAAGAAGATGCTTTATAGAAAAGCCTAAAACTAAAATTGTTATGGTTGATCATAATGAAAGTGAACAAGCAATGCCTGGAATTGAGGAGGCTGATATAATTGGTATTATTGATCACCATAGATTTGGTGCAACAAAAACAATAAATCCAATTTATATTTATAGTGCTCCTTTGGGGTCTACTTGTACTTTAGTTGCTCAACTATATGAAAGAAATGGTATTGAAATAAAAAAAGATGTAGCTAAAATTTTATTATCGGGATTGGTTAGTGATACAGTAATTTTAAAAAGTCCTACTACTACAAAGGAAGATGTACGAATTGCTAAAGTTTTATGTAAAGCTGGCGAAATAGAAGATTTAACAGCTTTTGGTGAAGAAATGTTTGCCAGTGGTTTATCTATAGCAAAACAAGATCCGCGCACTGTTATTGAAGGTGACTTTAAAGTTTATAATGAACATGGTTTAAAAGTTGGTATTGGACAATGTGAAGTTACAACATTAAAAAATATTGAAGACTATAAAGAAAACTATTTAAAAACTCTTGGAGAAGTTAAAAAAAGTAATGGATTAGATTGGGCTTTATTTATGATTACCAATGTAGTTAAAGAAAATAGTATTTTATTAACTACAGGTCTTGATACAGTAGAATACAAATTAATTTATGAAAAAATAGCAGATAAAACTTTTACTCTTCCTAAAGTATTATCTAGAAAAAAACAATTACTTCCTGAGATTATTCGTGTATTAGATGAATAGCTTTGTTTAAAGAAGTTGGCTGAGTTTTACAATATCACCAATTTTAAGAGTTCCTATATCTGCAAGACTTTCAGTTTTTATTCCAACTGTTATGGGATTGTTGTTACTAACAGTCCTAGTATAACATTGACCATCTTGAATATCTTTATTGCTTAGTGCTAAAGCACTTTCAATCAAATAACCATTTGAAAATTGTAAAATAATTTTATTCTCATAATCAAAGTCAGCATTTAGTAAATCATTAGTTAAAATATTTAAAGTAATATTCCCATAAGAATCTATTGCTGCAATTTTTGCATCAATAGAAATGTCTTTATTAATATAATTTGTCTGTAGCTCTGTTGCAGTTTTGCAACTACCAAATAATGATAATATAATACCAATTAGTAATAGTAGCCATATTTTCTTTTTTATAATCATAGTCATATTATGTATAACAGATATAATGTAAAAAGTTTACTTTTTTCTTAAATAAAAGTAATAAATCCAACTAAACTACACACTATGTTATACTTACGTAGATATGGATGTGTTAAATGAAGTTTAATCAAAAATATAATGATTTTTTGGGTCTTCTAACACATATATGAGCAATCTTGTTTCATAGGAGAAAATATTTTATGATAAAACAATAGTTTTTGTATATGATAAAATATTTTTACAGTAATTTGTTAATTCCCCAATGGTAAATCTTGATTTTCCTTATATTTTACATAAAATCCACCAATATTTTTTGTGATTAATGTCCAGGATTTAATAAACTATTTAAGGATTTATAGAATTTTTTCAAACTATTATTTATAGTAAGAGAGGTCATACAAAAAAGACTATAAATGTTAAAATTTATAGTCTTTTAAAATTCTTTTTATAAGATTGAACTTACGGTATTAATGGAAGGTAAGGTTTTCAATATCTTAACAACTTTTTTAAAATCATCTTCTTTATCAATTTCGATTGTAAAAGTACCAATTAATCTTGAAGTATCCATATCATCATCATATAGTCTTCCACCAATGAGATGACCATGGTATTTTCTTATAGCACCTTCAATTTCACTAAATAAATCATAAGTTCTTTTGCTGGTAACTCTAAATCGACGTGTTGGTTTAGGAGAGTTTGTTTCCCATGCAACTTCAACACTCCGCTGATCAATTTCTTTCATATTCTTTAAATTAGAGCAATCCTTTTTATGAACAATAATTCCTCTACCTCTACTTATATAGCCCACAATTTCATCACCTCGTTGAGGATTACAGCAGTTAGCTAAGGAAATCATTAAATTAGTTTCGTCTCCAACTCTAAATGTTAATCGACTTTCATCAGAAACATTTCTAATTATTTCGCCTTTTTCATCAATTTTTTCTTTTTGAACTTGAGGTTCTTCCACCAATTTTTTTGGAGTTACAATGATATTTTTATCAATAAATATATTGTCATTTTTATTTAACCAAGTTCTAATTTTCTTTCTAGCACTTTGTGTTTGGGCAAATCTTAACCAGGAAAGATGTGGATGAGCATTGGGATTTGTTAATATTTCAATTACTTGTGTATGTTTTAGAGTTTGGTCTAGGGCAATAATTGATCCATCGGATTTAGCACCTGCGGTATGATTTCCAACTTCTGTGTGGATTCTGTAAGCAAAGTCCAAAGCTGTTGAATTCTTAGGTAATTCCACTATATGCCCTTGGGGAGTGAATACGCAAATTGTGTTTTTTAGTAATTCTTCTTTTATGTCTTCCATAAAAGATTCATTTTGATCAATTTCACTTGACCATTTTTCTAAAGTAGTTAGTATTTTATTAAATTGTTCATCACCCATACTAATATTATCTTGAGAGCCTGAGTGTACTTTATATTTCCAATGAGAGGCGATACCAAATTCTGCTGTTTTATGCATTGCTTTTGTTCGTATTTGAATTTCTAACAATTTTCCATCAAGAGACATAACAGTTGTGTGTAAACTCTGATAGTTATTAGCTTTTGGCATAGCAATATAATCTTTAAATCTACCTTCGATTGGAGGCCATATTCTATGAACCAAACCCAATAAAGTATAGCATTCTGTAAGAGTGTCACATAATATTCTAACACCAAGTATATCAAAGATTTCTTCAATGTCTTTTTTTCGTTTTTTCATTTTGAGATAAACAGAATAAGCATGCTTTGCTCTGCTTGTTATTATAATATTGCCTAATCCTTCTTGTGCACAGGCATTATAAATCTTTTTTTCTATTCTTTTTAGATATGCGGCTTGTTCGCCTTTTTTACTTAATAAATAGCCTTGGATATAATCAAAAGTTTCTTTTTTTATTGTTTTTAATGAGAGATCTTCCAATTCATCTTTTAACCAAGAGATACCTAATCGATCTGCTAAAGGGGCGTATATATCTAAGGTTTCAGTTGCAAATTCTTTGGCTCTTGTAGGTTCTAAAAAATGGACAGTTCTCATATTATGCAATTTATCTGCTAACTTAATAATAATTACTCTAGCATCTTTGCTCATTGCAAAAAACATTTTTCTGATAGTTTCAGATTCTTGGACAGATTTATTATCTGTCTTTAGAATCTCAATTTTGGTTACACCTTCAACTAAATCAGCAACCTCTACTCCGAATCTTTCTTTTAATTGTTCGTATTCTGCAGTTGTATCTTCGAGGGTATCATGCAATAGTCCGGCGCATATGGTATCGCCATCCATTTCAAGTTGTACTAGTATTTCAGCAACAGCAAGAGGATGAATTATATAAGGTTCTCCACTTTTCCTTTTCTGTTTTTCATGTTTAGACCAAGAAAAGTTTACAGCATCGATTATTTTTTTTTGCTGATTTTTTGGGTATTTTTTGATTTTCATTAAAAATCTTTGTATTAATCTATCGCTCATATATCCCCTTAACAACTCTTTGTCTATTGGCTAAGTCTTTTATTATTTCAATATTACTAAAATTGTATTGCTCTAATACTTCTTTAACTGTACTGCATTGCCTACTATCGCATTCAAAGAAAATAGCACTTTTATTTGCGTTTAGATGTTTTTTTGACTCTTTTATTATATCTCTTATAATATCTAGCCCATCATTACCAAATCCTTCTAAGGCTAATATAGGTTCTTTTTTCACTTCTCTGCTTGTTTCTTCACACCATTGTTTTGTTAAATATGGTGGATTGCTTACAATTATATCATATTTATTACATTTTTCTAAAAGATTACTTTCCATTATGTTAATATTTTTTTCAAACAAATTTGTACAATTGTTTTTAGCCACTTTCAAAGCGTCATAACTTATATCACTTAAGGTTATTTGATCACTATTTAATTCTATAGCTAAAGTAATTCCTATACAGCCTGTTCCTGTGCATAAATCTAATAAGGTTGGTTTATAATTCAATGTTTTTACATGTTCTAATACAGCTTCAATTAAAGTTTCAGTATCTGCTCTTGGAATAAGGGTCTCCCTTGTTACTTTAAAAGAGCGGCCATAAAATTCCTTTTCACCAATAATGTAAGCAATAGGTTCAAAGTTCAGCCTTCTTTTAATGAGATCTTCAAAGGCTTTCTGTTTTTCTTCATCAAGGGGTATATCACTTAAAGTTATTTGCTGAACTTTATTTAGGTTTGTAGCCTCTGAAAAAAGTATAGACGCATCTAAAGAAGGAGTATCAGTGATACTCCTTAATTTATTAGTTGCTTCAATAAGTAATTGTTGAACGGTTAGTACCATTTTTTATTAGGCATCCTTCATTGCTTGCTCACCGGCAGCTATTTTTAGTGCTTCGACAACTTCTTCTAATTCCCCACCCATTATTATTTCTAGTTTATATAGAGTTAAATTTAATCTGTGATCAGTTAATCTATTTTGTGGAAAGTTATAGGTTCTAATTCTTTCTGACCTATCACCACTACCAACTTGGCTTTTTCTTGCTTCAGATCTTTCTTTTTGCTTTTTATCTTCTTCCAAGTCATAAAGTCTAGATCGAAGAACTCTCATAGCTTTGTTTTTATTTTTAAGTTGAGATTTTTCATCTTGGCAAATTACAACAAGACCTGAAGGAAGGTGGGTCAATCTTACTGCACTGTCTGTTGTGTTAACACATTGTCCACCAGGTCCACCTGCTCTCATAACGTCAATTTTTAAATCTTCGTGTTTAATTTCGATATCTGTTTCTTCAGCTTCAGGTAAAACTGCAACTGTTACAGCTGAGGTGTGAACTCTTCCTCCACTTTCTGTAGAAGGAACTCTTTGAACTCTATGTACTCCACTTTCCCATCTTAAGGTTCCAAATACATCTTTACCACTAATTGAGAAAACGATTTCTTTGAATCCACCAAGGCCTGTTTCATTCATATTCATTATATCAATTTTCCAACCCACAGTTTCAGCATAGCGAGAGTACATTTTAAATAAGTCTGCACTGAAAAGGGCTGCTTCATCACCACCTGTTCCAGCTCTAATTTCCATAATAATATTTTTCCCAGCTAGAGGATCTGGTGGAATTAGTAGCATTTTACAGTTTTTCTTTGATACTTCAGCGGCATTTTTTAATTCTGAAAGTTCTTCTTTAGCCATGGCTATCATATCAGAATCTTCTTCTTCTCTTAACATTTCTTCAGCTTCAGTTATTTGTTGTAATAAATCTTGTAAGTTTTGCATTTCATCAATAATTGGCGAAATATGAGCTCTATCAACCATAAGTTTTTTATATAGGTTCATATCATTCATTGTTTCCGGATTGCTTAATTTTTTATCTATTTCTTGTAATTGTTTTACATATGAAAGTAGTTTTTGTAACATTTATTTATTATCTCCATTGGATTTGTTTGTAAATATAATTGATTTTAATGATTTTGAATAGTGTTAAGCTATCCAACAATCATCCTCAAAATGATAGAATTAAAATGAGAAAATAATAAACTAGCTATCTATGCTTATCTGGAGTATATCTAACTACCAAATGGATTGTAGCTGGAGAACTGTTACTACAGCTGATTGTGTGTTCAATATCGCAATGATACATCAAAAAATCTCCTCTTTTTAAAACACATACATTTGTCCCAGCTTTTACTTTTACGGAACCTTTTAGCACTGTTAAAAACTCTTGGGTACCTGAAAAATGAGGTTCACTAGGCAATTTTGTATGTGGTTCAAAATTAATCAAATACATTTCTAAATCTTCAACCATATTTAATGGAGAAAGAATGCGGATAGTAACTCCATGCTCTGTTGTTTCAATTACATGGCCTGAGCCTGAAGTTGGATTTTTAATAAAATCTCTTTTAGGTTGAGGATTAACATCTAATATGTCATGAATCTGAATATTTAGACCTCTAGCAATTTTCCAAACTGTAGCAATTGTTGGATTTACCTTGTCACTCTCAATTTGGCTTAACATAGCTTTTGATACACCACTTCTTTCACTTAGTATATTTAAAGTTAAATGTTTTGATTGTCTAAATTTTTGTATATTTTTTCCAATTGGTGGTGGTTTTTCCATTTTTGTTATTCCTCTGATTAATTAAATAGTTCATTGGTTAGTTCTTGTCCATAGTTTAAGAGGTCTAAAAGAATTAATTTTTCATTTTCACTTAAATTGTCTGCAGCAAGTTTTTCTTTAATTTTTCTATTATAAAAATCTAAATTAATCATTATATTTCCTGGTGGACTAACTATCCTGTGGGAGCAAAATGATTTCCATTCTTCTTTTACTGTATCACTTTGGTATTGTAAATAATTTCTCAATACATGTCTATAAATCAACTCTTTTGCTCTAGGATCATCAAATTGTAAGGCATCATGTAATTGAAGCTTTTCTTTTGGTGAAGCAGTGTGAATTAACTTAAATCGTTTATTATCTGCATCTTTAAAAAATCCATTGTAGATTTGAAAGTCAGTATCTTCAATTTGTTTTATATCTTGATTGCTTAAAGCTTTTCGAATTTTAATAATTAGCTCAGGATGATTTTTTAGTGTTGTAGCTCTAGAGAGTACCTCTTGCTTATCAATATTTAGTTTTTTTTCAAGTCTCGGTGTTAAAACAGCTAGGGGGCTTACAAAGGCGCATTTGTTGTAAGCAATTTTAACTATTCCTTGTGAGAATAATATATTTTCTTCATCTGCTTCTATAAGTGGAGTAATATCCTCTTGTAGGTTAAAACAAATTACATTATTTGCATTAACCAAATCAAATGTTATAGGCATTACCAAAGAGGTACAACCATTTTTTGAAGTGTAGAAAGGGTGAGTGTGTAAGACAGGTTCACCAAAAGGAGCTTTTAAAAGATTTTTCATCAATTGTTTTTTTCTATGATCAAAACTCCACTTGTATAATTTTGATTGGTTTGTTTTTATTAGTCTTGCAACCTCTATTGTTGCTCTTACATCAACTAAGGCATCATGTGCTCCAATTTGTTCAATATTGTTCGCACTTGTAATGTCTGTAAGTTTAAAAGAAGGATTGCCATTTTCTTTTTTTGGTGGCCACTTTATTCCCTCTGGTCTCAAATCATATGCAGCTCTAACAAGATTTATAATATCCCATCTTGAGCATCCATTTTTATATTCTCTCTCATACGGATCATATAGATTTCTATATAGAGAGTTTCTAATAAATTCGTCATCAAAATTGATAGAGTTATATCCGGTTACCACTGTGTTAGGCACACTGAATTCTTCTCTTATTTGTTTGATAAAATCATCTTCATTTAAACCGTTTTCATTTACTGTATATGGGGTTATTCCAGTAATTAAACAAGCTAAAGGATCAGGTAAATAATCGTGTGATAATTTGCAATATAATACTATTTCTTTTCCAATTATATTAAAACTTTCATCAGTTCTGATTGCAGCAAATTGTGCTATTCTGTCATAGTGGCTATTTAAACCAAAAGTTTCTAAATCATACCATAATATTGATGGTTTCTCTTTTTTATAATTCATGATATAATCCTATCATATTTTCATTGTGTGAAAAAGCTTATTTGTGTTTGTGAGGTGTAAATGAATAGACTTTTACCTTTTATTATTTTTCTGCTGCTAATCAACCCTTTATTTGCATCTAATGCTAGTGAAGAGGATGTATCAAATGCTTTTGTAGCTATTACTGATTTAGGCTTTGTAGCTGTATCGAATTTTATTTCTTTAAATAGAGCTGATTTTGACTCTATAGCTGTTAGAGTTTCAGAGAAAAATTCACTTCCAGAGGCTTTGTTAATTAATGAGGCTGATTTAAGTGATTATTTACCTTATTTTAAAGAAGATAAACAAACATTTAGTTTTTTAAGTTC
>Ga0307990_1003979_pt1 | contig 11001 bp, 6 predicted proteins | sample EllFjometagen129_FD_203168 | JGI IMG/M metagenome (GOLD analysis project Ga0307990, IMG submission 203168) | Marine microbial communities from Ellis Fjord, Antarctic Ocean - #129 | ecosystem: Environmental > Aquatic > Marine > Unclassified | place: Southern Ocean | collected 2014-10-08
TTCTGAAAGTAAGCAATCGAAGTTGTTTTAAACTTTGAATTCAATAGGGGACAACACCTCGCCCCTTCAAAGGGCAAGAGGCATTCTTATCCCCTTATAGGGGTAAACTCAATACCACCTCCTCTGGGGGTGGATATTTATTTGTATTTATATCGAAATACTGAAACGCCATCCAATACAATGGAATCTCCACTCCCTTAAAGAGGCCTCTCTTCTCCCACATAGAGCGTGACCGGGCCGATCAGTCCTGACGGTGAAGGTTCTTCCCTCGAATTCCCGGGTGCAGCGGTCGCCCATGTCTTACGCTGGTCTTTGGGTCGAGTGTTGTCATAGATGAGCTGGTTGCGCCAGGTGTTGGTCACCTTCACGCTCAGTGTATTCTTGCCCGTTGTAACGAAGGTCGAAAGGTCAAAGCTAAACGGGGGTGCCCAGCGTGTGCCCACCTTCTTGCCGTTACACCAAACTTCGGCGATCTCCGCCACCACGCCCAAATTCAGGCGGATCGCTTTTTGGGCAGCCGTCAGGTCGAACTCTTTTTCGTAGGTGGCGGTACCTGAGTAATACTTAACGGCTTTATCGGTATGTTCGCTCAGCGGTATGAGCTTCTTCAGTTGAATTGCAGACGGCGTATCCCAGTCGGGCTCAAAAGAGACCTTCCAGAACTCATCCAACCCAATCGAAGTCGGTTTTGTGGTCTGAATGGTTCGAGCCGTTCCGGCGGATTCCTCCAATACGAAACTGCCCGCTTCCCATGCTGTGAACGTACCCCCGTCAATCTGAGCAGCCACATTCTGCACCGGTCCGCGGAAATTCCCTCTCCCTTCTCCATCCCGTTCAGAGTCATAGGCTTCCTTCATGGCTTCGGCATCCAGTGGACTGTCGAGCCATGCAGGATCACTATCCCAAAGTGCTTTGCCGTTGTGTGTCAGTTTGGTGAAAGCGGGCTCCGCTTTACCTGGAGTGAAGACCACAACGGCACTGCCGCTCGGATCGAAGCGAAGCGGCACACTGGTGCGCTTTCCTTCCCTTTGCCAAACGCTCGCAGGGCGTTGACTCCCCGTCATCGGATCCCAGATTTCGGGAGCTTTGTCCTGCATGCGGAAGCTGACACTGACGCCCAACTCTCTTTCAGATCCACTGTAGAGGAAATAAACATCGGCATCCCCGATCTTGCGGTGAATCCAGGAGATATTCAGACCCTTGGGAAACGTGACATCTGGCTCAATCTGCTCGCCAGCCATCACCTCTCTGAAGCTCTTGCCCCAGTAGACCCGGCCTTTACCGGTTTGTTTAACACCGGACCTGCCCGGGCCCCAGAGTGCGTTAGAAATCCGTTTAACTTCCGCCTCCTCTTCCGGCCCGTCCATTAGCGTCGGTGAATACTGCGGCTTGTTGCCGTATATCACCGCGCCTGCTGTTACCAACTTCTGCAGTGTTTTGGCGGTTTCCATGGTCATTCGTTCGGAACCACGCAGTTTGATCACACGATATTCACCGCCATCCTTGATACAGAGCTTTCCGCCTTTGACAAACATGCGCGGAGAGTTCAGTACCTCACTGTTGAGGTGGTCAAAACGGTAGCCCCTGGTTTCCACGTCATCATCCGGCGAAGGAGTTAGGAAATTTTCCCCAAAGAACCAAAAGTCTTGCGGCTCGGCACGGGCGATGTCGTCACCCAGGTACCACAAAACGTCTGCGCAGAATTCGCCTTCCTGCAGCAAATACTGGCAGCGCGTAAGATACTCGGTAAATGCCGGCATATGCTGCCACCAGGTCTGGCCGCGCACCCAGGGAAACCCAATATGACTGCCAAAGGTCGAGCCCGGAACCACATCTTCATAGGTATTATGGGTAAAGGAGTGAAAAACGAGATGATTTACACCGAGTGTAAAATTGTAATCAATCAGATACTTGACCGTATAGGGGTGTTCGGTCCACTTCGTTCCCAGCATCGTGCAAGCCTCGGCAGCAACACGCTGTTTGTTATAGATATGCGCTGCCGACGCACCGGCACCTATGGGCTTGTCATTGCGCCCCTGATGCGGGTTGGAGGGCGGGTTGGGGTACCAGAATTCAGGCATGGGAACATCCGCCGCGCCAAAATAGCGCAAAGGATCACCCGGAATCACTTCCCCGACGGCACCTTCGATATAAGAGATGGCACCATACTCATGAGCCAATTGGGTAATATGACCAAAGTAATTCTCAACATACAAGTCATCGATGGTGAGACGCATGTCCCGCAAAAACCGTTCGGTGTAGCGATGGTTGTCAATCACGTACCCCATTAATGCCGGCATAAATGGTCGCAAATCATAGCCGCGACGGGTTTTGAACTCCTCGAACATGGCCTCGCTTTTCATCGTCCAGTTGGGAACACCTTTTTCCCAGCTATCAAGCAGTAGGCCATCGAGTTGGCCCTTGCCTATTGAACCGTAGGCACTTGTCAACTTCCCGACCATCCCCTTGCGAATGTGGTTTTCGACAGCTTGCTTGTCGAGTTTACTGCATTCCCACCCCTTGGACTCAGATGTAGCGGGGGCATTCGTATGTCGCGAATTCCGATGGGCAAAACGAACCACGGTCCAGTTACCCTCAGGAACATCCCAGTCCACTTTCCCGGTAGCGGGATCGAGCTTATTAGACAGGTCAATGACCGACCCCGACTTGATAAAGCAGGCAGGATCCTGCTCGGGCGGATCATGCTGCTCAAGGGAGCGACAAGCCAATGCTGCTTTTGTCTCCCAGTTATCCACCCGGGCACAGCCATTGAAATAGAGAGACCTAAGTGCAAGGGGGTGCGTACCCCGAAAAGTGATCTTGAGTCCCTGTGTTGTTGTTTCAGGTAGTGCAAATGTAAGCGGAGGCAAGCCATCCTGCCAGCTGGTGCTAGGTATTTGACGTTCCGCAACAAAGGAGAGTTTCCCTTCGGTGTCGACTGTTTCGATCAATATACATACATCAATGACTGGATTGTTTTTATCCACATACAACTTATTGCCCGGCGGCAATTCCAGGGAGCGCAGGGTGACCGGTTCATCGAAGGATACCTGCACCCAGGTATCTTTACCATCTACCTTGTTGACAACATTCTCGTGATACTCGACGTTTTCTTTTGCATTCCTGCTGGGCCTGGGGTTTAGCCTTATTGTTCTGTCAATGATTGGTTCCCAGGAGACCACTGGGTTATTGGATTGTATCTCACTCGGGACCAGGTATTTGACCGTGTCATCTTTCGGCGTAGGGAATGCCAGTACACAGATATCCTGATAGTTTAATTCTTCGTCGTCGCGCAGGGACAAGGTCGAGCTGAAGGGTTTTCCACCCGTTACTTGTCTGTAGGTATAATCCAATCTGCGCTGTGACTCCTCAATGGGAACCCATGGTCCCCCGGCTTGTGACCAGCCCGGGCAGTTATGCAGAGTAAAGCTCAGGCCCAGGCGCTTGCACTCTTCCGCCGCGTGCGTCACCGCTGCGTACCACTCCGGCGAGAGCGTTTTGACCTGCTTGACATTGGGCCATATTCTATCAACATTGTCGTTTCCCTTGCTGAACAGATGGATTCCTCGCAGACCCGAGCGTTTAATGGCCTCCAAGTCTTTGGTGATGCCAATTTTGGTGATATTTCTGCTGCAAAGATGAAACCACGTTTCCGGGCGATACGCCTGCCCGGGTGATCGAAAACCCATTTCCAATTCTGAACTCGTGATCCCGTCCGCAGCGGACCCTCCGACGAATAACCCGATCAATCCCAGCACGATAACCTTGTTCATACTACTGCCCTTCCTGTGCCTGTGAGGCACCGCTATTTACCCAACATTGCTCATGTGCGTTTTCCGTGACATTCCCGTTGGTTTCTTTTTATGTCGAGCAACACACAGCAATGCAACATATCCTAACATTTTGGTCCTTACGGCTTGAAGTTCTGAACCGTTTCGACGAGAGCCATGACGTTTTCAATCGGCGTATCAGCCTGCGTGAAGTGGCAGGAGCACGGCAGGTAGCCTTCCGGGCCAAGTTCGTTGAGACACTGCAGCGTCTCGGCGACAACCTCTTCCGGCGTGCCGAACGGCAGAATGTTCTGATTTTCCACGCCGCCGTGGAAAATCAGCCTATCACCGTATTTGGCTTTCAACTCTTTGCAGTTCATCCCCGGACAGACGTGCTGGACGGGGTTGAGTACATCGACGCCGGCTTCAATCAGACGCGGGATAATCGGCCCGGAGGCGCCATCGGTGTGAAACAATACTTTGGCCCCGTATGAGTGGGCCATGCCACACCACGTCTTCAACCGGGGAAAAATAAACTCATCGAAAGCTGAGGGCGACATCAGAAGACTCTGCTGAGTGCCCATGTCATCGCTGATAAACAACATATCAATCGCACCGTCGGCGGTTTCGAGAAAGCGGCGGGTCATTTCGCCCTGCGACCAAGCGATCTTATCGAGAGCGGCGTGCAGGAATTCAGGCTCCGTAGCGGTGTCCACCAGCGCCTCTTCCAGCGAGCGCATCCCGCAGTAGACCTCGAAAAGTGAAATCCATGGACCGAGAGTGACAAATTCCGACGCCAGTTTTTTAGCTTCGGCCGCGGCGGTGTCGTAATCGAAGTCATCGGGATCGGGCCACGGATAGTCCTCGAGTTGAGCGGGATCATCCATATCGAGCAAAGGACGATAGGAAACCTCGCTGTACTCGGTCTCGTCATTGGCCTTAACGGTTTCAAATTTGACGCCCCAGTGGTTGACCTCAACCTGCTCATTGGGATCTTTGAGCATCACTCCTTTATAGGGAATTCCGAGCCATACGATCTTATCAATATCGAGATTTCGGTAAATATCCAGCTCGTCCTCAACCCCGAGGTGCTTTTTAAATTCTTCAACAAGTTCCGGTGCCAACCAGATATCGACCGGGATGCGGTCGGGTTTCTCGCGGTTTAAAACAGCCAATACACGTTCTCTTGCATTCATTCACATTTCTCTTCTTAATCAATGAACGGCCATGCTACTGCCGAAGCCAATGATGTAAATGATAGGAAATTTGATTTCCACTGGCGGGATTGTGCTGTTGATGAACTCGTCGGCACCGGGTTACTCCGACGACTTCTCACTCAAACCGATTCCCGCTATAATAATCGTGTTTTTATCAAGGGGCCTTTCTCAGACCTTCCCATTTTACATCCCATTGCCCATTATCCGGAAATCCCGGGGCGTTTCGGTCAGGACAACCGTCCCAACCGGCGGCCATCATGGCCACAGCATAGAGCAGGCCACCATTGCCAGGGAAATACACATCTGCGGGGCCGCCACGGCAGACGCCGGTTACATCATAGTCGTTCTTCTTGCCAACTTCCATTAACAGTACATCAATCGTCTGGTCCGATTTACCCAGACGGGCTGCTGCCATGGCTAACCAAGGGAAATCCCATCCCCAGGTACTATCCAGTTGCCAATGTGATATGGTTTTCTCGAAGGTTTTATCCATAACGTGCCAGTCCACTCCGTCACCAGGCAGAAACGCTGCAGCGCCTATGACATCGGTATGGCTTCTATTGTATTTGGTCCACATATCCGGGATCCCATCATACAAAACATAAACGCCATCTTGAATCGGAAGCGGGGCCAAGTTTTTCAGCACCTCATCCCATGTCTCCGAGCGGGAAAGACCAAGCCGCTCACGCCACATCTGGGCTGCCTTCAAACCAAATCTCCAATATGACAGTTCAAAGGCTGGATTCCGGCTGACAGCAGAAGGCGTGTGCTCGGCTGCAATGCGCAGCGGTGGACCAAGGTCATACTTTCCCTGCGGGTTCCGCCATGCATACGAAGCCATGAAGTCGGCTGACTCCAGCACGATATTTTTCCATTTGGCGAGTGTCTTCTCGTCCGGGTGTAAGCGATAATCGAGTTCGGCGTAGAAGATAGGGTGCGGCTGTTGCCAAATTAATAGCGGCCCAATTCCCGACGGCGAATCCCGTCCTTCTGGTCCTACCATCTTGGGCCAACGGGCGCCCTGATAGCCTTGGATTTGAGCCACTTCTCGGGCGACTGGCAAAATCTTCTGATACCAACCCAGACTTCGCTCGAAAAGGGGCCAGCGATCCCATAATGCATAATGTGTGCCGTGCCACCAATGCATTTCCAGATGGAACTTGCCGTACCATCCGCTGTTGCAGAGCAGGCCACTTTCCTGTGGCGGCAGACTGCCCGCTTCGTTAACCGCAAGCAGATACTGAGAGAGCACGATCCGCCGCTCGAGTTCTTTCCATCGCGAATCTTTGCTTTGCGAGAGATCAATCGCCCCGCCCTGGTTCCAAAACGTCGGCCAATGCTCAAGGCTGGCCTGCCTTACGGAACCAAAGTCAAGCGGCATGCTGAAAGCTTCCGCCGGCGAAAACTCATAAACAAACTCCAATACATCTTTGCCGCTACTTGGCATCAGTTCAAATATGTGTGGCTCGATCTCCTGCAATGTGGCATCGCCAGAGAAGTTTAACATAACGTAATAACCATCGGCATCCAGCCGACGCGCAAAAATTGTGCGATTGTTGGCGGGACGCGTCATGATTGTCTGGTGGGCAGATGGATTGCTCCAGTCCGCACCATCTCTGGATGTGGCGTTACCATAGGGAAATAAAAATGACACTCCCATACAACCGGCCGCCAGCAGGGGTGACTCGATACGTACAGCCACTGCGTCTCGTGTGGGATGGGCACATGTAATTACCTCGACAGGCTGGCCTTCGATCTGATAACGACTTTTTATAATACCCCTCCATAGATCAAGCTCTTGTTGAAAATTATCCAAATCACCCGCCACTAGGGCTCCGCCCTCAGTTTTGACTACCTTAAGTCCGAACTTACCAAGATTCAGGCGATGGGGATTTTCACGGAGCCAGCTATACAGCTCCTTTTGGCCACTACCACTGGTGGGGTAACCGACTTTTCGTCCATGGACATCCCACATCTGAAGCTCGAAGTCTTCCGCACGCGAGCCTGCCGGGAGCGGCGATTTGTGCCAACCCCATTGCGCAAGTGTGTTTCCGTAAAACGTTTGCAACCCCGTCGCATCTACACCGAAAGCTATTTCTCCGTTACCCACCTGGAGAACTGGCCTATCGACGGCATTGGTCAGGTTGATGTTGTGACGTGTCACCAGTGCATGCCGGTCAATAGTACCATTCGTGTCTTTTGCTGAACATATTTGACCCTGTGCAGTAAAAATTAACAATACAAACCACAATTTCTTCATCATGTCACACCTCAAAGTTAAAGTGCCTGATTCAATTTCCACCCCCTCAGACAGCAAGGCGAAGGGCTGTCCATCCAGGGGAATTTCTTATAAGGCCCATGCCGCCCCATGCTTCGTCTAACCAAGCATGGGGGACGAACCTTTGCAGGAGGCGGGACACACCCACCGCCACGGACAATATCCCAATGGGCTATACTAATAAATCAGCCCTCACCAACCGTTTTCCGAACTAAATTTTCAAAAAAAAACAATTTTACCAGATCCGCCGCTACCGAGTGGGTCTCAAATATCATGGATCCCAGTCCGAGGAAGGTGGTGACCGCCGTCAATAGAATGGGCCGGAAGGGCGTTGGTGCATGAATCAGACATAAAATGCACTGCGACCCCTGACAACAAATTTAATAAATCGGATAGGATACGGGCCTACCGATTTCCAGCATCCTATTCAAAATTGAACATCCAATTAAGGCTTCACGCTCCAGGGCTTCATCACGCTTGGATCTTAGTCGCCCTCCAATAATCCTCTTAAAGCCGTAGATAGTGTTTTCAACATTACTTTGCAAATAGTATCCTGATCCACATGGAAACAGTCTCACGATAGATCATTAAATTGATGAGAATTCCTTAACACCGGGTTCATTCATCGATGTTGAGATTGCACATACATTACAGCAGTTGCATTTATGAACTTTTCAATGAGCACTTAAATTGAATTCTGTGTTTCGACAGTGGTCCGATCAACGGTTGACAAGCACACCCTGTCCCATGAGCAGGCAAGCACTGTGAGTTCTCTCTCATTATCTTGCGTCTCCATAGCGGAAGGGCCAACCATCTGCCATAAATTGAATGTCGTCTTGCTGGTCCCCAGGGGGGTACTCTGTGCCATAATTGCCGCCCCCCTGTCTTACGAGCTTATCCACCCGCTCAATGGTGAATTTATCACGCCATTTCCGTGCCTCCGAATGACCATCGCAGAATCCCAGCACACTTTTATCCCCATGGTTGATCGACATGGGCCCCCACCAACCCCAATCATCACGACCCGTAACTTCAGGGGAGGCCATGACAAAATGGTGACCCGCATTCCAGTTGCGGGTTTCTGTCGCTTCAACAAAGTTGTATCGAATAGAGGGATTCTTGATTTTGTTGAAATTCTTTATTTGTTTGCTGTCATTCTCATCTGGTCTACCATTGAGGCAATAGGGAATCGAATAGGAGACATAAATCCGACTCTGATCATAGAGGCTTTTTGTCAGATTGCCTGGACAACGGTAGGCCTTGTGACTTTTTACGTACGCGTAAAGTTTCCCCTTCTTCATACCTCGGATTTCATCCTCATCAGTAACTTCAGAGTTTATTTGGTCACCGGCACACTTTACTCCGTTTTCATCTTCCGGAACGCCAATCCACCGATCAGGGTTACCGTCGGTGGCGCTCATGATGCGTCCATCGTTGTCGTTCATATACATATACCAACCCATGGAAAGATTCTTGGTGTTACTCATGCAGTTGCTGGCACTGGCTTGTTTCTTTACGGCTTGCAATGCTGGCATGAGAATGCCCATCAACACTGCGATGATGGCAATGACTACCAGCAGTTCTATCAGGGTAAAGGCTGTTTTTTCCATGTTAAGTCCTTTCCGATTCGCACTGCAAAGCTACAATCTTTCTTTACAGACATTTCCCATTTGACGTCTTAAAGGGTTCCTTTGCATGTTCCAATCTCCATAACAGTCTTTTATACGGTTCTCTAGAAAATTGTAACGAATCGAGTATAAAAAATGTACGATACAGACTATTCATTGCACCATAGAAACATGTATGCTTAGCTATGTGTGTAATCAACCAGTCCGTTTTTCTGCTCCGGTTTTGATAATCATTTACGGATTAATCAGTTCGGCACGTTCTGTCACGTATTTCTTCCACAGGCCATCTAAACTATTCGCGAGTTTTACCTCGTCACCCACTACGAGCCAGTACCGATAGCAATACGTGGATCGGGGACCGAGAAGGACACGGTCAATAGGCGCCACATGCATACAGGGACCGGCGGCCGGGTCGTCACTGAGACCGTATCCATGCGGACCATAGTTCCAGTTCTGTGTGGCACTGGGACTGAACACGGCCACGCCTTGGCCCGCGGCATTGAAAAGAGCCATGGCCTTGCCCGGTGGATGGGCCTTGCCCCAAGGCGGGCCGGGTGACTGAGTTTCGACACGCCACTGCCCGTCACCCAAGTAACTTTTTACAGTGTTGAAGTTACGGGTGAAATAACAGGCAGGCACCTCCTGTGGTCTTAGAGCAGCCGGTCCCCAGCGGTCATTCTCGTCACGTTGACAGACCAACTCACAACGTACCACTACCCCATTGGGCATATTGGGCTCAAAACGTGTCCACTGGCGCATCAGCGCGGTGGCTTCTTCATTAGGCATGTCCCAGAGCTTGGGCACAGTCTCGGCATAGAGCGTGTGACTGTCCAATTCCTTGAACACATTAACACGGGCCCAGGAGGAGACACCCCCACCCTGAATGGGATTCCAGGTCCAGGGACTCCAGCTCTTGCTCTGACCATCGGCCTGACGATTGAGCCGCTTACCAGCGTAGTAGGACTGCTGAATGAGTCGGCCTGGGTCCGCAGAATTAACCATGTTCTTCGGATAGTCCTGCCAGGACAACCAGGTGATCGACGCCCCCATAAGGCGATTAATGCCAATCTTCATGGTTCCATTGTCAAGCAGTAACAAGTCTTCACTGCGGTCCAGTTTTGCTGCTAGCGTACAGCTCGTTATCACAACACAGAGTATTAATACGTACAAAATCGGATTATTCATCTTGTTCTTCCTTTGGGACCATCGTAGTCGTATTTGAACCAAGCCCCATCAGTTGGTTCCATAGGGCCAGCCCCGAGCCATATACTCTAAATCCGTGGTCTGCCCCGCCGGGGGATCTGCGGTGCCGTAGTTAGTAGTTCCTTCCCGGATGATCTTGTCCATCCGTTCCTTGGTGAATTTGTCACGCCACATGTGCACTTCGGCATGACCGTCGCAAAAACCCAGGGTGCCGCTCTGGCCATGGAAGACGGCTAAGGGGTCCCACCACTTCTCCGGCACAAAACCGAGTTCACGCGATCCGAAACTCCAGGGTCCGGAGTTGTATTCCCGCATGTCAGCCTCTTCCACCAACATATACTTGGCCGACGGCCGACGGATCTGGTCGAACTTGATAATCTGTTTTCTATAGTACTGGTGGCTGCGATCGGTTTGGGAAAACAGGCAACCGGGAAGCGAATAGGTACGAAAAACATTGGTCCCTAATACACTGATTCGCTTGTCCGCCGGACAATGAAAGACCTTTACATCTTTGATAAAGGGAAACAGCTTTCCTTTCTCGATACCACGAAACTCATCTTCGTCCTCAACAATTTCACGGCTGCCCAATACCGTTCCAGTAGCGGTCTCTGGATTACGCACCCAGCCCAAATCAGCCCCCGGATTGGCACTGCAAATGCGACCGTCATTATCCGACTGGTAGAAGAACCAAGCATAGGCAATACTCCTGGCATTGGCCATGCAGTACGATCCCATGGCCATACGTCGCGCCAACTGCAAACTGGGCATTAAGATCGCCATGAGCACCGCAATCACAGAGATGACGACCAGTAATTCAATCAGGGTAAATGCACGATGGATTCTCATAGCAGTTCTCCATACAGGATGAAAATTTCTAACAGTTGATTCACTCAAAAATAGGTTAA
>Ga0307990_1003980_pt1 | contig 10997 bp, 12 predicted proteins | sample EllFjometagen129_FD_203168 | JGI IMG/M metagenome (GOLD analysis project Ga0307990, IMG submission 203168) | Marine microbial communities from Ellis Fjord, Antarctic Ocean - #129 | ecosystem: Environmental > Aquatic > Marine > Unclassified | place: Southern Ocean | collected 2014-10-08
TGAAACCGGGCGCCCGGCTGGGCATCATGACAAAACTTGTCCTTGACCGTGAGGCATTTTCCCGCTGGCACTATAAAAACGATCTTACCCATGTCTGCTTCTACTCGAGGGCAACCTTTGAATGGCTAGCTGCCCGGTGGGAGGCAGAGCCTGCTTTTGTCGACAAAGATGTGATTCTTTTTTACAAGAAGAATTAAGCATTTCAGTGTATCCATACATATGTATGGATCTGGGGGGGGGAATGATGTATGGCTGATTTATATTTTGAAGACTTTAACGTGGGAGACAAATTTGAATCACCAGGGATGACCATAACGGAGAGCCAGATTATCGATTTTGCCATGCAATTTGATCCGCAGGTATTTCACACCAATGTCGTGGAGGCGAAGGATTCGATTTTTGGCGGACTCATTGCCAGTGGAATTCATACCATTGCCCTGACATTCAAGTTAGTTCTTATGACAGGTGTACTAGCAAACAATCTCGGGTCTCCCGGTTTTGAAGACCTCCGATGGATCAAACCCGTCAGGCCCGGTGATACACTCTATTCCGCCGGCGAAGTCCTGGAAAAGATTTCGTTAGAAAAACATGCTGACCGCGGCACGATCCGGTTCCGCTATTCAAGCCACAACCAAAAAGGAGGAAAAGTCTTCACCGTTATCGGAAATCAGATACTCAGGAAACGTCCCGAGGCATAGATGTGCCGAGATCGCATGACAAAAGGAAGCTGATTCTCACGAGAAATATATGAATGCCAAAAAGGTCGCTGCTTTTTTTGATTTTGATCAAACGCTTATCGAGGTGGAAACCGGAAGAATGGCTATGGAGTGGATGCGGGACAACCGCATGATACTGCCGGGCTTTATGCTCAGAGTCCTGACAGCCAATGTCTTGTATAAACTCGGGCTCCTTTCGGAAGAGCGGATGGTACGGGTGATGCTGACATTTTATAAAGGCAAGAAGCTGGAAGATTTCCGAAATGGTTCCGAGAAATTTTACAGGGAGTATTTACAGCCCTATCTGGCTCCTGCCATACTCTCACGGGTGGAATTTCATAGAGAGATGGGGCATCTTCTGGTCCTCATATCCGCCTCGTTGAGATATCTTTTGGAACCCGTCATGAATGATCTGGGATTTGACGTACTGTTGTGTACGGACCTGGAAGAAGGAGAAAATGGTCTTCTGACAGGCAGGCCAATATGGCCGGTTTGTATTAAGGATCACAAAAAGTCAGTTACTTTGAAGCTCGCCCGGGAGTATGGCCTGAACCTTGAAGAAGCATACGCCTACGGCGACAGCCATTCCGACCTTCCGCTTCTCGAACTGGTTGGTCATCCCCATGCAGTTGAACCTTCACCGCTCCTTGAAAAGATTGCCCGTCAGCGCGAGTGGCCAATTTTATCATACAGGTGAAAATATACGGTTTGCGATTGACAGCTTGCTGTTGACAAAAAAGGAGGCCTGTTGTGGAAAAAACTGTACTGTTTGAAGTGCAAGACAAAGTCGCCCTCATCACCCTGAATCGTCCTGAACGGCACAATGCCATCTGCCAGGATCTGCTCGTAAATCTCTATAATTACGTTGACGAAGTGGCCAACAACGATGAGATCAGGGTTGCCATCATTACGGGAGCGGGCAAGTCATTCTGTTCCGGCATCGATCTGAGCGTGATCGGCAAGGATGATCTTCTGAATCCCCGGGGTGATGGTAAGGATCTCCCGGACGTTCTGAGGCCCTGCAAGAAACCGATCATCGGAGCAATCAACGGCAATACCATTACCGGCGGTTTTGAGCTTGCCCTCAACTGTGATTTTCTCATCGCCTCGGAGAATGCCAGATTTACCGACTCGCACGCAAAGATCGGGATTCATCCGGGATGGGGAATGACACAACTCCTCCAACAGGCCGTCGGCCTGAGGATGGCAAAACAGATTTCCTTTACCTGCAAGCCCCTTTCCGCCCAGAACGCTCTTCGGTTAGGGCTTGTCAATGAGGTGGTGGCTCCCGAAGCATTGCTGCCCCGCGCGAAAGAGATTGCCCGAGACATCTGCGCGACAAATCCGGATATCATGTCAGTGATGAAGGGATTGATGGAGAAGAGAAACGCAGTCTCCCATGATGAAGCATTTCAGGCCGAGACGGACAGCTTTCATGGATTTCTCAAGAAAGTGGAAATGTTCTAAAATAACAAATGGAAACAAATACCAATCGCAGCGATTGTTGAGCCGGTCTGTGATGGTAGCGGTTACTTCTCACTATGCCAGACACTTTGAACCAAAAGGAGGGGCGGTTCATAGGTCTTTACGGAAGGATGGTTTCTCGACGATTTCTAAGAGCATGGAAACCTCCTCATGCTGGCGATATCCGGATTTTACTCATTGAGCGTCCCTTGCTGTGATGGTGGAAACTCCTCGACTTGTAATCGATGGCATGTAAGTTCTTCCTGAAACAAACAAAACTCGATTTGGCTTGTTCACTGTAGAGTACAATTGACAATCAGCTACAAGAGTCAAACGTAGACTTGACCCCTTTACGATAAATATCTGAACCGCAATCCAAAGGTACCGGTAGAAAACCAGATAAAATTCTGGATGACCTTTAGTGATTTCACCTGTTCGGGCACTTCCGGGGTAATAAATTATGGAAACTATCATGGTGGAGGATCCCCAATCATGAAACAGATTGCTATAACCTCTCAATATGATATTAACTTAAGAAAGAGTCTGGTCAAATCTCTCGCAGGCATAGAACCATTAAAGGCGGGCATGTTAAGGAAACCGTAGGCAGCCCGGTCTAAAGAGGGTTGATTTTTCGTTTGGCTTAAAAAGGATGGGCCCGGAAGGATCTGCAAAAACAGGAGGTTTAGTATGAAGATTGATGACATTCTACGTGTACTTATCATTGGCGCAGGTACTATGGGACAGCAGATCGGGTTTGTCTGCGCCATGCACGGCTATGATGTAGTTCTATACGATATTGATGAGGCAATGCTCAATAAGGGATTGAAAAGGATACAGCAGCTCGGTTCGCAATTCGTGTCATCCGGACGCATCACACAAAAGGATGCGGATAATATAATGACCCGGGTGACCGTTTCAAACGACCCGGCTGATGCGGCCAGGGATGTGGATTTTGTGAGTGAATGCGTCCCCGAGGACCCGGGTCTCAAGGGCAGAATTTTTGCCCAGTTCGATAAACTCTGCCCTGAGCGTGCGATCTTTACCACCAATACATCCACGCTTGTTCCCTCCATGTTTGCCGAGGCAACTGGGCGGCCGGAAAAATTCGCGGCCTTTCATTTCCACGATGTGAGAATCTCAAATGTAGTGGATATCATGCCGCATCCGGAAACTTCTCAGGAAACCATTAATTTAATCCATGATTTCGCAAAAAATATAGGTCAGCTTCCCATCATGCTCCACAAGGAAAACCGTGGCTACGTGTTTAATTCCATGCTCTCTACTCTATTCATGTCAGCGCTTACCCTTGCCTCAAAAGATGTGGCATCGATCGAGGATATAGACCGCGCATGGATGGGCGTTATGCACACACCCATGGGTCCGTTTGGCATCATGGACCAGGTAGGTCTTAAAACGGTATGGACCATAACCGATTACTGGGCCAAAGCGCTCAATGATAAAAATTTTCAGTTTAACGCAAATTTTATAGAACAATATGTCAAAAAAGGGAATTTGGGGACAAAGACAAAACAGGGCTTTTACTCGTACCCAAACCCCGCGTATGGACAGGCCGGGTTTTTAGGTAATGACGAATAAAACTCGGGCGTTAAGCAGCTTTGCTGATTACGGGAGTTTGTTAGTCTTTAAATGAGAAATTCTCGACAGGCAATCGAAAAAAATGGCACTCTGCAGTTTGTATAACCACAGAGTGCCACTTTGTCGATATCAATGTTTAGTTTTTACAGTGCCCTTACATTAGCGGCCGCGGGGCCTTTCTGGCCCTGCTCAACATCGAACGTCACGCGCTGACCCTCTTGCAGAGACTTGAAGCCTTCGGCCTGAATCGCGCTGTGATGGACGAAAACGTCTTTGCCGCCATCCATCTCGATGAATCCAAAGCCTTTTCCGTCATTAAACCATTTAACGGTACCTTCTGCCATAATCTGTATCCTCCTTTCTTAAGTTTTTCAAAGTCGGATTATCATTGTGGCAAAAATAAAAAGGCCACCATATATTTTCAAGGACATGGCGGCCGGTCTTCGCACTTCAAAAATGTCTCTATCCAACTTGCGAAGATACTATATAGATATTTTACCAAATGTCAAGGATTAATTATAAATTTGTTAGAAGCACGTAATCTGTCCGGAGTTGTAGCAAGTAATCTGTCCGGTTTATAATGATCACCGGGAGGTGGCCGATGAGATGGACAGAGACATTACAGGAGATCCGGCCTGCCTGTGCGTTGCACGCAAACAGGATTATGCGGTTTAAAGAGGATTATGCGGTTTTGGAAAGCCATCCACCTCTCACTCCTGATACCGTTTGCTTTTGTTTCACCATTCTTATATTGTGGATGCTCACGAGAGCAAGATGCTGAACGGATGGTGCGAATAGATGGGATTGCTCAATCTTTTAATTAAAGATCCGCTGACCTTTGTTTTAATAGCTGTACCGCTTTTATACTCGGTTATTCTTCATGAGCTGGCCCACGGGTGGGTCGCCTACAGGATGGGAGATCCCACCGCCAAGATGATGGGCAGACTGACCCTCAATCCGCTCAAACATCTCGATCCTGTGGGGACGCTCATGCTGTTTATCTTTGGCTTCGGATGGGCACGGCCGGTTCCCGTAAATTTTGCCAATCTGCGTGAAAGCCGGAAGGGGCTGATATTGGTTTCTTCCGCAGGAATTATCGTCAACATGATACTCGCCTTTGCTGCTATCTTCCTGCTGCAAGCGCTGACACCGTCCGAACATGGCGTCGTCTACAAGATGCTTTATTATATGGCCCAGATCAATGTCATACTGGCGGCGTTTAATTTGATTCCGATTCCACCTCTTGATGGTTCAAAGATCCTCATGGGGTTTTTGTCGAATCGTCTTCAATACACGCTTTCACGACTTGAGCCTTATGGATTTTTTATCATAATCGGTCTGCTCTACTTCGGCGTCCTGAACCCCCTGATCGATTTTTTTCGTTGGATAATCCTGTCAATCATCAACCTTCTGCTCTTTAAATAATCGGATATCTGAATCGCTTTTCAGTTTCAAGTTTCCAATGACTCTTATTGACAGACCTTTTTAATGTGTGGCATTCTACGCCGCAGGAGGGTGAAATGAACACAACAATTTTTTATCATACCGGAACAGGAAACTCATTATGGGTAGCTCGCAGGATTGCTGACGAATTGGGTGACGCCGAGCTTGTTTCGATTTCAGAGTGTAAAGATGAAAAGAAGACCGTCGGTTCAGAAATAGTTGGATTTGTCTTTCCTGTGCATATCTGGGGAGTGCCGGCTCCGGTTATTAGATTCGTCAATACACTGAAGGGTTCACAACCGGATTATATTTTTGCGATCGCGGTTAATGCCGGCCAGGTTTCAAATACGCTGGTTCAGTTAAAAAAGATTATAGCCGGAAACGGTTTGAATCTTTCAGCGGGATTTGAAATAGCGATGCCGTCGAATTATATACCATGGGGAGGTCCGGGCCCGCGGGAGAAACAGCGCAAATGTTTCGAGCTCGCGCGGGAGAAGATTTCCCGCATCGCGGTCAGGATAAAAGAAAAGGCGAATATGCCTGTTGAAAAGGGACCTCTCTGGCAGAGAATTTTATTTACCGCTATCTATAATGTGAGTTTTTCTCATGTGCCCACAATGGACAAAAAGTTCTGGGTCGATGACAAATGCAATGCGTGCGAAATCTGCTGCAAAATATGCCCGGCCGGAAATATCACCATGCATGAAGGAAAACCGGTCTGGAATCATCGATGTGAGCAGTGTTTTGCCTGCCTGCAATGGTGCCCGCAGGAAGCAATACAATATGGCAAAAAACCCCCAAATATGAGAGGTATCATCATCCGGAGATCCTTTTGAAGGATATGTTAAAGGAGAGGTGATTATCGAGAGCAGATATTATTATGAAAAGTTTAATTTTTGCAGCTTCATCAGGCTGAGTTGATGCATCAGTTATGTACATATGAAAGGCAACAATGATCCGGCAGGGGATTGTGCTGGAATTTGCTTCAAGTTATTTTTTACCACGTCTGCTTAGATGCCAGAGGGCAAAAAAGATAATGTTTTTCGGGGAAAAGATGACGGGCCAACAGATGCTCTAGATTGGCATTGTAAATATGGCAAAGAGAGGGCCTGTGTTTAAAGGTGAATAGGGGAAACCCGGGGTCACCATTTATTCCATTGACTCACAAGACTGCTTTTCCTATACTCTCTTAACAAAAAAGGGAGATCTTATCAGAGAATGAAACTAATATACCTAGATTACAACGCTACTACACCGATCGACCGTGAAGTTTTAGAGGCGATGAAGCCTTATTTCGAAGAACAGTTCGGCAATCCCTCCAGTTCTCACTGGTACGGGGTTCAGGCAAAGGAGGCCGTTGAAAAAGCCCGCAGCCGGGTGGCCGATTTGCTGAACTGCAATTCGAGAGAAATCATCTTTACAAGCGGCGGAACGGAATCCAATAACTTTGCCATAAAGGGCGCGGCCCTCGCGAATCGCCATAAGGGAAATCACATCATCATTTCATCCATAGAGCACCCCGCCGTAACGGAGGTATGCAGATACCTTGAAATAAATGGTTTCCCCCTGAGTTATATCCCCGTCGATGAAACGGGCGTTATAAATCTTAAGGCGCTGGAAAAGACAATCACACCCAAAACTGTTATCATTAGTGTAATGCATGCAAACAACGAGGTAGGAACTATCCAGCCGATTAAGGAAGTTGCCAGTCTCGCCAGAAGACACGGTATCATTGTCCACACTGATGCCGCCCAGTCTGCAGGTAAAGCAAAAATCGATGTGAATGAACTTGGCGTCGATCTCCTGTCCATTGCGGGGCACAAGATTTATGCACCCAAGGGAATCGGTGCCCTCTACGTCCGTGAGGGAACCAGGCTGGAAAAATTCATGCACGGCGCCAGTCACGAGAGTAATATGAGGGCGGGAACGGAAAACGTAGCGGAAATAGTCGGACTGGGAAAGGCATGTGAGATTGCGAAACGCGATCTGGAAAAAAATTGCGGCCACATGAGAAGAATGCGGGATCGACTGTTTAACGGCCTGAAAAAAAGGACAAGCGACGTAAGATTAAACGGCCACCCTGAAAAACGCATTCCGAACACACTGAGTGTGGGTTTCCCGGATATAAACGCGTCCCGTCTTTTAGCCGAAATGGAAGAAATCGCAGCGTCGACAGGTTCGGCCTGTCATACAGGCGTCACCACTGTATCAGGCGTGCTCGTTGCCATGCGTGTTCCTCGGAAATATGCGATGGGAACCTTTCGCTTCTCCACGGGCAGAATGACGACTGAAGAAGAAATTGACCGGACCATTGAGATTATCTCCGGGGCGGTCGAGCGTGAACGTATCAGGCTTTCAATGTAGGCAAACAGATCCTGCCTTCTTCTCCAGGTACGCCTCTATTCCCTCAAATACGGAAACACTTCCCATATTAATATTGGCAGTTTGTCAAGAGAAGAAAGTGAATTAGTATGGGATGTCCCTGTATTTGTGTATTTCCATTATTTCATTGACACAAGACCGTGTTTCTTATACTTCCCAAGCTTTGCAAAAGCTGAAAGAGGTAACGATATGCATAGAACCGTTTTTAGTATCCCTGTTATAAAGTCCCTGCTGTGTTGGATTTCGCTTGGCTTCTTAAAAATTATGGGGTGGCGTAAAGAGGGGAAAATGCCTGATATTCCCCAATATGTGATCATTGCGGCCCCGCATACCACAAACTGGGATTTGCCCATAACCCTGGCCTTGGCTTTTTCCTTTAAGTGCAATGTCTACTGGATGGCCAAGGACACAATCTTTAAACCGCCGTTCGGCACAATCATGAAGGCTCTTGGAGGTGTCCCGATTGACCGCTCAACTTCAAGCAATGTGGTGGAGCAGTCCATACAGGCGTTCAGGGAAAACCATAATCTCGTCCTGGTCATTCCTCCAGAGGGTACTCGCAAGAATGTCAGATACTGGAAGACCGGATTTTACTATATTGCCAATGGCGCCAACGTTCCCATAGTGATGGGTTTTCTCGACTACAAACGAAAGATCGGCGGGATCGGGCATATCTTTCAACCGACAGGTGATATCGACACCGATATGGTGGCGATTCAGTCCTTTTATTCCGCTGTCTCCGGCAAATATCCCGAGAAATCAAGTCTGGCTGATATCTCCCCCCAGATAGAAAGGATATTGTATAGTAAGGCCAGCTAGGCAGTGTTTCTCCATAATCAAGGCCTGGGTGATACACGCCAGGCCAATACGCCTCTGCCACTCATTAATGTCGCCTAACCGATCGGAGTGGCCCCATTCCCCATCTTTTCCTTTTTCGACGCAACCTTTCATCCACACCGATGCCTTCCAATGGACCTTTGGAAGGAAGCACACCAAAAGTTAATCCTTCATCCAACATAAAGGTAAAAAGTTTTATCGAGTAACCCTAAGGCGGTTTCCCTTCTTTTCTGATACGATTTGCTTTTGTTCTAATATTCTTACACTGTGCATAGTTGCTATAATAACAGACAAAATCAATATCTTAACGTTTGCGCCAAATCGAAGTCAGATCAGAAAATATATTTAATGAAACAGTAATGAAAGGGTGAAAAGAGTATGGAAGGAAAGCGGGTAAAAGACAGCAGTGTTATGATGGCAGAACATATGAAAGGACACTTAACTCACCAACTCGAAAAAAAAGATGGACACAGGTAACCAGTCTTCGTATAAAAAGAGCGGCGATTTTGAGGATATTGAAGATGGAAGAAAAACAGAGAGATGAGGCTGAGAAACAACCCGAACAAAAGAAGAGCGCGAAGCGCTTTATCTTACCTCTCCTGGCGCTGATATTCCTGTTACTTGTCGCGGGGCGCTTGGTCTATCTGATGAAGACACCCGGCAAATTGTATCGCCAATATACATTTCGTGTCACGCGTGAACTCGTCAAGACTGTTACCGAAGCCAAAACTCTGCTGGAAGAAAAGGGCGAAAAAGCCTTTCCTTTTCTGGACAAGATGAAGTCCAATCAGATGGGCCTGTATTTATACGTTTATCGTTCATCGGATGGCATGTGCCTTTACCATGGTGAGGATTCATCGCTGGTTGACACACGGTTGGACAAGTTCACCGATCAGCTTGGAAAGCCGCTGCATAAACTGATTTCCCGCGAGATCAAAAATCCGCTCAACCGGCACGGCTGGGTTCATTTCTACTGGAATCGGCCGCGTGGACTTTTCCTGGAATGGAAATCTGCATGCAATCTTGGGGTGACCCTGCCCGATGGTATCAAATGTTACGTTGGCGGAGGTTGTTACGGTATCGGGGCTGAACTGGAGTTTGCGCGGATTGCCGTCATAAATGCCGATCATCTGCTGAAGACACGTGGTGAAGAGGCTTTGGCTGAACTGCTTGCCCCGGCCGGTCCCTATTTCTTCTATAATACTTCCGTGTTCCTGTTGCGTGAAAACGGAAGGTCAATTATCGATCCGGTTTTGAAGGAACGCTATGAGCGCAACTTGCTGAAATTTCAGGACGCAGTCGGGCATTATCCATTCAAAAATCTTTTACGGAGACTGGCAACTGAGGACGAGGCACAGGTCGTGCTGTATGCACACTCTCCCTTGTCAATGAACAACCAGAAGAAAATTATTTACGCGCGACGCAGCACGATGAGGGGAGAGCCGGTTATTGTTGGTACGGTGATCGACGCGCCCCGCAGTGTCTGGCAGCAGTAAGGAGTAACACAAATGGCATCAGAAAAACCGGAGACTGAACTGGTTTACGGACAGAATGACGTGCCGCCGGCAGGTCACCTGATCATGTTGAGCCTTCAGCAGGGAATGTTACTGATACTCGGCACCATGCTTCCCGTGCTGCTGGTTAAGGAATTCGGCGGGTCGACTGAGATGGCCATTCGTATGGTCAGCCTGACCATGATAATTTCCGGTGTAGGAACGATTGTTCAGGCGGTGCGCCTGCGCTGGATCGGTTCCGGTTATCTTTGTCCTAATATCGGCGGGCCTTCATATCTGGCGTTATCCATCACTGCCGTTGTCCAGGGTGGTTTGCCGCTGATGCAGGGAATGCTGTTTTTTGCCGGCATTGTTGAGATGTTTCTCTCAAGGGTCGTTTCGCGATTGCGCGCTCTCTTTCCGCCGCTTGTGGTGGGAATGACTGTCATGATGGTGGGGGTCAGCATCATACCGATGGCTTTTGCCAATTTCTGTGGTTCGCCGGTTGCCGGTGACGAGGTTATCTGGCGGGACATCGTGGTGGGAAGCGTGACGCTGATGGTGATAGTGGGGAGTAATCTTTGGGGAAAGGGACAGGTGAAACTTTATTGCCTGTTGCTCGGTATTTTTGTCGGGTGGGGCGTATCGCTTTGTATTACTCCTTTTGATCCGGCACAATACCGTATGATTGGTGAAGTTCCTGTGTTCGCCATTCCATTTAAAGGACTTTCACAGTTTCGTCTGGCCTTCGACTGGTCGCTTGCCCTGCCTTTTCTGGTGATTTCAATCTGCGGATCGCTAAAGTCGTTCGGCAACCTTTTGGCGGCACAGAAAATCACGTGCCCGGATATGGAAAAACCGGACATGGAACCGATTGCAGGCGGATTGATGGCTGACGGGTTCAGTACGGCCATGGCCGGTTTGATTGGAGCCGTCGCAGTTGACACTTCTTCCAGTAATGTGGGGCTTGCCGCGGCAACGCGCGCAGTGAGTCGCTGGATTGGCGTCTGTATGGGCGTCATGTATATTCTCGCCGGTTGTTTTCCTGTTGTTGCGACCGCTATCG
>Ga0307990_1003981_pt1 | contig 10996 bp, 14 predicted proteins | sample EllFjometagen129_FD_203168 | JGI IMG/M metagenome (GOLD analysis project Ga0307990, IMG submission 203168) | Marine microbial communities from Ellis Fjord, Antarctic Ocean - #129 | ecosystem: Environmental > Aquatic > Marine > Unclassified | place: Southern Ocean | collected 2014-10-08
TTCAAAATCATAATCTCGGGCTATTATTGATGTAAATCTTAATTTATCATTAAAGTATTTTGCAATAGCTATACAAGAAATTCCATCTAAATCTATATGTGAAATTAATAGCTTCCTTAATTCCCGATTTTCTACTTTTATCCTCATTTATTTCCTCTTATATATAGTATACCAATTTTCTTTCTTTTTTTATAAAAATAACCCTCAATAAATGAAGGTTATTTATGTTTAATTTTTTAATCTCTATTATTTCAACAATTCTGAAATAAACCTTTTGCCCATTATTGTATCTGGTTTACTAAATTCCATAATCAAAGCATCTTTAAATTTAAAATCCTTTTTTAAAATCTTAGAAATAAACTTTCTACTTGTCTTTAATTTTTTAAAATCAGGATAGTCAACTTTAGTAAAAAGCTCTTTAGCTCTTCCTATTTTTGATATAAAATAAGCTTTTTTTTGATTATAGGTATTTGCCCAAATTTCGGTATCTTTTTCAAGGGTCTTAAGATTTTTAGAGTCTACTAAAACTAAAACAGAGTCTTTAACTTCAGCAGCTCCAAGTCCACTATTTTTTGAGTTTATTTTAACTAAAAAAACTTGATAGTCTTTATTCAATGCTTGATATTGTAATCTTGTAAATCTTCTACCATTTTCATCATCATCAAAATTAGATTTATAAGAGGTTAAAATTGAACAATCAAAGTCATCTAAAATTTTAGTTAAAATTGAAACTCCATTTTTAATATTCTTAGTTAATTCACGATCTCGAAGTCTAGTTTCTTCAAATCTCCTAGCACTCTTTCTATCATTTTTAGTTGGATCCTCTGGAAAACCTCTCATTTTATCCTCTAATTTTTTAACTTCCTCTCTAGTTAACATTTATGTTACTCCTTGGCCTTTTATTTATCTATAAAAGCAAAAGCCCTATTATTTACTCTACTAAAAAATTCACCACTTTGTCCAAAATAGCAAAAACCCTGATATTTTGTTTCACCATAGGGAGGATAAGCATCTTTATTATCAGGATAAGGAGTTGTTCCAATTAAGTAACCTCTTTTTTCTTCTATATAAATTATAGATTCCTGTAAAAACATTTCCCCTAATCTTTTTAAATCTTTTTTTAATCGTCCTGTGTCTTTAAGATCTACTACAAAAAAACTTTCTTCTGCTACTTCTTTTGCATTTGTTTTAGAAAGAAAGTTTTCAATATAAGAACCAGCTATAGTTGTAACCCCATAACCCTCTGAACCCAGCATAGACCAAAGTTTTCTATTTCTAGATTTATTCTCACTTAATGAAAAATGGCCTCTAAAACCAGATAGCATACCACAGTCATGTTTTTCAATTTGAGTATTTAACCTTGATAAGCTAGATTCTTCTAATTCTTTATTCTTTTTATTAATTATAATCATTTAAAACCTCTCTAATATAATAGTATGATTAAAAAGGTTTTTAAATATTATGCAACACAAAGTTTATTTGATTTTCTTACTCTAGCCACTTTTTTCCAACTTTTATCCCATTTTCCAACTTGAAGGTGGAAATAAAATCCACAGTTAAAGTAATCTCTCTGAGAGTCTGAAAAATCATAGTTATAACTCATTACAAATTCTCTAATATCTTTTAAAATATCTTCAACCTCAGGGTTCATATAGCGTTCAGAATCATGACTATAAACAAAATCATGGCCTCCTTGGGTTAAGCTATGAGTGAAGTTTTCTATTGTATTATTATCTCTTGGGGATCTTCTATTTAGATAGTCTAAATAATCAGAAAGCTTACTATTTTCAACTAAAATATCCATTGGAGACTCTGTTAACTTAATATTAATCACAGAAGAATCACTTGTTATACTAAATCTACAGTCATTGTATTTGGACTTAACATACATTCTAACTCTTTTTGCAATGTCTTTATTACTAAGACCCCTCTGATATCTATTACCTTCCCAACCATTCTGAGTGTAAAATTCTCTTTTAAAAGTATCCATTTTTTCATCTGAAATACTTGGAAAAATTCTAAAAGCAACCTCAAATTGAGCATTGATTTCTTTCATGATATCAACATCTCCCCCTTTATCAGGGTGGTTTTCTAAAGCTAACTTTTTATAGATCTTTTTAGCCTCTTCTTGCGTTTTACATACTTTGAAATAACTTGTCATATTTGACTCCTCATGTAAGGAACTTTACTATTCCCTCATAATTAATAATACATCTTTTTACAATAAAAGTACATAGAAAACTCAATTATTTTGAATTTTTATGTACTTTATTTTTAAGAGCTTAAAGAGCTTCTTTTACTAGCTTAAACTCTTTTGAAAAGTCAATATGCCAAGATTGAGTTTCAAGATAATACCATTCACCATCTTTAAATAGATAAGCATATTCTGTATCCCTATCAAAGCCATCTTTTTTATACTCTTCAATAGAAGAACAAACTTCTGAACTTTCAGCTTCTCCTCCATATTGACTATCACAAGTTTCATAATCTAAAATTGAACTTCTATTTCCAAATGATAATAATTCTTTAATATCTTCTACAGTAGTGAACTTCTTTGGGAGTTCCTCTCCTACCCCTTCTTGAATATATCCATCAAAATGACAATAGATATACCTTACTTTTCCATCTTCTTCTAAACCAATTAAACTTCTTGTGCTCATATTTGAGCCTCCTCATGTAAGGAACTTTCTATTCCCTCATAATTAATAATACCTCTTTTAGCCAAAAAAGTACATAGAAAACTCAATTATTTTGAATTTTTATGTACTTTATTTTCCAGAATTAAACTAATTCTACATTATATTGTGAGATCTTTTCATTATTAGTACCACTGATATAGGGTATATGTTGTCCATATCCTATATCAAATAAATAGATTTCTTTTACTGCAATTAAAGTACCTCTTGTATATTTTCTACCTTTAACTACTTTGACTACATCTCCAGTTGATACTATACCTTTAAACCGTAAATACTTCTTTCTTGCTTGCTTATCTATTGGCATATTTGCAAATTACCTTATTTGTTCAAAATAGCCTTTCTCTAAGCAAGAAAAAGTTACTGTAGTCATACCGCGACTACCTGCCGCGTGAGTCCTAAACTCTATTCTTAGGGCTTCTAGTTCTGCGTCGCTTTCAACTTCTCTAAATTCATCATAGCCGCCAAACATTGCGTTGTTTACTGTGATTGTTACTTTCATCTTTCTTTACCTTGCAACTATAGGTTAGTTGCCAACCGTGTGATTAAAATATATTAACAGTTTTTGTTGTTTCTCTATCTTCCCAAGTATCTAAAAGATGTAAGCAGCTAATTAAAGAGTCACTAACTTTTAAACCTTTTCTATTTGCAATCTCAACATGGTTAGCCGAATTGAATAAACTATAAGATCTTTGATTCTCATGTAATTTTGTATAATACAACTCTTGTGCTAATCTTTTAGCATCATCTCGATTATTGGCTCTAACCATAACCTTGTTTAGTAAAACGTTCATTCCTCTTTTAACTGTAATAAAATATGTATGCATTTTTGAACTCCTAAAAATAATTTTTCATGTTAAAGCTTTTGCTCCTCCACTCAATTATATTATAGTCTATTTATCCCTCTTTGTACATAGAAAATCTGATTTATTTAGATTTTTTAATTTATTTACTTAAAATGAACTAGTCATACTGGGCATAGAAAAAATTTGGTGTAGGTTTACCTTACTATATTACCAGTATGAAATTTAGAATTTTTAGATTTTTAGTCTAAATCAATCCCTTGAAACAATTCTTTCCATTTTTCTTGAGATAAAGAGTCATATTTTAGTAAATCTCTATCAATTCTCTCTCTTTTCTTCAAAACTTTGTCTTGTCTTTCTTCTAAAGAGTGTTCAATTAATATAGGGTTCATGATAACAACCTCAGTTGTACCTATTCTATGATTTCTTTTTTGTAACTGATCCCAAATTTCAAAATTCCATGGTCTATCAAAACAAATCCCTCTAGATGCTTCAGTAATATTTACAGCTCTGGCTATCATTAAATAGGAAGCGATTATAACTTTATGCTTACTATCATGTTTAAATTTCTCAACCAAAGAATCTCGATATTCAGCCTTTGAAATTCCCTTTGGAACTTCCATTTCACCATGAATCATTATTGGATTATATTTTTTATAAAATTCACCTAATTGCTTAATTGTCTTTGGGTGTCCAGACCAAATTATAACTTTCTTTCCTTCTTCATCTACATATTTATTCAACAAAGAGGTTGTTGCGGGTAACTTAGAATGATCTGCAAATTTCCAACTCTTAATCATTTTATATAAATAAGGGTCTTGTTGAAACTCAATTTTACCCTCCAAAATACAAGGATTATCAAGAGCTAAACTTAAATAAGGAAAATTACTAAAAATTTCTTTCATTACAATTCGCCCATTTTTACTTTTATTTGCATCTAGAATATAAGAAACAAAACTTTGATAAATAGCTTTTTGTTTATTCCCCATTTCAACATAGATATTTTTAGTTATTAATTCAGGTAAATCAAGATTATCCTCAGTAAATTCTCTAATCAATAAATCATCTATTGATTTCAAAAAGATTTTAACTTCTTCTTCTTTATAGCTTGTCAAGGCATAATCAGAATAGAGGTTTCCAACATTCCCAATTTTAGCAGTAAAATCTTGATAACTTCCTTTAATTCTTGTTGAATCTAAAAAGGTAATTTGTGAATATAAATCTGCTGCTCCCATAGGATATGGAGTTCCAGAAAGTAAATATCTATAATCAAAAAAATCTTTATGTAAATGCAAAACACTTGAACTTCTAGCTTGTTTGTTTTTAATCATATGGGCTTCATCTAAAATAATTGCTCTTTTTGTTCCCCAATCATCAAAAGGTATACAAGCGGTTCGATACTTTTTAGAACCTGATTTATGGGTTTTTTTATAAGCATCATCACTTATCATTAGAAAAGAACGATAAGTCATTATTGCAACTCGAGCGTCAGTTGCAAAAGGAGTTCTTCTCTTTGCATTTGCAACATAGATTTCTTCCTCTTTTAAGTTAAAGGAATTAAATCTTAAAAGCTCTCTTTTAAAGTTTATTACTGACTCAGTTGGAGCACAAATAACAACTTTGTCAATCCAATTTTTATTAAATAAATGATTAAGAATTCCAACCACCATGAATGTTTTTCCTAGTCCCATCTTATGAGCAAGATAAAGTCTATTCTGTTGAGCTCCAATCTTAATTGCTCTCACTTGATAAGGGCCTTTAGGCTCAGCAGTTAATAATTCTCTTTTATAAGGATTTCTAGTTCTAACCATTTCTTTCTTAGTTGACTTTTCAATTGCTGCTATGACATCTTCTGGAATTGAAAAAGGTCCATCAATTTCCATCAATTCGCCTAGAGCTTCTTCACAATTATTGATCGGAGCAACCCAGACTTTTTCATCAACTTCAAAAAATTTAGGTTTCCAGATAAAATGATGACCCTCTCTTCCAACTACTTCAATTAGCTCAGTAAAGTGGGTATTACTAATAATTTTTATTATTAAGTTTTTCTTATTTTTACTTAACCTGACTTTTATCATATTCATCCTCTCTTAACTTATCTGCTTTTCTCATTGCTTCTTTAACTTCTTCAGGAAAGGTAATTCTTCCATCTTTAGTTGCTAAAATGTTAAAAGCATATTTATAATTATTTACTGGAACAAGCCAAACTTTTCTTTGTCCTTCATAAGCATCTTGTTTGAATTCAAAATTTAAGCCTTTTCGACCTAAAGCTCCTGACATCTCAAAAAAGATCTTCTTGCTTGGATTTGAAATACTTGTGATAATTTTATCACCTTTTTTGTTTAACCTAGTTTTTACCATTTTTGTTATCTCCTAACTTAGTTTATCTTGTTATACTCTTGGGATCTTTTTTGGCTTAAAAAATGAACTAGGTTTTTTTTCTTTTCTAATAAAATACTGATAAACTCTAGGATCTATTTCTTTTGGCTCTAACTGTAAAGACTTATACAAATTTAATAAAGTCTTTGGTTTAAAAGAACAGTCAAAAACACTCTCTTCTAATTCTGGAATTGAAATTGAGAGATAGCCAACTAGCTTATAATTCATTATTAATCTTGATCTATTTTCTATAATTTTCTTTTTAAAAGTTGGGGATAAATATTCAATATTTTGAACATCTAAATAAATTTGTTTTATAGAATCATAATCTTCAACTAGTCTTATCAAATCTTTTGTTCTAATTCCTGGACAGCCATTTGGAACATTATCACCCTTATCCCCTCTGAAACTTTTATACAAACACATTTTTGTATTAGTTGGAGGAAAGCCAAATTTCTCTTCAAAATCAGACGGTTTATAAATAAAATAGTTTTTAATATTCTGCTCATATTTTGCAACATGGACTGTTTCTGAAATTGCTCTAAACCAGTCAAAATCATTAGTTACTAATAGAATGTTATCTGAGATGAATTTTTGAGCGAAAGATTCTACTAGATCATCAGCCTCATAGCCCTGTTTTTTAACAGTAAAATAGTTATCTTTATAACTCATTAAAATTAAATGTAAATAATCAAGACTTCTATAAAAAGTTTCCTCTCTAGGGGTTCGATTAGATTTATAATCAGGATCAATATCTTTTCTCTTATTAATTCCTGAGTGACAATTATCAAAAAGAAAGTAAATCTCTCCATCAAGATCTAAAAATTCTCTTTCAACTCTTTGTAACATTTTTAATGTTCTGATTATTCCCCCAGTTACTAGTTCAAATCCATCTGGCAGAATAATGCTTGTAAGTTCTGGGCTAGCAAAATAAGCTCGACTATAAAAATTACTTATATCTATTGCTATTTTATTATATTTTTTCATATTACTAATTTATCCTTTTTAGTCTTCTATCTTTTTTGAGTGCTTTATAAATTCATCATATTTTTCGATTTCTGAAAGAGCTTTTAATCTCCTAAGAAAAATTAAAACAGGTAAATCCATTTGATAAAAACCTATATCTTCAAGATCAGATTTTTCTATTACAATCATTTTATTTTTAGCTATATCTATTTTATCTATAGTATAATCAATTTTAACTTCTTTTTTAGATAAAATATTAAAAGCTCTATTAAAAGAAATACCTTTTTCCTTTGTCATATTATTAATTTTATGAATATCTGGTTCAATTTTTATAATTTTACTACAAGAGAAATTAGGATATTCATAAACTCTCAGATATTGTTTTATTTTAGAAATTTCTCTTTCTACTGAGCTACTATAATCTATATCAAATTCCAAAATTTCTAATTGATCTTCTATTTGAATATAAATTTTAAGAGCACTTACTTGAAAAGTAAAAAATATTGGTGCTCTTTTTTTAAAGCTATTAAACTTTTTCTTAAATAATTCTATAAAAATCTCCATATCCTCTAATGATACTGGCTTTTTTATACTTAATTTATCTGTTTCATTTTTCATATAATTCCCTTTAATTATTATTTGGTTTCTCAAGTAGAGTTTGAACAATAAACATATCTCCCGTTTCTTCCTTACTTGAAAAATAGATCATATCTTCCTCTAAATTGTATCTAATTTTTATTTTTTCATATCTTTTAGTATTGAGAGAAGAAAGTGCAATTTTTAGTCTGTTTAAAGATATCCAAAAAGAACCCTCTCTAAACTTCTCAAAATCTGAATAAAATTCAACTGGTTGTCTATATTCTACTTCTCCTTCATTTTTTAAGTAAAAAACTAAAGAGTCTTCAAAGAATTTAATCTCACAATGAGAACTGCTGGAATCACTAACATAAGAATCTAAAGTACTAACATTATTCAATATTGATTTTAAATCAAGCTCTAAAAAATTTTCATGTTTAAAACTAGAGATGAAATCCTGATTAAATGGATCAAAGGGAAGTTCTGTAGCATTGGGAGATGAAAAATTATAAACTAAATCCTTATAAAGAATTTCGTAAATTTTACCTCTATTTTTTGTTCTATATCTAAGAATACAGGAGTCCTCTATTTTTGTATGTAGATTCTCAATAATTTTAACGACTGCTATTGGAATATCAAATGAGCTTTCTGGATCAATCTTTGCATTGGCCTGAAAAAATCTATTTTCTGATAAAGAAATCATATAGCCCTTTTCAAAAAATAAAGAAGTTTCAGGAGTTATCTCTAAATAGTCTTTTGAAATTGCTAAATATTTATTAAATTCTTCTGTAAAATTAATTACCACTTGTTTCCACTCATACTCTTTAACTTCAGGAAGTTCTAATTCTTCATCTAAAGTTTGTAAAATAAACTTATTGTTTTGAGGAGAATAAAAAGATTTTCCTTTAATAATAAGATAGTCAAAAGTTGAAACCAGGAAGAAAAATTTAGTACCATCAACAAAGATATTTTCTTGTTTCTCATCTTTATCATCTATAAATAATTTTATTCTTACTATTGCTGAATCATTCATAAAAGTAAGAACCTCTTTTTCAAAGTCTAAATAAATATGCTCATAGTAAGCATTTCCAGCTATTCTTGTAAGATCAAAGATCTTTTTAAATTCTTTTAAATTCGTTGTTTGTATTTTCATAATTTTTATCCTCTATATATATAGTATACCATTTTTCTACCTTTATTTACTTTTTTTATTTACTTTTTTATATAAAGGGCTTATTATTAGATTATGGAAAAAAATGATGCCGCTATTTCAACAATTTTAATAATTCCAAAAAATCAATTTTATTTTAGCTATAAGATTAATGAAGGAATTTCTCATGTAATAAAAAAAGAAAAAGCTTTTAATTATTTTAAAGAATTTATAACTTTAAAAAATTACTCTTTACTTTCTGATTATCTTTCTAGATTTTTACCTATGATTATTTTTGTTTCTGAAGATAAAATTATAGAGTTGAAAAAAGAAGATAGTATTAATAATAATTATCATCATCATAAATTAGAAAAAGAGATAGAATCAATAACAAAACTAGGATTCCAAAAAAAGTCAAAAAAAGAATATCTATCAAATGATAAAAAAGTAGAAAAACTTTGTAAAAAAGTCAATAAATAAGGTATACTATATATATGAAGAACTTTTTAGACTATAAAGACTTAAATATTAAAGAGAGAATGGAAAAATTTATTCCAAGCCCCCATTTTGAACTATCTACAGTTTTAGCTTATGAAAGAGCTAAAATTAGTAATAATGTAGAAGGTATCGAATATACTGGACTTATCAATACAGCTAAACAAAAAATTGAACCTTTTATAAGAGGTGGCTTAAACCCAGATAGAGAAACTTTAGAGTTTTTAAATCTTTCAGGCAAGGGATTTTATGATAATGCAACAATAGGTGATTTTAAAACCTATGAAAGTCTTTTAGAGTTTAAAAATATTGAAGATAAAGAAGAGTTAAATCAGGTAGAAACAGGTGATTTAATTCATTTTTTTGTCAAAAACTTTGGATTTGATTTTACTGAGCAGGTATTTGAAAGCAAGATTGATAGCTACCCAAAAAGAGTTGAAGATAAGAGTTTAAATTATGGACATTTAGTTAATCATATTTCTGGTATTAAATCAGTTTATAAAAAACCTTATATCCATAGTAAAAGTCTCAGAATTGAAATATTCCCAAATGAGGGAATAAATGAGAAAACAGATTTATCCCTCAGTGATATGATAGGTTGGACAGTTGGATTTTTAGGACTTACTCCTTATTATATAGAACGTAGTAAAATCTGGGATAGTTCAGCTATTATTTATTGTGAACTATCTAAGTATATGAATGATAAAAAAAAGAAGCTACTAGAAGACTTTTTTATCTCTGAATATAAAATTCAAATTCATCTCCAAAAAAGTGATGAATATTGTCTTTTACCCTATTCAGCAGATTATGCTCTTCATGGATCTTATAATATTAAAAATCGTTTTAGAGTTGATCAGAAATCATTCTTTGAAATTGCAAATAGTTTTCTTGATAAAAAAATAAATTCTGTTGTTAAAATGGAAAAAATGATAGGAACCTTAGATCTTGGAATTGTTGTTGCAAAAAGAAGTAAAACTGATGATGAACTTATACAGACTTATATCAAAAGATCTAAAGAATCAAGAGCTCTTGAAAAATTTCAATATGGAAATAGATCTAGATTTCACACTTGGCCTAAATTATCAATGTGGTGTGCAAGACAGAGTTATAGTTTAGCTACATTCATTGATCTTGCATATTTATGCAATACGGGTGGTTCTAAAGATATGAAGAAATGGAACTCAAGTAAAATAAGAAGAGAGCTAAATAAGTGCTTTCAAGACTCTCTTTCAAAAGTTGTTATAACAACAAGAAATGATGAATCAAATGAAGATGAAAATAATCGCACAAAATCAAAATCTTATAATATTAAAGATAATGATAATTATACTTGGCTTGATGAGAAAGAGTCTGAAAGAGAATTAAGAAATTATTTAAATATCAGATTTAATAAAGTTCTTAAATCAAAAAGACAAAAAGGGGCTTGGCTTGATTATAAAATTAATGATTGTGTAAATTTATGTAAATTTATTCTTAGAAAAAAAGCTTATGATGATGATTCAGACTTAGTGTATGAAAAAGAATTTGAAATTTTAAACACTGGAACATTAATTTCTAATGGAATGTTTAAAGATCTAGCAGCTCATTTAGGTTTTAAATCAAATATTAAAGAAATTTTTAATTATTTAATTGAGTTTGGATTAATTAGTAAAGTTTATATTGGTAAATATTATTATTCTTTCAAAGATAAAGTATATGCAACTCATTACGTAGTAAAGAATTGTTTAATAAGTTTATTAAAATTAGTTAAATTAAATACAATTAAATATAATAAAAATATTAATAATAAATACAATAAATACAATAAAAATATAATAAAAAACAATCTCTTTTCTAGCGTAAATTATGTAGTAAACGTTCATTTTTCAAGATTATCAAGATTTTGTAAAACAGAAAAAATACCATTATTTATCAAAGTTTAATAATTATTT
>Ga0307990_1003982_pt1 | contig 10996 bp, 8 predicted proteins | sample EllFjometagen129_FD_203168 | JGI IMG/M metagenome (GOLD analysis project Ga0307990, IMG submission 203168) | Marine microbial communities from Ellis Fjord, Antarctic Ocean - #129 | ecosystem: Environmental > Aquatic > Marine > Unclassified | place: Southern Ocean | collected 2014-10-08
TTATTTTCTACGCGTGGAAGAAACTTCCATATAACCATGCCATTTGGCACCTGTTCGTACTCGGAGGCAGTATCTGCCACTACTTTGCCATTCTGTATTACCTTGTGCCGACGGCGTAAAAGAGTGTCACTGGCCGGGGTAGTATCCCCGGGTAACGGTCACATGGTATCCCCGCCCAAGATCACTTAAATATCCCTCCATGTTGAGCAAACATGGAGGTGTAGATGGAGCGGGTACACATGAATCACATACAAGAGATCATTTACAGGGTACGCAAAGGCGAATCAGTGGAAACGATCCACCGTGGCACGACTCACGCCAAGAAGACGATTCTACCATTTGTAGTCACAGGGTTGTTATCCACTCAAAACGGCAAAAAGCCAAATTTTCTCACTTTATGGAGGTGTCAGTGGTTCCCAGTCTTCTTGTCTGAGCACTGTGTAATCATCTGTAGTTGGAATCTTCTCCATTGGTACACGCTCCTTATTCGTTTCGTGATTCCCATTTATATAGATCCGCAGAGTGTCTCCGTACAAATCGTGAAGCTCCTGAAGAACTTCGACAGCTTCTTCTGGGGAAAAGGTGCCGGAATAATGTCCACCAGCAATAGGAGAGGTGAATTTTCCGTTGTAATGAAGACGCGCAATAACGCGATTCCCACGAGGGCCATTCCAGTGAATGGTGTTTTGTGAGGACTGCAACTTTCCATTATCAAATGTGAACTCATAATCAGGAATGAAAATATAATGATGAGATCCCGGGACCTCCTCTTCAATCAAATAATGTTTGACCCCAGCCATTTCTAGAATGGCACTGATGATATAAGTTTGAGCCATGCACTCACCGGCATTGATTCGGAATGTTTCATCAATCGTACATTCAACAAGACACTCATCCCATAGATACCCCCATACATAATTATGGTTAGGAAGAGCGGCAAGATCCACCCATTCACGGTCAATGCAAAGTATCTTATCATAACGAGTTGCATTTCTTGAGCAAGCAGCAATATACGCTGAAATAGGGCTAAGGGAATTAGCACGAATCAATATTTGTTCAAGATATCCGTAGTACTGCCACGCCCTCTCTTTAGATGCTGGCATCGCGATATCCCAAAGCCGGTGGAATTTAAACCAATGTGTGTACCGCCCTGTACTTCGGACAGCAGCAATCGTTGCCATGGCTTCTTGTTTTTCACCAGTTAGGGTTGTCACCGTCCGAATGGGATTAAGAAGTTCACGCTCTACTACTGTAAGTCTAGGCTTGTCTTTAGCAAGACTAAGTTTTTTAAGCAAGCTGATAAGTGGCTTCGATTGTGTCGAATCATCCCTCTCCATGAGTGGATACCACACCACTTGATCGTTAAACACTAAGATTATATTCTCTGAAATTTTTTTAACTGGTTCTCCAGTCGCAGCATAGTAAAGCAACTCTTTATCTGCAATCCATGCCTTTCCATCTTCGGCATAAAGAATAAAGACATTATCCGAAGAGCCTTGCTTGTCAACTGCACACTGGAACCTCATTGAAGCCATTTCCAATTCGGTAATGAGTCTATGAGTCGTTTTTAATGTGGTTGCCAAAGGCAACATGCGGCGATCTGCAAATTTAAAGAACGGATATCGCTCTGGATAAAGGGAACGGCAGGATGCTGTTGTCTTTACATCCTCCCAAGGAAAGATGTCAAAAGAAAATGGAGCTGACCTGTAATATTGTGCATGAGGCAGAAATTCCATACTTTCCCGGTCATTCTCAAGGAACGCATTTCGGTATCCAGGAACTGTGGATACATGAGCATAAAACATTCTGTCCGCCCGGAGATAAATTTCTGGATGTCGAACAAACAAGCTCCGAGATGCGTAAAACGCATACCGATCGAACGGGTCAGTATTAGCTTCACGCATCCGATTACGCCAAGCCTCTAAATGCACACCCATTGGCGTTACTGGCTCCGTCTTAAATAAGTCACAGTTCAATTCGCTATTTCGGTCAATCAAAACTTCTCCTTTTTAGATTCACTTCCGCCATACCCGTGAATGAGCGAAAGCGTCAAACAATGGATGTCACTCTCCTTCTTATCATATATACACCTATATCGGTATCGTCCGCAGTGCGGGATCTATTTTATTTAGTATCTCAAGGCCATCTTCGGTCATCAAACAAACCGACTCTCTTTGATAACAACCATACTCGGTATTTATCCCCGGCTCGATGGTAAATACCATGCCTGGTTTAATTATGGTCGTATCATAGGGTGCTATGTGGGGCGGTTCGTTCTCAGAGGGGGCAAAACCCACACCATGCCCAATCCTGCCACCACCCCAATTAATGTCTCTATTATAATTGTAGCCCCGCTTTTCCCACTCCACTTGGTTGAGAGCATCAATGTCACAAGCCCTCATCCCCGGACACGCGGCATCAATCACTGCTTTGGTTATCTCCCAAACCATCTGTTGCATCTTCTTCTGCTTGTTTGAGGGCGGAGCCACTGTGCCAGCGCAGCAAAAATCACTCACATATGCCTTATAGGAGCAACCACCGTCTAGCCACACCTGATCTCCTCTCTGTATCCTGCGATTGCCAGGTCCACCAACATTAGAGTTATAGTTTTCCGGTCCGGAATTGATGAGTCCCCATGGGGACCTGCCGCCAAGGTTCACCACAAGCTTAAAAAACCTATCAATTATCTCTCTTTCACTCATCCCTTCACTAAGCGTTGGAAAGAGCGAATCATAGGCTACAGTGGTTATTTCACAGGCCCGCCGAATGCGCGCTATCTCCTCAGAAGACTTGATCATACGAATACTCCAAAGAAGGTCAGCAGCATCCACAAACTCAACCTTAGGTAATGCTTTTTTAAGTTTCATGAAATCATTAAAGGATATGCCCAATCTCTGCTCATAACCCAGCTCTACTCCTACGCGTCCTTTATCCATCCCCTTCGCCTGCATCGCCTCAACTGTCATTTCCAACGGGAGACCGAGCATAGTATTGTAACCCCGGACATCATCAAACCATATTTCCCTTGCCTTATACCAGTGGTGGAAGCCCTGTACTATAGCAGTAGGGTCACCTTTGCAAGGGAAAATCATGGGAGACGGACGGGCATGCATTGTAGCATCACGTTTCCCTCCAGTGAAGTAGGCAAAGTTACTATCACCGGTGATTAAGAGACCCTTAAGTTCCTTGCCTTCCATTAGTTCCCGAGCTTTATTGCACCTCATTTGATACTCTTCAACAGGAAAAGACATATATTGAACATCACCCATCGTAACCACCTCCAAAAAAACACCTAAGTACCTTTATAAACACTTATTTCTCCTCATAGTTTTCAGAACTTCTTATCATACTTCCAACCAGGAACTATGTAGGGCACCCTTTCTCGGGCTGGCAACTTGATTCGGCTGCTGACCACCACTGGTTTCAGTTCCAGACTAATGTTGTCATCCTTGTTCTTCACAACTATATTCTTTAGCCAATCCTTGTTATCGGTATCCGGGAAGTCGCGTCGGTACATGGCACCGCGGCTTTCTTTCCTCTCCAGGGAGGTACGAGCAATAATCTCCATTACCCTAAGCAGAGATTGATTCTCCAAAGCTGCTACCCACTCGCGGTTGTATATTTTCCCTTTGTTCTTGACTGCTAGGTTAGCCAGCATCTCTTTCTTCATTTTTTCGATTTCCGCGATACACTCTCTTAACCCAGTTTCATCCCTAATTGGTCCCATGTCTTTGTAAGCTAAGTCTTGTATCTTCGTCCGCATTTCATACACATCCACCCCGTCCTTACGGTTAAGAGGCGCATGAATCCGGTCATACCACATTGTTACCTGGCTTTCATCTATCTCTGGAGGCGGTGCCCCCTTGCTATAGTCGGCGGCAGCACTACCCGCTAAAGCACCAAACACCAAGCACTCTGTTACCGCATTGCCTGAGAGTCGGTTCGCCCCCATAGTGCCACCCTGTGATTCACCCGCTGCATATAGGCCGGGTACATTAGTTGCACCCTTGGCATTGATCCTGATGCCACCATTCGAGTAATGCGACGCTGGACCAGCCTCATAAGCTACTTCCCTAGGGTCAAGATGAAGCTTAATTAGATCAAATTGACCATATTTATAGTTCTGATAAGCTCCTGGGTGTGAAGCCTCTTGATCTAGAAGCTTAGCAGGCAAGTGTTTACAAGAGGCATAAATACCCCCATGTGGGCTACCTCTACCTTCCAAAATCTCCATCATCATGGCGACAGAGGCTATATCCCGCGTAGTGCCCAATTCCATCCGCGGGTCCCACTTCTCCATAAACCTCACACCAAATCGGTTAAGCCACCACCCACCTGTTTGTGATGTAAAGATGTAGGGAAAATCTATCCCCCGTACGCTTGGCGGCCAGTAGAAACAGCAAGGGAGAAACATCGGGAATTCCATATCTACCAGCTCTGCCCCTGCCTGAAAAGCCATGGCAAACCCGTCCCCGGTAAGTTCTTCAGGGGCAGTAGTTATGGGATATAATCTTGTCCCGCCACCAGTCGCTAATATCACTGCTTTAGCCTTGGCTACCAGGAACTGCCCAGTGCGTATGTTAATGCCTACGCCACCTACCACCCTGCCGTCCTTGGTAAGCAGATTGGTAAACATACTGTGCTCAATAAAGTCTATCTTATAGGGTTTGGCTCCTTTTCTCAGGGCTTCCACCATAGAACGCCCGGTGGAGAGAATGCCTCTGACATAGCGGTGTCCCGGTGCTTGCATTAATCCATTTACTGCCATCCCCCAATTAACGAGTTCTTTAATATAACTTGCCGCATTGGAGCAATGAGCAAACACCACCTCTTCATTGTTCATGTACTTACCTTCTTCGAACATGTCCTGCATGAAGTTCTCCACAGTATCTGCCGGATCTCCAGGAAGACCGAATATCTCTTTGATTTCCTTGCTGGGACAATCAATCTCCATGTCGGCGGTTACAGTGGCGCCGCTCTTGTTGAATGTCCCTTTGTTGGCTACCATCACCTTTAAGCCTTTCTTGGCTACTTCAATGGCCGCCCGGACGCCTCCACCACCACTCCCCACAATCAACACATCTGTTTCAATTACCTTCGTGTTTCTCACTATCTCACCTCTCACACAGTAATATTATTACTCACTCCATTTAGAAACATCAACTAACTACCAAGTCTATGATTACCTGCTTCCCTTTCTGCGGTCCTATCTTCATCCCGTCAACGGCTAAGGTAGTACAACCAAATTGGCTCTTCCCATCTACATCTACTATACAGCCAGTGCATTTCCCCGTGCGACATGACTTGTAGTAGGACAGAGACCTGTCCACGTTCTCATGAATGTAATCCAATACATTCATGACGGTTATCCCCTCGATATAAGGAATTTCGTAACTTCTATACTCTCCTTTCCTGTCTGTGTCCTCTTCTTTTCGGGAAAGACTCCTATAAACCTGCACCTTAAGTACCTTTTTCTCTGTCATACATTCACCTGCTATTTCCTTATTTGTTATGCCAACATGAAGACTAATCGGGCATGTCCTAACTTTGTGCTCCTAAAAGGCTTAGAGCAGTTAAAGCATAAACCTGCGCAGCAGTAATCAGAGCTTTTACTTCCACGTATTCATCAGCCTGATGTGCCATTCCCACAGCCCCCGGACCGTAAACCAAAGTAGGAATACCCGCAGCATGGAAGTAATGCATATCACACCCCCCCATTAGTATGGAAATATTGCACGTCTCACCAGTCACGCTTTCGACTGCTTCTTTAACTGTTTGCACTAAGTAAGAGTCTGTTGGACTGACACAGGGTTCATATTGGGAGATAATTTTATAATCACCCCTGAATTGGGGGTCGGACTTTTTCAAAGATTCGAAAACCGAGGTGAACTCACCTAAAGCTCTATTCACTGACTCCCCGGGGGCAAGACGTCTGTCGATGGTCATGGTGCATTGTGGTGGAACAACGTTAGGTGAGTCGCCAGTGGTTACTATTCCTCCCAATGTTATTGCCCCAATTTTTCTTGCTGTGGATGGATCAACCTTGTTATCCCCTCGATGAAGTAAGCTTGGTTTAATCTTGCTATCTATTGCTTCCACTACTTCAACCATCTTATCAAAAGCATTAATACCTCTCCAGGGTGAAGAGCCGTGAGCAGGTTTCCCACGGGTGACTATTTCCAGCCACAAACTACCCATATGTCCATTGCATAAATCCTTAGTACCTGTAGCCTCAGCTACAATACAGTAATCCGGTTGCACCTTCTTTTGTTCCGTCAAAAATTTAGTTCCGGCTTCTCGGTCATTCTCTTCATCCGGAACGAAAGAAAATGAAAGCGTACCCTTTAGATTGGCGTTTCCCAATTTAAGAGCCTTAGCTGCAACCATCGAAGCGACGATGCCTCCCTTCATGTCATTAGTGCCTCGTCCATAGAGCTTACCACCTCTAACTTCGGGCCTATAGGGATCAGAAGTCCACTCACCTACTGCTGGGACCACGTCATAGTGTCCGTTGAACTGCAAATCGGGGCCATTCTCTGAAAACACAAGCTTAGCTACCACATTGGGCCTGCTCAACATCTTCCCAGTTTCGGGGCTACGAGGAAGGAATTCTGGTGCAATCTCTTCAATCTTAACCTGTGCTCCCAATTTCTCTAGATAATCAGAAAGCAACTCGGCGCAGACATCATAGTTGTCACCCGGCGGGTCAGCAGTATTAGTGGCAATCAACCCGCTCAGCACTTCAATGAGTTCATCTTCTAATCCCTGAACCCGTTTACAAACATCCAGCTGCAATTTACTCAACATCGTTAATCCTCCTTTTTCAGGTTCATATGTGCTCTAGATTTAACATCTAATACATCACGCATGCCATCCCCTAGCAAATTTAAGCCAATAGTTAAGATACTAATGGCAAGACCAGGGAAAAGACTTATCCAAGGGGCTGTCCGAATGTAAGCCAGTCCCTGATTAATCATTAATCCCCAACTCGGCTTTGGAGGTTGAACACCAACACCCAAAAAACTCAATCCAGCTGCTATAAGTATCGCATTACCGGCTCCAAGAGTTGCAACGACTAAGACAGGGCCAGCAACTTGAGGCAAAATATGTCTGAACATTATTCTTGCTTTCGAAACTCCTATGGCCGTGGCTGCGGTAATAAATTCCTTTTCAGAAACGCTCAACGTTTCTGCTCTAGCAACTCGGCATGTGAATGCCCAGTTAACTAGCCCCAAAGCTATTATGATGTTCCATAAAGAAGGCCCTAATAACACCATAAGTGTTAAAGCCAGTATCATAAGAGGAAAAGAAAGTATCACATTGACTACTCCCATTATTAAATCGTCCGTTTTCCCTCTCAAGAAGCCAGCCATCACGCCCAATATCGTTCCAATAACGCTATTCACAGCTTGAGTTAGAAGACCAATTAAGAGAGCAATTCGAGAGCCAAATATTATGCGACTCAAAATATCCCTCCCTTGTCTATCTGTCCCTAAGAGAAAAGTTTTAGAGGGAGCACTTAAAGACTGACGTAAGTTTCCGTCCAGTGGGCTATGTGGGGCAATAAAAGGAGCAAATACAGCTACCAAGATAATCAAACTGATTATCAAGCCCCCTGCTAGTAAACTTTTATTTCGAGCTATTGTTTTATTCATAGGTGATTGTAGGGTCAGCATACACGTATAAAATGTCCGTGAGGAAATTTATAAATACGAAGACTGAGAAATAGATTAAAATGGCTCCTTGCGCTGCTGCGATATCCCTTTTAAGAACTGAATTCACCAAAAAGCTCCCTAGGCCTGGCCAAGAAAAAACCTTTTCAATGATAACAGTACCTGCAAATAAGGATCCCATCTCAAGACCAGCAATAGTCATAATTGGGAGGATTGCGTTCCGAAATACGTGCTTATATAAGACCCTGGCTTCAGATACACCCTTTCCCCTAGCTGTCGTAACATAATCTTCGTTAATAACATCTAGAACTGAAGCCCGCGTCGTTCGAGCTATGAGTGCCGAATATCCTATAGTTAAGGATAACACTGGTAATACACTACAGAGAGGTTGTCCATAGCCAGAAGGAGGGAGCAACTGAAGTGTTACTGCAAAAAAATACATCAATAGCACTGCTAGCCAGAAAGCAGGAGCGGAAATGCCTATTACCGCTACTATCATAAGAGAAAAATCTATTAAGGAACCTGAAAATATTGCTGCGAGCGACCCTAGCACAACACCCAATGATAGAGCAAGCACACCTGCCGGAATGGCCAGCTTTAAAGTAGCGAGAATTCTAGGACCTATAAGCGTCGCAACATATTCCTGAGTTCGAAACGAGAAACCCAAATTCCCTTTAACTAGGCCGCCGAGATAATCTAGATATCTTATGATAAGCGGCTTGTTCAATCCGCATTCCTCCCTTATTCTTTGTAAAGCTTCAGGGCTTGCATTGCCTATACGGGGATCTCCCGCTAACAAGGCCACATCTCCTGGTAATACAGACAATAGAACAAAAACTACAGTTACCGCTATAAACAGTATGGGTATCGTTTGTAGAAACCGCCGCACAATATAGGATAACATTGGGAATCTTACCTCTCCACTACAGGAAGATAGATGCTCCCGTAGTGGAGAGGCAACTTGACCTCCTTCTTAATTAAGCACCGCTATGCTCAGGATCTAACCAAATTTTATCCCATGGTTGATAGATCATGTCTTGCGGAGATGCTACAAATCCATGCACCCATGCTTGATGGACTGCCGCTGCTTTGCTGTAATTCCAGAAAACCATAGCGGCGTCGCTGAGAATTAGCGCATCGGCTTTGCGAACAAGCACCATGCGCTTTTCAAAATCAGGCTCCTGGCGAGCTGCCTTAATATATTCATCAAACTCAGAGCTAGAATAACCTGCCGAATTTTCCCGCCCGGAAAGTTCAGTAGACGCAAACACTTCAGACAGGAAATCCACTGGGGAAACTTTAGCTAATCCAGCAGAGTTGAGATATGTATCAAAATCGCCTGCCGCCGCACTTGCCCACATAGTTGATGAATCTACAAGCACGGTTTTTAGTTTAAAGTATGCTGCCTCCAGATATGGTTTGAGGGCTATCCCACCCGCAATCCCCCAAGCAGGATCACTACACGCCATAATTGTGAACTCGAACGGATGGTCCTTACTATAACCAGCTGCTTCCATAAGCTCTCTTGCTTTAATTAGATTATACTCATATGGCTTAAGATTCGGGTCGAAGCCCGGTGAACTCTTGGGTAGAAAACTCGTCGCAACATAGGCCTTATCCATAAGGAAATACTTATTAAGTGTCTCTCTGTCAATGGCATAGTTAGCGGCTTGGCGCACCCTGACGTCCTGCCATTTCTCTTCGCGTAAGTTCAAAGTAAGGACTCGTGTCCACAGTTCCGGTACCTCGATTATAAGGTCTTTATATTGTGGATCTTCCTTGTAATTTGTATACACCGCAGTGCTCAACATACTAATGTCTACTGCGCCTGCTCTAAAAGCAGCATCCCGCGATGCGCTTTCTGGCATCACCAGAAACTCTATGTTATCAAGATAAGGTCGCCCACCGTAGTACTTATCAAAAGCTTTTACCTCAACCTTAGATCCCCGGACCCATTCGACAAGCTCAAAAGGACCTGCTGAAACCAAATGACTACCAAATGCGGGTCCCCACTTTTCTACAGCTGCCTTTGGAACCACACAAAGGCGATTCGAGGCTATCGTCGTCATAAAAATGACATCCGGGTTCTCCGTTGTAAGTTGCAAAGTATATTTTCCAAGGATTTTAATTCCCTCGATATGATCAACTTTCCCGTTATAGAAATCTTTTGCCCCTTCAAGGGATAAAAGGAGATGGGGAAATCTGCTCGGGTTCTCAAAACTTAAAACTCTTTCGAAAGTATATTCGAAATCTGAAGCAGTTACCTCCCCATAACCTTTCCCAAACTGGACTCCATGTCTCAAATGGAAGGTATAAACCTTGTAATTTGGCCCAATCTCCCAGCTCTCTGCAATTGCAGGTTCGATTTCCAGTGTCTCCAGGTCGTATCTAAGCAAACCGTCACCGAGCGCATCCGCTATTGTCACAACCGTCGAGTCGCTACCTATAATCGGATCTAAAGTTTCAATAGTTCCTCCATATCCAAGTGGAAATGCTAGAGTTCCTCCATATTCCGATTGATTGTCGGCTGCAAAACCCCCGACCCACACCAAACTGAGGGCAAATAGCATGATGCCAAACAGTTGCATAGGTCTTCTTTCTTTGCCCTTACATACCTTTCTGTATTCATTCTTTCCCAAAGAAAATCTGCTAAACCTCACCATAATCTCCTCCTATAGTTAGAATATTTGACACCACCATTAACACCCAATACTACAATGATCAGGTCCTTGGGTAAATTGCTCTTAATCACCTCCTTAACGAAATTTCTAGCTGTTGCAAGTACTTAAACTACACTATTCTCCTCTAATGCTGGTCCACACATCACCGCCACTAAAACCCAAATATATAAGCAACTATCCATTATTCCTTCTTAATGGCATGGATTTGCTCTTCTAATTCACGAAAAGATCGATCAACGTATTCTTGTGTTATTTGTCGCGCAAGGCCGCCATCCCTTGCCTCTAGACTTTCCACAAGCCGCGTATGATCCTCCAGATCGAGCACAGATCCCTTAATCCGTTCCTGGTGAGTCTGCTCTACGTTCCAGAAACGGCCGTACACCATGTAAGGATCTATCAATGCCCACAGCTGCTCTAAGACACGAATCAGATGACTCCGTCGGCTGGCACGGATGGCCGCCCAATGAAATTGCCTGTTAGCTTCGCGAGCTATGTCAATGGACTGAGAATCCATGCTGACCACTGTGTCCGGTAATAATCGCCGCATTTGCGACAATCCCTGTGGTGAAATCTGAGTAGCAGCTAGCTCATTAGCCAAACCCTCCAACAAGGCTCGCATATCGTATATATCTTGCAGATCTT
>Ga0307990_1003983_pt1 | contig 10995 bp, 11 predicted proteins | sample EllFjometagen129_FD_203168 | JGI IMG/M metagenome (GOLD analysis project Ga0307990, IMG submission 203168) | Marine microbial communities from Ellis Fjord, Antarctic Ocean - #129 | ecosystem: Environmental > Aquatic > Marine > Unclassified | place: Southern Ocean | collected 2014-10-08
ATTTTTTAAGGATTTAAATATTTCCTTTTTTCTGGATAAAGTATTATAGAGTTTTAACATATAGTTTAATAACCAAATAACAAAGATTCAATAAATTTATTTTAACAAATTAATCCAAAAATATCCACAAATCAGACTAATAATCAAATTTTTATCTTTTAAAACATCCAAATTTATGGTAATCTCAAAGAATGAGAAAAATTGATATCATTCTATCATTGATTACGGGTGAAGGGGTTGCTTGGCTGTTTATCTGGCTTATCAAAAAATCTGCGCTAGAATCAATTTTTTTAAATTGGCTTTTGCCAATTTTGTTTCCTTTTTTAGCTCTTTTAGGCCTTTGGGTCGCTTATCTTATTGGAAAAAGATATTTAGTTATTTTCCAATTGGCAAAATTCTTTTTAATCGGCGCTTTGTTTGCTTTATTTGATTTAGTCATCTTAAATTTCTTGATTGGATATTTTGAAATTGCGCAAGGAGTTTTATATTCTGTTTTCATTACGATTTCTTTTATTATTGCCAATAGCGTAAAATACATAGCTGATAAGTATTGGACATTTAAAAAATACGAAAAAGAGGGGACTGGAATAGAATTTACAGGCTTTTTTATTGTTACTTTAATAGGCGGAGGTATTCATATTATAATTGCTTCTTTAATAGTTAATGGACTTGGTCCTCAATTTGGCATTTTGCCTGTGGTCTGGGCAAATATTGGCAAAATTCTTGCTATCACAATAGCATCTGTTTGGAATTTTGCGGGTTATAAGTTTTTAGTATTTAAAAAATAATATATCAAATAATATATGGCAAATTTAGCATTATATCGAAAATATCGTCCCCAAACTTTTTCCGAAATTGTAGGGCAAGAACATATTGTTAGAACTCTAACAAACGCTATTTCTTCCGAACAAACTTCCCATGCCTATTTATTTACAGGGCCAAGGGGTTCGGGCAAGACAACTACGGCACGACTTTTTGCCAAAGCAATGAATTGTCGTAATCGCAAAGAATCAGAGTTTGAGCCTTGTAATAATTGTTCTTCCTGCAAAGAGATTATGCAAGACAGCTCTATGGATATGATTGAGATAGACGCTGCTTCTCAAGGTGGGATTGAAGGTATTCGGGATTTAAGGGACGGAATTAAATTTACTCCGGTAAAAGAGAAATACAAAGTCTTTATAATCGATGAATGTCATCAACTCTCAAAAGATGCTGCCAACGCGCTTTTAAAAACTCTGGAAGAACCACCGCCACATGCCATTTTTATTTTAGCCACCACCGAAATACATAAAATGATTCCAACTATCATTTCAAGGTGTCAACGATTTGATTTCAGAAAATTAACTATTCTTGAGATTATTAAAAAATTGGAATTTATTTCCAAAAAAGAAAAAGTGAAAATTGACAAAACAGCGCTTGAGCTTATTGCTGTAAACTCAGGCGGAGCAATCAGAGATGCTGAAAGTCTATTAGGACAAGCCCTTATCTTTGCTGGAGCTATGAAAGAAGGGCAGGCGATAAAACCAGACGACATTAAAGAATTACTGGGCATCGTAGATGTAAATTTGGTAAGCCAGCTCGTTGATTTTATTACTGAAAAAGATGCTCCCAAAGCAGTTCAGCTTTTAAATGAAATTTTTGAGAAAGGACACGATCCGCAAGAATTTGCCAAAACCCTTATTAAATATTTAAGACAGGCAATGCTGATAAAAATAAGTCCTGATTTGGTTAATCCAGCGCTTGACGGATTAACAAACGAAGAACGCGACAAAATTGAATCTCAAGCGCAAAAATTTGAAACAAAAGAAATTTCCCGAATTTTGAACATCTTTATTAACGCGGAAAACAAAATTAAATATTCCTCAATTCCTCAACTACCTTTAGAGCTCGCCATAGTTGATATTATCGGAATAGAGGAGTAGAATAATTTTAATTGCCGGGTGGTGCAATGGTAACACGCTTGGCCTTGGACCAAGAGATTCTAGGTTCGAACCCTAGCCCGGCAGCAAAAATATTTCAAAAAAATTATTAAACCATTAAACGTTTCGCTTGATGATTTAATGGAACAATATTCGGCTATACGAAAGCCTCGTCGAAGCAACATGTCTTTTTGCTTCACGAATAAATAAGACAGTTACAAAATATTATGATGACATTATTACAAAATAATCGAGAAACAAAATTATGCAAATATCAAAAATTTTAGGAGGGATTAAAGATAAAGAAATAGTTATACCTGAATTTCAGAGAGAGTATGTTTGGTCATTAGGTCAATCTAAGGATTTAGTAATATCTCTTTTTAAACGTTACCCAACGGGTAGTATTTTAATTTGGGATACAACTAATCCTCCAGAGATTAAGAACGATGCGATAGACGAAAACAAAATTGGAAGAACTCAAGTATTGCTTGACGGTCAACAAAGATTAACAACGCTCTATCTCTTTATTAAAGGAGAAGTACCTCCATATTACAATGAACAAGATATTACTTACGATCCTCGACATTTATATTTTAATCTAAAAACATCTGAATTTAAATATTACCAAAGACAAGAAATGGAGAGAAGTCCATTTTGGAAGTCAGTTGTTGAGTGTTTTAATCAGGACATAAACCCCTTTGTTTTAATTGAAAACTTAAACATAGAAGACAGTAATGAGAAATTAAAAATAGGAAACATTATTAACAAAAATCTTAGTCAGTTAAAATCAATTTTAGAAATAGATTATTTTGTTCAATTTGTGCCCGAAGGAGTTAGCGTCGATAAAGCAATTGATATATTTGACAAGGTGAACTCGAGAGGAACTAAATTAACTGATGCAGAATTAGTATTAACTCATATCGCTGGAAAATGGCCTCAAGTAAGACGAGAGATAAAAGTAAAAATAGAGGATTATGAGAAACAAGTGTTCAAATTTAATTTAGATTTTTTTACAAGATGTATAGTGATATTACTTACGGGATCTGCTCTATTCAAGAAAATGACAAGCGAAATTTACGAGAAAACATCAGAAGAGAATTATAAAGAAATTTGGGCTAAAATTGTAAAAGTTTTTGATTATTTAATTCCTATATTAAAACAATCAGCTTTTGTTGGTGGGACAGACGACATAAATACAAACAATGTTTTTGTGCCCATTGTCGCTTACATAGCTAATAATGATGGTGCTTTCAAGTCAGACCAAGAGAAAAATAATTTTCTTTATTGGATGTTTCTAGCTTTGATTTGGGGAAGATATAGTGGTCAAACAGATCAACGTTTAGACAAAGATGTTTATTTAGCCATAAATAATTCTAATCCAGTAGATAGTCTAATTGAAGAAATCAAAGATCAGCGCGGAAGAATTGAAATAAAACCGTCTGATTTAGAAGGAAGAGGCTCTGGCAATCCATTGCATAGAATATTGTATATAATATCTAAATCTATGAAAGCTATTGATTGGTCTGACGGTGGTTCGATTCAAGACACCATGGGTAGCTATTATTCTATTCAAAGTCATCATATCTTTCCTCAATCTTTTCTTTATAAGAATGGATATAACTCAGAAAATCATTTGGACAAAAAGAAAGTAAATGAAATAGCTAATAGGGCGTTTATAACAAGAGATACTAATTATAATATATCAGCACAAGATCCTGCTATCTATTTACCTAAAGTGAAAAGTAAATACCCCGAAGCACTAAAAAGACATTTTATTCCTGAAAGAGAAGAATTGTGGACTGCGGATAATTATGAACAATTTTTAACAGAAAGAAGAAGATTAATTGCAGATAATGTGAATCGCTTTTTAAGTAATTTCTGGAAACAAGAAACTCATATAGAAGAAGAAATAAATTACAGAGAGATTATAAACAAAGGAGAAAATAACTATATTGAATTTAAGTCTTCTTTAAGATGGGATTTAGTGAATAGTAATGTTAACAAATTAATGGAACACTCTATTGCTAAAACAATAGCATCTTTCATGAATGTTGAAGGAGGTAAATTATTTATTGGGGTAAATGATGAAGGAGAAGTTTTGGGTCTTAATGCAGATTATGAAACATTACATAAGAAGAATAAAGATGGTTTTCTTTTACAATTAACTCAGGTCATTAATCAATATATTGGTAAAGAATTTCATCAATATGCATCCTATGAAATTGTTAAAATTGAGGATAAGGATATGTGTGTAGTCAGCATAGGAAATAGCGATAGCCCAGCATATATAAAAACAGGAGCCAGAGAAGAATTTTTTATAAGAGCTTCAGCATCTTCTCAACCAATGAGCATCAGAGAATCTAATGAATATATCAAGGTTCATTGGAATAATCAAAATGCATAGAAATAATCTAGAAAAATATGAAGCTGATTCTTCATTTGACTACGAACCAATTTATCTTCATTCCAACGATGATTTTTCTATCAGCGGGAAAATTATTCAGATTATCAAGAAGCCAAAGGATTAATTAAGGAATCAAAAAAGTTTTTCGAATATGAAAGAAAAATACGAAAAATCAGAAGATTCATTACAAAAATAACTATGAAATTTCCAAAAGAAATGCTTAATATACTTGATTGGTCAAAAAGAGGCGATGATTTTATTATTGGAACGGATAATTTTTCGGATCTTCAAATAAATTCAACTCCAGCGGTTGAGCAGTTTTATTATTTTTTTTACCAAAAAGATAAAAGATTAATAAAGCAGTTTATCCTTGATAAGAAAAAACAAGTGGACTATATGTGCAGAGTAACTTTAATAAAAAAGGGTGATAAATTTACGCCACGATTGTCATTTTCTGTTCGCGATAAAACAAAAAAAATAATTAAAAATGTAGAGACAACGTCCACAAATATAAGAGCAAATGTTGATTTGGACGAATGTCATGATAATTTTTGGAAATTAATTTCATTTCTCGAATCGTTGCTAGAAATTGAACTTCCCAAAAACAAGTTTTCTCTTATGTCTCAAAATGAGGAAGAAATTGTATCAGCGTTACGTGGTCGTGGAACCTATAGTGTTATAAATATAATTAAACAACTTTTTAAATCTCCCGACGCCCTATTAACACAAAAAGATATAAATTCACTTTTAAGAAGGAGAGAGAAATTAGTTATATTTAAAGAATCTTTAATCAGTCATTCGTCTGAAGAAGGTTGGTGGCAAGATTTTTTTAAAAAGAATAAATGGATTTTTGGATATGGATTAAATTATGAGATTTTAAGACAACAACAATCTCAACCAACATATGGTGGTGTTGGGATGGACGGAAAGGGTGGACAACGAGGCGATAGTCTAATGTCTACAACTGGAGATTTAAATTTCACAGTGCTTGTTGAAATCAAAACTCCAGCGACTTCACTTTTGCAGGGTACACAAGAAATAAGAAGCGGGGCTTGGAGTTTATCAAAAAATCTTACGGATGCTCTTTCTCAAATTCAAGCAAATGTTCAAACATGGGAAAAACAAGGATCTGAACAATCAGAAAACCGGGATAAGCTTGAGAAATTATCTGTTTTTACCGTAAAGCCAAAAGGTATCATTGTAATCGGTTCGTTAAGTCAGTTGTCAGATACAAATGAACGAGAAACCTTTCAGCGGTTTAGGAAATCAATTTATGGTATTGATATTATTACTTATGACGAACTTTTTGAGAGAGCAAAATTTATTGTTGAAAATGAATAAATTTTGTGTGGCGTACTAGTTTCGCTGGCGCAAAATTCGGCGGTAGATTTATTTAATTATGAAGAAAATAGATATTATTATAAAAAAATTGCAAAAATTTTTGAAGGAACGTCCAATATTTACGAAAGAATGCGAGGTCGTTTATTTAATGGTTGAAATCAGAAAGATTTTAGATCATGATAGTGGTCCTTATAAAACCCTTCGTTTCTATTGTAATTGGGTGCTGCACAAAGAATTAAATCAAGAGAGAACAACAAAATTATTGTCAAGTATATTTGAAACAAATATCGACTTTAAAAGAAGTGGACGCGAAAATGCTCGTAATGTAAAATTCGTTGGTACTGATTTCTTTAAGCTCAATACATTTAAAAACGAGCTTAAAGATTTCTTTCAACGTTATGATTGCTCCGTGGTTTTATTAAATAAAAATTGGTGGAAATTCGCAAGATTACTTTTAGACGTTATTAAAGAGTGTCCTATTCATTTTGTTTCAAACAAAATAAGAAAGTTGGAGATAATAAAATGCGATGATAGTAATTATCGTTATGAATTTAGTCTTGTTGGTAGTAGGACTAAACTAGTAGAAAAATTAAAACTAAAGAAAAAATAAGGCGGAGCGTCAGCTTTGCTAGAACAAGATTTGGCAAAAGGATACAATTTTCAAAATTCTGCGTTAGGATTTTTGCAGAAAAAATCAAACTTAGCTCAAGACAGATAGCAAAAGTATTTCAAAAAAATCGTCTTCTGTTTTAATTTAGGCGGTTTTTTGTTAGAATAAATTATATGAATGCAGAAAAAATAATTGATCAAGTTACTGGTCAAATCGTAAAAGACAAAAAAGAAAAGCTCGCAGAGCATAAATAATTACAGGGAGATTATTTAGATAATAGAAAATATTTCAATTAAAGAGTTATTGAAACGATTATGAATAAAAAAGATTTAGGTGCATTTTATACTCCAAAACATGTCGTAAATTACATGCTTGATTTAATGTCGGATTTTAATGAACGAAGCAAATTACTTGAACCTTGTGGTGGCGATGGAATTTTCGTATCTACAGTTTTAGAAAAAAAATTATTAAAGCCAAATCAGATTACTGTCTGGGATGTAAACCCTGAAGTTAAAAATTATATAAAAAAATTCAATGTTATGTTTCGTTTAAAAGATTCATTACTAGAGACTACTTTCAAACAAGAGGATTTGTTTAATAAAATTAAAAAATTTACACACATTGTTGGCAATCCTCCCTATTTAAACAAACAGAGTAATTATATTAAGAAAAATAAGAATAGATTAAAAAAAATTTATAATGAGATTGGAGCAAACGACACTTATGCTCTTTTTATTTATCTTTCTTGTCATCTTTTAGAAAATAATGGGCAATTATGCTTTATTACTAGTGATACTTATTTAACATTAGGAATTCATAAAAAATTAAGAAAATATTTATTAGAAAATTTTGTTATAAAAAGCGTAACCTTATGTCCGTTGGATTTATTTAAAAATGTTGGAGCTTTAGTGAATACCTCTATTATAAATTTAGTAAAGAAAAAACCAAACAAGCAAGACACTATTTTATTTAATGATTGTCGTAATATAGAGATTGGGAATTATAATGGTAAAAAATATTTTATCAATCAAAATAATTTGTTAAATTATCCTGATTATATTTTTGATTTCAATGGAAATGGAGAATTAATTGAGAAAATTGAAAAGTTTAGTAAATTAGTAAATTTTCTTGAAGGTGGATTGGGAATGCATACAACAAACAATCAAAATTTTTTGGGGATTATTGATTATAATGGAATACAATATGCTAAAAACGGAATACAAAATATTGTATCTATAGACGATGTTAAAAGAAATAACTGGAAATTTTATCACAAGAAAGGTGGAAATACAAAATATTATTTACCAGCAGAATTTTGTGTAAAATGGGACAAAGATTCAATAAAGAGCTATAAGATGCCTAAAAATTTTAATTTAAACAACGAAAAACAGGGTTTTTTAATTTCTGGGATTTGCTCTACTCTGTCGGCGCGTTTAGCCACAAGGGGCGCATTATGGGAAAGCAATAAAGCAATGTGTTTTTTCCCAAAAGATCCAGCAAAATACCCACCGGAATTTTTTATAGGAATTTTAAATAGCGATTTGTATAATAAAATTATAAAAATACTAAATCATACAAATTCAATACAGATAAGAGATATTAAAAAACTTCCATTCTTAAATTTTAGCAAAGAACATATTCAAGAAATTACTAAAATTGTTAAAAATGTAATTAAGCAGAAAAAGAATAGTTTAGATTATGATTTTTCTCTAAAACAGAAAAAAATAAATCAAATCGTTAATTCTTATATTTCATAGATTATGAAAAATAGAAAAGTAAAATCTAATAGAGCTCAAGCTGATTATTTTGAACTGTTAGTATGTCAGTATATTTGCCATTTATACAATATAACTTTTTCTTACAGCAAAGATTTGGCTAAATTGTCAAATAAAATCCTTGTTTTGCCTGATGGCAAGGCAAGACTAAAACTACAAAACGATAATTTTATTAAAATACAGCCGAAAATTAAGGATATTTTAGATTTTGAAATAAGCCAGAAAGGTAAAGTTATAAATGTAATTTGGGTTGGTAGAAATTTATTAATAGAAACAACTTCCGACGTTGACGCAGAACACATAAGCAAACAGATGACTAGATTTTCTATAAAATCTGTCGCTAATACCGGCACAGGTACATTAAAAAATTTAGGAGCAAGACAAATTAAATTTTTTTTAGGTGTTGATTTTTCAAAACAATATGAAAAAATGTGGCAAGAGTTAAGGAAATATCTTAAAGAACCTAATTTACCACAGAATCAATTAAAGAAAAAAGTCCAAAAAAATCAAAAATTATTAAAATGGGCAACAGAAAATGGGAAAAAATACCAGATTAAATTAAATGATTTATGTTTTAATGCTTTTAATTCCCTCGCTACTCAAAAGAAAATTAAATTTTTAAATTTTATAACCGATTGCGATGACGATGATTTATATGTAATTATAGTTAATTCTGTTGATGTGATAATTTACAAACCAGTAGAAAAAAAATTAAAAATTATAAAAAATATTGAAGCAAGAAAAAATAAATTAACAGATGTTGGTTATGCGATTTATATCGACGGTAAGCCGACCTATAGAGTTCAAACTAATAATACCAATGGAATTGGCATAAGCGCATATTGCCAAAGAATTTTTTGGACGTAAACCAAATAATTAATATTAAATTACCATCAGGCTACCTAAGATTAAATGTATTAATTGTATTAGCACGAGATTTAATCAGGAGTGTATAGTAAAAAAGATTTTTTTAATAGAATCATTAGACAAGTGGAATTTGGGATATATTATTTTCTGGATGATTATTTGGAGAAGCATCCAGATGCTGATGTTGCAGGGTTAAGATGCGTTCACATTATTTTCTCTTTTCATTTTGAATTATTGCTGAAAGCGCTTTATGTAAAAACAAAAATTTTAAATAAGAATGTTGATATTAATAAAGAACTTCAATCACTGGGCCATAATTTAGAAAAAATAGGGAGAATTTTAGGTAAAAATGAATTACTGAAAGTTGGAATTAAAGATATTTATAAAAAGAATAATTTTTATATTATAGAAACCGAAAATAGAAATATTAAAGTAGAAGATTTCATAAACATAAGGTATGATTTTATATCAGGCACGATGAGAAATACTACACGAGAAGAGTATTCAACAATAAAAGAAGATTTGAGCGAGATTAAAGAAATTGTAGAAAAATTAAAGAAAGATTTAAACTAAACTCTGTTGTATCGTGGCCCTAATATTACCCAAAGCCTACAGTAAAAGTGTTTCAAAAAAATCGTCTTCTGTTTTAATTTAGGCGGTTTTTTGTTAGAATAGGATAAATGTCTGAATATTCGGCTATCCGAAGGCCGAATACAAGCCGAATACGAGGTAAATTTGGTTTTGAGTAAAATTTATGGGAAAAGAAATCTTAAAAGAAGCATTTGAGAATTATATAAAAGGAACAGAATATAAGGCAGTAGTAGCTGATGGAAAATTTTTTTTGTGCCATCTTACAAACGCTGTTTGTTCTGGCATTAGAGCTACAAAAGAGATTGATAAGGTTTATATGACATCGCGGTGTTTAAAACATTTATTTGACAGCAAACCAGCAGAAGAATTCTTTTTCATAATCGATAATCTTCATAAAGTAGTTAAATATCCTGATAGAATTTACGACAATAGAGGAGGCAAGAGAGGTGAGTATTGTTTAGTTAAGCGAATAGGAAGCTCAGAATATTTATGTTCAATTGAAATAACTAAGAGGTTGCCAATAGATAAGGAAATTCAAATTGCTACAGCTTTTCGATTACGCGACAAAAAGTATATAAAAAACTACATTCTTCTGTGGAGCTGGAGGAACGACGCACCCCCATCGTAGCACTTTGGATACCCCATAAGGGGACTACTTGTGCCCCGCAGTAGAGCCGATTTTCTGCATTTCAACTCCACAAAAGAATGTAGTTTATGTAAATAATATTAACAAATTGACACCCTCTGTCAATAGGAAAAAGTAGTGAGGAAAGAGAGTGATTACAAAAATGAAATAGAAATATCGGAGGTCTACAAAGAGTTAAAATTTAATCCAACGTCAAGCGTCAGAAGAAAATAAAAATTGTCTTTTGTTTTAATTTAGGCGGTTTATTATTAAAATAAAATAAAGGTCGATATTATAAAAGTTTTAAATAAACAATATTATGAATATTTTCAAAACATGGTGGACATTCCGTTGGTGGGAAATAGGTTTGCTCAAACTATGCTTATTCTCTCTAGGCATGATCGTGGCTCTCTATTTTTACGATCATCTTATTGGTTTATTGTGGTTGTGGTGGATACTCTTTATTGGAACCATGATATATTGGATTCCCAGAATTATAAGGGAGAAGTAAAATAATCTTGAATAGGAGATTAACTTTTAATTAATCTGTTTTTTAATTGAACAAGTTTTAATATTACCCAAAATCCACAGCAAAAAAAAGATTATTTCAAAAATATGTTTAATCAAAAAATAAAAGCGACAGAAAAGGAAATAGTTGTTTATGTTTTTATTGACGCTTCAAATGTTTGGAATGCTGTAAAATCGATGAAAAAGTTTACATCTTTTCGTCAGAAGATAACATTTCTCGTGAATTAAAAACAGGCGGGAATGGTTATTTTGATTTGAAAAAAATAGATGAACTTTGGGGTAAAGATTTAAAACATCGCGCAAGGAAATAAAAAACCACCCTCAGCTAAGAGGAT
>Ga0307990_1003984_pt1 | contig 10994 bp, 17 predicted proteins | sample EllFjometagen129_FD_203168 | JGI IMG/M metagenome (GOLD analysis project Ga0307990, IMG submission 203168) | Marine microbial communities from Ellis Fjord, Antarctic Ocean - #129 | ecosystem: Environmental > Aquatic > Marine > Unclassified | place: Southern Ocean | collected 2014-10-08
CCAAATACCTGCCGGGCAAGAACCTGGTGAAAGGGGGAACCCAATGAAACGCAAGAGCAACAGTGTGCAAACCGCGACGAATGCTGAAAAGCGCCGGGCAAACGGGTGGCTGCTAAAGTATCGCGGTCTGGGCGACCAACTCCGCAATATGGAACAAGCCGCCGAGGACGCCATCACCGCCACCCGTGATCTGCTGGCCATCGACACCGCCGCGCTGCGGAAAAAGCAGAAGGACACGAAAGCGCGGCTGGAAGGGTTCTACCGCCAGCACCGCGCGCCGAAGTCCCGCTGCCTCGACTTGCAAGACGGCCGCATCGGCGAGCGCACAGTGCCCCGCATCGAGGTGCCCAAGTCCGCGATCGATAAGGTGCCGCGCGAGGCGCTGTCGGTCAAAACGAAAATCAACAAGACCGCACTGCGAGCGTTAGGCCCCGACGCCCTGGCCGCCGCCGGCGCACGCATCGTGCGGCCACTGCGCTTTTACGTCCGCACCGCCGACGAGGACGCCGAAAAGTGAAAACAGCCTACATCGCCGGGCCGTACACGGCCGACACGGACGAGCAGATCGCCGACAACATCCGCCAAGCCCGCGCGGTGCTGGCCGAATTGATCCGGGCGGGCTTTGCCGTTTTTTGCCCACACACCAACTACGCGTGGCTGGAGGGCGAGGCCACGCATGACTTTTTCATGCGCGCCTGCTTTGAGCATCTGGAATGCGTCGATGCGGTGGTGATGCTGCCGGGTTGGCAGTCGTCGCCCGGCGCATGCCAGGAATACGGCTACGCGCGCGGGATGGAAACGCCCGTTTTCCACTGGCCGGCAGACCGCGCGAAAATCCAAGCCGCGTTGAAAGCGAAGAGCGATGACGACGCCGCATGAAACCGACCGTGAGCGGCTCCTCCAGGAGGGGGTCGGCGCGCTACGCTCCAAGCTGCTGACGATTCGGCAGGGAGTCGAAGCCCGGTGCGACGGCTGCCCCCACCTCGACCTCGGCTGCAACTCGGAATGCGAATTTTACCCGGTGCGCAAACTTGTATTGGAGGCCAAATGAACCGGTTCGTTTATCGCTGGACCTTGGGCGACACCGCGAGGCGGCTCGAACGGCTGTGGCTGGCCACCTTGGCGGTGCTCGCCATCGTGTGCCTGGCCGCGCAACTGGCCGGGGTGACGCCATGACCAAGCCCGTCATCGCCCACGTCATTCCGTGGAACATGTGCGTCGGTGGCGCGCAGCGCGTCATCGCCAACCTGTGCGAGTGGGCGCGCGACTGGGCCGAGTTGCACATCGTGCACCGCGCCAAGGGCTCGGACGCGACGTGGGATTATCTGCGTGAGTTTGTCGCCTTCCACCCCGCCGAAACCTCCGACGAGGCCGAGGCCGTGTTGCGGCGGCTGCAGCCGGACTTGATCCACCACCACTACCCCGAAAACCCTTGGGGCATTCACAACCTGTTCGGCATGTTCCCGATCCTCGGCACGCCGCACGGCTGGCCCGGTAACCTGAACGCGCCCGCATGGGCCGTGCCTATTTGTGGCCCGGACGCGCAGATACGCCACGGCGTGGACCTCGAACACTACCGGCCTGGCAAACGCCCACAGCCGGACGGCCGCTTCCACGTCGGCATCGTCGGGCGCCTGCGCGAGGACAAAGTGCCGTTGCCTTTTCTGGCGGCGCTGCAAAGCTGGCTGCCGCGGCACCGCGGCCAAGTCGTCGTGCATTTCATCGGACGCGGCCTGGACGACCGCTGCGGCCGGCGTGTCCAGGACGCCGCGCGATGCATCCGTGGGGTGCACCTTCACGGCGACATCCCGCCCAACCAGATGCCTGACATTTACACCCAACTGGACGCCATACTGGTGCCCTCCGGGCGCGACAGCGTGTCGCTCGTCGCCGTGGAGGCGATGGCCTGCGGCGTCCCGGTGATCGCGCGCAACATCGAGGGGCTGCCCGAAACGGTGGGCTCGGCCGGGGTGATCGCCGATGACGACGCCGCGCTACTGGCCGCCGTAGACGACTTGCGCCGCAACCGGGCCACGTGCGTCGAGATGGCCCGGCGCGGCCGGGCGCGTGCCACGCTGCTGTACGACAAGCGCCGGATGCTCAACCAGTACCGCGAGGTGTACGACCGCCACCTGAAACCCGCGAAGTCGGCGCGCGATGCACAGGGCGACCTCGTCCCCGATGTTTCGGTTGTGATGCCTGTCGGCGACGGCGTGAAACCGGAATGGTTCAACGCCGCCGTCGCCTCGATCGTCGGACAAACCGGCGTCCATCATGAACTGGTGATCGTCAACGATGGCGTCACCGACTTGGCCCTGGCCAACGCGATCATCGCCGCCGTCGCGCCGAGCCGGCATGTCCGCGTCATTCACATGCCCAAAAACCGCGGCATCCCTGTCGCGCTCAACGTCGGCCTGGAAGCGGCACGTGCAGAACTGGTCGCCCGCGCCGACGCCGACGACATCATGCCCGCCGGTCGCTTGACCGCGCAATTCGCCATCATGAGCGCCGATCCGGGCATCACCGTGCTTTGCGGCGACATGATGCGCCTGCTGCCGGAGGGCCGGCTTGCGGCTATGCCGCGTAGCGATCTGCGCCCAAACGAACCCATCTGGGATTACTGGGAAGGCAACTGGCCGATCTGCCACCCCACCGTGATGTTTCGCAAACACACCATCATTGAGATGGGCGGCTACGACGAGTCGATCCCCGTTGCGCAAGACCTGGCCCTGTGGTGCAGCCTCCAGGCCGCCGGGCATCGCATCGAGAAGCGCCCCGACATCTGGAACCACTACCGCATGCACCCAAACCAAATCACGGGGCGCGTGAAAAACGTCGCCGCCATGACCAAGGAAATTCTAGACCGCTACCAAAAAAGGAGAACAGGATGACCGACAAATTCACGCCCGAGCAGGCAATCGAATGGTGGGAAGAAGCTGCGGAGAAGGACCCGATCCGCCTGATCACCGGCGGCCACTGCCAAAACTTCGAGCAGTTTCTCGGCAACGGCTTCCTCGAAACTCAGGCGGTGCTGAAAGAGGTCGCCAAGCACATCAAAAACAAACCGCTGATGCGGGTTCGGCTGGTCGACTACGGCTGCGGGCTGGGCAGGCTAACCCTTTGGTTGGCCCAAGAATTGGGCCGTGTTGTGGGTGTGGACGCATCCGCGACGATGGTGGATAAGGCGACCACATTCAGCCCGGTCTACGCGAGCACACCCGACTACAAGCTGTGCGACGGCCGGTCGTTCCCGCTTAAGGCGCGGTCGGTCGATGTGGTTTTCTCGAAGAGCGTCTTCCAGCACTTGCCGCGTGACGTCGTGCGAGAAGTGATCGCCGACGCGCACCGGGTGCTCAGGCCCGGCGGCATCCTGATTTTCCAGCTTCCGGCCTGCGAAGACGACGCCGACGCGGCCTACGCCGAGACGCCGCAGAGGGTTTCCCGCTGGTCGCGCCACGAGATCGAAGAAGCCCTGGCCGAATTCACGATCGAACAGCTACCGATCGGCAAGCACTGGGGATGGCATGTCGGCCGGAAATAGCCAACGGATGCCCGCCCTCACGATCTGGCAACCCTGGGCGTCGCTCATCTTCGCCGGCAAGACGGTTGAAAATCGAGGCTGGCGGCCTTCGGAGAAATTGATCGGCCAGCGCATCGCAATACATGCGGGGCTGACTTTCGAACCCGTGCTTGACACCTCCGATCTCGATGAGAAATTCGGCCGCGATTATTTCACGCAGGCTGTCAACCGGTGTGTGGCCAAATACGGCCGCCTTCCCGCTGGTTGGCCGTGCGGCGCGGTTCTTGGCACCGTTCGCCTGGCGGGCGTCATTCGCCCGTTGCCCGAGGGTGCGCTTGAAGTCGAAACCGCGAACGACGCCGCGTGGTGGGAAACCGATCAATTCGGTTGGGTCCTGCGCGACCCGATCGCGTTCGACGCACCGATCCCCGCCCGTGGCCGGCAGGGTATTTGGATGTGGGACGTTCCGGAGGGTGTGGACGTTGGGTAAATGCAAGCGCCGAACCGAAGTCTGGTCCCGCGTCGTCGGCTATTACCGCCCGACCACGGAGTGGAACAAGGGGAAGCAGGCCGAGTTCAAAGACCGCGTCGAATTTAAGGTCACCGGCAAAGCATTCTGCAACGTCGGCGCGGGGAAGGAAGAACGATGAAACCGGAATGGGTCGAGATCATACAACTGAAAATGGCGCAGCAGGTTGAACCCAGCCACTCCAAGGTTTCGATCACCTGGCGGGCCGACGTTTACCATATCTCCGAAAACGAGTGGTTGTGGGAGATCGACACCGACAAAGGCCATCCGCTGGGGCATCTCACCTCCTGTACCAGCAAGCCGTACCCGACCGCTGACGAGGCGATGCAGGCTTGCGACCAGTTCATCGAGGAATTAACGAAGTGACCACCCCGGCCGCCAAAACCGGAGGCGACGCGATCCAGCAAATTTTGCGACGGATACGCCCGGCCGACCCCGAACGCCTGGCGCGTTTGGAGCGCGAGGAAGCCGACAGGCTCCATCGCCTGGGCTTGGCCCTGGCGCGTCGGCAATTCCCCTTCGGCGAACGCTTCAACGATGCGCGGTTCTCCACCTACCGCACGACCGACCCGGCACAACGGCACGCCCGCGACAGCATCGAGGCCGCCGCGCAGGCAGCCGTGGAGAGGACCAAGCGCAAGCGGCCGTGGGTCATCATGTCGGGACCGCCGGGCGGCGGAAAAAGCCACCTGTTGGCCGCGGCCTACTGGTACATGGCAGGGCACGCGCGGCGCGAGGACGTCTACGACGGCTATCACGCCGGGTTGCCACGCGTCTATTTCGCCGGTGAGTTGTTCGATACGATCCGCGGCGCCGTGTACGGTGCCGATCGGCGCGATAAAACGGCCCCCGACTCGATCCGCGCGGCTATTCGAGCCCGCACCATTGGACCGCTCGTCATCATCGACGATTACGGCGTCGGCCTCCCGCCGATCACCGCGCAATCACAGACGCAGCAGGAAATCACGTTCACCCTGTTCAACGAACTCTACAACTCGGGGAAGCCGCTCCTATTGGCCACCAACCTGCCGATCGAGCGGGCGCGCAAGGGCGGCCTGCGGCTTTGCGACGTGCTGGGCGCGCGGGCCTGGGATCGCTGCCAGGAGGCCGCCGAAATCATCATCTGCAACTGGCCGAGCTACCGCGGCGAACGGGGGCTTTTATGACCACGCGACGCTTCCCGTACACCCTCGCGCACCACGTGGCGACCGCCATCGTGGAGAACCTGCGGCCGGCTTGTGAACGCATCAAGATTGCCGGTTCTCTGCGCCGGCGGCGGGACATGGTGCATGACATTGACATGGTTCTGATCCCGCGCCTGGAGCGCGTACAGGCCCCACAGCGCGGCTTTTTCGCCGATACCGATACTGTCGAGCAACGCGCGATCGACCGGGTGCTGACCGATCTCCAAGACGCCGGGCGAATCACCGACCTGGCGCTGTCGGGCAAGATCGTCCGGTTCGTCGCCACGAAAAGCGGCATCCCGATTGATCTGTACCTGGCCAAGGAAAGCACCTGGGCCACGATCTTGCTCATCCGCACCGGGTCCAAAGAACACAACATCCGCCTGGCGCAAGAGGCTCGAAAACGCGGGCTGATCCTTAAAGCAGACGGCACCGGCCTGATCAACCCGCGCACCGGCGCGCCGGTCGGGGCGTTCCGCGAAGAGGGGCATCTCTTCAAGTTCCTCGGGCGGCGATACGTGGAGCCGGAATACCGCGAGGTCGGAATCGCCGAAGAGGGGATCGCCTCATGAACGCCCAACATCGCCCGGCCATCACGCCCGACCAGCTTCGCGCGATCTGGACGATCGCACGCGGGAGTGGCGTGGACGAGGACGCGCTGCGCGACGTGGTGGAAAACGTATCCGGCCAGCGGTCGACGCGCGGCATGACCCGCGACCAAGCGTCGGCCGTCCTGCGACGCCTTACCGGAGAGGGTAGGCGTGGCGGACGGGGGAAAAGCCGGCATCGCGAAATGGACGGTCGCCGGAACATGGCGACCGCGAAGCAGCTCCGCAAGATCGAGGCGATGTGGGCGGATCGTGCCCGCGCCGATGACAAGGCCCTCGCGCTGCGGCGACTCCTACAACATAAATTCGGCGTCTCGGACCTGCGCTTCCTGAGTCGCACCCGCGCCAGCGATGTGATTGTGGCGCTGGAAAAAATGGAGGTGGTCTGATGCCGAGGGCTAAAACTGCCGAGCGCGGTGTCGCTCGCAAGCTGTATGTCGAAGACGGCCTGTCGCCGGCGATGATCGCCAAGCGTGTTCGCGTCAGCGTATCGGCCGTCCAGACGTGGGCGAAAAAGGGCGGCTGGCAAGAGCAGCGAGAGATGTTTCTCGGCGGGCCGAAGTCGGTGCACGAGCGCCTCAAGGGGCTGTTGCAAAAGAAGCTGGCCGAGTTGGAGGAGGCGAACCCGGAGGCCCTAACGCCTCCGGTGCTCGACGGAATACAGAAGCTGTACAAGGCAGTCAACGACTCGGCCGATACCATCGGGCTTTTCGAAGCGGCGGTGGTCGCTGGCGGGGAGTTCGTCGCGTTCGTCCGCCGCCGCGTCCCTGACGAGGCGACGCGCGCCGTGATCTTTGAAGTGTGGGAAGAGTTCCTGGAGAAAGTGAAGGACTGATGCAAGTCAAACGCCCCCGGACCCGCAAAGAACTGCTGGAGAAGCTGGAAGGCATCCGGCAGGCCATGCGTGCGCACGCGTCGACGCTACCTCCCGACGAGGTCAAAGAGCGGCGAGCCCGGGCGGCGGCTGACCCGTGGTTCTTCTTTCACACGTACCTGCCGCACTACTTCACCCAGGACACGCCGCAATTTCACAAAGACCTGCTGACCGAGGCCAACAAACCGGGCATCAACGCCCTGGCGGCGCCGCGCGGCTTTGCCAAATCCACGCTTGTCACTACGGCCGAAACGCTGCGCCGCGTTGTGTTCGGCATCACGCCGTTCCAGATCATCGTGAAGGAAACGAAGGACGCCGCCGTCGACGAAGTCGCCGCTATTCAGGTCGAGTTGGAGGAAAACCCCCGCCTGGTTGCCGACTTCGGCCAAATGAAAAAGCGGGGCGACTGGGAAGACGGCGATTTCACCACCACCACCGGCTGCCGCGTCCTAGGGCTTGGCACCGGGCAATCGATCCGTGGGAAAAAGCATCGTCAGCACCGGCCGGGCCGCGTCGTCGTCGACGATCCCGAAAAAGACAAGAGCGTCAAGAACCCGCGACTGGTCAAGGAGCGAATCGACTGGATTCTCCAGGCGGTATTCCCGTCACTAGACCCCGACGACGGAATTCTGACTTGGATCGGTACGCTCATCAGCCGGCGGGGCGGGCTGGCTATCCTGCAAAAAAGGGAAGGCGTCAACGCGCACACCTGGTCGGCGATCGACAAGCTGGGCAAAAGCCTGTGGGACAAACGCTTTCCGCTCGAACGCCTTAAGAAAATTCGCGCCACCGTTGGAAGCAAAGCCTGGCGCACTGAGTATCAGAACGAGCCGGCCGACGATCCGGATGCCACGTTCCAGGAACACATGATCCACCGCTTCAAACGCGAGGAAGTGGCCACAGCCAAGATCGCGGCGGTATTCGCCGCGGCCGACCCGAGCCTCGAAAGCACGACCAAACACGACTGCAAAGCGGTCACCACGCTGTTGGTCGCGTCCGAATTTCGTGGGCTACAGGGACCGTTCTACCTAGTCGTGCGGGCCTTTGTCCGGCACACCACGCTGGAGAAGTTCTTCGCGGAGCTGTTCCACGTTTTCTTCCTCTACAAGCCAACCCGGATGGGGCTTGAAACCCAGTCCTGGCAGAAGCTGCTGTTGAACGATATCCGGCGGATCGAGGGGACGAAGGGCGTCAGGCTGCCGCTGGTCGGGATGACTCATTCCGTGTCCAAGGAGGGCCGCATCGGTCGCCTCCAACCGCTGATGGAGCGCGGGGCGCTGCTCTTCCTGGACGATCCTGACGACATGGACCTGAACGAATTGATCGAGCAGTTCCTAGGTTTCGACGAGCCCGCGGTCAAAGACGACGGCCCCGATTCCTGCGAGATGGCCATCGCCCTCGCCGAAGGGAACAGCCGCAAGATCGGGAAGGCGCGCGTATGGCGATGATTCGATTCACAACGGGGGAACAAAATGAAGTGCCCACAATGCGGCGCCGAGCGGCCGAAAGTGCCGGAAACCAGGCGTCTGAAAAAGGCGGTTCGCCGCGTGCGGCGATGCCGCGAGTGCAACTACATTTGGGAGACGATTGAAGTGATCCTGACGGAAAAAGTCCGCAATCAACTTGATGCGGGGCAGCAGTTGTCCCTGCTCGATCAGTAATGGAGAGCCCGTGACCACTCCGGCCACCATGTCCACCTCGACACAAGCCCGCCTGCTGGCGGCCATCGCCGGCGTCCGCAAAGCGACCGTCGATCCGGAGAAACTCCGCGCACTGCTGCGCCAGCTCTACCGTAGGCGTTTCATGCAAGAGGGCCGCGCGGCCATCGCCGCGGCGATCGGCGCAATCAAGGGCATGTCGGGGCCGGTCGACGCCGAGGAAGCTGCCGTCGTCATGCAGACGCTGGAAACCCGGCTCGGCGTGGACAACCTGGGCACCACGCTGGTCGGCCGCGCCGAGACGGTTGTCCGCGATGTTTTCGAGATCGCAGCCCGAGACGTGAAGTCGGGCTACAAGCTGACCGTAACCGACCACCGCGCCATCAACACGATCGCCCGCCACGATCTGACTTGGATTAAGGACCACACCGAAGCGGACCTGATGCCGAAGTTCAAACGTGCGACCACCGAGGTTATGCAAGAGGGCTATTCCCGCGACAAGCTGGCCCGGCGCTTGGCCGATGATCTGGGGGGCATCGTCGACGCCGATGCGGAATACTGGTCGGACCTCGCCGACCATACGGTTTCCAAGGCTCGCGCGATAGGTCGGGTTCAAGGGTTCGTCGACGCCGGCATTCTCTACGCTCGAATCCAGGCCGTCCTTGACAAGAATACCAGCCAGATTTGCCGCGACCTCAACGGCCGCGTGATCGAGGTCGCCCATCTGAAACGCCAGGCGGACAACCTCCTGGCGGCCAAGACCAAAGACGAACTTAAGGCAGCGGCAACCTGGCAGAAGCGGTACACCGGCAAGACGGAAGACTTGCCTCCGAACCTCGGCTTGAACCCGTTTCACTACAGGTGCCGCACGGAGGTCTTCGCCATTTTCGAGGAGACCAAGGCAGAGATCGACGTGGGGCCGCGAGTCTCCGACGATGACGCAGATCAACTACAACAACTGACGCCCCAGGAGCATGCGATACGTGTTTCCGATCTTCAGAAGCGAGCCGGCAAGGAGGGGCTTCATTGGCCGTCCAGGGCGTTCGACTCGCATGTTGCGAAGTTGCTCCTCAAGCACGCCGCTACCAACGAGTTCAACGAGGGCGCCGAGGCGTACTGGAGGCGGACGCAGGACACCGTGAAAAATGCCGACCGGGTCTTCGTGCAAATCCACCGGGCCAACCGGGCGGACGCAGTGCCCCGCACACAATATGTTTTTGTGAACACCAAAGCCCGTGCCGCGACGTATGTTGATGATAATGGTAGGGTCAGAACCTGCCGGCCGATTGGCGGCCCCGGCCATGAGCCGGATGAATTGCTCGCAAACTTCGCCAAGCGCGACGGGAGAAATATGGCATGGCTGAAAAATTCCGCCAGGAATTAATTGGCATCATCGACGGTCTGGCGATCCTGGAGGAGGACCAGGCGGTCAACTACAACCTCGGGCAGCTCATGCGCCTGTCCCAGGGGATCATCAGTGGGTATTGGCGCGAAGATGAGTTCCCGGAGGATTTCGAACGGCTGCGCAATATCTTGGTGAACGCCCGGGCGTTTTACCTGGGACATCGATGGTTCATGCGAGACCTACGGAGTCTGCGTCAAGATTTGCCACGCGCCCACTGGTGGCTCTGGATCGAGGAGCTATGATGCGCCGCTTATTCTCACTGGCTGTTATGCAAATAACTAACCCGGAAGGGCCGGTCGTTTTCTCAGCAACGCAGAGCAGTGTCGGCGCTCTCGCTTTGATTTTGTCTCGTTTTTCGGCAATATCCGGCTATATCTCACGCACTTACGCCACAAGTCGGAAGTGTTTCCGACTTCGACCAGACTTTTGCACACAGTTTTGCATGGCGAAAGGCGCACTTTCCCCTTTAGTTTCAATTGCTTACGCCGCTTTTGGGGTCGTCACACGCGCTGCACACAGGCACACAAATGCACATTTTCCCCAAAACGAAATGCCCACCCCTGGCAATCTCCATAAATACGCGGATTCATTGATCTAGAGGGCGATCCGGCGGCTCATCCTAACCCGGAAACTACCTGACATCTCGTTTTACCCCCCAGTCGGCGCAGCGACTTTTGGGGCTTTTGGCAAGATCAACTTTGTATCTCTTCCAGAGGTTATATTGCCATTTCCAGTAACTGTAATTTGGGGAGTTGATTCCTGCTTTGCGCCAGGAAACTGAATTACATTCGATTTTCTCTTTTTCATGCCATATAGTTCCTCTCGCGAGATATTTCCACGATCCGCATCGTCGTGGCATTCAAGACATAGAAGAATCATGTGCTCTGGATCGTGCTTTGGATTTTCTGAAAACGGTAGGATGTGGTGTATGCGCAGCTTCTCGACATCTGTTTTTCCGCAGTTGGCGCAACGACTTCCCGCCTCTTGATAGAGTTTCCTTTCGGTCAATCTTGGGATCTTCAGGCGGTCAGCCAAGCTTACCTCCGGTAGCTGTTCTTTGATTTTTCCAGCCAAGTGGGCATAAAGCTTCTAAGTTGCTGGCTAATACTCCCACCTCATCCGAGAACGCGTCAAGCCGAAATTCGCTGCTATCACTCTTTAATCGATTGAAGATCGGTAACGTTGAGCAGAATTGGTGCCGCTGTTGGTTGAGACG
>Ga0307990_1003985_pt1 | contig 10994 bp, 8 predicted proteins | sample EllFjometagen129_FD_203168 | JGI IMG/M metagenome (GOLD analysis project Ga0307990, IMG submission 203168) | Marine microbial communities from Ellis Fjord, Antarctic Ocean - #129 | ecosystem: Environmental > Aquatic > Marine > Unclassified | place: Southern Ocean | collected 2014-10-08
AGCACCTTCATCGACAACAGAAAAACCCGAGCCCTTGAGGGCCTCATCGGCATGCAGATCCACGCGGGCGGGCCCATGACTATTGACTTCAAGGACATCAAGCTGAAGACCCTGCCCGAAAACTACGGCGAGGCGGTCCTGCTGTTCAATGGCAAGGACCTCACGGGCTGGAAGGTCTCCAGCGACAAGTTGAAGGACACCTTCTCCGCCATCGATGGCGCGATGGCCTGCAAGGGCAGGCCGGCTGGCTATATTCGCACGGAGGCCAAGTACGATAACTTCGTCCTGCGACTCCAGATGCGGCACCATGTAAAGTGCAATGCCGGCGTGCTCGTACGGGTTCACGGCGAGGACAAGGTCTGGCCCAACTCGATCGAGTGCCAGGGCGAGAAAGACTCCATGGGCGACATCTGGAATATCGGCAAGTTCCCGATGAAGGCCGCCGCCGAACGAACCAAGGGCCGGCACACCACGAAGCTCCACCCGACCAACGAGAAGCCCGTCGGGCAGTGGAACGACTACGAGATCTACCTCAACAAGGGCGACCTGGTGATCACGGTTAACGGCCTGGTGCAGAACATCGCCACCGACTGCAAGGAGTTGTCCGGCTGGGTCGCGCTGCAATCCGAAGGCGGGGCGCTGGATTACCGCAACATCGTGCTGATTCCCATCGGCAAATAGGCTTTCCTGGCCCCCAAGGCCGCACGCAAATCAATCGCGAGCGATTCGGGACGGTCGACAACGGCCGTCCCGCTTTGCGCGCAGAGCCCGGGGCCGCGCCGCGGCGTCATACGCATCCCAGATAATTCGCGGGCAACCCGACGCGTGGGAGCGAATGAGAAAAAATGGGAACTCCCGAAAACTGACAGGGATGCGTATAAGGCCTACGCAATAATTGCGTGGGCTATGGGCTGTCCTGTGGGGGCGTTACCGTTACCTTTACCTTGCCACACTTGCCGCTACCGATGGTGAACGAGCCGGTGAACGTCGTCCCGCCAGGCCAAGCCAAGACCAGTTTTGTCGGCCCGCGCCCGGTGTCCTCCAATCGCCAGCCGCGATTCCACCCGCGGATATCCACCAGGGAACGCTCCAGCAACGATGCGGGCAGCTTCTGGGCGCTGTGGCACTTGAGTCGGCCGGCGCGGGCTTCGCTGAGGAATTGCTCCACGTTGGCAAAACTTTGTCCCTGGCTTGTAGCGCGTGCCAGGAAGCTCGTCAACGTGGCCACGTGGACCTTGATGGAAAGATCCCTTGTGGCATCGGGGGGCAGGGCCAACCACCAGTCGCAATATCGTTGTTGGAAGGCTTTGATGTTGGTGCCGAATCGCTTCTGGAAAGACCGCTTCCAATTCATGCCGGTGGATATGTCTGAGATCAGCCCCGCGAAGCTCTTGCGATACCTGCCCCCTTCGGCATGGATGAGAAAATGCACCATGGACCAAGCCTGGTCGTAGTTGATCCGCACGCGGTTGACTTTCGGCTTATCAGCATTGCTTTTGCCCCGGCCTCTCTTGCTGGAGCACTTGGGCTTGTCCCCATCTTTCTGTCTTTGCTCGAAGGCATCGCACCACTGGGCGCCGGTTATCGCCAGGAAGTTTGAAAAGGGCATTATCTGGTTGCTCTTTATGTGCTGCTGGACGGCCGCGAGGCGACGCTTGGCGATAATGCCGGTAACGAAACTATCTCCGGTCCAAACCCCCGCGCCGAAGTACTCTGCCAGGCCCTCGTTGATCCATATGGGCACGTGTCCGCCGATGGCCAGGTGGACGAACTGATGGAAGCCCTCATGCTGAACCGTGTGCCAAAGGCTCAGGCTGGGTCGCCTGCCCGCCAGGGCCATCAGCACCCGGCGCTCGCTATTGTACTGGCCGGCGCTGCCCGGCAGGCCACCGGCGGCGTGGTAGTCCTCAGCCCGTGCGTAAAGGTAGAAAGGCAGGCGGTGGCGGATCACGCCGGCAAAGCCACGGGTCCGTTTGTGGTATTCCTCCGCCATCGCCGTCATGCGCGCAGATGCCTCGGCGACGACTTCATCGCCCAGATCGGTGTGGATGACGTAATACGGCGACTGGTAAGCCTTTAGCCTGGCAGGGGAAGTGCCGGGTTTGCCTTGGGTTGCCCAACTGGCTGCCCCAGCAGTCGTTATGCACAAAACGATGATCGCGGCCGACAACTTCCACTTGTCGTTAGGACACAACGTACTATCCACATTTTCGTCCAGCTTGAAGTAATTAGCCACGTTGCCCTCGGCGCCCCACAGGACCTCCATTGATCATATTCGATCTCGCCCATAGCGTCCATGCAAACTGCTCTGGCCGAGCCTTGTTATCGGGGCGAAACTTCCGGTGAAGTTTTTCACGTTCCTTGCCCGATAGGTAAAACGTCAACTCAGTCGGGCAGTTCTGGCATTTCGCCCGGCCTGGAAGCGTATGCCCCTGCGTACGCCCGTTTGTGCGGGTGCGCCCCATCAATAGTCTTAGAATCTAAAGGACTTCTAGATGCCACGTACAGCATGTTTGCTCTCGGGCAGAGTTATCAGCCTGGTGGTCGGGGCCTCAATAGATGGCGGACGTGCAAGGCTCAAGGCGCTGGCCCTTGTTGCGTTTGCCGCGGCCTTGTGTCTGTCGGCCTGCCCGGCCAGCGGGGCCGACGATGCCGATACGAACAAGCGATTAAAAGCGTTGGAGCAGCAGGTCGGGCAGTTGACGGAATTGGTGAAGCAGCAGGCGCAAGCCCTCCAGGCCACCCAGCAGGCAAATCGTGAGCTTACCGCCAAGCTGAGCGACGAGGATCGGGCAGTTGCCAAGGCCGAAGTCATGAAAGCCGCCGACAAGAGAAGTAGCAAGCGGGCAAACCTCTGGGCCAACATTGACGTGCAGCTCTACGGCAAGATCAAGGCGGATGCTGCGTTCGACACCTCGCGGACCAACACGGGCAACTTCGCCCGGTGGGTCGAGCACGAGAGTACCAATCGCGACGACCACGAGCTCAACATCACCGCCAAAGAGACTCGCCTGGGCCTGCGGTTCACCGGTCCAAACGTCGGCGGCGCCAAGACGAGCGGCCTGCTCGAGATTGACTTCTACGGCGGAGGCGCCGAGAACAAGGCCACTCCCATGCTGCGCCATGCCTATATGCAAATGGAGTGGGCGAAGTATGGTCTGACCCTGCTGGCTGGGCAAACCTGGGATGTGATCTCGCCGCTCAACCCGACCACGCTGAACTATTCGGTCCAGTGGTGGGCGGGCAACATCGGCTACCGGCGCCCCCAGATCCGCCTGACGAAGGTTTGCGATCTTGGCGGCGGGACGACGCTGAAATTCGAGACCGCCCTGGCGCGGTCCATCGGTCACAACAGCGATTTCGATCCCGGCGACAGCGGGGAGGACTCAGGCCTGCCGAGTTTTCAGGCACGCGCCAGTCTGATGTTCCCGTTCCTGGCTGGGCGAAAGGCCACAGTCGGCACCTCGGGCCATTACGCCAGCGAAGAGTACGACACCGACGCGACCGGTCGCAACCAGAAGGCCAACAGTTGGTCGGCGAACCTGGACTTCGACCTGCCGATAGCCTCTTGGCTGCGTTTCAAGGGCGAGATGTTCACCGGCGAGAACCTGGATGCCTACCTTGGCGGGATCGGTCAGGGCGTGGTCATTGCCAATGACCGGCTTACGGAGATCCATGGCACGGGCGGTTGGTTGGCGGCCTCACTTGGGCCTTGGGGTCCTTGGTCTTTCAACGTCGGATACAGCGGCGAGTTCATTGACGACGGCGACATCATCGATGCCGGCGCCCGGACGTGCAATTCGGCGATCTTTGGAAACGCGATTTACAAGATCAATTCCAACGCTTCGGTAGGCGTGGAGGTCTCCCGCTGGCGAACGGATTACAAGGGAGAGGACACCGGCGACAGCCTGCGAGTTCAGACCTCGTTCATATACCAGTTCTGACCGGATCCCGCGCCGGCGGAAAACGGTGGAAGCGTAAGAAACAGCAGCAGGCGTAGATTAGACGGATTAAGGGAACACATGGATGGAAGCGGATGTCTGCTTCTTAATCCATGGAGTCGCCCGATTCGTGTTATCCCCGTTGGGCTTCTTGCCGTTCGCCAGGCGCTATTGGTTAAGCTCGCCTGCGCCGACGATTCGGATCGAATTCTTGCCGGAGTCCTTGGCCTGCTGCAGGGCGGCGTCGGCCCGGCTTAGAAGCTCGCGAACGCTCTTGCCATCCCACGGGTAGCTGGCCAGGCCACCCGAAATACTCAGCGTTCCGCGTGCCTCAGGGCCAAGACTGCGGAAGGCGTGTTTGTGAACGCCCCTTCTGAATCGGTCAGCCAGGGAGTAGGCTGTCTCGGGCGGGCGGCTGTTGGGAGACCGAGGCTTGTCGGCATCCCAGAACAGCACCGCGAACTCATCGCCCCCGATCCGCGCCACGATGTCCTGGGCGCGGGTGATCTGCCTCATCATCCTGGCGGTGTCGCGAAGAATTTCGTCGCCCGCAGCGTGCCCGTAAGTGTCGTTGTAACGCTTGAAGTCGTCGATGTCGTACAGAAGGCACGTCACGCGGAACCCCTCAGCCTGGGCGCGGAGCAGGATGCGGTCGGTGGCTTCGTAGAAATATCGGCGGTTGAACGCGCCGGTAAGGTAGTCCGTTATCGACAACAGTTGCAGGCCGCTGGTCCTCTGGGCGACCGCCAGCAGCGACGGCAGGCACTCCTGGGCAAAAGCGAGGTAAACATCCGCGGTCCGACTGGGGCGAGGTACGCCCAGCGGAACCAGCACGCGCGGCGACTTACCCGCCGCCAGAAGCAACGGCCGGACGCCTGCGGGCACTTGGCCGGAAGGCACCCAGGTTACCGGACAGCCCACGAGTGCCCCGACAACGTGGACAAGGTGGTTGTCCATGCTCTCGCGGTCCTGGGCCGCGTCGATCAACTCAGCCAGTTGGTGGGCGGGAGCGGCAGCGCCGTTTATTCCCTGCTGCGGCGCGGGCGTCTCGGCGGCGAGTCGCAGCTCGGCGATGTCCCTGGCGCCGAGCGGATGGATGAAGTAATTGTCCAATGGCGCGCCCATAAGGTTTCGCACCTCGGCCTCCCCGGCTGGGGGACATACCGCGCACAGTCGTGCCTCGGCCTGGAGACGTCTGGCGGCGCGGCAGAGTCCGGCGAACTCCGGGCGTGGTCCGGCGAGCACAACTGTCGACCAGCTTCGCCTGCCCAGCTCGTCCAGTGCGTCGTACGGTTCGTCCAGGGCGGTGTGGGGCGTATCGCCAAGCTGTCGGCGCAGCAGTTTCCCGGCGTTCCCGTCGGCCAGCAGCAGGAGATTTCCGCCGGCGGTCATTGCTCATCCTCCAGTAGCGCGGCGAGCTCCTCTGCCGTCAGCAGGGCCTGTCGCGACTTGGGGGGTTTGGACTTGGGCGTCAGCACGACTCGTTTTCCCTCGGCCTGGGCTGGAGGCGATTCGTCCCGGTCGGTCTGGGGGCTCGTGGCTGAGCTTTCCACGGACGTTTGGATCGCGGGGGCGCTTGTCGGCTCGTACCGGCCGGGACCTGGGTGTGTATCCAGAGGTTCTTCCGGCGCTTTTGGCTGGGCTACGGGGGCCTCTTCGGCAGCCAGTGTCGCCAGGACGGCAGGGATGTCCTCCAGCCTGACTCGCCGCAACTGCGGCAGTGCCGGCTTGTTGGTGCCCAGACCGTCACCGACTATGACGAACGATTGAACTTTCATTCGCCCGGCCAATTCCAGAAGTCGCCCATGAATGCCGCTCATAGCTCGAAGGTCTATCAGCATCGCCGTAACAGGCGAAGCCAATATTTCCGCAGCGCCCTCGAAGCCGCTGGCGACCAGCACGGCCTGCCAGCCTCGTCGGCAGAGACGCTCCACGCGAGCACCGACAAGTGGGTCGCGAGACAGCACTACCGCGCGAAGGGACGAAGAATTTGTATCGCGTCCGTCCATATCGAATATGCACACTTCCAGTTACCATCATACCGGCCAATGGCTTATTCGTCAATTAGCCTTCGGGCCTGGTTATTTGCCAGGCTTGTCCGCCGGATCCGTAGCCCCTCTGGTGGCGGGGCCGCTGGCTGGCCTGGAAGTCGGCGTGGAATTGCCGTTGGGCATGCCCAACGCGTCGAGAACTCCTCGGCCCAGTCGCTTACGACCCCTGGCGGCGTCGGTGAGGAACTGTCGCGTCTGGCTTGTCACATTTCTGGTGGCGGCGGGCGTTATCTGGATACTCTCGTCGTCCTGCCAGAATCCACGCACTCGAAGTCGGCTGAAGCGTTCGGTAAGGTCCACCATCAGCCCGATCAGAGGCAGGCTCTTTATCATGTCGCGCACCTGCTCGAAGAGCACCACGACGGCCACCGCGTCGAGTTGTCCGGTCGCTACGTTGATTTTGGCGCCCGGTTCGATGTCCACCGCCGCCAGTGGCAGGCTCAGCCGAGCCTGGTCGAACGTGAACGTTGTTCCGTGGAGGTGGAACAGGCCTTCGCCGTCGGCGTTGGTGAGCATTTCGGACTTTTTCAGGCCCGCGCTTTTGAGCAATGCTTTCGCTGGCGCAACGCCGCTCAGGTCGGCGCCCTGGATGAATACCACGCCCTTGCCGGCCAGGCCGTTGGGGTCCGGCAGGGCCAGCCGCAGGTCCGCCATGCCCGTTACGATGCCTTCGCCGCCTCCAGATACGCGAAGCTTCAGTTGGCGGAGGTTCACCCGTGTCGCCACCACTCGTCCGGTGGCTCGCCACTGGCCGTTGGGATCCCTGTCGGCCCGGCCTGTCACTATTATCCGCCCACCGCCAAGCTTTCCGGTAAGTCGCCCAAGCTCGATGCTGTCTTCGCCCGCGACGAAGCCCGTGGCTTGGAGGTCGGTGAACTCGAACGTTCCGACGCTGTTGAGCATGCCCACCCATGAGCCCTGGCCGGCCTTTCGCCGGTAGCTGACAAGCGGCACGCCGGTTTGGTTGATGATTCCGCCGTTGTTGCGGATTGTCAGCGTCGCGCCATCGACTACGACGCCATCGACGCCAAGCAGATCGGCCCAGTCGTCGCTCGTGGTGCTCAACAGGGGCGGGCGGCAGATGCCGTCGTCGCAATGGACGATTACTTCAGCGTTGTACGCTCGCAGGCTGCGCACCACCGGCCGCGACGACAGCAGTTCATCCACTGACACCGTCAGGCCCGCAGCCCGCAGCCAGGCACGGCCCTGGCGGTCGCAGAGGACAAAACCTCCCATGCTTACCGTCCGGCCAACCAGGCTCACGTCTACGCCGTCGATGGCTGCCGTTCCGTCCCAGCAGCCCGCCAGCCGGCGATTGATCTGCCATCGCACCAGCGCCGGGCCAGGCCAGAACGGAAAGACCATGTAAAGTACCAGCAGGACCGCCATGGTCCACAGTGCCGCCTTCACCAGTCGCCTGAACCATCGAAGTTTCGTTTGCGCCATTACTGCTCCGAACAAACCGTTTGGTTGTTGAGGCCAGTCGGCCCACAAGTACAATCATTGCTATGAATCTCGCGGTACGCAAGTTCGCGTTTCTTTCGGTTCTCGCCCTGGCCCTCGCCTCGGCCTGCGGGTGCGGCGAACAGCCTTGCCCGCCCATCGTGCTGGATACCAGCGGCGTCGTCCCGACCGTCGACTACGAGCCGCTGGCGGAGGTCCTCGCCGATTGCGTTCTGCGTAACGGCCTGGCCGACCGCGATCGACTGCCGCAGTACGCCGATACGCTGGATCGCCAACTCGCCATCCTGGCCGTGACGGGCCCGGCCGCCACGTCCGAATTGTTTCCCCGCCGCGCCGATGCCCTAGCCTACTGGTACAACGCACACGCCGCCTGGTCGATGAAGCTTCTGCTGGCGAGGCACTGCCCGCGAATCATCGGCGCCAAGGCCTTGCTAGATCGGCAGTTCCCCCTCGATGGCAGGACGACGACGCTCCGCGAGATCGCCCGGACCCTGGCGTCCGAGGAGGACTTCCGAATCGCCGCCGCCGTGCCGGGAGCAACCACCTGCTGCGCCCGCCTGCCCAGGGTGCCCATCGAGCCGAACGGTTTCCGCGAGACCGTCGATCGCCGGTTCGCGGAGTTCCTGAACGACGATATGCGAGTTTACATAGACGTTCCACGCCGGCGGGTGCTGATCCCGCCGGTGCTGTGGCAGTTCCGCGACAAGCTCATCGGCGAGTACGATCGCCGGTATCGCACGCAAGGCGCCACCCTCATCACGGCCCTGCTGGCTTGCACGACCGGCTCGGCCCACCGGCGTTTGCAGGAGGCCCTCGGCTATCGCGAAGTCGAGGCCGTGTGCAAAAAACTGCTGACGGCCAAGCATGAGGACAAGGACTGACGGTAGCCGCTAGTCCAGTTCCCGGGCTCGGACCACAAGCTGGTGGCTACTTGCCACCAAGGTGCAGCCCTTACTGCCTGGGACCCTTTCGGCCAGCCTGAGTCTTACGCGGTGCGGGCTTTTCCTTCTTGGGCTTAGCCTTGGCTTCGATGGCGGCCAAGACCTTGTGGGCCTTCTTCATATCGGCGACCTTGAAGACCGCCGTGGTCCGCCCGTGCGCCGCCCCGGCCGTGGCGTAGGCGTACGATATGTTGATGTGCTGTTCGGCGAGTTTTTGCGCGATCGAGGCGAACGCTCCCGGCTCGTTTTTCAGTTCGAGCACGAGCACCTCGGTCTCCGTCCAACGGTCGTTTGTGCGGGCCAGCACGTCGCGGGCGAGGTCCGGCTTGTCGCAGACTATCCGAAGCACGCCGTGCTCCATCGAGTCCACAAGCGTCAGCGCGACGAGATTCACTCGCGAGCGGGTCAACTCATCGGACACCGACGCCAGCACGCCGGGCTTGTTGACCAGGAAAATCGAAAACTGCGTCAGGTCATGCATGAGATGCTCCTTGATGCGTGTTTCGGATTAACTCTCACATCGCTCCAGGCTGGCGGAATACATTGCCGACCTGGACCGCCTTGCGGTCAATACCGCGACTATTGCCCGTTTTTTTTCTCCCACACCCGCACCGCCGCGGGCTTGCGGCAGTAGATCGGTTCGAGCTGGCGATATTCCGTAAAGAGCCCTTCGGCCGCCATTTGCCGTCCGACCTTCCACACACTCCCGGCCGACGGAAGATGCGGCAGTCCGGCCAAGGCATCGGGTTCCAGCACGAGGCCATCCGCCACTGAATGATATGCCAGTCCCTCGCCGATAAGCGACAGCGGCCTGCCTGCGGCTGCGAAGTACTCATCGGGCGTCATGACGCCCTCCGGGCCTTCGGGGATGATTTGCTCGCCCCGCCGGACAAACGTTGTGGCGTAGATAAGCCCTTCTCGCGCGTCGAGGATCACGCCGAGCTTCTGCCAGTCGAGCCCGCGTGCTCCCTCGGCCAGGGCGTGGGTTGTCGGCACGGCCACCACGGAAAGCCCGGGCACCGTCTGGGCGAGCATTCGCGCCACGGTGACAGCCACTCGCGTGCCGGTAAAGCTGCCAGGCCCGACGGATACGTACACCTCATCAATGTCTGCCGGGCGAAGTTGTCGTCGGGCGAGCATCTCGTCCAGTTGGCAGACAAGCTGCGCCGTGTGCCTGCTGGCCGCGTCGAAGGTCACCTCGGCGGCCATCGCGTGCCCGGCGCCTATCGCCGCGCCGCCCAACCTGCACGACGTTTCAATCGCAATGGAAACAGGACGATCCATTTCAGGCTCTCTCTGAGATTTCTCCAACTGAAGTGCCGCAATTGTAGACGCAGCACTCGCCAATTGCCATCCTTGCGCGGGATGGCATTTGCCGTCTGGCTATCCCAAGTCAATCGCATCTAAATTCCCCCTGTAAGGACCTTCAGCAAATAATTGTGATCCCAGCCGCAGCAGAGACGCTTGGTCTTGATGCAGCCATCATTGGTTGTCTCGGATTTCAGCAGGTTCAACGCCGCAAGCGCCTCCTGCCATCCGTTGGTACTCGTGAGAGGCATCCCATGGCTGATTGCGGCCCGGCCTTCATGCCCGCCGGCAGGCAGCGGTAGGGTCGGTCATCGCCTGGTGCGGCGACGGGCGGACTCTATTCGCACCGCGTCGATACGGGTGCCGTTTGGGCGACTGAGGATTTCCACCATCGCGGGACCCGCGCCTAGGCGAAGTCTGGCTTGGGCCTTACCCGTATCGCCACGCAAGCGAATCCATTTCCACTGCTTGTGCAGACCGGTTTCCCAGGTCCTGCGGGGTAGCAGGTCGCGGTTGTGCTGGCGGATGCGAATGAACAATGAGTTCTTCTGGGCTCTGGCTGTCCGCACCCGAGCTGAGATCCGGTACGGGCCATCGGCGGGCACGTTAACGAGCCACACCGCGCGGCCGAGGCTGCCGGCGCCAACACCCGCGCCAGGCCCCGGAGACCAGATGAACTTGCCGCCCGAGGCCCTCTCGTCGCCACCCATTACGAACGGCGGGACAATCAGGGCGGCGTCCTCGGCCTCCATGGTTTGTCCGGCCTGGACGGCTTTGACCCCGCCATCGACGCGCCCGCTCAGCAGATTGCGGTACTGACGGATAATGTCCACGCCCTCGAGCAACTTTCGCCCGATATCCCGGCCGTCCACGCTCAGCACGCAATCCTTGGGCCAGTTTTCGCCGCCCTCGACGGCTATTCGCTTCTCGCTGCGCACGTCGGCGACGATTCGCAGTTGCGTCTTCTCGCCTGGCGCAACGACCTCGGCCCGGTCTTCGACCAACGTGCCCGCGCCGAGAGCCGAAAACGAACGCCGAAAAGCGGCGAAGTCTTTATCGTTGTCGATCCCCTCGGCCGCGCGAACCCAGATTGCCACCGTGCCGCGTCCCCTGGGCGCATCGGGCGAATGGGTAATCGTCAGTCGCATCGCGCCGTACTTGCCGCCGTCGGCGACGATGCTCATCGGCGCGGGATTCCCAGCCGTGTCGAGAGCCAGCGGCACGCGGATGGCCAGCGCCGCCTTGCCCTGCCGCAGGAAGACCGCTTGGCCCGCAAACACAGCCATCGC
>Ga0307990_1003987_pt1 | contig 10990 bp, 9 predicted proteins | sample EllFjometagen129_FD_203168 | JGI IMG/M metagenome (GOLD analysis project Ga0307990, IMG submission 203168) | Marine microbial communities from Ellis Fjord, Antarctic Ocean - #129 | ecosystem: Environmental > Aquatic > Marine > Unclassified | place: Southern Ocean | collected 2014-10-08
CTGGCTGGTTTATGTTTAGTATTCATTCGCCGATTCTGAGTGGAATCGGCGGCCAGCCACTACTCTTTTTTTAGAATTCTATGGGACAGCTGTGACTCTTTTTTTAGAATTCTATGGGACAGCTGTGAAGTTTTTCCTCATAAATAGCTGGAGCCTGCCGATCGATCACATCGCCAAGGGTGCAGAAGGAGAACAATACGGTGAGAAGAATGATTAGAACGGTCGGTTTTTTGTCCATAGTTAATCCCCTGTAAAATACCGACAAGCTTAAAGAAGCATCCGTCTTCCAACAAGACTTCTGTCGAAAATTCCAAGCATTGGAACTTTTAAACGGGATTTTCCCAACCCTTGGAAAAAATGCTTCCAAAGTTTGGAAACAACTCATCCATCGCTCCGTTTACGGCGGTGGGTGTGGTAGAGGCGTTCGGTGAATCCGCCTTCTTCGAGGAATTCTGTTTCAAGTGCTTTGAGCTGTTGATCGAGCAGGTAGTTGGCTTGTAGGCGCTGAATCAGACAGTTCATTCGCCTTTGACTTTGTATTGGGCAGATTCTTCCGCCACACGAAGCTCAGGCACCGCGCGACCGTGCAGTTCCAAATACGCCGCATTGGCTTCTTCAAGCCAGGTTAACCGTTGATCCGGAGTCAGGCTCTCAACGGCGGTATGCCCATCGAAATCCTTCGGCGTGGTCTGCGTCAGTATCTTGAGGTCCTACTCATTCATCGCGAACCTTCTTCATTATTCGTGCGAATTCGAGTTATTCGTGGACGATTCTCATGAATTGATCTTTTGCGTTCTCTGCGCTTTTTCGCGGCTAAATCTCTTCCCATTTCCAATGCTTGGAAAAGCGCCCCAAAGTTTCGGGGCGCACTCCAAAAAATTTAGACTCCGTGCAGGATTCCTTTGAACGGTTTGACGAGGGCGTCGATGTCGACAGCAACGGATCCTTTGACGGTCAGTTTTTTATCGACGGTGACGGCTCCGATTTTGGCGATCGGAAGTCCGGCGAAGAACGCTTCGAGGTTAGCGGCCTTTTCAGGAGCGACGGTGACGATGAAGCGGCTGTTCGATTCGGAGAACAATGCCGTTGCGGCATCATCGCTGAGACCGGACAAATCAACCTCTGCGCCGAGCTGCCCGCCGATGGCGGTCAGTGATAGTGCGACAGCTAGGCCGCCTTTGGTCGGCGTAGTGGCGGACTTGAGCAATTCGACATCGGCTGCTTTGTTCATGGCAGCGTAGATTTTGAGCGCGGTTTCGCCATCGACGGCCGGGATGGTTCCGCCGTAGTTCATGGGAACGCCCTGCTCTTCCGCAAGTTTGCGGTAGTAAGCGGAAGCGCCGAGCTCGTCTTTGGTTTCACCAATCACATAAATGACATCGCCCGCATCTTTGAGCGGCATGGTGACCGCTTTTTTGACGTCGTCGATCTGGCCGATCGAGGAGATGAGCAGCGTCGGCGGAATGGAGATTTTCTTGCCGCCACGGGTGGAGTCGTTCTTGCAGGAGTCCTTGCCGGAAACGGCGGGGGTCTTGTAGAGCGTGGTCAGATCGTAGAGCGCTTTATTGGAGCGAACGAGCTGCGCCATTTTGTAGGCGCCGTCCGGTGTTTTTTCGGACTGGACGGGATCGGGCCAGCAGAAGTTGTCGAGAATCGCGATGCGGTCGAGCGAGCCACCGACCGCGATGACACGGCGGACGGCTTCGTCGATGACGGATGCCGTCATGTCGTAGGTGTCGATGTCGGAATACCACGGGTTGATACCTTCGGCCAAAACCGCGCCGCGGTCTTTATCGTATTCGATGCGCATGACGGTGGCGTCGGACGGCACATCGGAATTCACACCGACATAGTTTTTCACAACGGAAAGGCCTTTGACCTCGCCGTCGTACATGCGGCTTTTGTATTCGCGCGAGCAGATGTTGAGGTCGCCCATCAGCTGGGTGAGCATGTCAGAATAGTCATCCTGCTTTTCAACGACCGGAGCGGGAATGTTCGGTTTCTTCCAAACACCGGGCATGACAAGCGTCGGACAGCCGGTTTCGTAGAGGAAGTCCATGTCGAGGCTGGCGATCACTTTGCCGTCCTGTTTGACGGTGAAGTAGCCGCTGTCGTTATAGGTGCCCATAAAGGCAGCTTCGACATCGCGCTGTTTAGCGAGCGCCTCAAAGGCTTCGCGCTGTTCGGGCTGCACAGCGAGGGTCATACGTTCCTGCGCTTCCGAAACGAGCACTTCCCACGGCTGAAGGCCTTCGTATTTGAGCGGTGCACCGGCGAGGTCGCATTCGCACCCGCCAGAGTATTTTCCCATTTCGCCGAACGAGCAGGAGATGCCGCCGGCACCGTTGTCGGTGATACAACGGAAGAGCCCAAGGTCGCGTGCTTCGAGAATAAATTCGTAGAGCTTGCGCTGGGTGAGCGGGTCGCCGATCTGCACGGCTTGCGCGGGCGATTCGGCGCGAAGCTCTTCGGAGGAGAAGGTCGCGCCGTGAATGCCATCTTTACCGATGCGTCCGCCGCACATGACGGTCCAGTCGCCCACTTCGATTTCTTTACGTTCGGAGGGGCGGCCGCCGACTTCAACCGGAATGGTGCCCATGGTGCCGCAATACACGAGCGGCTTACCGAGGTAGCGTTCATCGAAGCATTCGAAGCCGCGGCTGTAAGGAATGCCGGACTGGTTGCCGCCGTCGATAACCCCTTCGTGGACGCCGTCGCGAATGCGGCGCGGGTGCATGAGGCCTTCGGGAATCTCTTTGTCGTAGAAGGGTGATCCGAGACAGTAGCCCCACACATTGGAAACGAGCTCCGCGCCCATACCGGTTCCGAGCGGGTCGCGGTTGACGCCGACGATGCCGGTCATCGCTCCGCCGTACGGATCGAGCGCGGACGGCGAGTTATGGGTTTCCACTTTGTAAACGAGGTGGATGTCGTCGTTAAATTTCACGATGCCCGCATTGTCGGTGAAGACCGAAACGAGCCAATCAATCGACTCCGCCACCTTGTTGGTGGAGGCTTTGACGTAGGTTTTGTAGAGCGAGTGAATCACTTCGCTCTCGCCGGTCTCTTCGTCTTTATAGTGGATCGTTCCAGCAAAAACTTTATGCGAGCAGTGCTCAGACCAGGTCTGGGCGATACACTCGAGTTCGATGTCGGTCGGCCACTCGGGTAGACCCAACTCGGCGCGGTGCGCTTTGACGTCATCGCGCAAATGGTGAGCACGGATTGTGCGCATCTCTTCGAGCGAGAGCGATAGAATGCCGTCGGAGGAAATCTTCATCAATGCCGCGTCGTCATCGGGCAGCTCGTAGGTGTTGACCTTAATTTCAGACGAATCATCAAAGATCGGGGCGGTCAGATCTGGTGCCGCCGCCATCCATTCTTCTTTGGAGAAAACCTGAATGGTCTGAATGAGCGTATTGGCCAGCAGGTCTTTACCGAGGCACTCGACACATCCACGGGAGAGATCACCGGAAAGAAAATACTGAATGCAGGTGTAGACCTGCTCTTCCCATTCGAGCTCGCGCCCGGCGATATCGCGCAGAGCGCCGCGCGCGGTGCGGCCGACATTATCGGTGACGCCCGGTTTGAAGCCGATTTCGAGCATCCAGTCGAACGATTCAGGAGCTGGCAAGCGGTTCATGGCGGAATCGGCCACGACCGGGTCGGCGAAGGCGGTCTGCACCTCGGCGGCCTTGGCATCGTCGATGTTTGCCACCACCTTATAGATGTCGCGCGTCTGGCAGGCGTCGATCGTCAACCCAAGCGCGCCCTGCGCCTGCCCGATCACTCCACGCCCGCGTGCGTCCGGCACGCCCTGTTTCAACCCGATTTCAATTCTGTAAAGCATAAGAAAACCTCTTTTTTAACCGCCCTTCGGCCTGCTCAGAACAGGCGAATGAACGCGAATGTACACGAATGGGCAGGGTAAACAAAAACCCTTTTTCCAGCAACTGCGTTGCAGCTTTCGCCAAAGGCTACGGCGGGACAGGTTGCGGCGCAAGGGCCTCATATTTCAAAATCTTTAAAATCCGCCCTCCCCGCGGGCGGCTACAGAGCTGTAGACGCGGGCGTCGACCACGTTTCCCCAACCATTGGAAACCCAGCCTCTTCTCACACTTCATGAAGTGTGAGAATTTCCAAGCACTTAAAACCGGCGGCGCTGGTTCCTTTTCCTGAAAAAATTAGAAGCATCCAGCGGGGATCTGAATGATATTTTCGGTGAGCAGGCGGACGTCATCGGCGTTGTTGACGAGGATGCCATAGGGACAACTTTCCTGCTCAACAAACGCCGCAAGGGATTTAAGCTGCGCCCGCCGAATGCCGGTTCCGTATTTGATCTCCACCGGAATTCGATCTCCATCTGGAGAGGTTAAAACCAGATCCACCTCCGCGCCGCCGCGGGTACGATAGAAGGCATGTTTCCAATGAATACGCTCCACGGCATTGAGCCCCTGAAGAATCTCTTCGATGATGAAGCCTTCGAAAGCTGATCCGGTTCCCGGACGACGGCTCAACTGCTGCCGAGTTCGTACACCGCTCAAGTGATGCAACAGCCCGCTGTCGCGAATATAACCGCGCGGCATCTTTACGACGGACTTGCTGTGCGTCCGTTCGAGGCTGGGCAATGCCCGCCAGAGATAGGTTCCCTGTGCAATATCGAGATAATCGCGAACCGTTGCTTCATCAATATTCAGGGAACGTCCAATTTCGGAACGATTGATGATGGTTCCGGAAAGTTCGGAAAGCATTCCGATGAAGCGGCGATAGTTCTGAATATTGAGCCTCGGGAACAGCTTGCGTATATCACGGTCAATGTAAGTCTGCTCATACTGGCTCATCCACTCTGCGTGAAAATGATCATCATTCTGCGTCACAAGTTCCGGATACCCGCCCTTTAAAAAATGTTCCAGCACCTGATCCAGAGTCAGAGCAACCGGAATTCCGGCGAGTTCTTCCAACTGTTTTTTCGCAGGAGTTTCGTTGAGAATGGAATAAATCGGCGGGAGCGGTTTGGCATAACGCTCATTCATTTTCAAAGTTCCGACCTGTATCTGGGCAACCCGCCCGGCCAGACTTTCAGAAATATTGCGGGTCAGCTCCGGTGAACTTGAGCCCGTCAGCAGAAAGCGACCTTTTCGATTCCGATCTGAATCGATGACCCCCCGCAACTCACGAAACAGTTCCGGAGAAAGCTGTGCCTCATCGATATTCACAGAATCCGGGTACTGTTTAAAAAAGAAGTCGAAGTCGGCAGTCAGAGCATCGAAATCAGTTCCGCGCTCCAAATCCAGATAGTCCCAGTCCGGACGGATCATCTTTGACAGCGTTGTTTTTCCGCTCTGCCTAGCACCGGTCAATACAACCACTGGAAACTGGGTGAGGCACCGTTCAATTTTTTCAACAAGGTTTCGGGTCAACATTTTCTTTCCTCCACAGCCCTCTTTTACATGTAAATATCGGGAGCATCAACCGATAATTACATACAAATCGCGGATTGTTGGCGGACTGCGGGACTGAAAGGTTCGCAGACGTTTCACCTATTTAGAGCGGTTTCCCAATAGCTGGAAGCCATTGCATGGCGACACGAAGCTTTGCGGCGCAAGGTTCTCATATTTCCAAATCTTAAAAATCCGTCCTCACTGCGGGCGGCTAAAGAGCTGTAGACGCGGACGCCGCCCGCGTTTTTCCAACGACTCTGGAATCTTTTGCGATCTATGCGTCCCTTCGCGGTGAAATTATTCTCCACGGTTGGAACAGCTTGACGGCGGCGGCAGATTTGCGGAGCATCAGCGTTTGTTTTAACCAACTCGAAGGATTCTGCCCGTATGTCTACAGAAAATCTGTTCAGTCCCATCCCGCTGATCTCCAAAGACCTCAACATCGGCCCACGGCAGGTTGATGCCGTCGCCCGGCTGTTTGCCGAGGGATCCACCGTCCCGTTTATTGCCCGCTACCGCAAGGAGGCCCACGGCAACCTCGACGAGGTTCAGATTATGAATATTCAGGAAAAGCTGACCTATTACAACGGACTTGAATCGCGCCGGCAGACCGTCCTAAAAACCATCGATGAGCAGGGAAAGCTGACCGACGACCTGCGTCTTAAAATTGAAGGCACCCTTTCCAAAACCGAGCTCGAAGACCTCTACCTGCCCTACAAACCGAAGCGCCGCACCCGCGCCACGATCGCCAAAGAAAAAGGTCTCGAACCGCTGGCCGAACTGATCCTTTTCCAAACATTGGAAACCGATCCTGAGACCGCAGCGGCAAAATACGTTACCGCTGAAAAAGAGGTGGCGGACGCCAAAGAAGCTCTGGCCGGAGCGCGCGACATTGTTGCCGAGCAGATCTCCGAGCGCGCCGACATCCGTGCTCTAATTCGCGAGGCCTACTCCAAATACGGGCTCATCACATCCAAGCCTGTTAAAATGGATGCGAACCCGGAAACCTCTAAGTACAAAGATTATTTTGATTTCAGCCAGCCCGTCGCCGATATCCCGTCGCACCGCGTTCTGGCAATCCGCCGCGGCGAGGCCGAAGGCGAACTGACCCGCAAGCTAGTTATCGATGCCGACCCACAGATTGAGCAGATCAAAGTCCTGTGCGGTCTCAACCTGGCCTCGCCGTTTTCCGGCGAGCTGGAAACCACTATTCTCGATGCCTACAAACGCATGCTGAGCATCAGCGTCGAAATCGATGTGTCGGTTGAAATGAAAATGAAAGCCGACCGCTCTGCCGTCGAGGTGTTTGCCAAAAACCTACGCAGCCTGCTGCTGGCCGCGCCCTATGGCGAAAAAGCAGTCATCGGAATCGACCCCGGCCTGCGCACCGGTTGCAAATGCGTCGCGATTGACGCCACCGGAAAATATCTGGATACAGTCACGATCTATCCCGGCCAAAGCCAGGCCCAGACCAAAAAAGCCGCCATCGACCTCGCGAACTTCATCCAAAAATTTGAGCCGCAGGCCATCGCAGTCGGCAACGGAACCGCCGGGCGCGAAACAGAAGCGTTCAGCAAAAAAGTGCTCAGCCTGATGAAAAAAACGGATGTCAGCGTGGTCTCCGTCAGCGAAGCGGGTGCCTCGGTCTATAGCGCCTCCGCCATTGCCCGCGAAGAGTTCCCCGATCTCGACCTCACTATTCGCGGCGCCATCTCGATTGCCCGCCGCCTGCAGGACCCGCTGGCCGAACTGGTGAAGACCGATCCCAAATCGATCGGCGTCGGACAGTATCAACACGATGTCTATCAGGAACTGCTCAAAAACAAACTCGATGACGTGGTGGTGAGCTGCGTAAACCATATCGGTGTGGAGCTCAATACCGCCAGCGCCCCCCTGCTCTCGCGCGTTGCCGGAATCGGCGAGAGCCTCGCTAAAAAGGTGGTTGAGTACCGCAACGAGCACGGCGCATTTAAAAACCGACAGGAACTCACGAAAGTCGCCGGGCTCGGCCCGCGCGCCTTCGAGCAGGCCGCCGGCTTCCTGCGCATCCACGGCGGCGACCAGCCGCTCGATGCTTCCGCCGTCCATCCCGAGCGCTACAAACTAGTCGAACAGATTGCATCGGATCTCGGAGAGCCGCTCGAAAAAATGGTCGGGCAGGTTGAGATCGTCAATAAAATCAAAATCAGTAACTACACCGGCGACGACGTCGGGGAACTGACCCTCAAAGACATCATCGACGAATTGAAAAAACCAGGCCGCGATCCGCGCGAACAGTTCGAAGAAGTCGGTTTCCGCGACGATGTGATGACAATGAACGACCTCAAAGAAGGCATGGAGCTCAAAGGGATCGTCACCAACGTCACCGCCTTCGGTGCCTTCGTCGATGTCGGGGTTCATCAGGACGGGCTCATCCACGTCTCGCAACTGGCCGACCGCTTTGTCAGCGACCCGGCGGAAGTCGTAAAGGCCGGCGACCGGATTACGGTGCGCGTGCTGGAAGTGGATTTGGAGCGCAAGCGCATCTCGCTCACCGCCCGGAAAAATGCGGAGCGACAGACTCCGCGAACCGGCGGCGCCCAACGTCCGCGCCCAGAACAAAATCAGCAGCGGCGCCAGCCGCCGCGCGGATTTTCGTCAAATCCGTTTGCGGGGCTCTAACATACGTCAGAGGGATTATGATTAAGAGGTTGATTCAGATTACGAAACCGGCTTCCTTCTAAATCGTACTCTTAATCCTAATCGTAATCTTAATCCCAGCCTACTCCCCCGGATATTTCATGCCCCAGAGGGCACGGCAAGGCTACGGCGGGACAAGTCGCGGCACAAACGTCTGGCTCTTTGCTTTTTTCCGTTTATAATCGGTTGCTCGTAACCGAATCTGTTTAATTAAAGGGAGTCAGCCATGCAATATACACATCTTGGAAAAACCGGCGTGAAAGTCTCGCGCCTATGCCTCGGCACCATGAATTTCGAAGGACTGACCGATGAGCAGACCGCCTTCCGCATGATGGATGAGGCACTGGATGCAGGCATCAATTTTTTCGACACGGCTGATGCCTACGGCGCAGAGCGCGGCGGAACCGAAAACCTGATTGGCCGCTGGCTGGCGCAGGGCGAAAGCCGTCGCGACGCCGTAATCATTGCGGCAAAGGTATTTGGCCACTGCGGGCCCCACTACGCGCGCTACGAAGAAAACAGTTTCAACGACGGGCTGTCTAAATACAAAATCATCAAGCATTGCGAGGGTTCCCTCAAACGCATGCAAACCGATCACATTGAGCTGTTTCAAATGCACCACATTGATCGCGCCTGCTCACATGAAGAGATGTGGGAAGGAATGGATATTCTTCAGCAGCAGGGGAAAATCGTTTACACTGGCTCCTGCAACTATGCCGCATGGGATATTGCCGACTGCTGCTGGACCGCAAAAACGATGCATAAACAGGGGCTAGTGAGCGAACAGAGCCTTTACAACATCAGCAACCGAATGCTGGAGCTGGAAGTGATTCCCGCCTGCAAGCGGTTCGGCATGGGGCTAATCATCTACAGCCCGCTCGGCGGCGGACTGCTGGGCGGAGCACTGGAAAAACAGAACGAAGGACGGCGCGCATCAGAAGGTCTGCAGGCCGCGCTAGCCAAACACCGGCCGCAAATCGAAGCATTTGAGACGTTCTGCGCAGAATTGGGCCATTCCCCAGCCAATGTTGCTCTGGCTTGGCTGCTACACAACCCGGTGGTTACCGCGCCGATTATCGGCCCGCGCACCCTGGAGCAGCTTCAGGAAGCTCTCGCGGTTCCGGAAATGGTTTTATCCGAGGAGGCCCTCAAAAAGCTGGATGAAATCTTTCCCGGACCGGGCGGAGAGGCCCCGCAGGCTTACGCCTGGTAGGCCTTGCTCTATAATGTGCGGGGAGTCCCTCCTCCCATTCAGATCAAATTGAAACGAACGGGAAATGTTGGACATACCGCTTCCCCGGGCGTGATGCGCGCTGAGCTGGCGACGATATTCATTATTTTTGTTGGGATATATAGGACATATGATATATTACGCGAACTATATTAAGGAAAGGGCATTAGACCACGTAATGTAGGAAGGGTTCGCGTGATGCAAAAATTGTCGTATTCGCTTTGTTGGCTATTGTGTGTGTTAGGACTTCTCCTGCCGAGCCGTGTCGCGGCTGCGATTCAATATGACAAAACCATCCCTCAAGTGACGTTTGCCGCGCAGGAGCTCGAAACGGCATTGAAAGAGACGGACCGTGAAGATCTGCAGATTACATTGGTCGTTACATCGGATGGAGCATCGCCGGAATCGGTTCAGGTTAAGAACGCTGGATCCGCCGGGATCAAGGTGACCGGTTCGGATGCAAACGGCGCGAAGACGCAAAGGAAGAAAAATAACGACACTCGGGAGTGGTTCATGCTTGGAATGAATCAGGTTGCTTGTTTCCAATGATTGGAAACTGGCTCTTTCCCTTTGCGTCTTCGCGTCTTTGCGGTAAAAAAAATAGGGTGCTTGAGAAAAAGATGAAGAATGCATATCGAATCCTAGGATTGGTTTCCATCTTGAGCATCCTCTCACCGTATCGCTTGTTGGCCGCGGTTGAGCACGATGCACTGATTCCTCAGGTGTCGTTCGCGGCGCAGGAAATAACCGCTGCGCTGAAAGAGGCGGGTCGTGAGAATCTTCAGGTCGAACTGAAGGTTCAACCGGATGAGGCCTCTCTGGAATCGTTTGAAATTCGGTCTGCCGGGGCGAATCAGATCATGATTATCGGTTCGGATGCAAAGGGCGCGATGTATGGCGGCCTTGAGGTGGCCGAACTGATCCGGATGAAGCGCCCGATCAAAAGTCTGGAGCGCAAACCGTTTGTGAAGAAGCGTGGAATCAAGTTCAACATTCCGTGGGATGCACGCACGCCTTCCTATGACGACACAGGCGATAACGCACAGAAAAGTGTCGCGGCGATCTGAGACTTCGAGGGGTTCTGGAAACCCTATCTCGATGATCTGGCGCGCTACCGCTACAACGTGCTGACTCTTTGGAGCACGCACCCCTACCCGTCCATTATTAAACTGGACGACTATCCCGACGTGGCGCTCGACGATGTCTACTGGGTGAAAGAAGGGCTCCTCCAGCCGCAATTTAGAAACAAGTTACAGGAACTGGACAAAAACGGTGACGGCTACCTCACCCTCGAACAGGATTCAGAGGTGTTGCAGCTGGTCAAAAAAATGACCCTGGACGAAAAGATCGAACACTGGCACAAGGTGTTTAACTCCGCGGGTGACCGCGGGGTTGAAATCTACCTGTTCCACTGGAACGTCTTCACCTTTGGTGCGACCGTAAAATCCGCATCTAAACCATAGCTGGAACGACCGGAAAATAGATTTTTTTAAATCCGCTTTTCAGCGGAGACGCTCGCACCATGCCCAAAACAAAACTCAAAAATGGGTCTTCCGCCGAATCTGTGGGTAAAAATTAGCACACTGAGCATTTTATCTCCATGATGTGGTTTCCTCAAACAACATATATGGAGTGCTCA
>Ga0307990_1003989_pt1 | contig 10987 bp, 10 predicted proteins | sample EllFjometagen129_FD_203168 | JGI IMG/M metagenome (GOLD analysis project Ga0307990, IMG submission 203168) | Marine microbial communities from Ellis Fjord, Antarctic Ocean - #129 | ecosystem: Environmental > Aquatic > Marine > Unclassified | place: Southern Ocean | collected 2014-10-08
AGCTAAGAAAAATAGCTTATTATTTTTATTATATACAGGAATAATATATATTCGGGGATCGTCTAATGGTAGGACGCCTGGTTTTGGTCCAGGTAATCGGGGTTCGAATCCCTGTCCCCGAGCCAAGAGAGATTAAGTGAGGTTAAAGCCTCATTTTTTCTTTTATCTAAGGGAAAATTTAGCGGTTCTAACCTTGCCATTTTGATGTTGTGGATTTCAGCGTTCTCATAGATAGGCAAAAGCCATTTATTGACTTGTATTAGTACTTTTTTGTCATTTATTTTTCGGTTCGAACCTAAATCAACTAGTATCTCTTTTTTCTTTGTTTTGTCGCCCTCTATAAAGTTTTTTAGAGCGTAAGCGGAGAAAATAAACTTTTCTTTTGTAAGTTCTATTATTTCATCCTCTGTAATTTCTTTTTCGTCAATTTTATTTAATCTGTCAGCCTCTTTTTTGAGAGTGTTTTTTTCTTTTGTAAATAAATCATCGTCAATCAGCTTTTTAATTCTCATCATGGTTAATTCAGATAATTGAGCCTCTAATTCTTTAATTTTATCGTCTTTATTTTTCTTTATAATCTTTTTTTCTGTTTTTTCTACTCCTTTTTGAGTATTTAAATAATCTAAACTCCATTTAAGAAAAAGTGGGTGCATTTTGAGTTTTTTTAGCTTGTCGGTGATATTTTTTGTTATCTCGTTTTCTTCAATTGAACCCTGTCGGCAATCAACATCTTTTTTCTTATGAGTGCAATGATAATAATCATAGCCTTTAACTTTCTTTTTGCTTTTTATATATTTAGTATGATGTTCGACGGTAATACCACAATCGCAAGAACCACACTTAAACATTCCTGCATAAGTAAAATTATGTCTTTTCGGTTTTCTTTTACAACCTCTAAGCCCTAATATTTCTTGAATACGATTAAACTCGTCTAACGATACAAGTGGTTTGTGTTTCCCTTTGCTCTCTTTGCCGTTATATACGATTATGCCAGCATAAAATGGGTTAGATAGTATTTTATACCAACTAGAGCGAGATAGAGGTTTACCGCCTGATTTTCTCTTTTGTCTTGTTATATAATTCCAGTCATTATTTAGAATATTAAAAACATCTTGAGCGGTGTAATTTCCTGTTAACATTAAATCAAATGCTTTTCTAAGTAAAATTGACCTCTTCTTATCTGTTATTATTGTTCTATTTCCTTTTTCCAGTCGCATATCATTAAGATAACCTTCTGGAGCAATACCAGGACGCCAACCTAAAGAAATCTTTTTTTCTAAACCTCTTTTTACATCTTTACCTAATTTTGATGAAAAGTATTGAGATTGAGAAAGTGCCAACTGCAACATCATTATACCCTCGGGGCTATTATCAAAATTGTATGAGCCGAATTTTAAATCATGAATAATATTAGTACGCACTAAATATGTAATAGTAGAGGCGTCAATTTCATTACGGCTTAATCTATCGGGATGCCATGCAATAATACCAGTAGCTTCACCCTTTTTAATTCGTCTTATCATATCATCAAATACAGGGCGATTGTATGGCTTAAAGGCAGAATGCTTTTCTTCTAATATATCAGCAATCTCTAGGTCAGGAAAAGTATTTCTAACGCTATCTATCTGGCTTTCAATAGATAAAGCCTGTCGTTCTTCTCCCTCGGAGGACTTACGGACATAGGCAAAGTATTTAATTTTGTTTATTTCGTTTTTCATCTTCTTTTTCTTTTTTTAACCTTTGGTCAATTTTCCAAAGTAGATAGAAAAAATTAGTTAAATTTTCTTTCTCTTTGTTGTATTTTTGTTTCATATTGTTTTATATACAGAAAGGGACGGTCGTGGAGACCCAACTAAACATCACCAAAGGTAATATTTGTCGGCACAAACCGCCCCTTTCTGGGACAAATACCAATAAAAAACTTTGGTGATTATGTTATTTAGTTGGGTCTCATTCATATATTAACAATAATTATTAATTTTTTCAAGGTAGTGATATACTTATATTATAATTAACTTAATATTTTTCTATGGAAAAAACAATTGAAGTTTTTGAACAATTTGTTCATATAGCAAATTTTACTAGACTTAGCGAAGATGATAATGAAAGATTTAATAGATTTATTATTACTTCTCAGAAGGAAAATGCTAAATTAGATTATGATAAATTTGTAGAGATTATTAAAGAAAAAGCACCAGGAATAGATGAAAATGAACTTCGTAAGTATTATACAAGATATGAAGATGGTTTGGATCTCGTTGAAAGATGTAAAATTGAATTTAAATTTTAATTATTGTAAAAGTCAAAATCTTTTTTACTCATCGGCTTGTAAGTTAATTTAACTAAAGAAACTAAAGCAATAGCTTGGCATAGTGCTTCCGCACGGTCTAATCTTTTGCCAAACTCCTGCTCATATAGAACAATAAAGCTATTTAATTGTTCATCTGTAAATTTCATATAGGTTTAAATAAAGTTGACCTTTCAAATACTCCTTTTGTAAAAGGGATAAAGTCCAATGAATATGCTTTATAGTCCACTTCGCCAATCCATTCAGATTGAAAAATCTTTTCAAATACAGGGGTTAATAGGGATAGAAATTTCTCTATAAATTTTTCAGCATAATACCCAAGAATTTCAATCGGACTAGACAGAGATTGAGAACGAAAGAATTTCTTCTTACCAAACATTCGTCCAGAAAATAATTCTTTACCCAGGTATTTGCTCATATACGCTCCAAGGTTGTTCACTTTACCTATTTGTCTAATATTTACTATTCCTTGTCCCCAAAACCATTCCAAGGCATCATTTTCGATGTAGGAAAGATTACAGAGTAGGTGATAGTGAACTGATCCACCATGCTTTTTCTTTCTGCCGTGATAATCTTCATCTTTTTGAAATTCAGGTACAGCTAAATATTCAAAATCAGGATAACGATAAGTCATTCTTTTAATGAATTGGTTAAATATGTAATTTGCTTCTTTTAAGTCAGTAGTGGATTTGGCAAAAGTTAAAGTTATAAATTTGTTTAACTGGGGGTTTGAGTTAACCAATCGTCTTATTTCCGTTTTGGTGCGATTGATTGAGAATTGTATTCTTTGTTTTTTTAGTTTTTCTTGTTCAAATATATTTAGTTGTTTTGGCTCTTTTTGAGATTTATCTTCTTTATTAGTTTCATATTCCCGCCAGACATTCTTTTTGTATTTGTATAATTCAACTTGTTTGCCAGATACTACGACTTTAATGTCATAGGTATAAGCCATAAAGTTTTCGTTAGATGTGTGGTTATAATCAAGATAAGAGATAATAACTATATCTCCTCTTATTTCCTTTAAATATTAGTTTGCTAGGCAACCTTTTTTTCGTCGTTGGGCAACCGACGAAAAAAAGATATTACCTAACACAAACTAAAATATTTTCAAAGAATAAAATAAGCGTAGCAATTACAAGTTCACAAAAATTACGGGTAATATTCTTGTGAATATTTTTCAATATCATTTTTATTGGTATCTTTATACTATTTTCTTGTGAACTTTGGTTTTTAAAAGCCATTTAGACCATAGCAAAAACAATTTACCCTAAATTACGGGTAAGATTTGGGGTAATAATAAAAAAGCCTTTATCAGAAGAGTTTAAATAATTATTTTGGGGTAATTTTTTATGTTTTTAAATCAAAAATGCAATTGATTTTTTATAATTTAAGTAGTATTCTAATAATATACTAATTAGAATATAGTTTTATGAAACTAACAGATAATGAAAAGAGGGATATTATAAAATATCTTGAAAAAGGCAAGGCTTTGCCAGAAAAATATAGGTTTTTACTTTTTGATGATAGTCGAGAAGTAGAGCTTTTATGGAATGGTAAAACTGATGAAGTTGAGAATACAGTACTACCTTTTCAAACTATTGAACATATTGATGAGCCAAGGAGTGAAGAAAAGATTAATCTTCAGGATTCTTTATTCGATATATCTGGTAGACAAAAAGCAGGTTGGGCTAATAAATTAATATGGGGGGATAATAAATTAATTCTTTCATCTCTTAAAAATGGACCACTGAGAAAACAAATTGAGGCAGAAGGTGGTCTCAAACTTATTTATATAGATCCACCATTTGATGTAGGGGCTGATTTTTCTATGAAAGTAGAAATAGGGGAAGAAGAGCTTACTAAAAAACCATCAGTAATTGAAGAAGTAGCTTATCGTGACACATGGGGCAAGGGAGCAGATAGTTTTATTTCAATGATTTATGAAAGACTGAAATTAATGCATGGATTGTTAGCAGATGATGGAAGTATTTATGTTCATTGTGATTGGAGAGTTAATTCTTATATGAGGTTGGTTCTAGATGAAATTTTTGGGAAAAATAATTTTGTTAATGAAATTATATGGTGTACAACTGGGGCAAGTAGAGTTGATAAAAATTTTCCAAGAAAACATGATACGATTTTATTTTATTCAAAATCAAAACAATATACTTTTAATAAAGATGATGTAAGAATCCCATATGCAGAAGGTAGTTTAGATAGGGCAAATAGAAATGTTATTGCAACTGGCGGAATGAATTTTGAAAAAATTGAATTAAATCAATCTGGCAAGGTTCCAGAAGATTTTTGGTTAGATATACAAAGAGCAGCGAGATATCCAGGAGAAAATGTAGGATATCCTACCCAAAAATCGATAAAGTTATTAGAAAGAATAATTAAGGTCGCATCAAATGAAGGAGATCTTATTGCAGATTTCTTTTGTGGTTCGGGAACAACATTAGCAGTGGCTGAAAAATTAAATAGGAAATGGATAGGAACTGATTTAGGTAAATTTTCAATACACACCACTCGCAAAAGAATGATTGGCGTGCAGAGAGAAATGAAAAAAGAAAGTAAAGATTTTCGTGCTTTTGAAATTCTTAACCTTGGTAGATATGAAAGAGATAATTATTTACAAGAAAATGAGAATTTAAGAGATGAAGAGAAAAGAATTCAAAGAGAAAATAAAGAAAAACAATTTGTTAATTTAATTTTACAAGCTTATAAAGCAGAAGCTGTTTCATCTTTCAATTCCTTTGTTGGTAAAAAAAGAGACAGAATGATTGCCGTTGGTTCAGTCGATATGCCAATAACTAATGAATTTTTAGAAGAAGTTATTGCTGAATGTAGAGAAAAAAATATTACTAAAGCCGATATGCTTGGATTTGACTATGAAATGGGTATGAATTTTGAAGAAGCTAAACAACATGGTATTGATATTCAATTTAAAGTAATACCCAGGGAAGTGTTTGATAAAAAAGCGGTAGAAAAAGGACAGGTAAAGTTTTATGATGTTGCCTATATTGAAGTAAAGCCAGTTATTAAAGGAAGAGGGAATATTAAGGAGGTAGCCATTGAATTGATTGATTTTAGTGTATTTTATAATCAAGACGCTGGTAGTGAAGTAGAAGAAAAATTAAAATCTGGACAAAGTAAGGTTGTGATAGAAAATGGACAGGTAGTAAAAATAATTAAAGATAAACAAACTGATTTAATTGAAAAAGAAGTTTTAACTAAGAAATGGACAGATTGGATTGATTATTGGTCAGTTGATTTTGATTTTGAAAGCAAAAAGGAAATAATAAAAGTTATTGACAGAGAAGAAGAAAAAGAAAAATGGACTGGAAATTATATTTTTGAAAATGAATGGCAATCTTTTAGAACCAAAAAAGATAGAAGTTTAGAATTGACATCTTCTTTTAAGGAAATGCCAAAAGGAAAGATAAAAATAGCTGTTAAAGTAGTTGATATTTTTGGAAATGATACCACTAAGGTATTTGAAATTAATATTTAAATGTATGGATAATAAAACAGATAAATTGTTATCATCTTTGCCGGTTATTTCTCAAGGATTGGCAGTAGTGGGGAGTATTTCATCTGAAACTAGTTTTATAACATCTGGCGTCGTTGCCATTGTGTCTTTATGGGGTGCTTTGGCAAAGAAAAAGGGATCTGATTTTATGCAACAATTTATTGATAATAAGGATGAAATATCTGAAGAAGTAGTTAAATCGGAAAAATTTATATCTGTTTTTTTGGATGCTTTTGATAAGAACATTAAAGAAAGTAACGAAGAAAAAAGACAATTATTAAAAAATTATATTTTAAATTTTGCTTGCGGTATTGAGTTAAACTTTAATGAGCATTCAAAATTAATGAATGTATTGAATTTAATTACGCTTGAAGAAATAAAAATTCTTAGATTATGGGACGAGAATGGCGCCATAACTGTTAAACAAAAGAGTAATCAAAAAAGACCTTTTTATACTATTGGTGAAATTCAGAATGTAGTAAGAAGCACTAAAGATGTAGAAAAAGATTTTTTTGAAAATAATGATAGGTATAATCAAATTTTATTATCTTTAGGAAACAAGGGCTTACTATTTGTGTTAAGCCAAGATAATTTTGGTTCTGGACAAGAAGTAAAAGTTAGAAATATTACTAGATTTGGAGAAATATTTTTAAAATTTATTAAACAATAAATATGAATTCAATTTTAGATACAATTAAGCAGTCGGCCAGAGAAAGAAGAGTCTTAAAGGTTATATATCGAGAAAAAGATGGCTCTAGTGAGGGTTGGAGGTATGTTGAACCGTATAGTTTTAGTCATGATAATGGTGAGAGTAGTTTGTTCGCTTGGGATGTTAACAAAGACGGGATTAGAAGATTCATCATTAACAGGATTGGTGAAGCTGAAATTTTAGATGAGAAATATAATCCTCGTTATGCAATAGAAATATAATATGGAAAAACAAAGAGTTAAGTTAAAAATAAAAAAAAGAACCCTTCTTCTTGTTGATTGGGCTAATGTTTATGGTTGGAGAAAAAGTTTAGGATGGGAAGTCTGTCCTATGAAAATATATAATTTTTTTGATCGCCCTAAAATTATAGATAAAAGATTTTATCATGGTGTCGAGGTTGGACAAACTAAATCAGAAGAATTTAAGATTGATATGGAAAGCTTGGGTTATAATGTTGTTTCTAAAGAAGTAAAATGGACACCAGTTATACTTAAAGAACAAAATCATTTTAAAAAAATTGTTAAGAACTTATTTGATATTTTAGATAAAGTTAAAAATACAAATTCGGAAGTTTCAAATAAGTTATATGAGCTTATTAAAAAAATAGAAAAATTACCGAATTTTGAGAATGAAGAGTACAATGTAGAAGAAATAAATAAAGATAGGTTAGATGAAGTTTTTAATTTAATTGATGAATTAGATATTCAATTGAAAGATTTAAATATAGACATAACTGAATTACAAAAAAATCTTCAGAAACCTGTTTATAGAAGAAAATGTGATTTTGATGTAGAAATAACAAGGGATGCTCTAAACATGATTGATGACTACGACACTTTGCTATTATTTAGTGGCGACGGTGATTATTTTGCCCTAACAGAAGATTTAATTAAAAAAGGTAAAAAGGTTATTTTAGTCTTTGCCGAAGGACATAAAGGGAAAGAATATGATACTATATCAGATCAATTATTTTATGAGTGTTCTGTAAGTAATATTAAAAATTCTGTAAAAAAATAAATCCAAGGATATAATCCTCGGACTTATGTGTATCTCAATGAAATAAATTCACTGAGCGTGATTAATTCTATTATAGCACAAATATAGAATTTGTAAACCTTTTTATAAACTATCAATAATTCATATTAAATATGGCCTTACACAAAGAATTTCCAAAAGATAAATTTCAAATACTTAATCCAAATATTAGGTGGTTTCCTGCTGAGGAAGATTTGCGTGAACAGGGTTATGAAAAGCTTTTACCTCCGTTTGTGCCAATATTAAGAGAGAAGGTGCAAGAATGGCGTAAAAATAATTATGATGGAGCAAGCGAAACTTCTAAAGCATTACTTAATTGGTGGTTTAAAGAACCTCATACTATTTATACAAAAGACGGATCAAGCACTTCTTTTCAATATTATTTTGCTCAAAGAGAGGCAGTAGAAACTATTATTTGGCTTTATGATGTTGAAAAAGTTGAAAGTAAGTATGATTTAATAAAATTTGATAAACTTGGCAGAGTCAGTCCTAATATGTTTACTGAAGAGTGGCTTCGTTTTGTTACCAAAATGGCAACAGGCAGTGGAAAGACTAAAGTTATGAGTTTAATTTTAGCATGGTCATACTTTCATAGGTTATATGAGAAAGATTCAGAGTTGTCAAAGAATTTTTTATTAATTACTCCCAACATAATTGTATTAGATAGGATTAAAGCAGATTTTGAAGGACTTAAAATATTTTATGAAGACCCTATTTTACCAGATAATGGTTATCAAGGACAAAATTGGCAGGATGATTTTCAAATAAAACTTCATTTACAAGACGAAGTTGGAACAATATCAAAACAAGGAAATATTTTTCTTACTAATATTCATAGAGTCTATGAAGGCGATATGAAAGAAGCTGATTTTGATGATGAGAATACTATGGATTATTTTTTGGGTAGTAAGGTTGTTGGTAAAACAAATGATTCAAAGATTGATTTAGGTGAAATAGTAAGAGATGTTGATGAGTTAATGATTATCAATGACGAGGCTCATCATATCCATGACCCTAAAATGGCATGGTTTAAATCTATAGAAGATATTCATAATAAATTACTTCAAAAAGGTAAAAAGTTAGCTTTACAAATTGACGTAACGGCTACTCCAAAAAATAATAAAGGAGAAATCTTTGTTCAAACTGTTTCTGATTATCCGCTCGTTGAAGCTATACATCAGGGGGTTGTTAAAAATCCTATTTTACCAGATCAAGCTAGTAGAGCTAAATTACAAGAAAAACAAAGCGCTCTGTTTGCTGAAAGATATGAAGACTTTTTAAGATTAGGAGTAGCAGAATGGGAAAAGACATATAAAGAATTAGAACCAACTGGTAAAAAATCAATTCTTTTTATAATGACTGATGATACTAAGAATTGTGATGATGTTGCTGAGTTTTTAGAAAATAATTATTCTCAATTAAAAGGAGCAGTTTTAACTATTCATACTAATAGGAGCGGTGAAATATCAGAGTCTGCTACAGGTAAAAAAGAAAAAGAGCTACAAGAACTTAGAAAGAAAGCTAATGACATTGATAGTATTGAAAGTCCGTATAAAGTAATTGTTTCTGTATTAATGTTGAAAGAAGGTTGGGATGTAAAAAATGTAACAACAATTGTTGGATTAAGGGCATTTAGTGCGGGTTCAAATATTTTACCAGAACAAACTTTGGGCAGAGGTCTTAGAAGAATGTTTTTTGGGCAAGAAGTGGAAGAATACGTAAGTGTTATTGGGACACCTGCTTTTATGGAGTTTGTAGAATCAATTAAAGCTGAGGGAGTAGAACTTGAGAAAAGAAAAATGGATAGAAGCGGAACACCAATTACTCCAACAGTTATTGAAGTTGACACTGATAATGAAAAAAAAGATATTACAAAACTTGATATTGAATTGCCCGTCTTAACTCCAAGAATACAAAGAGAATACAAAAATCTTAGTTTATTAGATGTGGCTAGTTTTAAAAATGAAAAGTTTGTCATAAAGAAGTTTTCAGAAGAAGAGCAAAAGGAAATTGTTTTTAAAGAAATTATTGATGATAAAACACATCATACTACTATTTTAAATAGCTCACTTGAACCAAATTATCAAAGCGTTGTAGGTTTTTTTGTTCAGAGAATAATGAAAGAATTAAGATTATTCGGTTGTTATGATATTTTATTTGGAAAAGTAAAAGAGTTTATTAGTAGTCAGTTGTTTAAAGAGAGTGCCAATCTTAACAATTTAAATACCTTAAGAAATTTATCTGAATTAGAGGTAGTAAAAACAATTATAGAGACATTTAAGAAGGAAATAAATAATTTAACAGTTAAGGATGTTGGTGATACAGAAATTAAAAATTATATTAAAGTAAGTAGTGCTAGACCATTTGTGGTTACTAATAAAGCTTATTTATTGCCAAAGAAAAGCGTATTTAACAAAATAGTTGGTGATAGTGGGTTTGAGTTAGAATTTGCTGATTTCCTAGAAAAATCTGATGATGTCATATCTTTTGCAAAAAATTATTTAGAAATTCATTTTAAGATAGATTATAAGAATGCTAGTGGAGCAATATCTAGTTATTACCCCGATTTTTTTGTTAAATTGGGTGATAAGCTTGTTTATATAGTTGAAACAAAAGGACGAGAAGATTTAGATGACATTGAAAAAATAAAAAGACTTGAACAATGGTGTAAAGATGCTAGTGAAAGACAAAAAAAGATTGAATACAAAATGCTTTATGTAAAACAGGAGGAATGGGAAAAATATAAGCCGAAAGAATTTCAAGAACTAATTAAAATATATTAGATTTTTGTAATTAATTTAAGAAAGGCTAAAAGTAAAATTTAATATTATTTAGTGTTTATATATAAAAAATTTCGGAAGTCGTCTCTGTATATGAGTAGTTTAAGATGATATTTTGGTTCTAACATCGTCCACGACCCCGAGCAGTTGAGAAAAGTCGCTTTTATTCTTGATTTTAGAGAGTTCATTATATGGCTCTTTAAAGCTAAGTTGAGCGATTTTTTTGTTCCCAAATTGAGCGTTCCAAAGTAGAGTTTTAACTGTTATTTCTTTTTCCGTATTACTTTCTTTTTCAAATTGTTTTTTGGCTTGTATTGGGTATAAAAAGATGTTTTTTATCCGTTCCAAAGTGATTTCACTATTGTTCTGTTTTTGTTGTTTTAACTCTTGTAAATCTTTTTTGAGTTGTATAATTTGATTGTTAAGTACTTTTTCTTTTTGATCATAGACTTCTTTAACTAGATTGCCATCTAGGTATAGGTCTAAGAGCTTGTTTTTCCTGTTCTCTGCTTGTTTGATAGCGGTTTGTATACTTTGCTTAGCCTGTACTAAATATTCGTCTGTTTCGCCTAATTTCTCTTTGTTAGCTTGATAGCATTTATTAATTAGCTTTTCACTAATAACGA
>Ga0307990_1003990_pt1 | contig 10986 bp, 15 predicted proteins | sample EllFjometagen129_FD_203168 | JGI IMG/M metagenome (GOLD analysis project Ga0307990, IMG submission 203168) | Marine microbial communities from Ellis Fjord, Antarctic Ocean - #129 | ecosystem: Environmental > Aquatic > Marine > Unclassified | place: Southern Ocean | collected 2014-10-08
TGTGCGATTCCATAATTGCGGCCAGTCGCCCCCCGCGCGGGGGCGTGGATTGAAACAGCAATTGAAATGTAGTAGCTGCTAAAGATTCAACGTCGCCCCCCGCGCGGGGGCGTGGATTGAAACAAGCCAGATATAAAAAGAGCACTGTCCGAGGCTGTGTCGCCCCCCGCGCGGGGGCGTGGATTGAAACTTTATAATATCATCTGGAACTATATCACCCGTTACCGTCGCCCCCCGCGCGGGGGCGTGGATTGAAACTTACAATAACCAGGGTTACCTCCTTATCTGTGATTGTCGCCCCCCGCGCGGGGGCGTGGATTGAAACCATCTATTTACCTCCTTGATGTCTACTGGAATTATGTCGCCCCCCGCGCGGGGGCGTGGATTGAAACAGACAACCCTCGCCAGATATCCAGCAATGACATGGTCGCCCCCCGCGCGGGGGCGTGGATTGAAACCGATAACCCCAACGGCGAGGGCATTGTGGTAATGTGTCGCCCCCCGCTAATAAATTTACAGAGCAAAATCATTACCAGATTAAAAATGAACTATCCCGACTTTTACTGTAGTGATTATATCAATTTGGACTTTCATTCGATTCCACATTACGGCGACAAATCAGAGATGGAAAAAGTTTGGTGTGGCGCAAGAGGTAAAACAATGAAGGGTGCAAATACAGTTTTTGTTCAAGACGGCCAGAGCAATACAATTTTATATACCAGAGCTGATATACTGCACAATGAAGAGGCAGAGGAAATTAAAAAATTTGTTACTTACTGGGAAAAAATAAATGGAGAAGTAGATGAAACTCTTGTTTTTGATTGCAAGTTCACAGCCTACAGAGTTCTTGATGAGCTTGAAGACGATAAAATAAAATTTATAACTCTTCGAAAACGGTATGCTAAACTTATAAAAGAAACATTAGATCTTCCACCAAAGGAATGGGATAAAGTTTATATATCAATCCCGAAACGTAAATATAAACATGTGTCTGTCCATGAAGGATATTCTGGAGGTTTACGCTAAACGCTGGCGCATAGAAAATAAGCTTGCGGAACTTGTTACATTTTTTAACCTTAATGCCCTTTCTTCACCGATTATGATTCGTATCCATTTTAATATTCTATGGACATTAATAGCCGATACATTGTACCATCGTTTTGCACATGACTTGAGACGTTTTGAGACAAATATTGCACCTACAATTTTCAGGAAGTTCATTGATATGCCGGGGAGGGTTATTTATGATGGGAATAGATTTGTAATAAAAATTAGAAAAAGAGCTCATACCCCTGTATTAAAAGAAGTGGAAAAATTACAAAAACCGTTTCGAGTTCCATGGCTTTTCGGTAAAACCGTGGAGATAGTCTGGACCGCTTGATTGGGGTGTTAGTTTGACAGACTTAGTCCGTTGAACTAAGTTAAATATAATATATAAAAAAAGGGGTCTATTATGAAAGCTGTCAACGTCCATGAGGCAAAAACAAAACTCTCGGCTCTACTGGTGGAAGTTGAAAAAACCGGTGAAGGAATTTTCATTTGCCGGCGCGGCAAACCAGTGGCTGATCTGGTACCGCACAAACACAGGGATCGTCTCTCTCCGCATCCGATAATGAGTCACATTGAAATTGGCTATGATCCAACCAAACCGTTGACCAACGATGAATGGCCGGAGACAATCTGATGCTGCTCGATACATGTGCCTTACTGTGGCTTACTCAGGGAGGAGGGCAACTTTCCGCTGATGTCTGTCAACGCATACGAGAAGCACCCATTGTCTATGTTTCTGCTATCACTGGTTTTGAGGTTGGAATCAAATACGAGAGGAGAAAACTTATTCTGCCTGCCTTGCCGGCTGACTGGTTTAAAATTATTATTAAACATCACGATCTCCAGATTCTTCCCCTTGATCTTCAAGTCTGTATCCGTTCAGCACAATTACCGGCAATCCATAATGACCCATGCGACAGAATGATAATTGCCAGTGCGGAACTACATCATCTGACAGTTGTTACCGGAGACGCTATTTTCAAAGAATATGGAATTGAGACAAAATGCTGAAATGCACTTCAATAAATGATCTGAATTTTTTTATTTTTCTCTATTACGGGCATCAGGGCATTCTGATCACTTTCATTGGCGTTCTCGGTCTCTGAAAAAGTTCACGAACTCTTCCGTCTAAGTGTGGAAAAAGAGGAGGTATTCAAATCCTCAGCCGGGATGACACGTAGATCAGTGTTCATTTACAAGTTTAGTGACTACCTCATAAATATCCCTACGGTGTCCAATCTCATATATAATTACCTCTTTATTCCGGTTATCAATTTGATATATTGCTCGGTAGCGTTTCATTTTTAATGATTTGAAATTGATCAGTTTGTCCCGCAACTCCTTTCCAAGATACGGGTTTTCGTAAAGTTCTTTGAGTATTGATTTAAGTTGTTTTTTTACTATTGGGTGCAGGCTGTTGAACATTCGGCCAGCGGTAGGTGTTAATTTGACTCGGTACATTAAAGAATGTCCTCTAAGTCAACCAATGATTTTTTTTCTTGCATGTCTTTTATTGAAGCCCGAATCTGTTTCATCATATCTTCGTCTGCCATGATTGCCATAGTCTCGCACATTGCCTCGTATTGTTCCATGGACATTATAACGGCCTTCGGTATGCCATTTTTAGTAATAGCTATTGTGTCATCCCTGTCGTCAATGTTTCGTATCATGTCAAGCAGATGGGCCTTGGCTTTAGTGACGGCTATGTAACTATCAATCTGCATGGATGTCTCCTTAATCGTTGTTATAATATTTAAAGTCATTATAATGGTCATTATTTATAAAATCAAGTGAATTCAACTTCAAAGCGAGAACATAGGGATTCGCGAGATAGGGGACCAATTCACAACAAGCAAGAAACCCGTGTAACTGCCCGTCATTTCTGCGAAAGCAGGAATCCAGTGAATAATCACAAAATGTAATTTACCCGAACTAATTAAGAATTTACACGATTACCTTAAGACAACCATTTTCCTCCGCCGACACCTCACATTCAGGAAGCACAAACACTGTGCATCCCTCATCTTCTATCACCACTGGTCCTTGGGCGGAAAAAGATCGCCAAAGGCTTTTTCGTTGGTAAACAGGTGCCAAAGCAGGGCCGGAAGACAGCAAAATGGTCCTTTTGGCAGCAGGCGGCACAGGGGACATGTTTTTAAATCCAGGCAGAGAAATTTCCTCTCTTGGCATGATGGCTGAAAGTCTCACAGTCACCACTTCTACAGCAGGATCATTCTCCAGGGTATATCCGTAGCGTTTTTCAAAGGCATGGTAAAACTTTTCGGCCATGCCAGCTTCTTTGTCATAAGGAATAGTGAGATGAAAACTCTGTCCTTTGTAACGCAGATCAAGGAACGGCCTGAACACTATATCTTTGATATTCAGTCCCTGGCGCTGGGACGACTGCAATGCCCTTTCAAACTCCCTGAACTCCGGGATGATCTCTGAAGACCTGGATACGGGTATGCCATATTTCTTGAAGGCCTTTTCAAAAAGACAAATCGCCACGGCCTCTGAGCCGAATTTCATAACATGATCCGCCAGCGCAAAAGCATCACTTAGAGACAGGGGCAAGACGCTCGGCAACCTCAAAGCATAAGTTGCGATTCACTACAGGAGTTGTCCGGGAACAATCAAAATCGTAAAGCCTTGGCCTTCTCTGCCTGGCGATTGAGAGAAGGTCCTTAAAGCCCCTGGTCGTGATAAAGGCGACTTTTGCGCCTTTTCTTTCCAACAGCGCGTTCGTAGCCACGGTGGTACCGTGAGAAAAGGAAGAAAAATCAGCAAGGTCACTGATGATTTCAGTAACGGTACGGTCAGGGCTATCCGGTGTGGAAAGGACCTTCCATCCCCGGATGTGTGGTTGCCTTCCAGGGTAACCACATCCGTGAAGGTGCCTCCGATGTCCGTGGCTACTCACATGTCATTAACTCAATCCGTACCGTTCACGGGATTACAACGCCCATTTTACCGCAACCCACCGAACTGTAGGCGTTTACAGGGTGCTGCAGATGCAAGGCGGAGGATACGCAGACGTACTTCCTGTACTTCAAGTGCCCGACAACAAAGCAGATGCGGTGCCCTGTGAACGCTTAACTAAATCCTATTATCTTTCCCCCTTGATAGACGCAGAAAGCCGCAACCCACGCAAGTGATGTGCTGTATGTAATACTGAATAAAGTCCATTTATAGGAACCGGTCTCCTGCTTGATAATCGCTACTGTTGCAAGGCATGGCAGATATAAAAGGACAAAGACCATCATTGCCAGGGCGGAAAGTGGCGTCATGTCAGATGATAACAACGCGTTCTTGAGAGTGTCTGATCCTTCATCTCCAGCGAGATAAAGTATTCCCATAGTACTTACTACGATTTCCTTGGCGACAAAACCGGTAAGAAGGGCCACACTACCACGCCAGTCTATACCTAAAGGAGTAAATACAGGAGCAAGAATTTTCCCGATACGACCCATGTAGGACTTTTCCATCTTCTCGGTTTTTTGGGCCATTTCAAGTTGCGCTATAGCAGCATCCTTTTTTTTCTCGATATGTTGCCTGTCAGGTCCATTGGCAGTTGTATCAGTATTATATAAGGCCCTAACACTATTGATTTCAGCAACATAATCGCGTGAGTACTGTATGTCTCGGGGAAATGCCGAGAGTGCCCATATCACAATAGAACCGATAAGTATCACACCGCCCATCTTTTTGAGAAATATCTTGCCGCGGTCCCACATATGAATTATCAGGCTCTTTACCATCGGGACCCTGTAAGGAGGCAATTCCATAACAAACGGGGCATCGGCACCCCTCAAGAGAGTAGAACGAAATAGACGGCCTGTTGCAATAGCAAATATAATCCCGGCAAAATAAATACAAAAAATAACAGTACCGGCCTTGGCGCTAAAAAAAATACCTGCAAGTACGATATAAATCGGCAGTTTGGCCGAGCATGACATGAAGGGTGTAATAAGTATGGTAAGGATGCGGTCCTTTTCACTTTCAAGGGTGCGGGTCGCCATGATGGCAGGGACACTGCAACCGAACCCCATAAGCATGGGTATAAAAGATTTACCATGGAGCCCAATAAGATGCATTATTCTATCCATAAGAAAGGCAGCTCTTGACATATAGCCTGTGTCTTCAAAGAGAGCTATGCAAAAGAAAAGTATCAGGATATTCGGTAAAAAGACTATAACACTCCCTACTCCTGCAATTACTCCGTTTATAAGAAGATCTTTAAAGAGGCTATCCGGGAGAAGACCACCTAATGATATCGAAAACCAGTTAACACTGGTGTCTAACCATTCCATTGGATAGGCCCCAAGTGAAAAGGTTAACTGGAACATTGCCCAGATAAAGAAGATAAAGATCGGAAACCCGATAAACCGGTTCGTCAGGAATAGATCTATGTTTCGAGATATATCGATACGCTGTTTTGCAACAGTTGTAATAACTTCCTTTATTATTCCGGCAATAAATCCATACCGCTCATCTGTCATTACTATTTCAGGATCATCATTAAAGCGGTCCGCAAGCAATTCTCGATGTAATTGAACTTCCTGAATAATATTCCGGCCTTGATCTCCTGCCTTTTGAAGAACGCGTTCCTTAACGATTTTATCATTTTCAAGGAGTTTTATTATTGTCCATCTTGTCTTATAAGGAAGTGATATTTCTGGGTTCTTTTCAATAAAGCTCCGGAGTTCTGAGATTGAATTCTCAATGTCCTTGTTATATTTGACTTTACGTTTTCCGCTGGTATCTACATCTGCCTCAGCCAGCTCTACGGCCTTTTTTAGAAGCGCATCTATGCCCTCGTTTTTGTTTCCGATTGTGAAGACTATCGGCAGATCGAGAAGTTCGGAGAGCTTTTCCTCATCGATTTTGATTCCCCGTGTACGGGCAATATCAGCCATATTCAGGGCAAACAAAACCTTGCAATCAATCTCCCTTAACTGGGTTGCAAGATAAAGGCTTCGTTCCAGGTTGGAGGCATCAATAATATCGATTACAACATCAGGACATTCATCAAGGACAAAATCCCGTGCAATAATCTCTTCTACGGAAAAGGGTGTTAAACTGTAAGTTCCGGGAAGATCGATAATTTTAAGCTTATATCCATATTTACTTACAAGACCCTCTTTTTTTTCAACTGTTACACCAGGCCAGTTCCCGACCTTCTGCCTGGTCCCTGTAATATTGTTAAATATTGTTGTCTTGCCTGAATTAGGGTTGCCCGCAAGGGCTATTGTAAGACTCTTTTGCGACATAAAGACGTTCCTATTTTACGTCATCGACTGTTATTTGTGCAGCTTCTTCAACCCTGAGTGATAAATGATAGCCTTTCACAATCAGTTCGAGAGGATCTTTTAGGGGTGCATATTTCTCTATGTAAATTTTCGAACCCTTGAGCATACCCATTTCAAGTATCCTCCTGCGCAGTGCACCATTTCCACCTACACGGTCAATTACTCCGGTCTGGCCTTTCTTCATTTCGCTTAACAACATATACTGATTTCTCTCCCCCTTGGCTCAACCAATACCTTCTGTGCCAACCCACGCCCAAGGACGTATCGTCTGCAATCCACGGCAACAACCATCTGTCCCTTGCCGGGGCTGGTAATGACTTCCAGCTCATCTCCTACTCTGAGACCCATGGTCAATAAACGCATGCGCGCACCCGCACCTCCGGTGAAATCTTTGATTATTAGGCGTTCACCCTGCTTGGCCATAACAAGAGATATAGGAAATATGCGTGTTTTAAGGCAGTTGGAACATATGCCGTAAATTTCCGTTTTGTGCTGAAGCATGTGGAAACCACGGGCCGCAGCAATTTGTATCTGGAGGTTCTCAAGCTGCTGGTCATCGAATTCAATAATATTCCTGCACTTTGTGCAGATCATATGGTCATGATGCCTCCCAAGATGCCTGTGCTCATAGCGCACCGGCCCATCTTCAAACTTAATTTTCTTGGCAAAACCGAAGCGGCACATAAGCTTTAGCGTATCCCTTACAAAAAAAGATTCTAATTGATACCCGTTTTCATTAAGAAGCTCAAGCATCTCACTGACTGTAACATGACGTTCGGTTTGAAGAAAAACTTCAAAAACCTTGAATCTTTCTTCAAAATTATCAATATGTTCCTGCTTAAAAAGTTTTTTGAACTGTTCTTTTTCCTTAATATAATTATTATTATGTTTCATGAAGATTCCTTAAGAACATACAATAAATAACTTGAACAAATTAATGTCTTTTTTGCCGTCTTCTTCGTTGCTCGTCGATCACATAACCCGTTATGCTCGCTCCTCGCGCCTTGAATACAACAAAAAATCCTGTTAATTTTTGTTCAATTTATTTATCTCCCGTTCCTTATTTAAAAATTTGTTGATACGTTTTCTGCATTTCAATATATATTTCTCATATTGTCAAAAAAACATCTATATCAATGACCATTCCTTTCATGAAAAACCATAAAATAATAATGGCCAGCACACAAAATGCAAGGACTCGCCAGACACTGTAAATAATTTCCATCATGCACGGTCAGCAACAATAGACAAAAATTTCACCAGTGGCGTCCCCTAGAGATCCGAGAAAACTACTTGATTAAACGCCATTTTTTTAGTATGAGAAGAAGAAATTTCTGGCTCAGTGCGTCCATATGTAGCGCTCTTGCCATAGGATGTACCGTTCCTGGTCTTCCTGTCGAAAAGATGGCCCATCTAAAAAGTGAGACCGCATGATGCGCCTGCTTCCTCTTAATATAATATCGATGCTGGTCAGTCTCCGCACCCTTTTGTTCAATAAAAGAGGTGTACAGTTTGGCAAGATCGGCAAAAATTTGAATCATGGTGAGGTTATCCGGCTTTCTGTTTATCATGCCCTGATGAATGATATCCGGTTAGAAATAGCGTAACATGGGGAAAAATCCATTATCAACTATTTTAGATCATGGTAGATATCAATGGACTATATAATCACTTGTTCGGCGGTTTGACAGGAATTATTTTGCAACCTAATTGTCTTTACGTTCAAAATCAGAACAAGGGATATCCCATATTATAAGAAAACCAGTAAAGGAAGCAGGCACGATTTTCTAACTGCGGGAGTTGATTCCTGCAAAAGTAATAGCCATAACTTATAACTTATAATTCAACAAAAGAAGGGAAAAAAAATGAAGAAAGCATTAACAGTATTAATAGCAGGCCTGACCTTGCTGTGTATGACCGGCTTTAGCCCAGGCAAGCTTGATCACCATCGGCACAGCGAGGAGCCTTTATATTTTCTTTTCGGCATATTCGCTAAATGACTCCCAGCAATTTTTTGCCTGCATTAGCATCTTCAGATAATAGAACGTGAAAAATACATCAGGAGAATCCGCAGATAACCCCAGTACCATCTTCCTGAGTTACCCCGGTACCATCTTCCGGAGCTACGGGGCAGACGCAGATAAGGAAAGAGATGCGGAAACTCGTGCGACAAAACTCGTGTTCAGTCTGTGAAAATCTGCGTAATCTGCGAATAGAATGAAGAAGCCTCGCGGTTCCGCCCTTGCCTTCGGCTAGTACTTTCGTTACCATCATTTTCAAACAAGGAGAAACAGATATGGGTGATAAGGGGAAAAAAGACAAAGGCAAAAGGGAACAACAGAAAAAGGCCCAGCTTAATCCAAAGGAAAAACGAAAATCAAAAAAAGAAAAGAAGAAATAAATGCCCAGTGCAGTTTGGTGAACTGGTTCATCGCGGATCTAAGGGATGAAGTTAGCTTAATAGTTTAACATCATTATCTTTTGCAAATTTTTCACCTCGCTTGATGGCCTGCGAGACTGAAGGCCGGGATATACCGAAATACCGGGCCAATTCCTTCCCGTTAATGCCAAGTTAGGAGTACCCCAAATAACAAATCAAATCTTACGGTATTATGGAAAAACCGGATGGAATAGACTTATTCGGGTTGACTATCACGGGACAAAGGATGTCCCAACAGTATAGCATTCTAAAGGCATCAGGCATAAAATACTCGAAAGGCGGGCACTAACATTATTGAGAATGAACAGAAATTAGCTGCCTGATCTCGTAGGGTCACCCTTTTGTGTCAGCGTATTCATAGCATAACCAATGTTGGGAATTGAGCGGAGAATTGCGGGATGTCATGGACTAGATTGAATAGGTGTCCCCAATTTCCCTTAGCAACAGACACCGGAGGCCTATAATTATGAAGCTGTTATGGCGAAAGAAAAAGTTGCGACATCATATTTCTATCACTTTACCCACGCCACCTCTTACATACTTCTCAGGATATAGCGACTTTATTTCTGACTTAAATTGGGTACAATGAGTGGGACAGATGAATTCCAAATCTTTGAGTAAATCGAAATCGCTGAATCCATGTAAACCCCCGATAAGTGCGTAAGTTTTCCCAAATTGTGAGGCCGCTTTTAGAATATTCTTAACTCCGGGATGAGAACATCCCACGATCACAACAAGTCCCTTTTCCGTTTTGACCACAAGAGATTGCTCTATACCCATGAGTTCACCGGTTGAAAAAATATTTTCATCGATTTTAAGAGATTCTTTTATCTTAATCACTTCTCTTGCACCATATGGTTTCTGGCACGATGACGGAATATAAACTTTGACCGGATTTATCTTAAGAAAATCCGGAAGTCCACCCGTGTGATCCCAGTGAGCATGGGAAATGAAAATATCGTCAATCATAGTGGGCTCTATGTTAAGTTTTTTCATATTATCAAGAAGTATAGAGCCATTTGCCCCGGTATCAAAAAGTATTTTCTTGCCATATGCCTCTATAAGGCAGGAGAAACCCCAGTCAGCCCTAAAACCTTCTTTCCATAGCTCGTTATCATAAATAAGGGTAATTTTCATCTTATCATCTCCTAGTTATGCAATCTTTCATCAATACTTCCATCCGGAAGCATCCAATCCGGATGTAGTTCTCCCCTCTCTTCCATTTGATAACGGATACAGCTTTCCCAGTCTCCTTTACAATACAGTTCGACCCATCTTTTACTTAATTTTCCTTTTTCATAAAACTTTTTCATCGGGCATACTGGATACCATTTGCAATCCATAAGAAGAACCCTCATCTTACGGTATTTTTTTATCATTTCCTCTTTAACGGAAGGATTATATAGCATTGCAGCAGGATGCTGTAAAGTGAGTATTTTTCTATCAGCAGCCCCAAAAACCTTATCATAAATTTTGTGCAACTCTGGTTTAGATGGCAAGCATCGATATTAGCCATCCTCAATAATTCATCTAATACTTTTCCTGAAGGTCCGATGAATATTTTCCCTTCTCTATCTTCATTCTTTTCAGGTGCCGATACAAGGCCGCCCAAGGCAAGTAGAAAACAGGGTTTGCGACCATTTAATACGCTTTGAGGCAACCGATTCCCGGCAAATTTTGACATCCTGATCCTCATGGAGTAACTTTCCTCTCAGATATGATACTTGCCGGCTGACTTTCTGACCTGCCCGCCATCGCAAGCTCAGGCGAGGCAGGCAGGATCGCTCAAGAAGCGATTTTCACCAGTTCAGCTTTCCCGTCAGTTCCTCTTCTCAAAAACGAATGGAGCATATCCAGCCAGATGATTCACCGGATAATTGCGTTGTAAACGTCAATACTGGTTGACATTCTTGTCTTATGATCACAGGGTAATAAGGGCACAACCTGTTATTCGACAAAAATCTATCATGACAACAAATACAAGGCATAGAAGACCGACAGTGCTACAGGTGGCAACGATCGACAAGCCGATCAGGCCTGGTCTGGGTTATAGTCCAATACAGTAATTTCCGGTTAGGTTCTTGCATGTAACCGTTTTCTTTTTCTTCGTTTTTGTTTGTTGGAGTTTGTTGTCTGCATCTGTGACGCACGGAGTTCATTTTGTATCGTATTTCTCAGTTCTCTGAC
>Ga0307990_1003991_pt1 | contig 10986 bp, 8 predicted proteins | sample EllFjometagen129_FD_203168 | JGI IMG/M metagenome (GOLD analysis project Ga0307990, IMG submission 203168) | Marine microbial communities from Ellis Fjord, Antarctic Ocean - #129 | ecosystem: Environmental > Aquatic > Marine > Unclassified | place: Southern Ocean | collected 2014-10-08
GTATTTTGCAGAATTTAGACCGATCGAAATGTCCAACAAGCCGTTGTTTCAACATGACAACCTCGCTCTGCTTACAATGAAATGGTGTAATAATCCTCTACCGTCTTCGCGAATGGAATGAAGCGATCTCGGAGTACTTGCCTTCCGGAAAGCCGGAGATTGCCGCGCTCTTCGAGCTCGCAATGACCCGACCTTGGTTCCCCAGCTATAAAAAAGTCACCTCGTTAACTGAACCCTGAGGCTCTTGAAGGGTGAATTACATAGCAAAAAAAGGGAAAGCCCCGGCCCTTCGACCAGCCTACGCTGAAAGCTTCGGCCTGGCAGGCAAGCTCAGGGTGCGGGGCTTTGAAGTGCAATTAAGCTAAAGGACTCTAATGAACAGTATGATCTATAGATCTCTGTAGTTTGGGATCACCCCAAGCAATAATGGGATCCTTGCCCATCTTCCTAAACAGCCACCAGATAAATATCCCGCCCAATCCCAGTAGGGTGGTGACATGCATCCAGGATATCTGGAAATGATGATCATTAAAGGTGGGATTAATCATCCAGAAATGATCGACATAATGCATAAATAACGCCATTCCTGAGATGGAAATAATGAGAACGGGAACACGTTTAACTGCCCGGAATGCCAGAACGATAAAGGGGATGATAAAATGAAAGAGGATCAGAAAAAGACTGACTGCCTTCCAACCGTGTTCCCAGCGGTGGATAAACCAGATGGTCTCTTCAGGAATGTTACCATACCAGATCAGAAAATACTGGGCACCACCGATGTAGGCCCACCAGGCCGTAAAAGCGAAAAGGAATTTTCCCAGATCGTGGGTATGCTCAGCCGTTACAAGATCACTGGCACCGTTATTTCGTAAAGTAATCGCCAAAATGGATAACAAAGCGAGAGCGGCCAGGAAGCCTCCTGAAAACACATAGACGCCGAAAATGGTTGAATACCAGTGTGGATCTAAGCTCATGAGCCAATCAAAAGCAAAAACGGTTACTGTAATGGCAAATAAAACTGTGCCACCAGCGGCCTTGCGACGCATTTTTCCCAAGGTCTCAGCATCACCAGCATCCTGAGCCAGAGAAAGCACTCTTAAGCCACGAGCCAGCCAGGTCCAGATTACAAAAAAGAGAACATTGCGAATAATAAAGAAAGTTGTATTAAGATAAGGTGCTTTCCATTGGAGGATTTTATCGTGCATAACATGAGGATCATTCACATGTGACCAATGGAATAGGTCGTGCATCCCAAAAAACAGGGGGATCATCAGCAAGCCCATAATGGGTAGCGTGCAGGCCAGGTTCTCAGCCACACGCCGCATAACCACACCCCAGTGTGCACCCGTAATATGATGAATCAGGACAAAGAACAGTCCACCTAGACCAATGGTTGTGAAAAAGGTGAAAGCCGTGAGATATGCCTGATAGAATTGGGCATGATCCATAAAGGCGCCAATCACTGATAGCAACAGGCCCACAGCACCAGCAATCAAAGCCTTCTGAGCGAATGACCCTGTCTCTAATAACATGTATGTCTTATTGTCGAATTTCATAGTGCGCTCAAGACCTTTTAATTCTTTTGTAGTGATCGGATGTAGCCGATGATAGCCCATCGATCTTCCACAGAAACTTGTGCTTTCAGGGAAGGCATATTCAGCCAACCCGCCGTGACGGCGTTAAACATGTGGCCATCACTAAGTTTCTTGATGCGTTCGTCATAAAAATTAGCTGGAGGGATGGGGTACTTGTAGAAGAGAATTTTACCCTTTCCATCTGCAGCTACCCCATGACAGGCTGAACAGTAAATATCATAGCGCTCTTCGCCGCGAGTAACCATATCTGCAGTAAATTCCATGGGAGCTGAGGAAATAAATTCCCCTTCAGCATCTTTGCCATGATAGTAGGCATCATCAGCTCGCAATTCACCATGGGCAACAGTTCCTTCCACAGGCGTCCGCATGCTGGCACCATCTACAAAGAAGTTGCTTTCGGACTGAGCCTTGTATTTCTTTTGAGAATCCATATTGGGATTCAGGTGAACCGGTGGTTTCTCAGAGAAATTTCCACGACCACAGGCAACCATTATAAAGAGTGAAACACTCAATAATATCAATCGAGTAAATATGTTTTTCATCATTATCTCCTTACTCGCCAGCCACCAGCTCGACATCGGTACCACCGATAGAGCTGAGGAATTCTTGAGTTTTCTTATCATCAAATAGTTCGTCATCAGACTCGATACTGACATAGAAAGCATCGTCAGTAACCTTGGCAAACTTGTCTGAATAAAAAACAGGGTGATGCAAACGAGGTAATCGATTCAGGTGAAACATGCCCAAGACAGCACCAAAAGCACCGAAAAGCACAAAAAGGGCAAAGGTGACAATAATGAAGGCCTGCCAGCTAAAGAAAGGCTTTCCGGAGATGATCAGTGGATATTCAACGGCAGCAATCCAATACTGCAATGTCATACCAACCGCCGCTCCTGTGATGGTCATGCCACCTACGATATAACCGAGAGGTGAGCGTCTAAGACCCATGGCATCATCCATTCCGTGAATGGGGAAGGGTGAATGACAATCGAATTTTTGATAGCCTGCATCGCGAACTTTTTTGGCTGCCTCAATGAGTTCAGCCGGGTTGGCAAAACGGGCGAGGGCGCCTAATGTTTGACTCATTTGGCACCTCCTTTTTTGATATGATAATGATGTGGGTCTGCTTCCGGCAAAACACCTTTGACTTCTGAAAGAGCTACCATGGGCAGAAATCTCAAGAAGAGCAGGAAGAAGGTAAAGAACAGACCAAAGCTTCCTACAAAAGTCAGGATATCCCAGATTGAAGGTGAATAGTAGTCCCAGCTAGAGGGAAGATAATCTCGAGAGAGAGATGTTACGGTTATAACAAAACGTTCAAACCACATACCAATATTCACAAAAATGGAGGCCACAAACATAACCGGGATGCTTCGTCTCAGTTTTTTAAACCAAAAAATCTGGGGGGTGATCACATTACATGTAAACATGATCCAATAAGCCCAGGCATACGGTCCAAAGGCTCTATTGATAAAGGCGAAAACTTCGAACTCATTGCCTGAATACCAAGCAATAAAGAATTCTGTCATGTAGGCATAACCCACCATGGAGCCTGTCACCAGGATGATCTTATTCATTTTCTCAAGATGATTAACCGTGATAATGTCTTCCAGACCATAAATCTTTCTGGCAATAATAGCCAGAGTCATCACCATACCAAAACCTGAGAATACCGCACCAGCGACAAAGTAGGGCGGGAAGATGGTGGTATGCCATCCTGGCACCATACTGGTTGCAAAATCTGTGGCCACAACGGAGTGAACCGATAATACCAGAGGTGTTGCCAGTCCAGCCAGCATGAGATAAGCTTTTTCATAATGCTGCCATTGACGATTTCCACCTCTCCAACCGAGAGCAAAGAAACCCAGTACCTTTTTACGTACTTTGGTGGCACGATCTCTCAAGGTGGCCAGATCAGGAATTAGTCCCACATACCAAAAGAGGGTTGAGACGGTAAAGTAGGTTCCAACAGCGAAGATATCCCATAACAGCGGACTTCTAAAGTTGGGCCAGATCAGCATCTGGTTCGGAATGGGAAACATATAGTAGGCCAGCCAGATTCGACCGACGTGAATTCCAGGAAAAACCAGGGCTGAAATCACAGCAAAAATGGTCATGGCTTCAGCAAAACGGTTAATGGCTGTTCGCCATTGCTGTCGCAAGAGAAACAGAATGGCAGAAATCAGCGTTCCGGCGTGACCAATACCCACCCAGAACACAAAGTTTACAATAGCCCAGCCCCAACCGACAGGATTGTTAAGACCCCATACTCCAGTGCCTTCCCAGACCAACCAGCCAATGGCTCCCAACAGAACCATGAGGCCGGAAACTGCCATGGCAAACAATAGATACCATTTCGGTGGTGTTGGTTGTTCTACGATGCCACTGACTTTTTCCGTCAGGGTGCTAAAGGTATGACCGCCGGTAACCAGCAGTTCCTCGCCCCCCATTGCTTCAGTAGCGGCAGAATCTCTTTGGGGATGTTTGTTTAATATACTCACTTTAGAGTTCCATTTAATTTCATTGGTTCAATACCTAAGCCGTATGCTCAGCTGTATGATGTCCAGATTCCAGATCGGGGTTCGGATTACGCAGCTTGGCACCATAACTGGTTCGCGGTTGCAGATTCAACTCGCCCAGTAAGTCATAGTCACGATTCTGCGCCTTGACTTTGGAGACCTCACTATTGGGATCGGCGATATTTCCAAAAGCAATGGCGTCTGTGGGACAGGCTTGCTGACAAGCCACAACCACATCACCATCTTTCAGTTCGCGACCTTCATTTTTTGCGTCGATTTTGGCAATGTTAATACGTTGTACACAGAAAGTACATTTTTCCATGACACCGCGGAAGCGGATGGACACATCAGGATTCATAGCCATCTGAACGATCTCAGGCATTTCCTTGGTATAGTTAAAGAAATTGAAGCGTCGAACTTTATAAGGACAGTTGTTAGCGCAGTAGCGAGTACCAATACAACGATTGTAGGCCATTTGATTGAGACCTTCTTCGCTGTGTGTGGTGGCCGCCACAGGACAAACACCCTCACAAGGTGCCATTTCACAATGCTGACAGGCAATAGGTTGGAAGACCATTTCTGGATCTTCAACATCACCGGTATAGTAGCGGTCCAGACGAATCCAGTTCATATCGCGACCGTTGCTGACTTCTTCCTTACCAATGACGGGGATGTTGTTTTCGCTCTGACAGGCAATGGTACAGGCACTACAACCCGTACAGGTCGTTAGATCAATGGCCATACCCCATTGGTTTCCGCTTGAAAAGTCGTGCTCTTTCCACATGGATTTGAGCTCATTCTTCTCAGCAAAACCCATGGCAAATTCTGGATCTTTCTGATAATCAGCCAGGTTACTTTCCCGAACGATTGTGGGAAGACGTTCCTGGATGGCATCAGCGGCCAGTTTTTCTTCATCAAAACCATGATGATCCTGAACACAGGCCAGGGTGTGGGTTCCGAATGCTTTTTCAGCGGTAAAACCCGAGGCAATGCTCATTCCGGAGGCATAGCGCAAGACACTTACGTTTGAGCCTACACCGGTGGAAACACGACCAATCTCGCGACCATAACCCAGTTCGAGAGCAACGGTGTTGTCAGCCATACCGGGTTGTATCCAAACGGGTAGGACGATATCGATACCATTGTTGGAAATCTTCAGGCGGTCCTGATTTTTTACACCAAAGCTCTTGGCTGTATTAGCAGAAATCAGAGCGACATTATCCCAGGTAACCTTGGTCACGGGATCAGGCAGTTCCTGCATCCAGCCATTGTTGGCATAGCGGCCATCAAAATTGGAGAAGGAAGCGGTAAAAATGACTTCCATATCATTTGCGGAAGCAGATGGTGCATAATAGCGATTCATGGAAACAACACCTTGAGCACGCGCCTTATCCACGGCAACTGACGTTTCTCTGCTGGAAGCAAGAAAACCATCATGGACGACTTTGCGCCAGGCTTTCTCAAACCCTGCGGCACCCAGAATACCAGTCCAGGTTTCCTGAACCGCACTATAGGCCCAGGCTTCTTCATTAGAAACCAGGTCAGCCAGAACATCAATATTGCTTTTTCCATCAAATAATGGGGCAATCAGGGGCTGGATGATTCCAGCACCACCATAGCCAGAGACATCGCCCCAGCTTTCCAGGAAGTGTGCTTCTGGAATATGCCAGGTTGTGTTCATAGAGGTTTCATCCACATGTGATGAGAGATGAACTGAATAATTAACCTTCTTGAGGCCGGCAACAAAATCAACATCAGCAGGAGCTTGATAAACGGGATTGCCACCTAGAATAATCAGCGACTCCACCTTACCTGCCTTCATTGATTTGTTCAGCTCAATAAATGATTTCAAGCTGGAAACCTGCATATCAGGATTAGATGTGTAGCTTACGGTTTTATTGGTATTACTTAATACATCGTTAATGAGAGCAATCAGCGTGTGTACTTCTGCAGGTTGGCGACGCCCCCCCAGCACCAGTGAGTTGCCCTTATTGTGGATTAGGTCTTTGGCAACAGCGGAGATCCACTTTTTGTCAAAGTCCGCGTTGACACGTGGGGCACTGATATCCAGACCCTGAGCACTGAGCTCATGAGCGAGAGCAGCGGCAAACATGCCGACCTGCCCGTTTTGAACTCTCAGACGATGATCGGCCATACCGCCAGTGATGGTATAAGTACCTTCAACAACGTAGAGACGATTCATGCTGTCTTTTTCAGAGCGCACCTTACGACGGGAGGCAAAATCCCGGGCGTTGGGAATATCATTACTGTCCATCTGTAGAAAATCTGAGTCCAAAGACAGCACTACATTGGCTTCTTTAAAATTATAGCGTGGTTGAGCCACTTTCCCTGTAGCTGCCTGAACACCAGCAAAGATATTTTCATCACTGACACTATCATAAGTGACCCACTGTGCCTGTGGGAATTTCTTTATAAAGGCTTCACTGAGACGCATCATGGTGGGCGACGCGAAACTTTCAGAAAGGATGGCTAATCCTTCACCGCCATTTTCAGAGTACTGTTTAGCCAGTTTTTCCCAAGCTGCTCGATAGGCATTCCAGCTAGAATTCTTACCCTGATTCAGAACCATCTGTGAGCGGTCTGGATCATAGAGGTTGAGCATTTCAGCCTGCATAAAGACATTGGAAGATCCACCTGAAGCGGGATGGTTTTTATTACCCTCTATCTTGGTGGGACGACCCTCGTGACTTTCAACCAGGAGACCAAAAGATTCGGTTCCAAAAGGCATGTTGGTGGCATAATACTGTGGTTTGCCAGGAATGATTTCTTCTGGCTTAATCACATAAGGGATGATTTTCTCAACGGGTCGACGACAGCTGGTTAAACCAGCCAGCGCCATGGAAGCACCCATGAGACTTAAAAATTTTCTACGTGAAACAGGGTTTTTTAGCTCGTCAGCACCTTCTGGAAATTCCTTCTCAACCAACTCCTTGAATTCGGGAGTTTCGGCAAGATGATCCAGGCTACGCCAGTACGTCTTGCCCTGTGCGCTGGGATTTATTGCATTACTCATCTATGGCATCCTGTACAGTCCGTGACGGGAGCTTTGATATCCAGGAGCTCCTTCTGTTTTGCGGCAAATTCAGCCTGGTTTGCTGGAGGTATCCAGGTCATGTTGGTGACTTCGTTTAAAGGTCGTAAATGATCATCGGGATTACGATGACAGGTAATACACCAGCCCATACTGAGGGGTTTGTGCTGAGCGACCACGTCCATTTCAGCAATATTGCTATGACAGCTGGCACAACCCACACCGCTATTGATATGAGCGGAATGGTCAAAGTAGACATAGTCCGGAGATTTATGAACCCGTACCCATTCCAGGGGCGTACCATTTTTAAAGCTTTCACGAACCAAAGCCAGCTTATCACTTTCGGCCTTGATCATGTTATGACAATTCATACAGGTTTTTGTCGGAGGCAAACCAGCGACTGGAGAAGTCTCCACGCCGGTATGACAGAATCGACAATCTAACCCGAGGTCCCGTACATGCACTTTATGGCTGTAGGGGACGGGCTGTTCTGGACGATAACCAACATCAGTATACCATGGAGAAGCGTAGTACCAGACCAGACCCACAACAACAACCAGGGTGAGGCCAGCACCAACTGCGGCATACAGCGGAGCTTTATTCGTCCATTTGGGGAATATCTGAGCCAAGATTTATCCCTTTATTTCTATTCCAGAGTTTGGGGTTTTTTGGGGGGTTATTTTGTCCTCCGGTATTACACCGGTCGTTCAACGTTTTTCCCCACCTTTTAACGGCCAGCATGATACATGCCAGTCAAAATAATGACAAGCAGTTTATCAATTCTAGAGCTTTAGAAATCAAGATAAATAATATCACCAAGAAGACTGATGGCCTTTGAAGGAATCTCTCTATTAAGTCTTCGCGAAGGAGTGCAGGCGGTTACGTCGAACGACTGCGGCGATCTCCTGACTTCTCGCCAAACAAAAGATGTGAGATTACTGTTGGACTAAAGTCCAACTCTTTGGCTCAAACTAGAACCCCCGCCCTAAAGAGGCTGTGTGAAAACGTCAAGTCACTGGTTGATTACTTTCTTGCAGTTTCCGGGACGGCGCCTGAATTATATAGGCATAACATCTTGATAATAATTAAGATAGGTTGTATTTGTGCTTGCTTTTCCATGGATAATAATTAGCTTAACATGTTGATAATACATAAGATAGTATCAGTTTGTTTTTTATTAAGCACAGAGAGTTAATTATGCACTACATCCTCCCTAAAGACCGAACCCAAACCAGTATTATGCGTTCCAGTCTGGATGAAATGATTGGAGTAGATGCTGAGGTACGTATCCTCGATCTACTGATTACTGAGATAGTTAGACAGAACCAGGGTAAGTTTCGTTACAAAGGTAAAATAAGAGTTGGTCGTAAGGCTTACAGCCCTGAGACGATGTTGAAGTTGTACCTATATGGATACCTAAATAAAATCAGGAGCAGTCGTAATCTGGAAGCGGAATGTAATCGTAACCTTGAGGTGATGTGGCTGCTGGGTAGTCTTGCTCCAGACTTCAAAACTATTTCAGATTATCGCAAGGACAATGGAAAACAGATCAAGTTTTTGACCCGCCAGATCAGATTGTTTTTACGTGACAAAAAATATATCAAGGGAGAAGTAGTAGCTATAGATGGAACCAAACTAAAAGCTAATGCTAAGCGTGAGATGTTAACCCGCTCTGGTCTTGAGAGGCGTTTATCGAAGATGGCTGATGAGATGAAGGATTATCTGGCAGAACTTGAAGAGAATGATGTATTTGATGACCAGGATCATGATGATAGATCAAGCCATCGACAGTTGCTTGATAAGGTTGTCAAGCTTGAGCAGGAGCTTGAGCGATTGCAGGGCTATAAAGAAGATATGGATAATCGTGGTGTAAACTATTATAGCCCGGCAGACCCTGATGCCAAACTGCTGAAAGCCCGTGAGGGTAAGATACCCGGCTATAATGTTCAGTCTGCTGTGGACTCTGAGTATGGTATAATTGTTAGTTTGGAAGTATGTGATTCAGCTGTTGATCAGCAGCAGCTTAAATCCATGGTTGATCAGGTGGAGCAGGATATTGGTATTGCTCCAGAGAAAGTACCTGCTGACAAGGGTTACTATAATCCTGATATGATCGAAGAAATAGAGGCGGAAGGAAAAACCATGTGTGCTGTCCCTGCACCAAGGAGCTCACGTGACAAAGATGAGATAGAGTTTAAATATAATGAAGATGCTGATGAGTATATTTGCTCGCAGGGGAAATGTCTAGTACTACTATCCAGGAACAAGAAAAAGAGAGCCAGTATTGCGAATGTTTATCAAGGGAAAGATTGTGATGGTTGCTCTCTGCGATCCGTGTGTACTACTTCGAAGACAGGTAGAATTATACACCGCTACCATAACCAGAAGTGGCGTGATCGTTATCGAGATAGGATACAAACCAGAGCAGTCAAAGAACTGATTAGCCAGAGAAAAACAATTGTAGAACATCCTTTCGGAACAATAAGAGCACTGATGGGAAAGACTCAATTTCTTTTACGGGGCAGACCTAAAGTTCAAATCGAAGTGGACTTGTATGGTACCGTCTATAACATGAGGCGAATATTGAATATCGTCTCATTTACAGATCTCAAAGAAATGATAGCCGAATATGACTGGCAAATGGCTTGAGAAAGATGTTTTTTGTGATCTTGACAATAACAAAGTCAATTTATTGGAGAAATGATTGAAAAATGTCTCAAAACACTGAGAAAGATACCCTTGCAACCACATTTTCACACAGCCTCTAAAGGATGGGGCAATTGCTTATAAACAGGAATTTTTGAAGGATATCGAATTATTAAAGCGTTACCCCGGCCTTCAGGCTGGGGATTACAAGATCTTAACAATGGGGGTTCGTTACAATTCAAACTCTGGATTATCCTTGATGAATGCACCGATCAGGCGGCTGAGAAAGGGGGTTTTGTTGCCGCGGATATAAGTATAGCCAGCCAGGGATGCCAGAAAGGCACCAACAGCATCAACAATGAGATCCCACATGGTATCCACGAGTCCGGACTTTTGCATGTTCATTCCCAGAAGTTGATCCATGGAAAACTCAAATATCTCCCAGATCGCTCCGATGGACAGGGCAAAGCTAAAACCAAAAATGGCTAGCCAGAAGGGTCTGCTTGAAATTCGATTGGATCGATTCATGTAAAACATGATAATAAAACCGATACACCCAAAGCCGATGGCTGAATTCATATGCAGCATAACATCCCACCACTGGAAGCGCTCATAGAACTGACCCAACTCTCCCAGGAAAAGGCTGGCGTAAATAAAACAGATGATGGCCAGGGCAAATTCATGGGGGATGCGAATATGATACTGGTTTCTCATCCAATCGGGTAAATAACTAAGCGTTAGTGTGGTAAGCACAATGAACAGGGATTGCCACTGCAGGTCTATGACCGCCCACACCGCCGCAATCACCAAGCTGAGTCGGAAGATATTCTCAAGAATTCTTTCTGCTTTAGTCGGCATGAGTGAGGGGCATATCTCGCTTGAGTCAACTTCTAAGAAGGTGGCATGGGAAAACCCCCATAGGGGGTAACCTCACTATTTAGATTTAGGGAACCTAAACTCACGTTGCTGTTCTTCTATCCTCTGTTCTTGTTCTTCTTGATATTTGACATATTTCCTTACTGTATCCTCATCCAGACCTATTGTACTCGAGCAGTAACCCCTGGCCCAAAAATGATTGCCCCAATAGGTGCGACTCCGTAATTCAGGATAACTCTTGAATAATTTGATGGCGGTCTTACCCTTTATTACTCCCATCATCTGAGATACAGATATC
>Ga0307990_1003992_pt1 | contig 10983 bp, 8 predicted proteins | sample EllFjometagen129_FD_203168 | JGI IMG/M metagenome (GOLD analysis project Ga0307990, IMG submission 203168) | Marine microbial communities from Ellis Fjord, Antarctic Ocean - #129 | ecosystem: Environmental > Aquatic > Marine > Unclassified | place: Southern Ocean | collected 2014-10-08
CTGTGAGCAATCCCTTTATTTTCGGAAGATCCTTTACGGAGATGACCTCGTCGGCGTCCATTATGAGTATCCAGTCGCATCGTGCCTGGCGGAGGCAGAAATTTCGCGCTTTGGAAAAATCGTCGCACCATTCGAAGTGATAGACATGGGCGCCATAATTTCGGGCTATTTCGATGGTGTGGTCTGTGGAACCGGTATCGACGATAACCATTTCGTCAACTAGCGGGGCAACACTTTTCAGGCACCTATCCAAAGATTCTTCCTCATCTTTTACGATCATGCAGAGAGACAGAGTCGGATTGGGTCTCTTGCGGGCCTTGTGGGGTGTGGCAGGTCCTGCCTGTTGTCTTTTGATTTTATCCACATCGAGCCCTTCGTCCTTTGCAATCCTTTCGGCGATTTCCAGGGCCATATGTCCTTCCAATGATCCCACCCTGTCTCTCAATGCCTCCCCCAGGTCTGCAAGCACGGCGAGGATATCTTCGGGAGAAGAGAGGGTTTCTTCTCTTTCGATATTCAGAAGACTACATATCCCCTTTAGTGCCGTCAGGGTAGCTTCCCTCTTCCCCTTAAGCCAGAGGTTCCATGCAGAGGCCAGATGCACAGAGATGTAATTTGCCTTATCTTCAAGGTAACGGCTGATCAGTGCGCAGGCGGACTCATTTTTGCCGTGTTCGGTGAGAAGAAAGCCCTTAAGACCCCATATCCGCGGATCTTCCGGGGAATATTTTGCTGCTTCTCCCAAAAGCGTTATGGCGCGGGGGATAAGACCCTGTTTTCTGGAAATGATGGCTCTCCTCAAAAATAATTCAACCTCTCCCAGATATGTACCCGTTATTTTTGCAGATATACTTCCGGCTTCTTCCCAGTCTCTTCTTTCGATTTCGCAGTCTATAATCTCCAGTATATCTGTGAGGTCAAGCTTCCCCGTATGAATGAGCTTTTTGAATATTTCTGTTTTGGATTTCCTGTCACCCGCTCTCTCATAGAGTCTTGCCATATCATGCAGAATTCTGATATTGCCGGGATCGTCATCGGTTGCCTTTTGGAGGTAGAAAATGGCTTCATCGGGTTTTCTTTGTGATCCGTATATGCGGGCTATGGCCGTAAGACATGCCATCCTGTTATCTGTTGCCGACAGGGATTGCTCAAAGAGCCTCTTTGCCCTGGAAAGATCATCACTATTGAGCCATGCCTGCCCCATGAAGAGGAGGATCTTCCACCTGTCTCTCGACACAGACGATAGAGAGGACCCTCCTTTTTCAATGCTATCGTAGATCTTTAGGTATTTCTCTCCGGAACATATGAGGCTATTCCACTTTTCCTGGGCCTGACAGGCAAAGACGAGTGACGCATTGGCGCCAAGATCATCAGGGGAGACAGCAAGCCACTGTCTGGTAAGCGATTCGGCCTTGCTGAATTTCCCCTTGTCCAAAAGCAAGATAATGGGGTCAAGTCTACCCATAGTTTCTATCGATCTCCTTCGTTATCTTTTCAGTCCGCCCCTTGACATTGATTTCGTTCCCCCGTGAAGTGAGGGACGAAACTGATTGTCTACTGGAGTCCTGAAATACATTTCTATGCATAACCTATGACGAAAGTGCCCATCACCGAACCCCTTCTTCCTTTGGGATGCATGTTCAGAGTGCTATGCTTATCTTATCCCTCACCGGGGATACATGATATTATTTTACGCTTCAGCTCACAATAGGGGTACCATGCTCCGATTCTTCAGGGGTCTTACTTCGGTCATGGTAAAATCGTATTGATTACCGCATTCCGGGCAGATTGAAATTTTATCGGCGCCATTGAATCTATATCCACACTCACAGATCCAGCATACGATTCTGCCTGGATTTCCAAGAACAAGGGCATAATCGGGTACATCCTTTGTCACGACGGCGCCGGCGCCTATGAAGGCATATCTGCCGATGGTATGTCCGCATAGGATTGTTGCCCCGGCACCTATAGTGGCGCCCTTCCTGACAACAGTTTTCTTGTATTCATGCTTTCTGGAAATGTGGCTGCGGGGATTGATAACGTTGGTAAAGACCATGGAAGGTCCACAGAAGACATCGTCTTCAAGGGTAACACCTTCATAGACAGAGACGTTATTCTGTATTTTTACATTGTTACCGATTTTGGTGCCCGGTGAAATGAAGACATTTTGTCCGATATTGCATCCTTCTCCTATTTCAGCGCCCGGCATTATGTGGCTGAAGTGCCAGATTCGCGTCCCTTTTCCTATCGTGCTTGGCGTATCGATTATCGCAGTTTCGTGGGCGGAAAATGAGTCGCTCCGGTCTTTCCCATTCAACGAGACGGGAATTCCGTGACGCTCCAGAGAATCCTGACAGGCATTCAATATTTTTAGAACCTCAATTCCATTGGTGCCATTTGTCCTCGGTGTTGCTCCCGATTCAACACACTCTAAGAAATGTCGGCATTCCTCTTTCAGCGGCTCGAGGTTTTCAACAGGTACAATGGCGGTTTCGTTTTTACGCGGAACGGGTTGCCTGTTCAGCCAGTCGACACCCTTGTCATGAATCTGTAATTTGCCGTCCGCTGCAGTGTCGTCAAAAACGGCCATCTTTTTATCGCCTACGATTACCAGTTTCTGTTCTTTATTCGGATGCAGCCAACTGACAAAAATATGCCCCTTGACACCACCTCTAAAGGAAAGGACGCTCATGGTTACATCGGCAATATCCTGGTTTAAATAATTTCCCCCATGGGCCATGACCTGGCAGGGCATTTCTTCCAGGAGATAAAGAATTGCCGATATATCATGAGGCGCAAAGCTCAGGATAACGTTCTCTTCAGTCCTGATCTTGCCCAGATTAAGGCGGTTGGAATAGATGTAGTTGATCTTTCCCAGTTCGCCCGAGTCTATAATCTCTTTCAGCTTTATGATTGCAGGGTGATAGAGAAGGATGTGTCCTACCATCAGTATAAGATTTCCCTGTATGGCGAGTCGGTGGAGCTCTTCCGCCTCGCTTACTACCAGCGCCAGCGGCTTTTCCACAAAAACGTGTTTACCTGCCAGCAATGCCTCTTTTGCCATCTCAAAATGGGTCTCGGCAGGTGTGGCAATTACCACGGCATTAATGGCCGGGTTTTGCAGTATCGCGTGAAAGGATGTTTGAAAGTTTTTCTCCGGATATTTTTCCTGAAAGGATCGAAGGGTTGCTGAATCCTTGTCACAAATGGTATGGAGTGCGCCCAACTCGTCAAAATTACGAACCAGGTTTTTCCCCCAGTATCCCGATCCAATTACTGCAACATTAATAGTCATTATTAATCTACCTCACAGTATCTTCCGGTTAGCTCCCATAATTGGAAAGAATAAATGTTGATAAACTCGTAAAAAGTCGAAAAACCTTCAGATTTGTCATTCCGTCCTGCCTGTGCGTCGCACGCAGACAGGCGAAAGACGGAATCCAGATATTTCATATGTTTACATAAAACCTGAACACCGGTTTTCACCGGTGTGACGACTTTTTACCGATTTGTCAAGGTTCGCTGCTGCCGAAAAATGGGTTGCCCGATGATCGACATTTGCCGTGATGAGTTACTCTGTCTCATCCTGACCTTCGGGTTTGTTCAGTCCCCGTGGATTAGAAGCGATCTTTTTCCTTATCGATTAAATCGGATAGTTCCAAAATAGGAAAAATTTACCCGACCTTTGATTGCGAGTTGTAATACTGCAAGATGAATGCCAAAAATAAAATTAGGATCAAGTCTGCTCTTCACCCTCAGTTGTTGGTGATATAACCATTCCCTATAGAAAAGGATGAAGAGTCAATGGCCCTCGATCCCGCTATCAGGGGCAGGTAGAGATGGCTAAGAAGGGGATCAATAGGAGCCACGAGTTAATAACCATCAATGATGAAAAAGTTAAACTTTTTTTGTTGAATGCCGATAATGTGTTTAAAGTTGGTGAAGGGGGTTAGTAAAATGGATATGACTGTCAATAACATTAATCCATCGGCAATAGATGCGCGACAACAGGCAAGTGCCGTTGGTACCGTTTCAGGGGAGCAATTACCGGCAAAGGGACGGGAAGGTGGCAGTGAAACATCACACGCCGCCAATGCCGCCAATAATCAATCTTTAGAGGAAATAACAAAAAAGATTGAGGATTCCATTGCCAATAGCAATATCAGCTTAGATTTCTCCAGGTACGGAGAAAAGAGCGATAAAATCTCTGTTACGGTGAAGGAAAAAGAATCGGGAAAGATAATCCGCGAAATTCCTTCTGAAGAGTTGCAGCGCCTGCAGATAAAGATGGAAGAACTTGTGGGCATACTTCTTAATGAAAAGGTTTAGCTCGAAATCTTCGGGCGTTGCAACTAATAGGGGATTGATTGGGGTGCAATCTTGTTATTTCCCGCTATCGGAACTATCGAGAGAAAGTTTGAGGAGTTCTCTTTGCCTGTTAAACACATACCTTATGATCAGGTCTTGATCCTCTTCGGGTAAATCAACGAATGTAAGGGAAACATTATATTTCTTTTCTGCGTCCGATTTTACGATGGACGTTACTTTTCCGAGTACATATATATGGGGCTGGGAGGCGATAGGAAGTAAGATCCTGTGGGCAATGATATCGCCAATCGCGAAACGCTGGTTTGTAATAAGATTCATTCCGGAACCACTGATATTGGTACATTCACTTTCCACAAAGGCACGTTTCCCTGTCTCTTTACTTTCCAATATCTCCAGAATGCGGTCCATTTTCATATTTACCTGATATATGAGTTTGTAGAGCAATTCCAGTGTAACCTCTTGAATCTCAGGCGTCTTAGATAGTTCATCGAAGGCTTTTATGAAGATAATCTTCGGATTGTTTTTGAACTTCTTGTAATCTTCCTGTGAAATCTTCTGGCTCTCAACTTTCAGATTACCATCCACCCTTATGTGTCTTCTTCGATTTGTCTCGACCATTTTAATATCCTTAAATCATTTTTGAAGCCTATGGATGCGCTCGAACAGTAAGTGTCATTTATTTGACTTGTATGTCAACTTCAATGATAGTTGCTTCATCTCACGGGTATGTGGGCATCGATGCTTCACTCTAAATCTCACCAACCTTATTTTTCCTTCCCCCTGGGGACTTTAATGCTGCTGATGATACTCTGCAGCTTGCGGTGGCGCACTTCCTTTCCATAGACATGAAAGGTAAGCATTTTCTATGCCTGAATTATTATGTTTAAAATATTTTGCCGATACAGGGAAGGCAATGCAGAATTGTTCTGGTTGAATTCCAGGGGAAGTATCCCATAAAATCTGAAGTGGTTCTAAATGGCCGCGGACGTGAAGGCGTCTACAATTTTTTGATCAAACTGCCTATTGCAATTCTTTCGTAGTTCACCTATCGCGATATCCTTTGTGAGCGCTTTTCGGTAGGGACGATCCGTTGTCATGGCATCAAAAGAGTCTGCCACACTTAAAATCCTTGAAAGAAAGGGTATATTTTCTCCCCAAAGCCTATCAGGATATCCCGTGCCATCCCACCGTTCATGATGATGGCTGATGATGTCTCTTTCAAATTCCATAAGCACAATCTGTTTCAAGATATTTTCTCCGATCATCGGATGACTCTTGATGATAGTATATTCTTCATCCGTCAGCCGGCTTTCCTTAAGAAGTATTCTATCGGGGATAGCGATCTTGCCTATGTCATGCAGCAAAGCGGCTATCTTGAGAGATTGAATCTGATTCTCTGAACAATGTAAAGCCTGTGCTGTTTTACCAGCCAGATCAGCTACATGACATGAATGTATTTCCGTGTAATGGTCTCGGAGCTGGATCGATGTGATCAATGACTTAAAGGTATCAGTGATATTGGTGTAGAGACTCTCATATAATATATTATTTTCTATGTTTAGAGAGGCCCTGCTCGACAAACTGCGGATATAGTAAAGATCGCTCCGCGTGAATTGTTTGTTATTTATTTTGCACCTTACATTCAGAACGCCAAAGGCCTTGTTTCTGATCATCAAAGGGGCACAAATCGAGGAGCTGCCATTAGAGTTTATAAGAACTGTCTCTTTCTTTCGAATAACTTCTTTGAGCGGTGCGTTAGCTGGAGATGACATTTGATTTTGGCAGGAATTATGACTGGTAGAACCTTCGACAGCCTTCAGAAGGAATATATCTTTCTCCTCATCAAATAAGGCAAGAAAGCAGCTTTCCCCACCGGTTATCTTGATCGCCAGTGCAGCTATTTCCTGAAAAACACGATCGTTTCCACCTCCCATGCCTTCGACGGTGTTATAGATGTATTCAATCGTGGATGCTTCTTTAATCTTATCATTGTAGTACAGCATGATTTACCATCATTTTTATAATGCGGTTGACATCTATTCAACCGGTTTATTACGCAGCAGGACGTCCAGCAGGCTGTATGAGATTTTGTCGAAGGTTTCTTTTCTATTGTCGTCGGACGACAGGACTACAACATCGATATTGGATGATTTTTCAGATGGGCGCTGGATTTGACTACCCGCCTGGCTTTGCCTATTATACGCTTTTAGCACACTCTCCATCTGATAACTTGATATTATCAAGGTTCCCACCTCAAGTTGCAATCCTATCATGCATCTATTCGGTAAAAAACAATAAAACTTTAGTTTTTTTATGTCTTTCAGCTGGGACTCAGTTGTTCATGATCTGCGACAAGCAATATTTTAGTGGCATATAAATTGCTTTTGTATTTTTCATAAATATTTTTCACTGAGATGGTAGCGATGGCCTGTTATAAATTAGAGACATTATTTGGAAAATTTACCCTTTCCTTTACCTTGGTGACCTCGTTAATATTATTGTCGGGTTCAGAAGGCCTTGGCGAAAAGGTTGAAGGCGAATATTACAGTGTGCAAGTTGGTGCCTATAAAAAATTTGATAGCGCAGCAGCACTGGTGGCAAGGCTGAAGGCTCAGGGTCATAATTTTTCCAGCAGGGCAGTGAACGTTCCGGACAAGGGGAAATGGCACCGTGTATTTACAGGGAAGTATAAAAGCAGAGACGATGCAGTAGAGGCCGGGAAGAAATTAAGAGAAAAGGGAGTAATCGAAAGCTTCGCAATATTGATGACTGAACCGAACAGGGGTGCGTCACAAAAGAAGGGTGACGGCAATGAAAATGTTCCCCTCCCCCATCCTGGTGCAACAAAGAGCCCCCCCCCTCCTGTTCACGCTTTAACAAAGGACAAAAGCGTCACGCCCCATAAAAATAAGGCCGATACATATATAAAGACAGGCAGGCAAGCCTATGACATCGCCATGAGTGATTTTACGTCGGGAAGATATGAGGAAGCCTTAGAAAAATTCAAAAAAATAGTTGGAACCGGCAAGGATGAACCCTCGCAACGGCGAATGGCTGATTGTTCGTACTTTTTAGGGACAAGGGGGGACAAACAGTATTTTTCACAGGCTATCGATCAATACAGAAACATCATCCGAAGCTATCCCGGCGTAAATAAGGAAAACGAAGAAGCCCTTTACCGGCTTGCTAAAAGCTACAGCCTTCTAAATCTTTATTATGAGGCATCGATGGAATTTAATAATCTTTGTTCGGACTATCCTGAATCAGCCCATGTTCCCGAATCTTTATATGTGACCGGTGAAATGTTTTACAAAACAGAGAAATTTAACAAGGCCATAGACAAGTTTAAAGGATATATAAAAAAATTTCCCAAGGGTAAAGATGTAAGAGATGCATATTTTGGCTTGGGAAATTGCTATTCCCGAATGCGTCAATTCAATGACGCTGATACCTGGTACAGTAACGCCTTGAAAGAGTGCCCCACGCTGGAAGATATTCCTGAAGATATGCTCTCGAAGCTGGGATCACATTACCTGCAAAGCGGAAAATATGATAATGCCCGGAGATTTTTCTTTGCCTATCTGAATCTTTTCCCCGGCGGTGAACATCACAAAGACATTCTCTATTCAACGGCGTGCTCCTTTGAGAAAACAGGCCAATTGTCCCTTGCCCTTAAGATGATGAGTCTGGTTGTTGAACGATATCCCGAAAGCAAGGAGGCCGGGGAGAGCGCAGTCATCATGGCAAACATCGGCGTTAAGGATCCGGAAATGAAGGTCCCGTCATATATCCTTCCCGGAATGGATTTTTACAGGAATCCAATCGAGGCATACGAAAGAATGGCAGCAAGGTCTTTCGATGATATTGATATGAAGGAAGAATTGATCTTTCGGAAGGGAGATGCCCTGGTAAAGAGCGGGAGATATGGGGAGGCATTTGATAGCTGCCGTTTACTGTCGGATAAATTTCCTCAGGGAAAGTATGCAAAGGACGTTGAAAAAAATCTTTCAGTGAGCGCAAGTCATCTGATTAACGATCATTATGCAAAGGCGGACTATATCGCAGTTTCGGAGGTCTATTTAAATGCCGACAAAAAGATTCTCTTGGAGAATGGAAATTTTGACGTGTTGTTCAAGATCGGAACGAGCCTGAAAAATATAGGCCTTTTGGACAAGGCAGCCGGATTTTTTGAAGACATGATCACTGTGTGCGGAAAAGATAAAAGGATTAACAACCTTTTCGTTACCATGGCAGAGATTGATAATAGCAGGGGTTCTTATGAAGATGCCAAAAGGGCATTGAAGAAATTGCCCGGCAAGGGGCAGGCAGCGGATAAAAAAACAGTGATAACCGTCGGGAAACTGATGGGTGACATCCTCTACAAAGAGGGACTTTTCAAGAAGGCTGCCGACTTTTACTCGGAAGTTCTGGGTTCCAGCTCAGATGCTGAGGGTATTGACAGCATTCGTAAAAAGTACGCCGATTCCATAAAGGAGATGGGGTTATATTCATCGGCCCTTGTAAATTATAAGCGGATTTTGAAAAATTCCGGGAGTGAAGCGCAAAAAGGTTCCACACCGCTCATTATCGGCTCTTATGAGGGCCTGGGGGATTGTCTGTTCAATGAAGGGAAGTACTCGGAGTCGGTCGCGATGTATGAAAAGTCCTTGAACGCCATCCCCGAAAGCGAGCAGAAGATGTGGACCATGTTCAATATAGGTCGGGGATACACAAACCTTGGTGATAAGCCGATGGCTGATAAGGCATTCGGTTCATTAAAGGGAGACGGCGGCGATGAATTCTGGTCGAGGGTAGTGGATTATTACGTAGCCGATAGAGACTGGACTGAGAAATATAAGGACATTTAGGGATCGCAGGTCATAGGAGACCGGTTAATAAACCTTGTTGCATGTAAGGCGATGAGCCGTTGCCCACGTGAGATGACTTGTGTAATCGAGGGACTCCAAAACTCGCCCTTCGGGGATTGGCTGTACCGGAATTTATTTTTATGCCCAAAGGAATGTATATCCTGAAAACTGAATGAGATTATCACCGGTAATAACCCGGGAGAAGGCATCTTAGAAAATAAGGCCGAAGGGAGGCTGTGAATAATTTGAATAGAAAAAGGAAACACGAGCCTGATGAGAGCCTCTCTTTGCATCGGTCCTTTGGGCAGTTTGATCAGGCAACGACAAGGCTGCAAGATGCCTTTACGGGCCTTGAGAAAAAATATGAAAGTATTAACAAAGAACTGGACTACAAAAACCTGGAATTGAAAAAGGTTCTGGCAGAGAAAGAGAGGATAAACAATTATCTTCAGAATATTCTTGAGAGTCTCACTACCGGTGTGATTGTAGCGGATTTAGAGGGAACAATAACGATGATGAACCGGTGTGCCGAGACCTTTACCGGTTTTTCGAGAGAGTCTGCAGAGGGGGGAAATCTAGAGTCGCTCTTTGAATGCGATTTTCCTTCCGATTCGGAAGCCATCTTTTGTGACGGCGATTTTGGTAAAAAAAGGAGACTGAATGGAAGGATATTGGAAATCTTTAGTTCTGCCGTTAAGGCGAAGAATGGCACGGGAATCGGGAAGGTTATTGTCCTCAGGGATATTACAAGGGTCGAGCAGCTGAAGAAAATGGTAAAAAGAACAGAAAAATATGCCACAATGGGAGAAACTGCTGCAAGTATCGCACACGAAATAAGAAACCCCCTGGGGAGTATAGAACTGTTTGCTTCACTTCTGATGAAGGATCTGAAAGACAGTAAGGTTCGGGAAAGGGCCTCTCATATCATACATTCTGTCAGGGATATGAATAACAAGATATCCAATCTGCTTCTCTTTGCAAACGATCAAAAATCATTGATGAAGAAAATAAATATCCACAAGGCGCTTAAAGAAATCATGCTTTTTTCCAGGGAGATAATTGAGAAAGGCAATATCCTGCTTACTGTACAGTATGCGAATGCTGATCCGATAATTGCCGGGAATGAAGAGATGTTGAAACAGGTATATTTGAATGTGATACTGAATGCCCTGCAGGCGATGCCCACGGGGGGAGGGCTTACTATCGAAACGCACATTTTTGATGGCGACGGTGAGGGAGGGGCCCATCGCGGCTCACAGGTAGAAATCAGATTTATGGATAACGGCTGCGGAATACCTACCGAAAGCGTAAAAAAGATATTTGATCCCCTGTTTACGATGAAGGAAAAGGGGATGGGTCTTGGTCTTGCCATTGTTCACAATATCGTCGATATGCACGGCGGTTCGATAGAGGTAGAAAACAACAAAGGAGAGGGAACTATTTTTACAATTACATTTCCACTGATTGCGTCGGGCTATGAAAAGAAAAGCAATTCTAATTGTTGATGATAATCCGTCAATGAGGCTTGCCCTTTCGGAATCCCTCGACAGTTGCGGATATACAGTTGAAACCTCAGACAGTGGCGTTGACGCTCTGGATAAATTTCAGAAGGATAAATTCGGTGTTGTTATAACCGATATGAGGATGCCCAAGTTAGGCGGCATAGAGGTGCTTCGTGAAATCAAAAAAAAATCTCCTGCGACCCCTGTTATAGTCATAACGGGCTACGGTACGGTCAATACAGCAGTGGAAGCGATGAAAGAGGGGGCTTCAGATTTTATTATGA
>Ga0307990_1003994_pt1 | contig 10982 bp, 6 predicted proteins | sample EllFjometagen129_FD_203168 | JGI IMG/M metagenome (GOLD analysis project Ga0307990, IMG submission 203168) | Marine microbial communities from Ellis Fjord, Antarctic Ocean - #129 | ecosystem: Environmental > Aquatic > Marine > Unclassified | place: Southern Ocean | collected 2014-10-08
GTCGGTCCAGTAGCACCTAAATCTCCAGATTGTCCTGTTGCACCAGTTGACCCGGTAACACCTGCACCCGTAGGTCCTATTGGACCAGTACTTCCTATCATTCCAGTATCACCAGTTGCGCCTGTCATTCCAGTAACACCAGAACCCGTAGGTCCTATCGGACCAGTATTTCCTACCATTCCGGTATCACCAGTTGCACCTGTCGGTCCGGTAACACCAGCACCAGTAGGTCCTATTTGACCAGTATTTCCTATCATTCCAGTATCGCCAGTAGGACCAGTTGGTCCAGTATCTCCAGCACCTGTAGTTCCCATCGGACCAGTATTTCCTATAAGTCCTGTATCACCAGTTGCACCAGTTGCACCAGTTGGTCCGGTAACACCCGCACCAGTAGGTCCTATCGGACCAGTATTTCCTATAATTCCAGTATCACCAGTTGCACCGGTTGGTCCGGTAACACCTGTACCAGTAGGTCCTATCGGACCAGTATTTCCTTTAATTCCAGTATCACCAGTTGCACCGGTCAGTCCAGTAACACCAGCTCCTGTAGGTCCCATTGGACCAGTATTTCCTATAATTCCAGTATCACCAGTTGCACCGGTCAGTCCAGTAACACCAGCTCCTGTAGGTCCCATTGGACCAGTATTTCCTATAATTCCAGTATCACCAGTTGCACCGATTGGTCCGGTAACACCTGTACCAGTAGGTCCTATCGGACCAGTATTTCCTATAAGTCCAGTATCACCAGTTGCACCGGTCGGTCCGGTAACACCAGTAGTTCCTGTACCTGAAGGACCAGTTGGTCCTTGAGGACCACCAGATGGTCCAGTAGCACCAGTCGGTCCAGTAGCACCAGTAGCTCCTGCCCCTGGTCCGGTTGGTCCTTGTGGGCCAGTTTGTCCAGTTGTTCCTGTTCCCATTGGTCCTGTAATACCAGTCGGTCCAGTAGCACCTAAATCTCCAGATTGTCCTGTTGCACCAGTTGACCCGGTAACACCTGCACCCGTAGGTCCTATTGGACCAGTACTTCCTATCATTCCAGTATCACCAGTTGCGCCTGTCAGTCCAGTAACACCAGAACCCGTAGGTCCAATCGGACCAGTATTTCCTACCATTCCGGTATCACCAGTTGCACCTGTCGGTCCAGTAACACCAGCACCAGTAGGTCCTATTGGACCAGTATTTCCTATCATTCCAGTATAGCCAGTTGCACCGGTTGGTCCGGTAACACCTGTACCAGTAGGTCCTATTGGACCAGTATTTCCTATCATTCCAGTATCGCCAGTTGCACCAATAGGTCCGGTAACACCTGCACCAGTAGGTCCTATCGGACCAGTATTTCCTATTATTCCAGTATCACCAGTTGTACCAGTCGGTCCAGTAACACCAACACCAGTAGGTCCTATCTGACCCGTATTTCCTATAAGTCCGGTATCACCAGTTGCACCGGTTGGTCCGGTAACACCTGTACCAGTAGGTCCAATCGGACCAGTATTTCCTATTATTCCAGTATCACCAGTAGCACCGGTTGGTCCAGTAACACCTGTACCAGTAGGTCCTATCGGACCAGTATTTCCTATTATTCCAGTATTACCAGTTGCACCAGTCGGTCCGGTAACACCAACACCAGTAGGTCCTATCTGACCCGTATTTCCTATCATTCCGGTATCACCAGTTGCACCAGTCGGTCCGGTAAAACCAGTAGTTCCTGTACCTGAAGGGCCAGTTGGTCCAGTTGCTCCTTGAGGACCACCAGATGGTCCAGTAGCACCAGTCGGTCCAGTAGCACCAGTAGCTCCTGCCCCTGGTCCGGTTGGTCCTTGTGGGCCAGTTTGTCCAGTAGTTCCTGTTCCCATTGGTCCTGTAACACCAGTCGGTCCAGTAGCACCTAAATCTCCAGATTGTCCTGTTGAACCAGTAGGTCCAGTATCACCTGCACCAGTAGGTCCTATCGGACCCGTATTTCCTATCATTCCAGTATCACCAGTTGCACCAGTCGGTCCGGTAACACCCGCACCCGTAGGTCCAATCGGACCAGTATTTCCTATTATTCCAGTATCACCAGTTGCACCGGTTGGTCCGGTAACACCTGTACCAGTAGGTCCTATTGGACCAGTATTTCCAGTAATTCCAGTATCACCAGTTGCACCGGTTGGTCCAGTAACACCTGCACCCGTAGGTCCCATCGGACCTGTATTTCCAATCATTCCAGTATCACCAGTTGAACCAGTTGGTCCAGTAACACCCGCACCCGTAGGTCCTATCGGACCAGTATTTCCAGTAAGTCCAGTATTACCAGTTGCACCGGTTTGTCCAGTAACACCCGCACCCGTAGGTCCCATCGGACCTGTATTTCCAATTATTCCAGTATCACCAGTTGAACCAGTTGGTCCAGTAACACCTGCACCGGTAGGTCCTATCGGACCAGTATTTCCAGTAAATCCAGTATCCCCAGTAGCTCCAACTGAACCAATTCCTGTTGATCCTGTAATTCCTGTAGAACCAGTTTGTCCTTGAATTCCTTGTTGACCTTGAGGTCCAATAGGTCCTTGTATGCCTTGAGGTCCGATAGGTCCTTGTATGCCTTGAGGACCAATAGGTCCTTGTATCCCTTGAGTTCCTGTTGCTCCATTTGTACCCGTCGGTCCGGTAGTTCCTGTTCCTGTTGCACCAGTCGGCCCGGTAACACCTGCACCTGTCGGTCCAATCTGACCTGTATTTCCTATTATTCCAGTATTACCAGTTACACCTGCAGGTCCTGTAGTACCAGTATTTCCAATACCTGAAGGTCCAGTAGGTCCTGTTGCTCCTTGAGGACCACCAGATGGTCCCGTAGCACCAGTCGATCCAGTAGCACCAGTAGCTCCTGCCCCAGGTCCAGTAGGTCCTTGTAGGCCAGTTGGTCCAGTAGTTCCTGTTCCCATTGGTCCTGTAACACCAGTTGGTCCAGTAGTACCTAAATCTCCAGATTGTCCTGTTGCACCAGTCGGCCCGGTAACACCCGCACCTGTCGGTCCAATCGGACCTGTATTTCCTATTATTCCAGTATTACCAGTAGGGCCTGTCTGTCCAGTAATTCCCGCACCAGTAGGTCCAATTGCACCAGTAGTACCAGTTGCACCAATTGGTCCAGTATTACCTAAATCACCAGTTGGTCCAGTAGAACCGGTATTTCCAGTTCCAGCGGGGCCAGTTGGTCCAGTATCTCCAATATTCCCTGTAGGTCCAATCGGTCCAGTAGTTCCTGTACCTATTGGTCCTGTAACACCGGAAGGTCCTGTATTACCAATAGTTCCAGTTGGTCCAGTAGGTCCAATAGGCCCTCCTGATGGACCAGTAGATCCTGTAGCACCTGTAATTCCAGTACCCGAAGGTCCAGTAGCACCAGTGTTTCCTATACCTGCAGGTCCGGTAGGACCTGAAATTCCTGTGCTTCCTGTTGAACCAATAGGACCAGTAGGTCCTGTAGTTCCGCCTCCTAATGAATAACATAAATTAATCCAGCCTATAGCTCCTCCAGTAATTGGAGGAACAGTTCTATAAAAGAAAAAACATTGATAATCAGTGTCAAAAACAACAAGACCATTAGCAGCAGTAGCAGTTAATGCGATACGAAATGTAGAATCCATTCTTGGAATTAAAACACCTTTATTTGGTGATTCGATATGAAGGATTGATGATGCATGAGGAGTTAAGGTATTAATACCAACGTTATTTTGAGAAAAAGTGTTAATTGAAAATATATTAAGAAAAAATAAAAATATCAAAAATCCAATTTGAGATTTTAATATTTTCAGACTAATAAAATGTTTATATATTTTCATAATTATAAATAATAATTAAAAACTTGCAAAGTTAAAGAAACTTATAAAACTAAAACAACATGCCCCTTATATTTTTTTAATATTGTGTTAACACCTTTTATGTTAATAATCCAATTGTAAACACCCATTTGAGCAATTTTATCATCATTTTTAACTCTTCCATTCCATCCTTGATTTATATCGTTAGTTTTAAAAACAACTTCACCCCATCTATTAAAAATATAAAATTCATAAGTTTCAACAATGAAGTCAGGATGAATTTTTGGGATATAAGTGTCATTAATTCCATCTCCATCTGGTGTAAAAGCGTTAGGTATTAAAATATCAGCAATAGGTACTTCAGGAGAAACGAGAGTCCAGTTTTCAAAAAAATCTTCTGGAGCAACTCCAAAGAATGTTGTAATATTATCTCCTTCAACAGCAACTGTATTATAAAACTCATTTGATAAGCCTTTTGGTCCCCAATCGTCCCAAACTCCAATATTCGTGTTGTTTCTAATAGCTTGTAATTTAGTAGGATTAATATAGAAATTGAATGTAGGGTCAATATCCATATCTGTATATTTGAAAATTATGTCAACAGTGGGTTTTAAAGTTAAATAATTAGCATCAATTATCCAGAATCTATCAACAACTTTTTCAATTGGATTTGTGAGTGGGCTTGCTCCTGTTGGAAGAGGAGAATTGTAAATATCAGTTGGGTATGTAGCAAATGTAATATTGCCGCTATTTGGTTGTCCTTGTGATTTAGTAATAAGAGTAAGATTAAGGTCATTGTTAAGACTAGTACCGGAACCAAATGGAACTTCATAGGTATCAGTAGCATCTTGAATATTCCATTGTACTTCACCATATCCCAGAGCAGGGACCGTTTCGCTTAAAATATATTTGCTTACATAAGTTATAGCATTTGGATTTGGATTGTCAATGATTATTTTGTTAGTATTTAAATCCAAAACAGCATCAACAGTTAAAATTCCATTGACTTCACAATCTGAAACTTCTAATCTTTTATCTGTAATATTATTAATTCTTAAATTTTCGAAATGAGTTGGAAATCCCTGAATAAGTTGAGTTGCTGCACTACCACTTAAATCAACAATTCCATCTGGGATTGGTTCAACGTTAATAAAAACTGTGTTTAAAGCATTATTTATCCAATTATAATTTACAACCATTCTTCCATCTAAATCTATTAAGCCACTTGTGCTTGAAGAAGCGTTAAATTCATTTTGATAATCACCATCAATAAAAAGAGTCGCATTATTATCAACAATAACAGGAGTTCCATTATTATAAAAAACTGTTTGTGTGAAAGCTGAGATATGAAAAAATATCACAATAAGAAGTGATAAAATAAATTTATTGTTTATTGATATAATATGTGAATTGGAATTTTTCAAAAATAAAAACTTAAATTTATATAAATATATAAGCAAAAATATAAAAAAAATAATAATAATCTAATTTTTTATTTAAAAAATAAGTGTTAAAAATATATATAGTTGCATTAAGCTAATAAATAGATTATTATAAGTTTTAGTATTAATAAAGAAAACATATAAAAAAAAAATTATTATTATAAGCTAATAGACAATATAAAACTACTAAAGGTTGCTTTAATGTATTTTTATATAATATTTAAATTAATATAGGATTTTGTTATCTTCATCTATCCATAATTGAAATATTTCTAAAGCATTTTTACGGGACAAATTTTCGGAAGGGATTTTTCTTTTTTTAATTGAAATTTTAAATTGATTATAAATAAAAGAATCGTCAAAGCCAGCTTTTTTTGCATCGGATTTATTTGCAGCAAAATATATTTTTTTAATATGTGCCCAATAGATAGCAGCAAGACACATTGGGCAAGGTTCGCAACTTGTATAAATTTCACATTCTTCGAGGTGAAAGGAATTAAGTTTTTTACAAGCATTTCTTATTGCTATTATTTCGGCATGAGCAGTAGGGTCGTTGTTTGAAGAAACTTGATTTGTTCCTTTTCCAATATTTTTTCCATTTTTAACGATTACAGCACCAAATGGTCCACCATTATGATTTATGACATTGTTTTTTGCCAGATTAATGGCTTCCTGCATAAATTTATTTTCTAGATTTTTCATAATTATTGAATTAAGATATTTTAATTAATCTCATTCAAGCATTTAATTATAATTTTGCATGCTTCAATAATTTGTTGTTCTGAAATTATGAGTGGGGGTGCAATTCGAAAGGAGTTGTCAGCAAATAAAAACCAATCAATGATTACACCGTTTTTGCGACAATTTTCAATAAATTTTTTGTTTACATCAAAGTTGTCAAGTTCAAAAGCCATCATCAGACCTTTATGCCTGACAGAATTTATTAGAGGGTGATTAGAGATTAATTCTTTGAATAACTCACCTTTTTTATTAATATTTTCAATAATGTTTTCGTTTAAAATAACTTCTAAATTGGCTATAGCTGCAGCACAAGAAACAGGGTGTCCACCAAAAGTAGTAATATGTCCGAGAACAGGATTGTTCATAAAAACTTCCATTATTTTTTTTGAAGAAATAAAAGCTCCAAGAGGCATACCTCCAGCCATACCTTTAGCAAAAGTAATAATATCCGGAATTACGTTATATTCGGAGAAGCAAAATAATGAGCCAGTTCTTCCGAAACCGGTTTGGATTTCATCGAATATCAACAAAGTGTCAGTTTTATCACATATTTTTCTAAGCTCAATTAAAAAATTATTTTCAGGTAGAATGACTCCAGCTTCAGCTTGAATAGGTTCAACAATAACACAAGCAGTGTTTTTTGAGATTTTATCAAGGTCATTGATATTATTAAATTCCAGGAATTTTACTCCGGGAACCAAAGGTCTAAAAGAATTTTTAAAATCTTCGTTACCCATAACGCTTAATGCTCCATGAGTGCTACCATGATAGGCATTTTTGAAGGCAATGATTTCTGTTTTTCCAGTGTAGCGTTTTGCTAATTTTAATGCACCCTCAACAGCTTCGCTTCCTGAATTTACAAAATATGTACAATTGAGATTCTCGGGTAAGTTGTCGGATAACAGTTTAGCGAATTTCACTTGAGGAGTTTGAATATATTCACCATAAACCATAAGGTACATATATTTGTCAAGTTGTCTTTTAATACTTTCTACAACTTTAGGATGACGGTGTCCGATATTGCTAACAGATATGCCGGAAATCAGGTCAAAATATTTTTTGCCATCTGATGCATATAAATAAACTCCTTCTGCTTTTTCAATTTCTAGTTCGATTGGAGAATCTGATGTTTGGGCAAGATGTTCAAAAAATAGTTGTCGTTGTGTTAGCATTAGGTGAATGTTTTGATGATGTTGATTTTATTTATAAATTTGATAATTAGCTGTTAGCTTTTGTTATTTGTATAAGAATAATTTTTTTTATTTTTACAAATAATCATCTAAAATTCCTTTTCCTTGTCGAATAATTTTAATTTCGTTTTTAGTACAATCGACCACAGTTGAAGCTTCATTGTTGCCATATCCTCCGTCAATAACTATTTCAACAATATTTTTATATTTTTCATAAATTAATCCCGGGTCAGTGGAATATTCAATAATTGTATCATCATCTTTAATAGAAGATGACATTATTGGATTACCAAGCTCTTTAACAATTTCTCGAGAAATATTATTGTCAGGAATACGAATGCCAATTGTTTTTTTCTTACTTTGAATAATTTTAGGAACTTTATTATTTGCTGTAAGAATAAAAGTAAAAGGTCCGGGTAATTCCTTTTTCATTAGTTTGTAAATTGGTGTTGAAAAAGGTTGAGTATAATCAGAAATATTACTCAAGTCATAGCAAATAAAAGAAAAATTAGCTTTTCCGGATTTAATTCCTTTAATATTTGCAATTTTTTCTATAGATTTTGGTTTGAAAATATTACATCCAAATCCATAAATAGTATCGGTTGGATAAATAATTATTCCACCGTCATTAAGACATTCGGTAACAATCCGAATTTGTCTAATGCTTGGATTTTCAGGATGAATTTTTAACAGCATTAATAAAATGATTAATTTTTTGCAAAGTTAAATTTTAATATTAATTTTCTTGAATAAATTAAATATCATAAATAAAAATTTGCGATGTTAATTTTTTTTTATATACTTGTAAAAATTTATAATTCATACTTAATATTAATCAAATAAAAACACAATGAAAACAAAATCAATTTTAAAGCTTTTAATTGTATTAGTGTTTATAATTTTTTCGACAGAAGGAAAATCACAAATACAAATTGTTTCGGGCATGGAAGGTGGAACTTATAACCAACTTACACATGATATTCAAAATATAATCGAATTGCCGATTGATATTTTTACATCTGAAGGGGCCTTAGATAATTATCAGCAATTAATGGAAGAAAATGGAATAAATATAACATTTTTACAATATGATGTTTTATTAGCAGAGGAGTTAATTAATCCACGTGTTAAGGATAGAATAAGGGTTTTGCTTCCATTGTTTTTAGATGAAGAAATTCATTTGATAGCCAAAAATGATGATAAAATAAACTCATTAAACGACCTTGAAATGAAGAAGGTAGGAGTTGGAGCAATTACACAAGGAACTAAAGTTACAGCTCAAACAATAAAAAATAGAACAGGAATTAATTGGGAAGATGTTGAAATTTCATCAAATGAGTCTATAGAATCTTTAATGAATGGTGATATTGATGCATTCTTTTATGTTGGTGGAGCACCAATTTCTTTTCTCCAAACAATAAGTGATATAGGATTGGATAAAATTAAGCTTGTTTCAATAAAACATAAAAAGCTTAATGATATATATACAAAAGCAAAAATTACCTCTGGTACTTACACTTGGGCAAAATATGATGTTTTTACTTATGCAGTACCAACTCTTATGGTAATTAATATTTCCGAAATTTCAGATGACTTTAAACAAGATGTCGAAAGATTGTATTTTGGTATTAAAAACAATGTAAATAAACTACAGACTGAAGGTCATCCTAAATGGAAAGACGTGTATTATGAAAATACTACTATAAATTGGCCATATTATTACATTCCTGAAAAAAAGAAAACAGAAAGCGGAAAATAAAAAATGTGAGTTAAATTTTTTCCAGTAGGAAAACTCCATTTTCATCGAATTTGTTTAATTTAACAGTAGCGATTTTGTTTATTAATTCTGTGTTGTATTTTGTTTTAACACGGATATAATTTTCTGTCCAACCCAACATGAAATCATTATAATTATTAGATTCAAAAAGAACTTTTTCTTTTCTTCCTATGTTTTGCTGGCAGAAGTATAATTTCTTTTCTAAAGATAATTGATGCAATTTTTTACTTCTTTCTTTAATGGTTTTTCCCTGAATCTTGTTAGAAAAATGTATTGATTTTGCATTTTCTCTATCAGAATAAGAAAAAACATGAACATAAGAAATATCAAGATTTTTAATGAATTCATAAGTTTCGATAAAATCATCATTTGTTTCACCGGGGAATCCAACAATAACATCTGCTGCAATACAGCTTTGGGGCATTAAGGTTTTGATTTTTAAAATTTTATCCGCAAATAATTGTCTTTCATATTTACGATTCATCGCTTTAAGAATTTTATCGGAACCTGATTGCAAAGGAATATGAAAGTGGGGGAGAAATTTTGGAGAGTTTGCAACAAATTTAATAATTTCATCAGTAAGCAAATCTGGTTCAATAGATGAAATCCTAATTCTTTCAATTGTTTCGACTTTGTTAAGTTCAACAATTAATTCATATAAACTTTTATTATTGTTTTTACCAAAATCACCAATATTAACGCCCGTAAGAATTATTTCTTTAATTCTGAGCTCTGAAATGTTTTTAGCAGACTTAATTATATTTTCAATTGTGTCGCTTCTGCTTAACCCACGAGCATATGGGATTGTGCAGTAGGAGCAAAAATAATCGCATCCATCCTGAATTTTCAGAAAGGAGCGTGTTCTGTCACTCGCAGAAAAAGAAGGACTAAAATGTTCTGATTTTAAAATATTAATTAAATGTGTTTTATTATTTTCAAGCTTGTTTGAATTTTGTATAAAATCTGGAAGTTTGAATTTTAAGTCGTTCCCAATAACAAGATTAACTTCTTCCATTTTTCCAAGTTCATCGGGTTTAAGTTGAGAATAACAACCAATGACAGCAATAAAAGCTTCGGGATTGATTTTTTTAGCATGACGAATTGCTTGCCTGCATTTTGATTCTGCTTTGGCGGTAACTGAGCAGGAATTTATTATATAAATATCAGCAATTTCTTTATGGCTGACAATTTCAAAATTCTTTATGTTGAATAATTTTGAAACTTCGGATGTTTCAGCAAAATTCAACTTGCAGCCAAATGTTAGAAATGCAATTTTTTTTCGGTTCATAAGCCTGCAAAATTAAGATTATTATCTGAAAATCGGTTTAGCCTGATTAATTCATAAAAATTAAAATTTTGTTTTACTTAAATGAGTCCAGTCTAAAAAGGTATTAGGAGAAAATACACATCAAATTTTGTAGTTGTGATAATTTGTAAATTTGTTGTGTAATTTACATAATATCAGAAATATAATGCCTATCTTTGCTTTAGAAATAAGAAAAGGAAATATGTTTAAGTCAAACAGTCAACCGGAATTATTCAGTTTTGCTTTGGAGCTCAGTAAAAAACAGCGCGACTTACTTGAGAAGTCCAAGGAAAAGTGGTTTTATGACTTGATATTCTGCGGAATAGATGAAAGTAACTTCAAGCCATTATATTCTAAAAAAGCAAGCCGTCCAAATGTTGCAGTAAATATTTTGGTTTCAGCCATTATATTGAAAGAATTCAAAGGGATAAGTTATGATGAGTTGATGGAAAGCATGATGTTTGATATGCGCTTCAAACTAGCCTTGGGGCTTGTTAATATTGATGAAGAACCATTTTCGAGGGCAACTCTATTTAATTTTCAAAACAGGATTTTAGAACACGAACAGCAAACCGGGATAAATTTAATTGAGCAGATTTTTGATAATTTAACTTCCCAACAAATAAAACAGTTGAAGCTAAAGGCAGACATTCAAAGAACAGACTCCACCTTGGTTTCATCCAATATCAGGAAATACTCCAGGATTCAATTACTGATAGAAGT
>Ga0307990_1003995_pt1 | contig 10982 bp, 14 predicted proteins | sample EllFjometagen129_FD_203168 | JGI IMG/M metagenome (GOLD analysis project Ga0307990, IMG submission 203168) | Marine microbial communities from Ellis Fjord, Antarctic Ocean - #129 | ecosystem: Environmental > Aquatic > Marine > Unclassified | place: Southern Ocean | collected 2014-10-08
CTTTATCCCAAATATTTAATATAAATATCAAGCCGGCAATAATAAAAACAACTTTTGAAAGTTTGTGTATCAATGGAAGCATGGCATCAATCCCTGATTTTCTATTTTTTGCCCAGCTAGTTCCCCAGACTTCAATAAATGTGTCCATAACTATTATTACAAAATATACAGCCAGAGCTGCTATAAAAGAATTAAGAATCCTTGAGAGTACTAATGTCATAATTTCAATATGTAACAGTACAACTTTTGAGCCAATTAAAATTATCAGATATGTTAAAGAAGGCTCTGCTTTTTCCAGAAGAATGTCGTCAAACTTTGTTTTTGTTTTCTCAGCTATTTTTTTTAAATACTTTCTTAAAACAACTGCAACTATTTTTCCTATTACTACAAATAAAAGAAAGATTAATGCTGCTTCTACATATTGGTTCTTGAAAATTTCTGTTATAGTGTTTAGTTCCATATCTTTTTTTGAAACAGGAATTATATTTATAACTTTCTGTCTATTTAGAAATAGTAACAGGCTTGTTTTCCTTGACTAAAATAGAATAAGAATTTGGTATTTTTTTTGAAAATCTCTTTAATGCATCCTTTGCTGTTTCAATGCCATCTTTATTAACCCTGGCTATGCAAACTTTTTGACCTTTCTTTACTTGTGCTGCTGCTCCAATAGCCTTTCCAAATGACATTTTCATACCAGTAGACATCCTGTCTGCACCTGCACCGCTTGCCAACGGATTTTCTCTTAGGATATGAAATGGATAAATCATGATTTTCATAAAATAGCCTGTTTTTCCAAGTTCTTTTTCAAGTGCCCTGTTGCTGGTCTGTCTTGCTGATTCAATTGCATCATGCCTTATTTGCAAATCAGTTTTTGAAATAAGCTCAAGTGTGTAATCAAATTCTTTTTTTGGATTACCCATTTCAAACCTAACTATCTTGAGATTAGGGCTTGACCTGATAAAGGATTTCTTTCTGAACTTTGATATTCTCGTGTAAGGTCTTTCAACTTTTCTGTAAGCTGCAAACTTTCTTAATCTTGCCATGGTTTTTGGGAATTTTGGGTAATTTAAAAAGCTTTCTAAAGGATGTTTGGTTATAATAGAAAGTTTTATATATAATTGCTATATTAGTATACTTTATTCAAAGAGGTGATTTTAATGAAATCAAAAAAAGGAGGATTACAAATTTCTATCAATGCCATTGTTATCTTGATCCTGGCTATAACCGTCCTTGGCATAGGTTTAGCATTCATAACTGGTATGTTTGAAGAGACTATTGGTAAGCTTGGTCAAGTAAGTAAAAGCATAGACAAACAAATGAGAGAAAAAATGGAAAACGAGCCAGGACGACTTGTATTAGAAAATGATTATATAGATATTAAGAAAAGTGATAAAATAAGAACTTATTTTGGGATAAGAAATGAAAATGAGGATGAGGATGGTACAGAATTTGAAGTTAGCTTTGTTTGTGATAGTGCATTTGATGAAGATTTAACTGTGACTGATATTGAAGATTATATACAATTTGAATTCCTTAAATATCCAAAAGTCAAGAGAGATGATATAAGAATTTTACCAGTTGATATAAAAATAGATCCTAAATCAGCCATCACAACCTATGAATGCACTTTATCCCTTGATGATGGTACTGATTATGCTTCAGAAGACCTTTTCATAACAGTTACAAGGTAAATGGATTATGAAACCAATAAAATATCTTTTTTTATTATTCATTTTTACTGCATTATTGATTAGTGGATGCAAGGAGTGCAAGCTTAGTTCTGACTGTGATTCAAAAATTCCAGATAAGTTTAGTTCATATAGCGATGATTGTCTTGATATAAAATGTACTGATAATACATGCAAATTTACTCCTGAACCTGATTGCTGCGGAAATAAAGACTGCGAGCGTGATAAAGGTGAAACAGAATGTTCATGCGAAAAAGATTGCGGAAAATGCAGTGGGAAAGGCGAGATGAAGATTGGTTCAAGAACATATGATACAGAATATCTTGAATATCAATGCAAAGACAATGACTGCGTTCTTGGAATAGATGACTCTTTGATAAGAAATATTGACCTTACATATGACAAAGAGTTTAGCTATTTTAAAATTGCAATAATTACATCTATTGACCAGCCATTTAACATAGATAATTCGAAATTTAAGGTTAAGATTCAGCTGGAAGACACAGATGAAGATTTGGTGCTTCCGGTTACAATAACATCTCTGAAGCTTATTGAAAGAGATCTTTTAATTGGGGAAAAAGAGCTTGATGGAACATTAAAAAATATTGGTGATTATTTCACTGAATCAATACCAGTCAATGAAGGCAGCATGCAGAATGTTGAAGAAGAAAAAAGAGTGAGTTTAGTCATTGACTATACTTACATAATAAAAGAAAAAACCGGGCGCGACAGCGAAGGAGAACCAATATATGAAAATAAAGTAAAAAGAGACACATACACAAAATCATACAGCTCTCAAATATTCTTTGTGAATCCTGAAAAATGAATAAGAAAGCATTTGAACTATCAATAAATTTTATGGTCATCCTGATTATATCTATAGTTATATTTGGGTTTGGCATTAAGTTTCTTAGTGATTTTATGAAAGGTGTTGATGATATTACTAAAATTACTGAATCTGATTTTAATGCTAACATGGAAAGGATATTATGTGATTCTTCCGAGAGAACATGTATTGGAATAAGCAGAAAAGACATAAGGCCAAATAAGGTTGCGTTTTTTACGTTTGGAGTCCTAAATACATATGATGAAAGTAAAGATTTTTATGTTGATATTGAGCAGGCAGATCCTTACGAAAACAATCCGGATGAGATAAAATACCGGTTAAATAATGAGTTAACTCTTGACCCTAATGAACAGGATAAGGTAGTAATAGCTGTTCAGGTTCCTGGCGGCACAGATAAAGGAACGTATGTACTTAATGTTTATGTATGCAGTGATGAACAGAGTTCATGCGAAGAAGATTCTGACAGCAGGTATGGTACAACACAGAAAATTTATATAACTGTTCCTTAAATAAAAATAGTTTACAAGCCATTTACTAAATCTCTTAATGCTGATTCCTGGTTTTTTGCTTTAACAATTCCTGAGGCAACCAGAATTCCGTCTGCTCCTAGTTCAATAGATTTTTTTACATCACTTTTGTTGTGTATTCCTGCACCGCAGAGAACTTTTATTTTTTTGTTAATGGATTTTATTACCTTGACAGAATCGCTTATAACTTCTGGCTTTGCATCTGAAACTGATATTTTTCCACCTATTAATTCTGGCGGTTCTACTGCTATGAAGTCTGGATTCAAATGAGCAATTTTTTTTGCATCCTCAACATCCTTTGCACAAACAACTGTTTTTAGTTCAGCTTGTTTTGCTCTTTCAATTGAACTTTTCAATAAATCAAAATCAAGCCTGTGCTCAGAATGATTTAACAAGGTTGCTTCTGCACCAGCCTGCTCTGCAGATTCTGGCAAGAGGAATCCAGTGTTTTTCCCAAAATCTATTGCATCAATGTGCTGGCTTAAAACCGGCGTTGAAACAATCTTTGCAATCCTGTAAATATCAGTGCTCTGGACAGCAATAGCAATACTTGTTTTTGTTTCTTCTGCTACTTTGTTGCATACTTCTGCAAGCTTTATTGCATTATCTCCTGTTGACTCCTTGTATGTTTTGAAATTAATTATAATTATTGGAGTTTTTATCATTTTCTTTTACTAATATTTTTTGTTTTAAATAACTTTCTGAATTTCAAAAATAAAAACAAGGATATTGCAGATAAAATAATGCTTGTAATCTGAGCTCCTGTCAAGCCAAAAAGAATTCTTGGCTCTACCCTTATGAATTCTATCAGGAATCTGAATACACTGTATATTATAATATAGGTTAGGAATAAAGCTCCATTAAAATTCTTTTTGTGTTTTTGCTTTGAAAGAAAGATGAAAATGATTAATAATGCTAAGCTTGAATAAATCTGTGTTGGATGCCTTATTTCTTTTAGATAGTTGATTCCCCATGGCAGGGTTGTTGCAACACCATAACAGCAGCCCCTTAAAAAACATCCAATTCTTCCAATTGCTTGTGCTAAAGGAATTGATGGAGTGCATATGTCTGTAATTTCCCAGAAATTCAGCTTGTTTTTTCTGACGTAAAAAAATCCAAATAAAAGCCCCCCTATAAATCCTCCATGAAATGCCATGCCACCTTCCCAGATTTTAAATATATCTGAAAAGTTTGTAGGATTAAATAATAAATAACCAATTCTTGAGCCAATGATAGCACCTATTATAATATAGGTAACAAGGCTGTAAATTTTTTCAGGATTTATTTTTTTTCTTTTGGCTTCTTTTGCTGCCAAGATTGTTGCAATAATAAATGCAATTGCAACCATAAAGCCCCAACTATAAATCTTCAGAAATCCTAAATCAAGCAAAACCGGATGAGTTGCGTAAGGTATCATATTGTTTTTGCTCTTTTGTTTTTTTAAAAACTTTTCTAATTTTAATTGGAATTATTTTTAAAACTCATTTTTCTTCTATTGTTGTATATAATCTATTTTCTGGTTACGTTTGTAACTATATTATAGTTACGTTTGTAACCAAAACATTTATATATTTAATAATTATTATTAGTTACAATTGTACCAATAAAGAGGTTACATCTGTAACTATGAATATAGAAAAACACCTGGAGAGACTAAAGGAAAGCATAGAAGTAATAGATGAGAGTATAACAAAAGGCATTACAAAGAGACAAAGGACAATAGGGTTTAATATTTCTGCAGCTTCTGCTGATATGTTTGAGATTCTTCTGCATAAGAATAAAATCATTGATCCGGGATTTATAGTTAAACACGAATGGTTCAAATCAAAGAATAAAATAAAGGATAAGTTTCCCTTTGATTTTAAAGACAAAGAAAGAATCTTAAAATTGATGACCTCTATTGAGGAGAGCAGAGACCCTCTTTGTTACGGAACACCAAAGTCAGAGGATTTTCTTAAGGAAATAATAAGCAAGTTTAATGAGCTAAAGAAAATATTTAAGGATAAGGGTGTTGCTCTTGAATAAAAGACTATTAAGCTATTCTATTGATTTTGTATCCTTTTTTCTAGAAAGGGTTGATACAGGCAGGATTGAGAAAATAATCCTATTTGGCTCTGTTGCCAGAGAGGAAGCTGATGCTAATAGTGATGTTGATTTATTTATAGAAACTGTGAATAATGTGAATATTGAAAAGTCTGCTGAAAAAATAAAGAGCATGTTCTTTAGTTCGGCGAGATATAAGAATTACTGGGAATTAAAGGGAGTAAAGAATGATCTCAAAATTATTACAGGGAGATTGGATAACTGGAAGGATATAAAGAACAGCATAATATCAAATGGTATTTTGTTATACGGGAAATATGAATCAGCACCAAGAAATGCTGTTCATAAAACCATCTTTTCATGGGAAAATGTAAAACCTGAATCAAAGAGAGTGTTATTATTTAAAAGATTATTTGGCTATAAAGCTGAGAAAAAAGAATATAAAGGGCTTCTGAATCAGTATAGTGGTGAAAAATTAAGTAAGGGGAGCATCATGGTTTTAACAAAGCATTCAATTATTTTTATGAAGCTTTTTAAGAAGATGAAAATAACAGTTAAAATAAGGAAGATAGTAGAATACAGCTAATAAGATATTTTGCTTTGTCTAATTGCTTTTATCTGCCTTTACCTGTAATGTATGTTATGCTTTTTGATTCAATTGAAAAAGATTAGTGTTTTTTTGTTAATTTTTCTACAAGATTGTTAAGAAAAACTGTAAATTTATATTATGCATAGAAATGCTTGCGAAAACCTCTTACTTTAGTATGAGGATGAGTATTTCTGGCATCCTAAAAATCCACTGTTAAAAGAAAACTCCGTCAAACCAGCATCTTTAGATGCTGGTAGGAGTTTTCTGTGGATTTTTATGATATTTATATATTTTTTATATAGTTATAATGTAAATATCTAGGTTTACTTTTAATTTTTGATAAAAAATTAGGATTATTAACTTTAAAAAGTTTTTAGGTTATTGAAAATCTTCCGGAATTTTCTACAAAACTGTTATAAAATAGTTTCTATGTATCTTAACATAAAAACCAAAAGGTATATAAACTACCAGTTTAAATATATAAACTGGTGGTATAAATGGAGATAATAACAGAAAATGAAATGGAAGCAATACTATTATTGCTTAAAGATTTTGATGCAGATTACAATGCAAATAATCTTAGTAAGAAACTAGGCATTACGCCGATGGGAGCACTGAAAATACTGAAAAAAATGGAAAAACAAAAACTGCTCAATGCGAAGCAAATGGGAAAGGCAATGTTCTACAAGCCAAATTTAAATAGTAATTATACTAGAAATTTCTTAAAATTCTTATTGCAGAAAAAAGCAGAAGAAACAAAGCCAGGAGTGAAAAGATGGGTTAAAGAGCTTAGAAAATTGCAGGATAATGCAGAGATAGGTATTTTATTTGGTTCAGTATTGGAGAAAGAGAGTTACAATGATGTAGACTTATTGATAGTTCTTAAACAATCACAAAACAGCAAAATAAATATTTTGATTAATGAAATCAGCAGAATTAACATTAAAAAAATTCATGTAATAAAGCAAACAAAAGAAGATGTTAAGCAAAACATCAAAAAAGGAGATAAGGTTGTGCTCAATGCAATAAAAAATGGAATAGTTTTATTTGGTTATGAAAAAATTCTTAAGGTAATTCAGGATGTCACACGCTGAAAACAAATTTAAATATTGAGATCAGGGAAATTGAACAATATGGAGTAAGACTTTCTTTAGAAAATGAGACATTTAACAATATGCTTAAAATTGCCAAGATAATTTTGAATCAAACAAAAAAAATAATTGAAGAATAAAATTCCACCACAACAAATAGAAACATTTAAATATCTGTTATCTAATTTATCCTGTATAATTTTTATAAAAAGGAGGAAAAAAATGAAAAAAATTCTTGCGGATATTAAATCAGGATTAAAAAAGACATTTGGCTCAAAAACAGAAGCAGAGTTATTATCAGAGGGCGAAAAGGAATACCTTGAGCTTGACACAGAAGGCGGTGAGTCAAAGGCCAATATTATTGTAAGGCCATTTGTTATCAATGATTTCTCAGATATAAAAGAAATTCTTGATTCATTAAGGGAAGGCTATACAATTGCTTTGATTAATATTAGGCCATTGAAGGATAAGGATTTGGTTGATCTTAAAAGAGCGATTAATAAGCTTAAGAAAACATGCGATGCAATTGATGGTGATATTGCAGGATTTGGTGAGGATTATATTGTTGTCACACCTTCGTTTGCGCAGATTTACAGGAGCAAGCATACAGAATCTGTAAAATCCGAGTGAGCATAATTACTTTTTCTATTTCTTTAATAAAAATAATTTATTAGATAGTGTCTTAGTCACAGGCTTTATAGGGAGCAGCTTAGTGGTGATGCTGATCGGTTTTTGGCACCAAAAAACCCAGAAAGATTTTGATATTCTATTAAAATAGAAACATTATATATAAGATTATAATCCCAAGATTAAGCTGAAAATAGGGATTGAAGTCTCAGAATAAAATGGTAATATTAGGTTTAATATATTTTTAATAAAAAGACTTATAAATAAAGATTATTTCTAATTCTTAATTAATGGGTGCTTAAATGAAAGTCTTAGTTACGGGGGAATAGGATATATTGGCAGCGCTGCTGTAAAAGCACTTATTATGCACTGGTGTCCGATTAGTGTCCGATTAGTGTCCGAATCAAAAATTTGGTAAAGGAAAACAAGTTATTATGGTAAACGAAAAAATGAATAATAAATAGAATAGGAATATCAAATCCTAAACAGTTACCTGAACCATTAACTCCATCTATATTAAAGAAAAAACACGAGTCCATCTTAAGAAATCCTTTAATTGCCAACAGTTTCTTTTTGATAAGAAATATTGAACAGTGGGACAGGAATTAATAAAATATTATCTTTAGAACCCAAAACCAAATTTGAAGAATTTGCTAATTTTTTTCAGGCAGTATTTGAAAGAAAAGCACCTGTAAAAGCACCTGTAAAATTAAGTGAATTACAAAAGAACATTTTAAATAAAATACTAAAAAACTCGTATATAACTTATGATGAGCTTAGTACTGCTTTAAAAACTCATAGGACAACAATTATGCGAAATATCTCAAAGTTAAAAATATGAAAATCATCAAAAGAGCAGGTTCTGATAAAAGAGGACACTGGGAGATAATCAAACAATGAAATTCCAAGAATCTGAAATATTGGAATTTAAGAAGAGCACTTCTGAGTTAAAGGAAGGGCTAATATCCATATCAGCTATTTTAAACAAATACATCTTATTGAAAAATGATGCAGGGCAATTATTTGAGAATTTCTGTATTTTAGAGAGGATGAAATACAGGGAATATAATAAGGTATATGCCAATCAATATTTTTGGAGAACATATGATGGTGCTGAAGTTGATTTAGTAGAAGAAAGAAGCGGAAAATTATTTGCTTTTGAATTTAAATTTAGAAAGTCCTCAGTTAGAAAACCAGCTGGATGGGACAATTACAAATTGATAAACAAGAACAATATATTGGATATTTTAAAATGAAAATAATTAATGCATACAATTAAAATGCAAACATTTATATACTAAAAATAATTTATTTTAATTTTAGTTTGAACTAAAACAAAATAATTTGATTATTAGAATGAAAAAAAGAAAACTTTTTGAAATACTTTTAAAGGAAAAGAGCAATAATAAAATCTCAATAGTAATTGGTCCCAGGCAGGTTGGAAAGACCACTATCTTAAAAGCTCTTTATGATGAATTAGTTAATAACAATAATGGACTTTTTCTTGATCTGGATATTTTGAGCAATTTTGAAAAAATAGAATCTTTTGAGAAACTAATGAACACAATAAGGCTGGATGGATACAGAGATGACCAAAAAAAGTTTTTTTATCTATTTCTTGATGAATTTCAAAGATATTCTGATTTGTCTTTGATAATGAAAAATGTTTATGATAACCATAAAAACATAAAGATTTATGCTACAGGCTCATCATCATTAACAATCAAGAGCAGGATTCAGGAGTCATTGGCAGGCAGGAAAAATCTGCATTACCTTTACCCTCTTGATTTTGAAGAATTCCTATGGTTTAAGGAAGAGGGCATAGATCAGTTTAATAACATGAAGAGATTAAGAGGGGAAAATATAAACATGGGGATTTTGAAGGACCTATTAAAGGAATTTATGGTTTACGGGGGATATCCAGAAGTAGTGTTAAGCAAAGGGCATAGTAAAAAAGTTGATGTTCTAAGAAACATTTTTGATGTTTATGCTAAGAAAGAACTGGTCACATACCTTAAAATTGAAAATGTTATTGGCGCAAAGAAGCTTATAGAGTTTATTGCAGTTAATAATGGCCAAAAAACAAATTATGATGAAGCTGCAGAAAAATGTTCAATAAAGGTTTATAATCTGAAATCTTATCTGGAAGTTCTTAAAGAGACATTTCTTGTTTTTGAACTGAGGCCTTTTTTTACTAATAAAAGTAAGGAGCTAGTGAAAATTCCAAAGCTTTACTTTGTTGATAACGGAGTAAGGAATTTCTTTTATAACAACTTTAATGATGTTGATACAAGAAATGATGCTGGTTTTTTATTTGAGGGATATGTTCTTGGCGAGATGATTAAGGGCGGATTTAAGAATATTAAGTTCTGGCAGGATAAAAACAAGCATGAAGTTGATTTTGTTATAGATCTTGTAAGCAGCCAAATTCCAGTAGAGGTTAAATTTAAGAAAAAACTAAAGAAAAATGATTTTGCTGGAATTAGGGCTTTCTTATCAGATTATGATGCAAAGAGCAAATATATAATCAATTTGGGGGCGCAGAAGAAGATTAATGGGATAAGCCTAAAACTTCCTTTTAATTTTTCTGCTTATATAAAATGAAAATAATTAATGTTATTGGGGTAAGAAAAATTAAAGAATCTGAAATCCTAGAATTTAAGAAGAGCACATGAATGATTTGGAAATGATATTTGCTATGCTTGGTGAGGCTTCCACTACAAAAATCGTAAGAAATAAAGATGCGCTTGGATTTGGTGAAAACAAAGATGCTGCAAAAGAAGGCGGAACAGTGGCAGGAGTAGCAAGAAACGAATTAGAGAAAAGAAGTGGTGAGAGAGTAGTTAGTTCTGAGAATTATTTAGAAGAGCCTGAAAATTATAAAATTTTTTAACAAAATCCATCAAACCTCTTCTGAACTTTCTGAAAAATGCTCCAGATTTTTTTGCCAAATATAAAGAGGTTATAGCATCCTTTAATGAAGATGATATTAAGAGAATAAGAAATAGTTTGAAATGAAAATAATTAATGTTGTCAAAACAATGGATGAATGGGCTAAAAAGTTTCATGAAGAACTGCCTAAGAAGAAAAATCAGCTGAGATTTTCGAAACATTTAAAAAGTTTATAAAAATAACTAAATAAAACGGCACAGTTGAAAAAGTCTTAAATAAACAAAACATTTAAATATAAGTTTCAAAAAATAGTATGTAATTAGAGTATTTAAAAAAAGGTGGGGGTTATAGTTTGTTAATTTCTGCCTATAAAACTTTAAGTAAAAAATTAATTTAAATAAATTTAAGTTAAGCAAACTTAATTTAAATCAAATTAAAGAAAAAAAGCGAGGTGCATTTTAAATGAATTTTAAGAACCCAGAAAAAAAAAGTTTGTTAGTTCTAATGAGTGTAACATTATTATTGGTTTTGGCCTGCGCAGGCTTTGTGAGTGCTGCACATACACACACAACAAGTATTTCTCCAGAATATGCAAAGGCAAGTACTCCAACACTATATACTTTAGTTGTTACCAATAATGGTGATGATAGTGTTGATTGGGTAAAGATAACAAAACCA
>Ga0307990_1003996_pt1 | contig 10981 bp, 9 predicted proteins | sample EllFjometagen129_FD_203168 | JGI IMG/M metagenome (GOLD analysis project Ga0307990, IMG submission 203168) | Marine microbial communities from Ellis Fjord, Antarctic Ocean - #129 | ecosystem: Environmental > Aquatic > Marine > Unclassified | place: Southern Ocean | collected 2014-10-08
GATCCGGTGCTTGGCAGCCGCCAGGCAGCATCATCCCAGGCAACGGTAAAGCAGCCCGGATCGATATTGTAGGTTATAGACGAGTCAAGCCCGGCGGCCCAGGCTTTCTGACTGTACCAGTTAATTGCGTCATTAGTATAATCCAGCCAGACTATGGAGTTGCCGTTGTTGTCCTTGTCCCAGATCAGGTTGTAATCCAAGCCGCCATAGGTGGCTGTGCCGATGGTGGTCAAGCTCGCCTGGGCCAGGCCCGTCACGCATAACAGGGTCAGGCCTACTACTATCGCTGTTAATACTTTCTTCATTTACTTTCCCTCCTTTTTCGTTGAATTAGGTAAATTACTTCCACTATTTTTTCCTGAATAACACTATGTATGACTACACTAGCAATATTCACACCATACAACTATAAAATATACGGTTATTAAAATAGACAGCAAAAACAGCAACTTCTGAATTCTAAGATATCCCCTTTTTTAAAAAAATTGTATACAACTTCAGAAAACGTTAAAAAGTGGTAAAAATATGCCCAAATCGGATACTTTTCTACCCTTTTTGACGAATATTTTCATATTCCCCCCTGGCAAGCATAAAAAATCTTTGTTCGCCGCCGTGAGCTTGGCAGACAGAATGGCCGGGGTGACAGGTACGGGAGGATTAAAATGTAAGACCAACACCATAATCGGGCAAAAAGGCCATTTTCAAAGTAACTTCAAGTCCGGTAATCGGCATTGATGGAAACATACTCATGGGAAAGGTCGGTCGTCAGCAGGGAAAAACTACCATCTCCGGCATGCAGATCAATGGTAATGGTAAAGCTATCCTGCCGGAATACCCTGGCACCATCAGCTTCCCTGTAGTCAGGACACCTTTGGCCATCGGCTACCACTTGAATCCGGTCAAGCCAGATATCCACCCGCCCAGGATCCAGATCCACACCGGCATACCCTAAAGCCGCGATAATCCTCCCCCAGTTGGCATCCTCTCCATAAAAAGCGGTTTTCACCAGCAGGGAATGGGCAATGGTTCGACTGATCTTTTCCGCAGCCTGGCGATCAGGAGCATTCTTGACCAGGATTTCCACCATTTTGGTCGCCCCTTCACCATCTTTAACGATCATCCGGGAAAGCTCATCGGCAACCTGGTACAAACCGGCTTCAAAAACCTTTGCATCCGCATCGCATGCCAGGGAACAACCAGAGACGCCGTTAGCAAGGAGCAGAACCGTATCGTTCGTACTGGTATCCCCATCCACACTGATCCGATTAAAGGTTTTATCCACCACTCTCTTCAAAATTTCCTGCAGCCTGCTGCAGTCAATGGCAGCATCTGTCAGCAGATAGGCCAGCATGGTTGCCATATTGGGTTCTATCATCCCGGCACCTTTGGCAAATCCGCAAAGATGCACAACGCCGGTTGAAAGTTGCAGCGAAACCGAGCAGGTTTTAGATTGTGAATCTGTGGTCATGATGGCCGTAGCTGCAGCCGGCAGCCCGGAAGCTGAAAGAAGGTCGGGGAAACGCGGAAGAGAGGCAGCAATCATATCCACCGGCAGGGGTTCACCGATCACGCCGGTGGAAGAGATAAAAATCTGTTCTTCAGGAACAGAGAGGACAGACGAAAGTTCTTTGGCCAACTGTTTGACATCAGCCACCCCCTGATCACCGGTACAGGCATTGGCATTACCACTGTTCACCAGCACCGCACTGATTGGCATCGCAACAGCAAGCTGCCGTCGGCCATAGATGACCGGGGCCGCCGGAAATTTATTGGTGGTAAAAACCGCCGCCGCAACCGCCGGCTTTTCAGAAACAATGAGGGCCAGATCGAGTTGATCTCCTTTTTTCAGGCCGCAGTGAAGGACGGCGAAACGATAACCAGGACAGCCCATAACCGTTTTTTCCCTTTTCTCCTCAGAAATGTCTATATGCAAAGACCTTAGCTCATACCTTAAACCGTACACCTTAAACCGTACACCTTAAACCGTACACCTTATACCAGATATCTTTATCAGCGGCCACAGCAGCGCTTATATTTTTTTCCACTGCCACAGGGACAGGGATCGTTGCGACCGACTTTCTTCTCCTTATTTTTTACCGGCTGTTTTTTGCCCGACTCACCAACTCCTTTACCACGGCTCAATACCATATCCGTGTTTTTCCTTGTCTGGCGATCAAGCTCTGCCACCTCTTCATCCCGGGTCACCCGGATATGACAAAGCTGGGTAACCGCATCCTCTTTCACCCGAACCAGCATATCAACAAACATGTCAAAACCTTCACGCTGGTATTCCCGCAACGGGTCCTTCTGACCATAACCTCGCAGGCCAATACCTTCCTTCAACTGATCAATGCTATAGAGGTGCTCCTTCCACAATGTATCCAAAGTATGCAGCAAAACGATCTTTTCCAGCTGGCGCATGGTCTCAACGCCAATTTCCTGTTCTCGCTGTTCATAATAGCGATGCAAGCGCTGGGAAAAAAGTTCAATAAAAGAATCTTTATTCGCAAGCTCCTTGATCATTGGATCAGCAGCAAAATCAATCGTAAGACCAAAATACTGGCTGAATCCGGCGTTCAGCGCTTCATGGTCCCATCCTGACAAAGGATCTTTTTCAGCTACCAATGTCTCGATAAAATTGGTTGCCACTTCATCCATATATTCCAGCACCAGTTCATGAAGATTATCCTGGCCGAGAATATCCCGTCGCAAAGCATAAATGGTTTCCCGCTGCTTATTCATGACATCATCGTATTCCAGCAGCTGTTTCCGAATATCAAAGTTGTGGCCCTCAACCCGACGCTGGGCATTTTCAATGGCCTTGGAAATCATCCCATGTTCGATCGGCTCATCTTCCTCAATACCCAGGGTATCCATGACCTTTGAAATTCGCTCGGAACCAAAAATACGCATCAGATCATCATCTAAAGCCAGGTAGAAACGGGTAGAACCAGGGTCCCCCTGGCGACCAGAACGACCACGAAGCTGATTATCAATCCGCCGACTTTCATGACGTTCCGTTCCCAGGATATGCAGTCCACCCGCAGCCAGAACTTCTTCCCGTTCACGCTCACACTGGATCCGGAATTCGCTGAGTAGCTGTTCCCGCTCCACTTCTGGCATATCCTCCTTTATTTTTTTCTTTGCCAGCATCTCAGCATTACCACCCAGAACGATATCAGTCCCCCGCCCGGCCATATTAGTCGCGATAGTCAAAGCACCTTTTCGACCTGCCTGGGCAACAATTTCTGCTTCCTTCTCATGGAACTTGGCGTTGAGGACTTCATGGCGAACACCTTTCTTCGTCAGCATCTGGCTCAGTTTCTCGGAATCGTCAATGGAAATGGTTCCCACCAACATCGGCTGGCCATTTTGGTGACGCTCGATGATCTCCCTAACCACCGCCCGATATTTCTCCGTTTTGGTTTTATAAATCACATCCGGATTATCAATCCTGATCATCGGCATATTAGTAGGAATCACCATGACATCAAGATTGTAAATCTGTTTGAACTCCACTGCTTCCGTATCTGCGGTTCCGGTCATCCCAGCAAGTTTATTGTACATCCGGAAAAAGTTCTGGAAAGTTACTGAAGCCAGGGTTTGGTTTTCACTTTCTATCTTCACTCCTTCTTTAGCTTCTAAAGCCTGATGAAGACCTTCGCTGTAACGCCTTCCAGGCATAAGACGCCCAGTAAATTCATCGACAATCATCACCTGATTGTCTTTCACCACATAATCCACATCCCGCTTAAACAAAACATGTGCCTTGAGGGCCTGATTAACATGATGCAGGGTTTCCATCTGGGATGGTTCAAAAAGATTAGTAATCTTCAGCAGTTCCTCAATTCTGGCAACCCCCTGGTCGCTAAGTACAACTGTTTTGGTTTTCTCCTCAACCTCATAATCTGTTTTCTTGTCCAGCCGTGGTATAATTTTATCAATCAGATAATATTTGTCCGTACGATCTTCCGTCGGTCCGGAGATAATTAAAGGAGTCCTAGCCTCATCAACCAAAATGCTGTCCACCTCATCGACAATGGCATAATTCAGTTCCCGCTGGGCATAATCTTCCAACTGAAATTTCATGTTGTCACGGAGGTAATCAAAACCAAACTCATTATTGGTCCCATAGGTCACATCACAGCCATAGGCTTGCTGACGCTCCTGATCATCCATTCCATGCAGAATAACCCCCACAGAAAGTCCTAAAAACCGGTAAATAGTCCCCATCCAATCAGCATCGCGGCGGGCAAGATAATCATTAACTGTTATTACATGAGCACCTTTGCCCTCAAGGGCATTGAGATAGATAGGCATGGTTGCCATCAGGGTTTTGCCCTCACCAGTTTTCATTTCAGCTATTTTCCCCTGGTGCAAAACAATGCCACCAAGTAGCTGAACATCAAAATGGCGCATTTTTAAGATTCGAATAGAAGCCTCTCGGACAACGGCAAAAGTCTCCGGCAAAAGATCATCCAGAGATTTACCCTCATGCAACTGTTGACGGAAAATGTCGGTTTTTGCACGCAATTGCTCATCGGTAAGTTTTTGAATCTCCGATTCCAGCTGATTGACCTGTTGAATCAAGGGATTTAACTTTTTCAACTCCCGATCATTCTTGCTGCCAATAACTTTTTTTACGATTCCAAACATATGAAATTCCTCTTCAAGGGAAAATGATACATACAATCAATAATATTTTTTGTTTACATGCCAGGTTATCGTGAAAATTCAGAACTTTTATCAGGGTATGATACCGGCAAAAGTCTAAAAACTGGATCTGGAGACAATGTTGAGGATAACCAGGAAGGATATCAAAAGGATAAAGATTGCAGTTTTAGATTATTCAATCAATAAAATACTGATGTGGATCCACAGCATGCTTACTTACCACAATCTCATAATGAAGATGGGGACCGGTGCTGCGCCCGGTATTCCCCAGGGCACCTATTTCCTGTCCCCTGATGACTTTATCGCCAACCTTGACCTCTATGCGATACAAGTGACCATACTTAGTTTCCACCCCCATACCATGATCAACCACAACCAGATTACCATAACCGCCATTATGACCGGCAAACTTGACCCGACCATCGGCAGTCACCACTACTGGACTCCCTTTACGATTAACGATATCAAGCCCACGGTGAAATTCCCGCTTGCCGGTAAAAGGTGAACGTCGATAACCAAACCCGGAACTGATCCAACCTCGAACTGGTCGGATCGAAGGAGTGAAGTTAAGTACCGCCTTCTGCTCTTCCAGATAATCCTGGAGCAGATTACTTTGCTGCTGTTCATCAACCAACCGCAATTCCAGCGCCTGAAGATCCCGGTGCATATTTTCAATGACCCGGCTTCTGGCTGCATCCAGGCTGTCCGTCGTCAATACGGCAACCGCAGGATCAGAACCCCCGAGACCCTGCCGGACATTGCTTCCCGAATGCACGTTCAAGTTAGCCAGAACCTTAATTTTTTCATTGTTCTCTTTAATCTCTGTCAATTGGTCAGTAAGATCATCAATCCGGCTGGCAAAAAAACCAACCTGCGCCTTCATTTCCGCTTCCTGCTGCACCAATTTTTCATAGCCATTAATACTGGCTAAATTGCTGGCATAGAGAAATATCGACACCACCGCCCCGACAAACAAAGCCAGAACAGGTGGAACAGAAAGCAGGAAGAGGCGCCGCAGCCATTTTCTGGAAATAGCTACTCGCCGGGGATAATGATTGCCATCCCGCAACAGGATCAAGGTATATTTCTCGGTTTTATTCATGGGAACCAGCAGGTTATAGTTAGTGTTCATCCGGAAATGTTCATTTCTTGATGAACGCTTTCAGCGATCAGCAATCAGCTTTCAGTAAAATATTTAAAAAAAACAAGTAGTTAAGCTGACAGCCAAAAGCCCACTCAGATACATCAGTTTCTGGATGGAAACTAGTTAACACATCGTTAATTTTACGAAGTATTTTATAGCAAAACGAGTCAAATATGTCAATTTTTTATCTTCAGGAAAAGCCATTAAATAAACCTTTAAAGAGACTGGGATATTCTGCCGATAGGGAAATATAATTCTTTTGCTGAGGATTTTATCATATGATTCACGTCCGGACAAGCGATGATGGGTTAAAAGTATCCATTGAAATTATTCTTGAATCTGCCGGCGAAATACCTCCCACCGCCGAGGATATCCGCTCTGCCCTTCTGGAGCAGCAAGTCACTACCGGCATTGACGACCAGGCCATTGAAGTTTTCTGTCAGCAGGCAAAAGCTAATCCTGGTCAGCCAATCAAAGGAATAGTGGCCCACGGAACCCCATTCACACCAACCATTCAGTCCAACTACCTGTTTAAGTTTTCCACCAGAAAATCCATCGGACAGGTGCTTGAATCAGGAAAAATTAATTACCGGGACCGGGGAATGGTAAATTTTATTACATCCGGCACCATGCTGCTGGAAATCATCCCCGGGAAAGAGGGAATTTCCGGCCTCAAAGTTGATGGAACAATCACTGAGGCCGAAGCTTTTAAACCATTAAAAAAAATCAATGCCGGAAAAAATATCAAGTTGGAAACCACGGATGAAGGCCATTTACGCTACCTGGCCCAGGCTGACGGAAAGGCTGATTTACAGGGTAGTGAACTGGTCATAGAAAACATGTTTACGGTTGATGGCAATGTGGATCTCCATACCGGCCATATTAAATACCAAGGTCCCATCCATGTCACCGGCAATCTACTCAGCGGCTTTGCCGCCATTTCAAACAGTGATGTTTTCATTGATAAATTGATAGATGGCGGCACCGTTAAAGCCAAGGGCGATCTGGTAGTGGGCACCGGCATCATCGGCAGCGATAAATCTTCCATTACTGTGCTTGGAAACATCAAATCGGAATATATTGCCGGCTTGGAAAGTTGCCAAGCCAAAGGCAGCATCGTGGTCGAAAAGCATGTCATAAACAGCACCCTCATAGCCGGAGGGGCCATCCGCTGTGCCGGCAAGATTACCGGTGAATGTTCCATCTCAGCTTTTTCGGGAATTGAAACCGGGGAGCTGGGATCAGAAGGAGGCAGCCGTACGGTTGTCGAAGTGGGAAATGATATTTTCGTCCATGAACGTCTGCAGAAAATAGACCGGGTCATGGAACCAATGATTGAACGTTCCATTGAAATTGTTGACTTTGTCAGTTTGCCGGTCATTATGAAAAAAGATCCATCCCCGCTGCCGGCTGAACAGCAGGGGAAAGCAGCGGAATTAATCAAAGAATATCAGAAAATTGATACCCAGATTACCTTATTGAAAAACAAAAAAACCGAGCTGGAAAAAAAATCACTAGCCGCCCGCCAAGCCAGAATAACAGTCCACCAGCAGGTATACCCGGGGGTTCTGATCAGAATTGGGCATGAAACCTACCAGGTTGACAAGCCGTTAAGCGGCCCGATAGCTTTCTGGCTTGATCCGGTAGACAAGAAGATTACCACCCGTTAAACCCGTCACTTTCCCCTTTACACCCTTTTTCCCCTATGATAATGAGTTCCCATGCAGACCATTGGGATTGTCATTAAGCGTAATAATAGAAAGGCATTAGAAGTCGGTATCAAGCTGGTATCCTGGCTGCATAAGCGGGGACTCAAGACCGTTTTCAGTGAGGAACTGGCCCATGCCATCCCCGGTAGCCAGGCCATGGAAAAGCTGGAGATTCCCCGGTTTGCTGATGTAATTGTCGTGTTGGGAGGGGATGGAACCCTGCTGAGTGTTGCCAACTTGGTCAACAGCCATGATGTCCCCATACTGGGGGTTAATCTCGGCAACCTGGGATTTTTGACCGCTATCAGCCTGGATGAGTTATATACGGTAATGGCTGATATCCTTAAAAACCGCTTCAAGGTCAGTAAACGCATGATGCTGGCTGCCCGGGTCTATCGCCGGCAGGAAATCATAACCACCTATTCGGTTCTCAATGATCTGGTTATCAACAAAGGCGCCCTGGCCAGAATCATTGAGCTGGAAACTACCATTGACCAGGGATATCTGACCACGTTTAAAGCCGATGGGCTGATCATCTCTACGCCTACCGGCTCAACCGGTTATTCCCTTTCCGCCGGCGGGCCGATTGTCTACCCCACATTGAACAGCATTATTGTTGCCCCCATTTGCCCCCATATGTTAACCAACCGTCCATTAATAATACCACCTGAAGCCAGGATTGAAACGGTTCTGGCTTCGGAAGGCGGTGATGTGTCACTTACCCTGGATGGTCAGATTGGTTTTGCCCTGCAACAATATGATCGAATATCCGTAACCAAAGCTGATCACGCTATCAAACTGATCACCTCTCCGACCAAAACATATTTTGAGGTCCTGCGGACAAAACTCAAATGGGGTGAACGTTATGCTTAAATCGCTGACCATCAGCAATTTTAAGCTTATTGATTTCCTGGAAGTCGAGTTTGAACCGCAGATGACCGTCATAACCGGTGAAACCGGAGCCGGAAAATCCATTATCATCAGCGCCTTGACCACCTTGCTGGGAGACAAACCCACACGGGAAATGTTTGCTGATCCGACAAGAAAAATCAGCCTCAGTGCTGCCTTCTGCCTGACCAAGTTCCCTGAATTACAGAACGATCTGATAGAGCATGGCTTCCCCCTCGATGATGAAGAGCTGTTCCTGAAGCGGATAATCAGCTTGAAAAATGACCGGCTGCAGAATCGGGCATTTATCAATGATCAACCTGCTACGAATAATACCCTGGCCGCCTTCGGGGGGAAACTGGTGGAAATCGCCAGTCAGCATCAGCAGCAATCCCTTCTACTTCCCCAGAAGCACCTTGATTTTCTGGATTTATATGGGAATCTAGGTAGTTTACGGCAACACTATGAGCAAGCTTATGCGACCTTAGTGACGGCCCGGCGTCAGTTGCTGGACTGGAAGCAGAAAGAGCAAGAGGCAAACCGTGAAATCGATTACCTGAATCACCAGTTAGCCACCCTTGAACAGGCCCGTTTGGCGGTCGATGAGGAAGATGAGCTGATGAAACTACAACAGCGCTACCATCAGCGGGAAAAACTGCTGGAGCTTACTACTCGTGCAGAACAAATCCTCTACTCCGGCAAGCAATCAATCATCGATAGCTGTTATCAGCTGACTGATTTGATGGAAAATATTCATCATCTGGATGATAGTTTCAGCGTTAGTGACCAGCAATTAATCCCGGCATTGGAAATCTTACAAGATCTTCGAGAGATGGTGAACAACTACCAGGCCGGCATTGAAATAAATCCACAGACAATTGAAGAAAACAACCTCAGGCTTGCTGAAATAGAGCAACTCAAAAGAAAGTTCAGGTGCTCCTATGCTGATCTTTTCACCCTGAAAGATAAATTGCAGCAACAATTGGCTAATTGGGAAAATCATGCAAGAAAACAGCAGCAGTTAGACGATCTGTGCATGAAAAAACAGGGAGAGTTGGAGGTATTGGCAGCAGAGCTTTCCCTGGCCCGGCAAAAACAGGCGAAAAAGCTGGAACAGGCTGTCATAATCCATCTAAGTGATTTAAAACTCCAGCATTCCCTTTTTCTGGTAGACATCAAGGAACAGGATTATAACCCAAAAGGAAAAGACCAGGTTACCTTCCTGATCAGCACCAATCCTGGCGAGACACCGGCCCCCCTGCACCAAGTCATTTCCGGTGGTGAGCTATCCCGTTTTATGCTGGCGCTGAAAACAGCAACAGCAGCCAGGGATATTATTCCCACCCTGATCTTTGATGAAGCCGATACCGGCATCGGTGGCGCTGCCGCCGAAGCCGTGGGGCATAAACTGGCCAGCATCGCCCGTAATCATCAAGTCATCGCCATCACCCACCTACCACAGGTTGCCGCCTGGTGTGACCATCATCTGACCATCAAAAAACAACTGGACGGCAATCATTCTATCATCACCGTTAAACAACTGGACCATGAAAAGACTGAAGCCCGAATAGATGAACTGGCCAGGATGGGAGCCGGCGAAATAATCAGTGAAATTACCCGGGAACATGCCCGGGAACTGGTCCAGCAGGCGACAGAAAAAAAACACGCCAACTATTAACAGCAACCTCCATGAAATTAAGCAAATAAAAAGAGAAAACCAAATGGCTATGAATTATTACAATAGGTTATAAATTATGTTACATAACGCTACCATTAGAGATATCCCCCGAATTCAGAAAATCCTCGAATATTATGCCAACCAGGAACTGCTCCTGCCACGCGCCCTGAGCGATCTTTATGAAAATGTAAGAGATTTCGCTGTTTATAAAGAAGGGATGGAGATTATCGGAGCATCAGCACTTCATGTCTACTGGGAAGATTTAGGAGAAATCCGCTCACTGGCAGTCATACCTGAACGCACAAAGAAGGGAATCGGCAGCCAGCTGGTTAACCTTTGTGAAGCCGAAGCCAGGAGACTGGGATTGCAAAAGACCTTTACCCTGACTTACCAAGAATCATTTTTCACCAAACTTGGCTACCAGAAGATTGACAAGAACTTATTGCCGCGCAAAATATGGAGGGATTGTTTGCAGTGCGTCAAGTTCCCGAACTGCGATGAAATTGCGATGATAAAAACCCTCTAACTTTGATGGCTTCATAAAAACTCCATCTTCTTCTTTATGCTGCAACCTTCGCCATTACAACGTACTGTAAGTACGCCTCATGGGGGACACCATTTTTACTTCAATGGTAAATTATGATACAGCGCTATTTTTATAATGTCTTCCTATTTTGCAGCAATGTTTTCATGGTGTCCCCCTGAGCCTCGAGCTTTTACTGTGCCATCGGTTTTGTGACTTCTGGGTAAGTAATTACAACACTTAGATTCAACTCGTAAGTGCAACAGTTAAAAATGTTTTGGTATTAAAGAATACTTCATAAGGTGTTCTATAGTCCAGCCGTTTTCTAGGCCGGTGATTTATTAGTCCCATTGCCCTGTCAACGA
>Ga0307990_1003997_pt1 | contig 10980 bp, 6 predicted proteins | sample EllFjometagen129_FD_203168 | JGI IMG/M metagenome (GOLD analysis project Ga0307990, IMG submission 203168) | Marine microbial communities from Ellis Fjord, Antarctic Ocean - #129 | ecosystem: Environmental > Aquatic > Marine > Unclassified | place: Southern Ocean | collected 2014-10-08
CGACGACGCAATCGAAGAACTGGAGAAGCCTTCTTGACCCAAGACATAACCCTCCGCGAGTTCCAGCAGTTCATCCGCGATAAGTACCACGCCCGAGACAGCGAACGAGGAACGCCCGGAACCTTCATGTGGTTCATCGAAGAAGTAGGCGAACTCGCCACCGCCCTGGCAGGAACCGACCAGGACAACAAAGAAGAAGAATTCGCCGACGTCCTCGCCTGGATGTGTACCCTCGCCAATATCAACGACGTAGACCTCGCCAAAGCCGTCGAAAAGTACACCGTAGGGCACGTGGAAGGATACAAGTAGCAAGCGACAACTGCCCTTGCAGCCCCCTTGCGGAGTCCCCGAGGCCTGCCTGCCTCCTCAGCCCCCCGCATGCTATCAGCACTGCTGGCCGACCCAGTCAGCAACGCTCTTGAAGTTCAGCAGACGGGCTTTGTCCAGCTTGGTCTCAAGATCGCCCGCGTAGATCACTGCCCCATCCTGAGCGTCGGGGTACCGGTGTCGGAACTGCTTCAAGCCCTTGAGCATATCAGGGGAGTAGGTCATCGCCGCCTTGATTTCTGCAGGCCTGACCTTGCGATGCTGCCGGATAATCAAGTCGACCTCATGACCTCGCGAATCCCGATAGAAGTACAGGTTCGGCATCTGGCCCGCATTCAGTCTGGCTTTGAGCGCCTCTGCTACGATCATGTTCTCGAAAAGATTCCCCATGAGGGGGTCGCGTGCGATCTGCCCGGGAGAGTCAATATCCAGGAGCCAGGCGGCCAGTCCCGGCTCGGTGAAATAGAGTTTCGGCGACTTGATTGCCCGCTTACCGGCATTTGCAGACCAAGGCAACAGGCGGAACACGATGAACGATGCTTCCAACACCGTCAACCACTCGTTGAGGGTTCCGCGAGAAATGCCCACGTCATTGGCCAGGGAGCTTATATTCACCACCTGCCCGATGCGGCCGGCCAGCACGCGGAGAAACTTCTCGAACAGCAACAGATCGCGGATCGCGACCATTTGTCGCAGGTCGCGCTCGATGTAGTTCTGGAAGTACTCGGAGTACAGTGTGCCCGGGCGAATGTCCTCGTGATAGAGCCGGGGCATGAATCCCCGATGCATCACCTCATCGCGAGACTGCCGCACGCCCGCATCGTGCAATTCAGCCAGCGATAATGGAAGCAGCCGTAACAGCGCGGTGCGCCCAGCCAGCGATTGGCTCACCGCGGCGGCCAGGTCCATCTGGTGGCTGCCGGTGAGGATGTACTGGCCACGCTCGGCAGTGGCATCGGCGAGAACCTGGATGTAAGAAAGCAACTGCGGAACTCGTTGCACTTCATCAATGATCACCGGAGCGGGGTACGCATGGAGAAAGCCCTTCGGGTCCTCCTGGGCCAGTTGACGAATCTCAGGAGATTCCAGATTGGCATAGGCATGGCTGGGGCAGCATCGCCTGGCCAAAGAGGTCTTGCCAGACTGCCTTGGGCCAGTGATGGTCACCACCGGATATTCCGAGCAAACCTGAGCGAATTCGGATTCGATTCTTCTGGGTATCCATTGAATAGGCATGGCAGTCCTGGCCTTTCCGGTTCCCGCACTTGGGCACACTCAAGAAAAGGATAGGCTAAAACTGGATATATTGCAAGGTACACCTGGCAATTTACCCGCAGCTTAGGCGAGCCAGCCAGTTGGCTGGCATCCAGGCAGGCCCGGCGGCGGGAGCTTCGAGCGGCACCTTGATCGGGACCTTCAGCGACGCCAGGGCCTTCCGGGCCGCATGGCGGACCTCGAAGCTTTCATCCGTCAAAGCAAAGCGGATGGACTCGATCGCCTGCTTGCTGCCCACCTGGGCGAGCAGTTCCACCGCTTCCACACGCGACTTGGTATAGTTGCTCTCCATGTACCGCAGGAACTTGCTGAAGGCATCGACGCTTGCGGCTGGATCAAGCTTGAAGATCGCCTTGGCGGCGGTCAGGCGTGAGAAGGGCGCATTCGCCGCCGCCTGGAGATGTGGTATCGCTCGCTTGTCGCCCAGCAGGGCCAGGCCCTCGGCTACCTTCGGGTACTTTCGGATGATCTTCACCAGCGGCTCGAAGGCCCGAGCGTCGCCGATCTGCCCTAGAGCCTTGGCAATGGCTGTCGCGCAGTACACACTGTGCTGGTCAATATAGGGCCTGTTCATCGCCGCAAGGAGTGGCTCGACGGCGGACTTGTCCCCGATGCTCCCCAGGGCGAGGGCCAGGAGGCGGACCTGGTTCTGGTTGCGAAACGCGTCGCTGCGGTCATAATTCTCGTCGGTGGACCTTGGTATGACCACCGCCGTCAGGACCTTGAGCCGATCCAGAAGTGCCGGGACGGACTTAGGGTTCTTTAGCCCACCCAGTGCTTCTATGGCGGCCTCGCATACCCCGTAGCTATTGCTGTCCAGCAGCGTCACAACAGCGTCGGCCAGTTCCGGCTTGTGAACGTACCCAGCCACGCTCAGCGCCGCGCGGTGACGTCCCTTGGGTTTCTTCAACTCCGCCTTCAGCTCATCGAGGAAGCTTTCTTCGGCCAGTGCTCCCATCGCGGCCGCCAGTGATGAACGGTCACTTGTATGCTGAAGCAGTTCCATGCACGCACCGAAGGCGGCCTTGACCTTGAGCCTGCACAGAGCCGTACCGGCGGCCTCTTTTATGAAGATGTTCTTGCTGTTTTCCAGCAGATCCATCAGCCCCGGAATCGCGGACCTGTCGTTGGTGTCTGCCAACAGCTCGACCGCCCGTCGGACTACTGACTCCTCGGTATCCTTCAGCCGGCCCAGGAGAACGGGGCATGCCTCCTTCGGCCAGCGTTCCTTCAGCAGGCTCATCGCCCGCGCGCGCAGGAAGGCCTCGGTGCGGGTGCCTCGGCAGAAGCCCATACGGAACGTGGCATACTCCAGATAGGTCCGGGCATTGCGATTGCTCGTGACCAGCTTAATCAGCGCCGGCAGGATACGAGGATCGTCGAGGACCTGGCAGGCATCGATGGCGTTGTAAGTGACTAAAAAGTTGCGATTGTCCAGGCCCTTTAGAACCAGGTCGCCAGCCCGCTTGTCACCTAACTCCGCAAGGAGCTTGATAGCCATGCCCCGCACCTGCGGCTGGGATTGCATGGTGGCCCTGAACAGGGCCTTGGTGGCCTTGGGACCCCCGATCACGGCCAGGGAAATCAGTGCCTGCTCGCGGGCCTGCACCTTGCAGGCTGCCACCGCATCCTTTTGTGAACCCAGGTTCTGCGGATAGTTGTCGGTCGTAAGAAGCTTGACGAGGGAATCCACCGCCCGGACGTCGCCGATGCGCCCCAGCGCGAACGCCGCCATCGACCGGACCATGGGGTCGCCGTCGTTTGCGACAATACGGTACAACGGCTCGACGGCCTTTCGATCGGCATAGCCGGCCAGCAATGTGCACGCTCTCATGCGAATGTGGATATCGGGGTCCGCCAGAACATCGATGACAGCCTCGGCGGCCTCGGGGGCGTGAATCCGCCCCAGCGCCGACAGCACGTCGCTCCGTGAACCGGCGCTGGTGTCCGCCAACAATGCGATCAGGGGGCCGGCCATCTCCCGGCCTTTCAACTTCATCAGGGCGCCGATGACATTTTGGCGAAAGAAGCCATGATTGCTCTTGTGCAGCACGCCAAGCAGGGCATCGGCGGTTGCGGGGTCGCCGATCTTGCCCAGGAAGCCCGCAGCCATGCCAGCGACGTAGGGGTCCTCCTGGCCTAACAGGTTCAGCAGCAGCGGCACGAAGCTCTTGTCCGCCGGCTTCCCAGACATGGCGTACAGCCCCGCCATGCGGATGGCCTTTGAATCATCGGCCAGGCAGGCCTTCATGAGCTTCACGTCGGCCTCCGGGCTTACCCGGAACAGGACGGTGAGGACCGTGGCGCGGACCTCCGCAGCCATCTTGTCGGCCTTGAGGGTATTTCGCAGAATGGGGATATATTCACGGCGGGCGCAGGCCTCCAGTGCCCGCCGGGCCGCCTTCTGGTCCGTCGAGCCCATGTCGGGCATCCTCGCCAGCAATATCGGCACGGCGCCGGGGAGCTTGCGATCGGTAATCACGGCCAGGACCAGGCTCAACTTGGACGGCCTGCTGAGACGCTCCAAAACAAGCTTGGCCCGCCCCTGGACCTCCGGGTCCTTGTGGGTCGTCGCCTTCTCCATTGCCTCGCGAGCCGCCGCACCCATGGCTATGAGCTTCTTCGTGGCCTCTTCGCGGGTCTTCCAGTCCTCGGCGCCCAGTTGCCGAACCAACTCCGAGAGCAACTGACGATTGACCGGATCGACCCTTTCGGCGAGGTAGGCCAGCAAGCTCTCGTTGTCGCTCTTGAGGCCCGCTTTCTCCAGACGCATGACAGCACGAGTATTGCCGTTGCTGGCCCGCTCTGTCGGCGTGGCCGCGGGGCAAGCACTCACACAGAGCCCGCCTGTCAACCCGCAGGCCGCAAGCGATATCAACCATGACAGCCGAATTCCGGAGTTCGAACTGAAGCAGATTCGCATCGACATTTCCCTTCTCATGTCACCTGCCAAGCCGCGCCCCTATCGGTAAGACCGCACACTTTGTCCCTGGCTACGACCCCGATAGCGGTCGCCCCTGGTGGCCGCATGAACTGTTCTTTCTTCTGTCATTCTCCCTTACATTCCCGCATCTGCAAGAACTTTCCGCCCCCTTCAAGTTGGCGGGCAACTGGACAAGTAACCCGAGGATCCTCCCTCTTGTTCTTCTCAGCACGCCTCGGCGTGCTTACCCGATCACAGACGGGGCCATGGACCGGCATTTCTCGTCTTGCTTGCGGCTTAATATCAGGCGGCATGACTGATGTCGCGGTATAATCGAATGCAGATTCATGGGCAGTTTTCCCGCGCGAGGAAACCGGATGCGAACACTCATCATCGCGATCATGCTGGGCCGATGGCACGCCGCGACCACCCCCCACGGCGTAGAATATGGGCGTTGGGGTCAGGTTGGGTTGGCCACCGCAGCCGGTTCTAAATCAGGCGGACGATCATGACAGAACCGGCAACACGCATTGCGGAAGAGTCGGGAGGAAAGGCGATGAAGACAATACAAATGCTGGCAGCTGGGTTTGTTGCCGTCCTCTTGCTATGGTCGTCCGCTCTGGCCATGGCGCCGTCGTACAAGACGGACTCTGAACTGACGCAAAACCCGGTTATCGTCATTGCCACTTGGGACAAGGCTGAAATGAGACCTCACACCCGCGTGAGGGGCAACACCATGGAGGAGTATGAGGTATTCACGGAATTGAACGTCCATCGCGTCATCAAAGGGGATATCAAGCCCGGCAAGCACACGATTCTCATGGGTTGGGGGATTGGGTGGCGGGAGGACGGGACAGGACTGGCTACGTATATGTCCACCGATATTCCGGGGGATGCGAACAACGTTTGCGACCCCAGCATCTGGTTCCTCGATCGGAAACGAAGTTGGGACGAAGCCGACAAGACGCTGTACTACCATGTCCCCCACTACCGGGCAATCCAGCCGGCGTTCTTGGAGGAGTACTTTGCGGCCATCGGTTCAAGGGACCCCGAGAAGGCGGTCCCGAAACTGCTATCATCAGATAACCACGAGGTGCTGACGCGGGTACTACGATACCTTTGCGGCGATGTCTTGCCGTGGCCGTGCGGCCATGGGTTTGCGAGCATGTATCTCAATCCGCCCAAGCGAGAAAACGTCTTGAGGAATGAAACCGGAGCCGTGAAGGGGCTCATCGGGAGGGACGTGGGAGAGGTGCGGGTCACGGCGGCCAGCGTGTATGCCTTCCTGGCAGGCAAGGAGGGCATCGGGTATCTGCGGTCGCTGCTCAAGGACGCGGACCCGGAGGTTAGGGCGGTTGCCATGGGGACGCTGGCATTGCAGCGGGATGAGGCCTCGATCGAAGCAATCGGGGCCGCCGCACAAGGCGTGAGAGATGCCTGGCTGGGCTGCCAGGTGATCGACGCGGTCGCGAAATGGGGCGATGCCCGCTTGGTCCTAACGCTGATTCCCTTCCTGGAGGTCGATTCGCTTGCTTACTCCTCTGGCGACGAGTTGGGCATCCCCGCTGTCAAGGCGAGGAAGGCCCTCTACAAGCTGACCAGCCACTGGTTCCCTTATGATGCCGCGGCGGCGTCCCAGGTGTGGAAGAAGGCCGCTGCCGTTGCCGATCCAGACAAGAGGAAAGCTCTCCTGGACCGACTGCTTCCGGAAAAGGAGTGCCCCGTGATCGCCCAGTTGGTGGGCAGCCCCCGGTACGAACCGGCGAAACCGCCCGATGGGCCCGCGACGAAGATGAGTGCGGCGACCACCCTTCCTTACAACGAGTCCACGACGCAACCTAAGGATGCGATGGCAACGGTGCGGCTGAGAAACGCGTCGAACCGGACCGTTACACTCGGCAGACTGCCTTCCTCGGTGGGCCAGGAATGGGCCAGGGGAAGCTCTTGGCGTAGCACTCACTGCCGGCGTGGAATGCTCGCCAAGGAGGACTTTGTGGACCTGCGCCCGGGCGAGACCACGGAGGTCACGGTGACGCTCGATGATAGTTTCCTGTTGGCCGAGCCAAACGACCGCAAGCTGGCGCTGATTTACAAACGGAACGGCAGGGCTTTGGGCCTGAAGGCTTGGATCGGGATGGTATATGCAGAGTTCGGATCTGAATGGAAGGAAGAGAGAAAGCTCGAAAAGGTCGAGGAACGATGGCCGAACGGGAACCTGAAGGTTGTGGGGCAGACCATGAACGGTCAGCGTTGCGGGCAGTGGGAATATTTCAACGAGCAAGGAGACCGAACCAAGGATGAGCGCTACACTGGGGATGATCTCGGCTCGGACGAGTACAACCCGGAATACCACTCGAACAAAGGGGTAGGAGCCAAGAAGCCCGACGCCAGCCTAGGCAAGTGGGCTCCGTATGCGGCGGCCGCTGCGATCTTCACGGGAGCCTGTTTGACCTTGATCGCATATCTGGCCGTCCGGCGGCGGCGAACAAGTCACAATATGAGGTGAAGGCAACTCTGAATTTCACTGGGAAGGGCGGAAGGCTGGCGGCGTGACTGACAGCTTTGTATAATCGCGTGCAGATTCATGGGCAGTTTTCCCGCGCGAGGAAACCGGATGCGAACACTCATCATCGCGATCATGCTGGCCATCACCTTGGGTTCGTCGGACGGGCTGGGGGCGACACCGATAACCGAGCGAGCGGACCCCACCGCCGAAGCAGTCCTCCGCGACGCGCTGTTGCGTCAGTTCGATACTCTCCTGAAGGACCCCAATGCCTTTGCCCGACGAGTCCGGCGGGAGTGCCTGGGCTTTCCCGAGGGCGACCTGATGACGTACACCATGCCCGCGTGCGCGTACGTGCAGGTGGGCCTTTCGGACCCCAATCGGCGGGCCGAGGCGATCCGCCGCGTGGAACAACTGCTCGCCCTGGCGCGCCCGGGCGTCCTCAAGCGAGTCAAGACCGACGCGCGAGCGCTGGCGGGAATCTCCGACTACCAGAAGCAGGCTGTATATCTCGGGCAGTACAACCTCGCCCTGGGCGGCTACCGCTTGCTTGGCGGCAGGCGTCTGGCGGACGAACACAAGGCCATCTCCGACGCCCTTCACGCTGCCCTTGCACGCGGCGACGGCAGGCCGCTGGCGTCGTACCCTCACCTGACGTGGACTTTCGACACGATCCCCTGTCTTGTCTCGCTGCGTGTTTACGACCGTATCGCGGGCAACGCCAGGAGCGATGCCGTAATCGCAAAGCACCTGGCGTGGATAGCCAGGCGAGCGACCCATCCGGGCGCGGGCGTGCCGTTTAGCCAAGTCATCCCGGCAACAGGCAAAGCTATCGCGGCGCCACGGGGCTGCGAGCTGTCATGGCGAGTGGCCCTGACCGCGGACCTGGACGCCGCGTCCGCCAAGCGACTCTATGCGAATTACGTTCGCTCGTTCTGGCTGGACCGCAAGGTGATGGCAGGCTTCGCCGAATGGCCCGGCGGAAAGGCGATCAAACAGGATTTCGACTCCGGCCCCATCGTCATGGGCATAGGCTCGGCCGCGACCGCCTTCGGCATCGCCGCAGCCAGGGCCGCCGGGGACAAAGTGCGCCGCGGCCGGCTTGTCCGCCAGGCCGCGCGCGGTAAGGAACTGCTCAAACGCCTGATCGCCATGAACCCCAAGTCGGCCAGGGAGTACACGCTGGCCGGCAAGATCGATACGGACAGTTCATACCAGACGGGCTTTCTTTTCGGCGATGCATGCCTTTTCTATGCAGTGACGTGGCGGCCATGGCTTGCGGATGAACCCCCCGCCGGGCAATGATCCGACCTCCCGGCCAGGCGGGTTCCCATCCTTGGTGGGGAAGATAAAACGGGTCAGAACTATTTTATCTTATTATGTGGCAGGTAGTTATATGCGGCTGTCGCTTCATTTGCCTGTGGAATAGTGCAATGGTTCTAGCAAAACGACTCCTAACATATTGTTACTACAGCAGATAAAATAGTTCTGACCCGTTTTCCGTCCCCTTGCTGACGCGGCGTGACTGATAGTAAATCTGATTTTGCGCCGCTCCCCGGGGCTCCCCGGGCGGCTCTTCCGGGAGCGGGGGGTGGCGATTCCAGGCTCAGTCGCCTGGCCAGACGACGCATCCGTTCGTCGCGCCGCGTCCCCGGGCGCGCGGCGCCACAGGCTGCCCCGCCGCCTGTCTTCGCCCCGCCGACCCCGCCAGACGTTGGCCTCGGCGACCGGTAGCCCGATGGCCCCTCTTCCTCTTCTTCCCAGCACGCCCCGGCGTGCTTACCCGATCACAAACGGGGCCATGAACCTGCATTTCTCGTTCTGCTTGCGGTTTAGCATCAGGCGGCGTGACTGCTGTCGCGGTATAATCGCGTGAAGATTCATGGGCAGATTCCCCCCGCGAGGAAAGGCAGATCGCCATTTGCTTGCATCGCCTCGACAAGCTACACTCATATCCAGGATCAAGAAAGGGGTATCTTATGCAACGTTTCTACCGTTCTGCCAGCATGCTGCCGATCGCCGCCTTCGCCCTCCTGGGCGCATTGGCTGTCCTTACCGCACCGCCTGCGGGGGCGCAGAGTCTCCCAGCCTCCGAGGGCGGGCGGGGCGAGAAGTTCCAGTTCAAGCTTCCGTACGAGGCACGCAAGGCGTACCAACTCCAGCAGACACTTCGCCTGGAAGCCAGGACCGGCGAGTACGGCCCGGACGATCTGAAGATGGACATCCGGCAGGTCGTAACGGCCTTGGTCCGGCTGGACGCGAACTCCCCGGCCGGGCTGACGGCCCGGATCGGCCACATCGTCCAGCGGGGTGACACCACCGGCCGATATTCCCTCATGGACCGTCCCGAAGGCTCCACTCCCGACTACAGCAACACCATTTGGCAGCAGAAGATTGCATTCCAAGCCGACCTTGACGGCTCGGGCAAGCTGAGCAATTCCAGGGGCTCTGTGGAATTGAGGAAGCACCTGCCCGCCGGCTACAACACCCACCCGAGCGTCGTTGCGCGGCATGCGCGTCGGAACGACTGGATCCGCCAGATCGTCGAGGAACCCACGCTCTACCTTCCCTCGGATAGTGTCGCCATCGGCGAAGAGTGGACTTACAGCCGCACGCTCCGGGCGTTCGGAGAGTTATCCATCTACCCGACCAAGACGATCCGCGAGCAGATCCGGTGCAGGTTGGTATCGGTGGACAGCGGGCCGCAGGGGCGCATCGCGACCATCGAGATCAGCAGTGTCACGGGCAAGGATGTGCCCGGGCAGTCGTACTTCAAGAAGGCCGGCCTGGTCAGGTACAACCTCGATACCGGAGCGCTTGTGCAGCACAAGCTGGCCATCACGGGCACTTTCATCCGCTCGAATCGAAAGCTCGCCAAGATCAAGGCTGCGCTCACGGTCTGCCTGGTGCCCACAAGCGACAGGCCGGGCGCCGTCTGCGAGCCGACCGGGCCAGCCGACCTGCCGCGGGGCCTGCCTTCTATGGATCGGGACGGCGAGGAAGTCGTCGTATTCGCTCGCGGCACGAAGGTCGTTCAGAACCAGGACGGGAAGGTCTGGACGCTGCTGGCCAAGCAGGCCAAACGCCGCAAGGGCGACAAGCTGACAAAGTCGGCCTGTCCCGTGGCGATCTGCGACCCTCGCAAGGGCATTGCCGGCAAGGCGCCGAAATTATCCCATCTGGAGGTGATGATCGACCAGGCCGGGCGGGCGTGGTGGATATACGCGGCCAACGAGATGACTCTCACGTGGACCGAGGGCGGGAAGTACAAGACGTACAAGTTCGAGGGTCACCACTCCCGCCACATGATCCCGTTCCCGAAGGTGCATGGCGTAACGGGACATAACCTGTACGTTGATGTCGGCGGGGAGGTCTTCGCCTCGGGCAGGACAAAGCTGCACATCTACGACAAGTCCGGCTGGAAAGCGCTGGACCTCCCGGGCCAGTTACGGTCGACGCACCAGGAGGAGGTGCTCTTCAGGCGTATGGGCGGAACCGTGTACATTGCCTGCGAGTTAGAGCCGAGCAGACTGGACGCCCGCTGCTCTCTCCTTGCCTACGAAGATGGGGTCCTTTGCGATACCGGTATCGTCATCAGCCAGCAGGTGGCGTTCCTCGGTCAGCACGAGGGCAAGCTACTGGTCGGCACGAACAACCGGCTGTGGACCGTCGAAACTATCCAGAAGAAACCCGTCGACAAGCAAGGCCTGACCCCGCTGCTCGCCAAGCTGTCCGACAAAAGCTACAAGGTCCGAAAGGCCGCCGCGATGGAGCTTGAACAGGCAGGCCGGGCCGGCATCGAAGTTCTCCAGGAGGCCATAGACGAATCAAGGGATCCCGAGCAGATGCTCTGGCTCAGAACTGCCCTGAAGAAGTTGAAAACCAGTCCCTCCGCCCGGCTGGTCCCAACCAAACTGGGCGGGTTAGAGGCCCTGGACTTCGTCTTCCAGGC
>Ga0307990_1003999_pt1 | contig 10979 bp, 10 predicted proteins | sample EllFjometagen129_FD_203168 | JGI IMG/M metagenome (GOLD analysis project Ga0307990, IMG submission 203168) | Marine microbial communities from Ellis Fjord, Antarctic Ocean - #129 | ecosystem: Environmental > Aquatic > Marine > Unclassified | place: Southern Ocean | collected 2014-10-08
AGCTTCTTTGAAACCACAAACGTTTCGCGCAAACTCAATAAGCATAAGCTGCATTCCATAACAAAGCCCCAAGAAAGGAATCCTATTCTTTCGGGCGTACTCTATAACATTTATCTTGCCCTCAACTCCCCGAGAGCCAAAACCGCCGGGTATAATTATCCCATCATATTTCTTAAGTTGCTCCAATTTTCTTTCTCTGTTTTTACCTTCAAAATCATTAGAACTTATCCATCCAACTACCGGTTTCATATTTAGGTTATAGGCCGCATGTTTTATCGCTTCAATCACCGAAATATATGAATCACTAAGCACAAAATCGCCGGTTTCAAAGTATTTACCGATAATTCCTATGTTCACTTCATTCTCAGCTTTATGGACCTTCTCAGCAAAACTTTTCCATTTTCCAAGATCTTTTTTACCCGGCTTCATACCGAAATTTTTCAAAATTTGATTAGCAAACCCATCTTTTTCAAAATTAATTGGCACATCATATATACTTTCCACATCCGGAGTCGAAATCACATTCTTTTTATCAATATTACAATGGAATGAAATTTTCTCTTTTCGTTTTTTGTCAACTTCATTTCTCGCTCGAGCAATTATAAAAGAGGGATGAAGACCTGCGTAATTCATATTCTGAACTGCTTGCTGGGTCGGTTTAGTTTTTAATTCTCCGCCACCTTTAGTTTGAAAAGGCAAAAAACTAACAAGAACTGTGATTACATCGTTCGGCCGGTCAATTTGCAACATCCTCACCGCTTCCAAAAAAAGAACGTTTTGATATTCCCCTAAAGTCCCGCCTATTTCAGTAATTACAAAATCGGCTTTGTCTTTTCTTCCCGCTCTCTTAATTCTACGCAAAACTTCTAATGGAATATCAGGCACTACATGAACACACCGCCCGCCGTACTCCATATTTCTTTCTTTCTCTATCACCGTCTGATACACACTGCCGGTTGTCATATAGTTATCCCTGCTAAAATCCTGCTCCAAAAAACGCTCATAATTACCTATATCCATATCGCACTCCGTTCCGTCATCTAAAACAAAAACCTCACCATGTTCGGTAGGGTTCATAGTGCCGGCATCCACATTCACATATGGGTCAATCTTAACAGAAGAAACAGAAAAACCCCGAGACTTAAGAAGTCTGCCGATTGAAGCGGATGTCACACCTTTACCAATACCTGACATCACTCCGCCCATCACAAATATGTATTTCATCCCGATAGTGTTAGGGTGTCCTTGGACACCCGTAGGTTAGGGTTAATGCTTTGTTGCTCGACTTAATATTATTCATGTATTCCATAATATAGTTAAAATGTAAGGTTAACACTATCGGGATTCATTGTTCAATTATTATTGGCGTTGGATTTACTTGTTTTGCGACTATATATCCTAAACCAAAACTCACCGTTATTACTAAAATTAAAATAGCTACTGAAATCCAAAAACCTTTATTATCTTTCTCCTCTTTCATCCCGTTAGAGAAAGGAAGCGCTTTAGTCTATTTTTTAGATATCTTTTGCCCATACCTGATTTTAAATACTTCTCTCTTGCGTAGGCATCGCTTTTATCTTTGCACGCTTCATAATATATTGACTCAAAAGGTCCATGGCCTTTAGTTGAAAAAACTAAACCATTATTATGTTCACCCAAGCGCTTCCGTAAATTATCGGTAGTTCCAGTATACCATTTACCATTCTTTTTACTTCGTAATACATAAACATAAAACATGGATATTCTCTAACGGGATTCATAATAGTTGACTTTCATATATCTATTATATATTATTCTAACCGATGGAAATAAATTTTCCACCCCTGTCCCGATTTTATCAAAATCTTTGATTTTGAAATAAAATCGAGGATCCTCGATGCGGAACGAAATTAAAATTTCGAACGCATCGGAACTACTTATTAATCTATGGCTCACGTAAAACAAAAAGGTGGATATAAAGGAGGTAACGAATCCAAATCAAAACGATTAGGTGTTAAACTTTTTGCCGGTCAGCGCACTAAAGCCGGCAGCATTATCGTCCGCCAGCGCGGCACTAAATTCCACCCGGGCAAGAACGTCCGGCGCGGCAGAGACGATACTCTATATGCAATAACCGAAGGCGCTGTTGTCTTTACTAAAAAAAGAAAAGAAGGATTTGACGGCAAAAAGAAAAAGATAAACGTTGTAAACGTTGAAGTCGAAGCGTAGTGAGAACGCAACTGCTTGTGTTCAAACAGCGGAGACGGGCTGAGCTTTATACGAAGTATAGTGAAACCCAAAGTAACCAAAGTATAGTAAAACCGCCTCCTCCCGGGGCGGTTTTTATTCCCCTGTAGCCAAATTCAAAGAATTTGCAACCTTAGATTTTTTGTCTTTTACAATGAAAAACCATTTGGTAATTTCAATTAAAAACATACTCAAAATCCCCATTCCGATTAAGATAAGCCAGCTCCAAATCCCCAAAGGAACGGTGTGTAAAAGAATCTGCAAGGGTGGGAGGTAAATTGCGGCGGCAAAAGTAAGAAAAACCGCAGCGGAAGCGTAAAGTAAAAATTTATTACTAAGAATATTTATATTCCAAATATTCTCTTTTAAATTCTTGTAACAGTAAATTACAAAAGCGGTATCCAAACAAATCGCTCCGAATACCATGGTCCTAACATAATCCAAACCCAAACCCATCTTCCCCCATAAAATCCAAAACAAGATTAGAATTAAAAATTCGTCAATCAAACCGGTAACAAAAATTAGAAACTTCATCTCTTTGGTCAGCAAGGGAGTTTCAGGAGAGTCGGGCTTCCTTTCCATTACCCCTTTTTCCTTAGGCTCAAAAGCGTAAGCTACATTGGGAAGGGTATCTTCAACAACATTATTCCATAAAATCTGAACCCAAAGAATAGGCAAAGGCCAACCTAATATCACGCTTGTGCCGACCAAAATCACCGTAGTAAAAGAGTCGGCTAAAACATAACTTACCGCTTTCCTTAAATTATCCAATATAGTTCTTCCTCTTTCTATGGCCTTAACGATTATCTTAAAACTATCGTCTAATAAAACTAAATCAGAAGTTTCTTTAGCTACTTCCGTCCCCGAACCTAAAGCTATCCCAATATCGGCTTTTTTCAGAGCCGGCGCGTCATTTACTCCGTCACCGGTCATAGCTACCACTTGATTGTTCCTCTGCCAGGCCTGAACAATTCTTATCTTATGCTTCGGTTCCGCCCGAGCATAAATTTTTATCTGTTTCACTTTCTCCCGCAACTCCTCGTCCGACATTTCATTCAGTTCTTTCCCCTCTAAAATATTTTCTTCCTTTATCTTTAAGCCTATTTCCAGGGCAACAGCTTCAGCTGTGTTTCTATGGTCGCCGGTAATAATTATCAGTTTCAATCCCGCTTTCTGACAAATCTTCATTACCTCTTTTACGTCCGGCCGCAAAGGATCTTTCAAACTAATAAATCCGCTGAAAGTAATATCTTTAATCAACTCCTCAATCTTTCTGTTTTTCTCCCGCGGTTCTATTTTTTTATATCCCACGCCGATAACCCTCCGGCCCTGCCGGGTTAGTTTCTGGAGCTTCTGTTTAAAATCGTCGGATATTTCTGAAGTAAATTCTCTTTCTCCATCCTTCAGCTGAACTTTTTTTGCTAATTCCAAAAGTCGTTCTGGAGTTCCGGAAATATAAAGGAAAAACTCCCCTTCATTCTGATATATACCGGCTTGATACCCCCGGGAAGAACTAAAGGGAAGCTTTTGGCTTAAAGAGAAATTTTCTTCCAGGTCAGGTTTTAAAAACCCACTTTTCTCTCCGGCTAAAAGTAAAGCTTTATCAGTTGGACTGCCGACAACTTTCCAATTTTTTGGAGACTTATCGGGATTTTCCACAAACGCTTCATTATTCAAGGCGGCGATTCTCAAAACCGAAAGATAAACCGGATTCTTGCTCTGGAAACCAATTTTAAAATCCTCCTCCGAAGTTATGACTCTGTCGGCGTCCATTCTGCCCTGTGTTAAGGTTTTAGTTTTATCGCAACAAATTACCGAAGTTGAACCCAGAGTTTCTACTGAAGCCAATTGCTTTAATAATCCTTTGTTCCGAGCCAATCTTTCCATTCCAATAGCTAAAATCAAAGTCATTATTATCGGCAAAGCTTCGGGAATTCCCCCTACGGCAATGGCGGCTGCGGTTTCAAACATTTCTATGGGATTCTGCTGTCTAATTATCCCTCCGATAAAAATAAAAAAAGCCATACAAACTATTACCACGCTGATTGTCTTTCCAAAACGGTCAAGTTTCTTTTGTAAGGGAGTTTTTCCTTTTTTGGCTTCCTTTACCAACAAGGCGATTCTGCCCATTTCGGTCTCTCCTCCAATAGCGGTAATTACCGCCCTGCCCTCTCCGTTTTCTATTAGAGAACCCGCGTAAACCATATTATCCCGATCAGCTAAAGAAGTGTCTTTTTTCAAAACCCCAGATTCCTTTATACCCGGCAGCCATTCTCCGGTTAAAGCCGCTTCTGAAATTTTGAGGTCTTTAACTTCAAATAATCTCCCGTCAGCCGGAACTTTGTCTCCGGGATTAAGAACAATAATATCTCCCACTACTATTTCTTCTTGAAAAACTTCTTTCTTATGGCCATTTCTAACAACAATAGCCTTGGTTTTTAAAACTTCTTCCAACTTCTGAAAGGTTTTGGAAGCCTTGTGTTCCTTCCAAAAACCGAAAACGGCATTTATTATCACCGCCGCAAAAACAAAACCGCCCTCAATAAGATTTTGAGGGTAATCTTCTATAAATAACACCACCAATCCCACTACCAATAGAATATAAATCAAAGGGCTCTTGAATTGTTCCAAAAGAGTCTTAAAGGGAGAGCGGGGTCTCTGTTTTATAATTTTGTTAGGACCAAACTTTTGTTGCCTGGTTTCTACTTCTTTTTCAGACAAGCCCCATTCGGCATCCGAGCCGGTTTTCTCCACTACCTCTTCCCAAGATAAATTGTGCCAAAGCTTTTCCTTCACCATGTTGTTATTATATCAAATCCGAAAGTGGTTGCCTTCACAAAATTATTCGGGCGTCTAAAGCAATAGGTTTACCATCGCAAACAGCCAAAGGATTAATATCTATTTCTTTAATCTCCGGAGAATCCAGAATTAAATATGAAAACTTAAGTAATACATCTTCTAATAATTTAATATCAGCGGGCTTCTTATTTTTATAACCTTGTTCTAAAAATTTAAATATTTTAGTGTCTTCCATAATTTTTCTCGCCATAGTTCTGTTTAACGGAAGTAAACCTAACGCTCTGTCTTTATAAATTTCAACCTCAACGCCTCCGCGTCCAAATAAAATCATTGGTCCAAAATTCGGGTCTCGCTTACTGCCGAGAATTAATTCATAATCAACATTTTGAATCATTTCTTGCACGGAAACGCCTTCTATTAAAGCGGAGGGGTGAAGTTTTTTAACATTCCCCATTATTTTCTCAAACGCCTGTTTAACTTCCTCCTTTGAATTTAAAGAATGAATCACTCCGCCCGCTTCAGTTTTGTGAGTGAGATTCGGGGATTGAATTTTCATTATCACGGGAAATCCAATTTTTTCCGCTTTTTCCACAGCTTCTTCTGAATTCTCGGCGAAATAAGTTTGCACTACCGGTATCCCGTATTTTTCAAGAAACTGTTTGGATTTTAATTCTGATAAAATATCTTCTTTGCCTTTTTTGCTTAATTTCTCTTGGTTAGAACCAACGTTTACAACCCTTCCTCCAGGCTCTTCTTCCAATAACTCTGTGTTTTTTTTATGGACGCAAGTGAGGAAAGGATTGAAAACTTGCTTTTCTATCTTTTCCGAATGCTGCGTTCGCAAGCTTCGCTTATAAGAACTGATTTTAATAAATGCCCTTACCGCTTCCTCCGGAGTTGGAAAATTAGGAATATTATATTTGCTAAAAATTTGACTGCTTTCATCTATACCATAAAGCCCCACCCAGGAAGAAAAAATCGGCTTGTCATATTTCTTACTCAAAACAGCCACCGTCTGAGCTGTCTCCTTAGGCTGACTGCCGTATTGGGGAGTAAACAAAACCAGCAACCCGTCAACATTTTTATCTTCTATGCATTTCTCTATCGCTACTCGAAAAGTCTCGGGTGAAGCGTCTCCTAAAATATCCACGGGATTGCGTCCGCTCCAAGCCGAAGGCAGTTTTTTGTCCAACTCATCAATGGTTTCTTTGGAAAGCTCCGCTACTTTAGCTCCCTCACTTTGAATCGTGTCTACGGCCATTACCCCGACGCCACCGGCGTTGGTTACGATAGCCAGCCTGTCCCCTTTTGGTAAATTACTGGATTCCAAAGCCCGCAGACAACCGAAGAGCTCGCTGGTCTCTTTTATTGGTAAAATTCCCACCTCCCTAAACACCGCTTCATATACTTCCTTTTCTCCGGATAAAGCGCCGGTGTGGGAAACAGCCGCTTTTTTGCCCTCTTCCGTCCGGCCGGCTTTAAGAACCACAATGGGTTTTTTCTTCACAAATTTTCGAGCCGCTTTGATAAATTTTTCACCGTGTTTAATTTCTTCCATGTATATTACAATGCTCCCGGTTTTCGAATCTTCTCCAAAATACTGAATAAGGTCCGAGAAATCCACGTTTAACATAGAACCTACCGAAACAAAAGATTTTATTCCTATATTCTGTTTCAAAGACCATTCAATAATAGCCGAACCTAACGCTCCGCTCTGAGACAAAATTACAATATTGCCTTCCTTAGGCATTTGCGCGGAAAAGCTGGCATTGAGATTGTTTTCTGTATTTATTACCCCTAAACAGTTAGGACCCACTAAAGTAATATCAAATTCATCCGCTATCTTTTTAATTTCCTCTTCCCGTTTTTTTCCTTCTCCGCCCGTTTCTCCAAATCCCGAAGTGATTACAATGCATCCTTTAATCCCTTTCTCTCCACATTCCCGAACCACCTTAGGCACAATTGAAGCCGGCACGGCTATCACTCCCAAATCAATTTCCCCCGGGATTTGTTTCACCGAGGGATAAGCTTTCTTTCCTTGCACTTTCTCCCACTTGGGATTAACAGGATAAACCTCCCCTTCAAAATTGGAGTTTAGGTTATAAAAGATACCGTAACCAACACTGCCTTTTCTATCACTAGCGCCAACCACAGCTATTTTTTTAGGATGAAAAATAGAATCTAAATTTTTCATATTCCACCTCTGCCTCCACCTCTGCCTCTACCATCTTGAGGTCCTTTACTAAGCCCTCTCCCGCTACCTGCGCCCATTCCTCTTCCCATATTTCTTCCCATTCCTCTTCCACTGGATGGCGGAGGAGAGTTTTGAGATATTGATTGTGAGGGAGATCCTGTTTCAGATTCTTCTTCACCTGTTTTCTCTATTGCTCCAAAAGGACAAAGGCTTTCCCCTCCGCATTTCTCAAGTTTTTCTTGGTCAATAACTTCCGCTTTCCCGTCATCCCCTATTCTTGTCGCTCCAGGGCATTTTTGAGTGCAAACTCGGCACCCGGTGCATTTTTGTTTGTTTACTCTATACATGATTATATTTTATTAGGTTTTTAATTTAATTAATTTAAAACTATTCCGGTTCTTTCCTTTTTATTATACTCTTCAACTATTTCATTAATATTGTCTTTAATTATTTCTATCGCTTTTTTAATTTCTGGCTCTCTGATTACAGCACAAACAAACTTATTCCTCATTCTAATAATGTTAGGACCGTATATTTTCCCCACTATAACATCTATGCCTGTTAGAACAGACGTTGTTGCCTCAGCTTTACCGGGATCCCCGTGGATTCTCGTCTCGTCTTCTCTATATTTAAGATTTTCCTTTTTTTCCTGAAACGCTAAATTCCCGTCTGAATATTTCCACACCTGAAAATATTTCGACATTCCTACATCATCGTCAGATTTTATTGTTCTGTTATCATCTGTTCCAATAGCAAATAGTAGATTCTGCTTAATCTCTTTTATCGCTCCTTGAGGACAAACCATTATGGCTTTTTTCAGGCAATCTGCGTTTTGGTCTTTTACTCTCGCCCTTCCGTCCAATATCTCTATCCCCTCCGGGCAAGTGCTTTTACAAATTCTACAACCGACACATTTATTTTTAGATATATTTATCATACTATCGCTATATTACTATATCATTATCTTAACTTCTTTCTTTCTTTTTGAAGGAATTAGACCTTTTAGCAACTGTTTCTCGTAGGTTGGTTTTTGAACCTTGTAAAAAACACCGATAGGAATTTTTATTTCTTCCTTTACATATTTCCATTGGTTAATTTTTCTTAGAGCTTCTGTTTCCGATGTTAAACTTTTAGATTTCATCTCAAAAACCCGCTCGTTGTAAAACTGATAAGTGTCAAAAAATGTTATGCAGGGTTGAAGAATATCAATAAAAGAAAAACCTTCATGTTCAACCCCTTGAAGAATTAAGTTTTTAAGATGACTTATTTTTGCGGAATATCCTCGGGCTATGAAAGTGGCATTAGAAGCCAACATTATTTTCAAAGGATCGAATGGCTCCTCCACGCTCCCGCGAGGAGTAGATTTTCCTTTAAAACCTTTGGGAGAGGTAGCTGTGAACTGACTGGCGGTCAAGGCAAAGTTCCTATTATTATGAACTAAAACGGTAATATCAATATTCCTTTTGGCGGCGTGAATTAAATGGGAAATCCCTTCGTTATAACATCCGCCGTCTCCGATAGAAACTATGACTTTAAGATTTGGATTTCCTAATTTTATTCCTTCGGCTGAAATAATTGGCCTACCATGTAGCGAAGAGAAAGTATTCAGATTTAAATAATCAATAATCTTTGAACCGCAGCCAATTCCGGAAACTACCACTATATCCTCTTTTGATACACCTTTTTCTATTAAAGAAGAAACGGCCTGTTTAAAGGCGGCTAAAATTCCAAAATTGCCGCAACCGGGACACCAGGTATTTTCAGCGTAAGTTTCTAATTTCATAATTTTAAATGATAAATTAATTTTAAATTTAAAATTCTCTCATCTTTTCTTCTATCTCCTTTGAAAGAAACGGCCTGGAGTTATACTTTAAAATCTGGTCATCTACTTTTATACCTTGGCTTTTTAAAACCAGCCCAAGCTGGCCTAAACCGTTAGTTTCTACTGAGATTAATCTTTTCACTCCCCTCAAAGCTTTCTTTAGTTGTTTTTCCGGAAAGGGTTCTAAAATAACAGGCTGTATCATTTTAATTCCTAAAGCTTCCGCTGCTTCTTTGGCGGGACCCTTGGTAGAACCCCAGGCAATAATAGCTTCTTTTGCTGTTTTCTTCCCGTAAACTTTAACCGCTTCCAATTTATCCACTTCTTTTTCCATTTCTTTAAATTTTCTTAACCTTTTGTTCTGCATCTTCTCTACGCTCTTTTCATCTTCCACTGTAATACCAAATTCATCGTGTTCATAGCTATTCGCTTTTAAAACAACATTTTTCTCTCCGGGAAAAGCAAGAGGAGAAATTCCGTTCTTTGTATCTTTGTATCTTAAATACTTTCCCTTTTTATTCCAAAGCAAAGGTTTTTCACGCTTAATTTTGTTTAAAACATCCTTATCAAAACTAAACGTACTTTCAGAAATTTCTTTATCCATTAACAAAATTGAAGGAGTTTGAAATTTCCAAGAAAGATTTAAAATTTCCCCGGCCCAGAAACAAGCCTCGTCAGCATCGCCGGGAGCGATAACAAACCTTACTATATCTCCATGTCCGGCACTTAAGGCAAAAAGTAAATCTCCCTGGCCATTATAAGTTGGCACTCCGCTGGCAGGAGACATTCTCTGGCTCTCTATCACAACCAAAGGAGTTTCATTCTGGGCGGCTAAACTAAACCCCTCCACCATTAGAGCAAACCCCCCGCCAGAAGTTCCAACCATAGTTCTAGCCCCGGTATAAGCCGCTCCAATAGCTGCGTTTATAACCCCTACTTCATTTTCCAGCTGGGCTACGGCAACACCAAAATCTTCTTTGTGTTTCGCTAAATAATGCAGGATTCCGGTAGCCGGAGTCATGGGATAAGCGATGTAAAAATCAAGACCGGCTTTAACCGCCCCTAAAGAAAGGGCTTCGTTGCCAGTCAAAATAGGTAAAGGTTTTTGATTTAATTTTTTAACTTTAACCAAATTTTGAGTTCCTTCAAAACTCGCTTTAGCCACTTTCAAGTTTAATGTTTTATACTTTTCAAACTCTTCCCTTAAAACTTTCTCAAAGATTTCCCAATCAAACCCGGCTGCTTTTGCAAATCCCGCGACAAGAGCAACGTTTTCCATCATCGATTTCCCTCCATTTTCCTTAATGATTGTTTTCACAGGCACCCCGACTCCTTTTTTAGAAGGTTTTGAAACTTTATCGCTGTTGTAAACAATCAAACCGTCTTTGTCTAAATCTTTCTGATGCTTTTTAAGAGTGTTTTGGTCCAAGCACAAAAGAAAATCTATCTCTTTTCTATGAGATAAAGGTTTTTTCCGGGAAGCTCTAATTTGAGAAAAATTATGGCCGCCCCTAATCAAAGATTGATACTCATCGTAAATAAAAATTTTATAACCCAAACTTGAAAATAATTTGGCTATCACCAACCCGGCTTTCCTGCTTCCTTCTCCCGCCGCTCCCCCTATTAAAATTGAAAAGTCTTTTACCATTCCCACTATTATAACTTATTTCTATAATACTCCCAAATCCTAAATAATAATTTCAAATATTTTATTTCTCTCTCTAAATCCCCTGACCAACCTTATCCTCGATGGCGGAATTTTAAAATACAAAGACAAAGCATCAATCACTGCCCTATTCGCCAAACCTCTTATTGGTTTGGCTCTAACCTTAACTTCAAAACTATCTTCTGATTTTCTAATCACTTCCTCTTCTTTTGAATTCGGAAAAACTTTAATTTTAATTAACATTTTTTAAATAATTCCCCAACTTCCCGTTA
>Ga0307990_1004000_pt1 | contig 10978 bp, 7 predicted proteins | sample EllFjometagen129_FD_203168 | JGI IMG/M metagenome (GOLD analysis project Ga0307990, IMG submission 203168) | Marine microbial communities from Ellis Fjord, Antarctic Ocean - #129 | ecosystem: Environmental > Aquatic > Marine > Unclassified | place: Southern Ocean | collected 2014-10-08
GGAATCACAATGCTCTTAAAACCCATTTTTTGGACTCCTTCAATGTTGCGGGCCGACCGTGTTTAGCCGTCGGACACCATCTTAAGCAACTGTCCAAAAAATGGGGGGGACTTTACAACTTCGACGCCTTGATATCCAAGTCGATTCACCCATCGATCAGAATCTTGAAGCGTTTGCCAAACCGGAGAATATCTTCGGCCACTCCTTGACGATGTGGACGTTGACCGGCCCCTTTCATCCAGTTAAAGTGAATAAACAAGGCCCACAAAAAGCCCGGAGGCCAACGTGCTGGGACATCTTAAAAAGCCCCGGTTTCTGTCGAAAGATGGGGGAAAGCACCTATTACGGGTTAATTGAAAACAAACCTTCTTCCAATTTAGAAACGTGAGTAAAAATGCCGAGAGCAGCGCTCATTTATTCGGAAGTTCTTGCAAAATTTGATTACGGCGACGATCATCCCTTCAAGCCGGTTCGCGCTAGAAATACTATGGAAATGTGTAATCGTCATGGATTGTTATACGGTCTTGACGTGACCCGTCCCGAGCCTTTTTCGGCCGATCTCAAGGATTTGGAACTGTTTCATACGAAAAAATACATTGACACTCTTCAACGAGCCAATTCATGCGAGCATGACATTGAAATGCTTGCCGCCGGCATCGGCACCCCCGATTGCCCGATTCTGCCGGGTATCTTCGATTTCAGTCTGCGCGTCGTGGGCGCAACCCTGCTTGCAACGCAATTGGTCCAGGAAGGGAAAACGGACCGCGCCTTCAACCTCATCGGCGGATTGCATCATGCCGCTGTGGATCATGCCGAGGGATTCTGCTACGTCAACGATGTCGGTATCGCTATCAGTTCATTGCTTGAAAAAGGCAAGAAAGTTGCTTTCATCGATATCGACGCCCATCACTGCAACGGCGTTCAAGACAAATTTTTATATAGCCCCGATGCTTTGATCATCTCTTTGCACGAAATGAGTGATGGATTCTATCCCGGCACGGGTCGTTCAAATGAAATAGGTTGCGAAGCTGGAAAAGGCTACACCGTGAACGTTCCCCTTGCTCCCAAAACGGATGATGAAGCCTATGTGGATACGTTTAAGAAAGTGGTGCCGCCACTCATCGAAGCCTTTAATCCGGATATCGTAATCGCCGAAATCGGTGCGGATACTGTTATCTCGGACCCTCTTACCCATCTTCGACTGACCAGCAACGGTTACGAAGAAGTCGTGAAGATGATCTGCGAATTTTCGCCGAAGTTGGTAGCGGTTGGAGGTGGCGGCTACGATGTATATCGGACCTCGAATTGCTGGACTCTCGCCTTCGGCGTTATGGCCGACATCGAACCCGAGGATGAATACGCAGGCTTGGTGGGCGGAATGATGTATGGCGGCGAAGTCGGGGGGCTGCGCGATATGAAGATCCAGACCAAGGGAGAGGATAAAGACCTGGTGTGGCGACAAGCTCGAAAGGCCGTTGAATATATCGAACAGACGATTTTCCCCATTCATGGGATCAAAAATCCATGATTTCATTCGCAAACCTGAAAATCAGGACAAAACTTGTCGTAGTGTTTTTCACGGTGCTTTTACCTCTTCTGACCGGTGAACTTCTGACGCTATGGTATTTCCAGAACACATTGCAAAATGCGGCGGAACTTGAACTCACCAATGTCGTCAAGCACCTTTATCGGTCCAGTAAACTCCAAAAAAACTGCCATTTCCCTTCGGGTTCGAAAGAGAAAACCGCCAAAAACCAGGCCCCGAACGCCAATACCGTTTTTTTAGAGAAACTTTTCTTAAGTTACCGTATCGGCAAAACCGGTTATGCATTTGTGATCGATACACGGGGAAATGTCATCATCCATCCGGCGAAAAAAGGTCAGAATATTTTCGACAGCCGCGATTTAAGGGGTTTTCAATTCATCAAGGAAATCTGTGCCAGAGCGGAGAAAATGGAAGGCGAGGCTATTGGCACCATTCGATATCCCTGGGTGAATCGGGAAGAAGGCGAAACCGTTCCACGCATGAAGATAGTTAAATTCATGTACCTGTCCAAATGGGATTGGATCGTGGCGGCGGGCGCGTATGAGGAAGAAATTTATGCCGCCGTAGGCCCTGTGGAAAACTATACTTTTCTGTTGATCGTGCTCAGCGTATTTCTCGTTCTATTTCTGACTTTGGCGATGAACCGCTTTATCACTCGCCCGGTTGTGATGATCTCAAAAGCCGCTTCCCGCTTGGCTAACGGTAACCTCGAACAGAATGTGCATGTCGAATCAGAGCGTGACGAGCTTGCTATCCTCGCCAATTCATTCAACAAAATGGCCGATCAAATCCGGCAGGAAACGGAAAACTTGGAACGATTGGTTGACAATCGCACCAAAGAACTCAAGGAGTCCATAGAGAAATACCGAAACCTGGTTGAAAGTACCGTTGATGGCATCGTGACCTCGGATCGTTCCGGCACGATCACTTTTGCCAACACCGGCATGGTGAAAATGCTCGGATTTGAAAGGGATTTTCTCGTTGGGCGAAAAATTTGGAAATTCTATGTTGGCGGCATCGAGCAGGCGAGATCGATCATGCGGCTTTTAAAAGCGGAAGGCAATATCACTAACTACGAGCAGAAACTGATAGCCAAAGACAGAAATATCCCGATTTTTACATCAGCCTCCCTGCTTCGTGATTCGGAAGGCAAAAAAACGGGAAGCCTTGGAATATTCTCGGATATTTCCGTAAGGAAAAAGCTTGAGAAAGACCTTCAAAAGGCGCAGGCGAGTATCGTTCAAACCATGAAATTGCGCGCCCTGGGAGACCTCGTCGCGGGTGTGGCCCACGAGATCAACAATCCCCTCATGGCATCCACCACCATGCTGCACATCATTCAAAAAAACCTGGACGGGTGCGACACAAAAATGAATGCACGGGTGGATTTATTGAGAAAATGCAACGAGCGCATTACGAAGATTGTGAATCACTTGCGAGAGTTTTCCAGGCAGAGTGTGATGGAAAAGGCTCCGATAAGCATCAATGAACCCTTGGAGAACGCTTTGATTATCTGCACGCAGCAGTTGCTGAACATGCAGGTGCATGTGGAAAAATCCTTCACCGAGGAATTGCCCTTGATAATGGGGGATTCGAATTACCTGGAACAGGTTTCTCTCGATCTCATTGCCAATGCGCGCGATGCCCTGGAAAGCTGCGAGTGTGAGAAAAAACTGTGCGTCGGTTCCATGCTGTCGGAACTGGATGGAAAACCGGCCGTGGCGGCATTCATTCAAGATAGCGGCCCCGGCATTCCTCAGAATATCCAGGACAAGATATTCGAACCCTTTTTCACAACCAAAGGAGCGGGGAAAGGGACTGGCCTGGGCTTATCGATCTGTTATGGAATTATCGAAGAGCACGGTGGGAGAATAGACCTGGATAGCTCCCCCGAAAATGGAACCAAATTCACAATTATCATTCCGTGTGAGAGCAATAGGGCTGAACCGATTTCATAGGAGGGATTGGCAATGGGTTGTAAAATACTGCTGACCGATGATGACGAATTGATTGTCATGTCTGTTGAAAGTATGCTGGAACTGGAGGGCTACGACGTTACGACGGCCTACAATGGCCGGGAAGCGCTCGACAAGGCATCCAAGAACACATATGAGCTGTTCGTACTCGATATCATCATGCCCGGAATGTCGGGTTTTGAAGTTTGCAAGGCTCTCCGAAATTTGGAAAAATATGCTGAAACGCCAATTGTCATGCTGACGGCGAAAAGCACCGAGCTGGATAGGGAAAAAGGATTTGCAATGGGCGCTACGCGCTTTCTGTCCAAGCCGATCAACCCTACCGAACTGCTAAGGGTTCTTGAGGAGGTCGTCCTAAGCAAATGAATGCCGACGACCCCAACCCGACTGGGTTCGACGAGAGCAGTCCGGATCTCAAACAGTTTCGGCGAACCTTCAAATCCAAGTATGGGGAAACCTTCAGCCTGCGTCCTTTGAATATTGAAGATTTCGACCGATTTCTATACATGTTTGACAGTTTCGAACCGAAAGAAGCCGCTCAAGGATTGCCTTCGTGCAATGAGGAATTGCGGAAAACGTGGGTTCGGAAAATGCTTTTGGAATCGATAATTGTCGTTTCCGATATCAATGGGGAAATTGCGGGGCATGCCTGTCTCATCGACATCGAGCCGGGCATCCGGGCCGAACTCGAAATCATGGTTCATCAAACGTGGCGCAATCGTGGATTTGGTTCAGCCATGTTGGAGTTGATCTTGGAAATAGCTCGCCATCTGGGATACAAAAAGGTATGGCTGGTCGTAGACGCAAAAAACAGCATCGCCGTTCACGTTTATCGCAAGCACGGCTTCAAACTGGTCGGCCCCTTCGACTTGGAACTCGAATTGGAACTCGAATTATAAGGGCGCGCGTCACGGAAAATGGGTTTTAAGAGCATTGTGATTCCCAATAGTCTTCGAGTCGTCCTGATTTCATTATGCGTCGCGGTGAGATAATGACGTTGGCTCCCCTCAAGGGACCATTCCGTCCCTGATGGTTTGAGTCGTTTGCCAACGACGGTTTTGCATCCGGCTTCGATCACTCCGGAACCGACAAACAGTCCTTGGGCGCGAAACATTGCGTAACACATTCGATCCTTGTTGTTTTCCAGATAGGCCATTTCCTTTTCCGCTTTATCGCGTAACTCCAGGTTTGCCGGAAATTTCCGCCGCGCTTCCGCAATGATCTTCTGCACCTTCCCATCGTCCAAATTTGTCCACCATCGCAGGCGACCGCAGATCACCTTTCACTTCGGTTTTGACCATCGGCACGCCCGTGCCGTCATAACAAAGATAGAGGATACCGATCGTCTTGCGCAAAATGGCGACTGGAATTGCTAAGCTTCAGGTGTGCCCGTCATCCATTTTCAACAAGGGCAAAAGGAATCCTCTTGATCGACCGGCCACGCCCTCTCTTTTGACATTTCTCGTTATTCCTTATTATCATCAGCCGATAAAATTGCGTTGTATAAGCGCGCACTTTCAAGCATGGTCCATAGCAAGGAACCATTTTTAGTTTTTCAAAAGCTCTTGCGAAGAGTGTAAAAAGGTCGGCGACTATTGGCGGACACGAGAACAAAACGAATTGCCTGGACCAAACTGCGCAAGCCCGTCAGCTTTGCCAGTCGCGATGTGGCCATAAAGGGCGTTTCCGGTATGGCGGACGACTGGTTGTGGAGCGCACGCAAACGCCTGGCGGCGGCGAGCGGCGTCATGGGCGTGATCTGGCTCATCTACCTGATCGTAGTCAACTATTTTTCCATTTGGACCTCTTCCACAATCAAGGGCATGTTCGAGGTCGTCAACGTTCTGGGTTCCATGGTCGTGGCCGTTTCGCTTCTCATGATCTTTCTTACGCGGATCAAACGCTTGAACTCTCAGCGCGTCATGGATGTCGGCCTTTTGTACTTCGTCTTTTGCAGTTGGGCCATTGCGGTGTCCGAAACGTGTAAGGACTGGACTTTTTTCACGGTGATCTGGGGCGTTTCCTGGGTGTGCCTGTGGATCGCCGTTTTCCCGCTCGTGGTTCCGACGTCACCCATAAAGATGTTTCTGGCTTCCTTCGTATCGGCCAGCGTCGGCCCTCTGGCGTTCTTCCTGGCCGCAAAAGCCGGGAATCCCATTCCCGATCCACCGATAGTGGTTTACCTGATGTATTTGCCCAACTACATCGCCGTGGGCGTTGCCGTGTATTTCTCCCACGTGGTTTACGAATTTGAAAGAGACCTATCCGAGGCCAGACGAATCGGCAGCTATCATCTCACCAAAATCATCGGCAGAGGCGGCATGGGCGAAGTCTGGCACGGCAAGCACCAGATGCTGGCGCGACCGGCGGCCATCAAACTTGTGGCCCCGGACAATCTGGGAACGATGGCGCCCGAGATCAGGGAGGGCACCTTCCAGCGTTTCGAACGGGAGGCCAAGGCGACGGCGGCGCTGCATTCCCCGCATACCATCAACATCTACGACTTCGGCATCAATGAGGACGGAATATTCTATTACGTTATGGAATATCTCGAAGGCCCGGACCTGGCGACATTTGTCAAAAAGTTCGGGCGCGTTCCCGGGCCACGACTTCTTTTCTGGCTCCGGCAGATCGCGCACTCTCTTGCCGAGGCGCATCAAAGCGGATTGATCCACCGTGACATCAAGCCCGCCAACATCATCCTGTGCCGCAAGGGGCTTGATTTCGACGTGATTAAAGTTCTGGACTTCGGCCTGGTGAAATCCATGGGGCAGGTGGACGAAGTGGAAGAAGAGCTCACCCTTCAGGGACAGATTTTCGGCACGGCAGGCTTCATGGCCCCTGAGGCGGTCATGGGCCGAAACGATCTTGTCGACACGCGATCCGACATCTATTCCGTGGGATGTGTTTTATACCGCCTGCTCACGGGCCGGCAGGTCTTCATGGGCAAAACGCCGATGGAGATCATCCTCAGCCATGTGGGCAAAGAGCCGATTCCACCCTCGAATTTCATGACGCAGCCATTGGATGCGGAATTGGAACGCCTGGTTTTGGATTGCCTGGCCAAGGAACCCGATAAACGCCCGCGCGACGGCCTGGAGTTGCAGCAGCGCGTAAGAGCCATCCACATGGAGGAAACCTGGGATGAGAATGCCGCCCGCCGCTGGTGGCATGAAAACTGGTCCGGGATCGAAGCGGGCATTCAGGCGAAATCCAAAAAGCCAGACACGGACACAAAAGTTGAGAGCACGGACAATCTCGACACGATCGCCGGCGACGCAACAGTCGATGGGCAAATCAGACATCGCCTCGAATAATAAACTCCATTGACTTGATTAATGCAGCGGTCTGGTCAACAATCGTCCCGTCTTAGATTCTCTTTTTTGCTTTTCAACCTGCCCGATAGGCCATGATGCTCGCACTGCTTCTTATTGTCGTCGGCTACCTCGTCGCCACGCGCGTTATCAATGAAACGACGCTCCTGGAAAGAGTCGCCTATACCCTGCTTTTCGCGATAACGGTCATTCCCTTTATCGCCATGAACGCCAGCATCGCCGGATCGATTTACCCCACAAAGACAATGCTTGCCATCGCAAGCTTCATCATCGTCGCGGCGCTCGCAAGGCATGCCTACAAGCATTTTCGCGCTTTTACGCGACCCCAGTTTTCAAAAATGGACGCAGTGGCTCTTGGCTTATGCGTCGCGTCGGCGGTCGCCGCGTGGTTTTATTATACGAACGCTGAATTTCTCCTGTCGCTGGCTTCTTATATCCAAAAAGGCGAAGCCAAGTGCTTTTATATGCAGACCTTTAGCCTCGTAAAAACCCTGAACCCGGAAGCAGCAAGCCCGAACATCCTCAAAATGTACAGCACGATCGCCACGCCGGGCAACGCGATGTTCACTGCGCCTCTTATGCCCATATTCGGCACGCAAACTTACCATGTTCTCTATTGCACTTTTATCGCCGACGCTTTTCTTTTCATCTTTCTCCTGCTTCACCGATGGGCAAAAAGCGACGCGGCGGCGCTGGTTGGCGCGTTTTTCGCCGTCGTCAATCCCTATGTCCTTTCCGTGGAAGTGCTCGACCGCAATTTGATGTCTTTCGCTTTGGCGGCAGCCCTGATCTACACCGTGGAAAGAGAGCCGGAGAAAGGATGGCTGCATGGATTTTTGTGGGGAATATGCGCGGGCGTCGGCTTGCGCTTTCTGCACATAACACTGATCGCCCCTGTCGCGCTGATGTACTTTTTCGGCAAGGCCCCGCGCCGTCGCTATGCATCGTTATTGATTGCATTCGCCTTGACCTTTGCTTTTAGCCTGCCGCATATGCGCTATCACGGCTTTAACAGCCTGGGCGAGCAGACGCCGTTTTTCGAGCTTTTGCTGGGAGCCTTCGCGCAAGGAACCCGAACGCCACTTCTGCCTTTTCCCAACGCCGTCGGATACATTTTGCACATCCTCAACTATATCGGCCTGATCGCGGCGGCGGTCGCGATCCTGGGGGCCGTCGATCTTATCCGGCGCGATAAAAAAAGATTCGCCATTCTCATTCTCATTTCGCTCCCCATATACCTGGTCCTCGCCGCGCAGCGCGACTGGATCGAAGCCGACAAATTCCGCATTTTCCTGATGGCTTTTCTCCCTGTCATTTTGTTTTTCGGCCTTGGATTGGCGTCTGTTTTCGACAAATCAAAACTTCGCTTCACGGCTGTGGCTTTCCCCATAGCCTTCGTGCTTTGCGTGGGTTCAAGCTTTTTGTTAAAGGAGATTGAAGGAAAACCCGATTTGAGTATGTACAAACGCAAACCCGCATACCAATCGGAAAGCGACGCCTATCTGGACCTCTACCGATCGCACCTGGCTTCCATTGGTCTATTGCCAAACTATAAGCGGCTTTTCTTAAAACTTGATCTTCGCAAAAAACGACTAACCGAGCGCGCCATCGCTGATAGCTTTTTTGGCGAAAACGGCGCGATGTCGCAGCACCCTTTCGCCATGGACTGGCTCGGCGAGATCGAACAACCCACCGAGGAAATATTTTCCGATGACTTTGTCGCTATCAGCATAGATTTTGAGAAGCTTGTCGCCGACCCCGACGCAGCCGTGCGCCTTGATCCGACGCCAAAAGAATTATTTGCTGATTTGTCTTCGCCTAAGAATCTTCTGGACATCTATCACAAGGAAATGAATGTTTCCTGGCAGCCGGAGAAACTTCCCGTCACACTGCTCACCGGAAAATCTGAATACCGAACTCAGAAAATTCTGGAACTTGAGGTCAACGCCTTCAAAAACTTCGGCGCTGACGAGTACGGCTTTGCAAAGGTCAATATGATCAATAGTTGGGTTCAGCCAGACCAAAGGGGACGCGCTTTTCAAACAGGTATGACCGCGCTGCCGCAAACCGATGACAGCTCGGTCATTTCCCTGAAAATTCCTCGTGATGTGAGGATCCTTGTGCGCAACTGGATCATCAACTCCGCTAACGGAACTCCCTGGCGCGTCGACTCATGGGATGTGAGAATCAAAGACGGCCAGCCAAAAACCGAATTTCATATCATGGAGCCGGAAAGCTACCTCTAATTCAATATCATTAGAACTGATCGAACATCGCGGCCTGAAAACCGATCCAAGCTCTAAACTCCAGACTCCTAAGAAAAACTATCGCGTGGCCTTAATGAACTTCATAAAGGTTTTGGCCATGCCCATCGTTCCTGAGGTGTTCTTCAGGCGGGCTGCGTGGCTCTTGATGATGTGCGGGCGCAGATAAAATTTTCGGTACATGCGATTGCGCGCGGTGTAGAGCGCCTTTTCCGTCAGAGTTTCGGGGACGAAGGACACGAAGTGATCGCTCCATCGGTGAGACCCCTCGATGACCCGGCCATAATTTTCAACGTCTCTGGAAGCTTCGGCGCCGGGAAATGGCGTGAAGAAGCCGATCATTACGTCGTCTAAACGCGCTGAAAGAATAAACTCTTCGGTTTCGGCCAGCGTCTCTTCGGTTTCACCCGGAAAGCCCAGCATGATAAAACCCTTGGTGGAAAAACCCAAGGCCGCGCAGCGAGCGATAGTCTCAGCCATCTGCCGAGTCGTCACGTCCTTGCTCATTTGTCTGAGCATGTCATTGCTTCCGGACTCGACGCCGAATTGAAGCTGCCAGCAGCCCGCTTCGCGCATTTTCCGCAAGCCGAAATCCGTCACCGGCGTATCGCCGCGACCCTGACAACTCCACGAAAGATCGAAGCCGGATCGGATGATGTGCTGGCAGACCTGCACAATGTGTTTCTCACGCAGCAAAAACATCTCGTCGTGAAAGGCGAAGTCCACAATGCCGTAATTTCGATAGAGATGCTCAATCATCTCGAAAATGCGCTCGGGCGAATGAGTCCGGTATTTATTGCCGTACACCGAGCGGTCGCAAAAACCGCAGTGATAAGGGCAGCCGCGGCTGCTCACGAGGATCGTCGATGGAAGGCGCGGCGTGGACTGCGGAGACGGCCTGTAATGTGTGGGCAAATCAGGCAGCAGATCCCAGGCCGGAAGAGGCAGGCTGTCCAGATTCTCAATATATGGGCGCGGCTCGGTTTTTATAATGTCGCCCTTGTGCCGGAAGATCAGTCCCTTGACTGACTCAGGAACGATATTCCGGTTGATGCAGCCGTACAATTCGTAAAGAGTATGCTCGCCCTCTCCGATGACGCCGTAATCGATGGAACGATATTTTTCTAAGGTGCGCTCGGGCATGGATGTGATATGCGCGCCGCCGAGAACGATGTTCGTGTCCGGGGCGTACTGCTTGATTTTGGCGCAAAGCGCCATCGCGTTGTCCAGGCCGGAGGTCGTCGCGGTCACGCCCGCAAGAAGGGGCAATTTATCGGCCGCGTAACGCGCCGCCTTTTCCACGGAAAACCTCAGAACCGCAGCGTCAAATATTTCCACGTCCACGCCCTGCTCGCGCACGAAGGCGGCCATGTACGCCAAACCGAGATTCGGCAGCGTGTTTCCGAAAGGCGCCAGTTTGCCGTAGCGCTCCTCCAGCGAAACCGGGGGATTGATTAAAAGAATTTCCGGCATCGATTCTCCAAAAGACCGTCAACGGCGATGTTAACAGAACGAAAGCGGAAAGAAAGCGCCGATGATCCGGATTTTTTAAAAACCTTTTTTTTAGCCGGAATATGGACCGCTTGCGCCGGGATTAATATCAACATAGTATTTGAGTCATGGAGAACCGTTGGTTCTTTGACGGAAGAATGGACTTTACAGTATAATTGGCAAATAGCTTCGGCGGCGGGATAGATGGTCGTTTTTTTGCCCTCTCGCGCAGCCTCATACTGTAGGAGATGCAACCAGGGGAGGAATAACGCATGTCGGTAAATACTATCCGATTCGCGTTTCTTGCGGCGCTTCTTGTCGCTACGGTGTTTGTGTTCGCTTGCGTTGATGTTTCAAACTACCTGG
>Ga0307990_1004001_pt1 | contig 10977 bp, 9 predicted proteins | sample EllFjometagen129_FD_203168 | JGI IMG/M metagenome (GOLD analysis project Ga0307990, IMG submission 203168) | Marine microbial communities from Ellis Fjord, Antarctic Ocean - #129 | ecosystem: Environmental > Aquatic > Marine > Unclassified | place: Southern Ocean | collected 2014-10-08
ACCGGGGTCTGGGGGGGAATTGAATTTTCATCTGTCGGGCTGGTTTGAGACCGATACTCCAGGATATTACTGAAATTGTCGCCGTCGGCATCCTGCCCGGCATCATTGCTTAGGGGATCAAGGCCATATTCGATTTTCCAGGTATCGGGCATTCCGTCATTGTCGTCATCCGTGTCCTGGTTGTTGCCGACGCCGTCGTTGTCGCTGTCAATCCACTCATCCGGATCATCGGGGAAAGCATCCTGATTATCAACCACGCCGTCTCCATCTCTGTCTGTTGAAACAAGATCATTAACACTGATATCAACCGCATCCGAGTCCGTTAATCCGCCATTGTCGGTTACGGTCAATTGAAATGTCAACATCACGCCGGAACTGGATACCTGGGGTGCTGTGAAATCGGGTTTGACAGTCCCTGGATCAGACAGTGTGACTGCCGGACCGGCAATCTGGTCCCAGAAATACGTCACAATGGCCCCGCCTAAGTCAGCAGAACCTGAACCGTCAAGGGTTACCGGGTCTCCTTCAGCAATGATCCGTTCGGCACCGGCATCAGCGGTCGGGGCGTTATTCACTGCTTCAAATATCACCTCGTTGGAATAGCCGCTTTCAGCACTGTCATTATAGGCCGTAACAGCCAGATAATAGGTCTGGCCATCCAGCAGCCCTGTCAACGTGAATTCAGGATTCTCAGAATCTTCCATCGTTTCTAACGGAAGGGTAATGCCTGACGGCCCCTGATCTGCACCGCTACCGTCGTAGGGGGCCCCGGGAGAACCGGTTTTATAATATATTTTATATCCCTTAAGATCACTTTCGGAATTGGCATCCCATGCCAACTGGACCTGAGCGGCCAAAGCCGTAGAGCAGGAAAAAATTATAAGAATTGTCAACCAGAACATCCGGAGAAGTGGACGGTACAGACATTCTGATTGCTTTAGTCCGATATTATGGGAATAAAAATATTTTATAAATTTATTTTGCAAATACTGCACTGAAAAAAGACCATTTACATCCTGTTTGTTCATCCTGCCGTCTGCTTTTTATTTAGTGTATTCGTATATCAACCGGTTTCTGTTCCGCATATCGCTAATATCGTTAATAAAGCATTTTTCGTGCCATATTTTTATATAATTTCCATATATAAATGATCTTTTTGCCCAATTCCATTGTTATGTACAAATGGCCCTCGGAATATCAAATATATGTTGTGGTTATTTTTGTACATGCTTGATCTTGAACAAATACCCTATCTCTGGTGGACACTATCTACCTCGTTTTATTCTAAATCATATCATTTGTACTCATTAATACCGGTTCATGCCCACCAATTGTTACACTTATTGCGCAGTCATGTACTCTTTTTACCCACAAAAAGACGTTGCACATTGGCGTATAAGGACTTACCATAACGGCCAGTAAGAGTTCGCGCAAAAATAAGCAGCGCCTGCCATGACAAGCCTATCCCATAATTTGCCCGAGGCATGGCAATACAGGATCGGCGATAAGGTTCAAAAACTTAACAACAAGGAACTTCCGGTTTACGGATCCATGATGAATTACGAAAAAATCAGATCAAAATTCGGCATAACCAGCAAACTGTTTACCTGGTTTTTAAGTATCGTACTCATATTTTACGGCACTATTCTGCTTCTTTACGTTAATGCCCAGCAAATAGTAGGCTTGTCGGAACAGATCGTAAATACAAATTATCCAATTGCCGCCTACTCAAAAAAAATGATCGAAAATCTCCTTTCTCTGGAAGAAAACGATACAAAGTATCACCTGCTTTACAAAAAGGAGTATCTTGATTTTTTTATTTCAGCCCAAAAACAATTTAAAAAAAATCTGGCAGGCATTCTGGCTCTGAAATCAAAGGGGCTACCGGTTTCCAGGCAGTGGCAAAATATTTCTATCGACTACAAAAATATTATGGACACACTTAAAATTTCCCAAGAAAAAACGTCCTCTGACGCCTTGTGGGTTCCCGAATCCGTGATAAACGGCTGGATCCGGCAAATCTCCCTGGCCAGAAATCAAAATGAGCAGGCGGTTCAGGCTGCCACCCTGGAGCTGAATCGTCGAGGCCTGATGACCGCCAGAAACGGACTTATCGGAATTGGGATTGCGAGTGCAGCCGGACTAATAGGCATATTTTTCTTATCGTATTCCATGATTCGTCCCCTGCGTGAATTGCGCAGAGGCATCCGAGCTGTCTCAAAAGAGGGACCGAACCTGCCGATCCGCATCAGGTCAAAAGATGAATTCGGAGAACTGGCCGATACCTTTAATAAAATGACCGCACTGTTAAAGGAAGAAGAGGAAATGCGCTCGGACTTTATCGCCATGCTGAGCCACGAAATAAGAACACCATTGACATCCGTCCGGGAATCAGTAAACATGCTTACGGAAGAGGTTCTGGGACCCGTCAATCAGCAACAAAAAAAATTTCTTGCCATCGCCAGTGATGAGATTGTTCGGATGAGTGACTTGCTAAACCGTCTGATGCTTGTATCACGACTTGAATCAGGCGGACTTGCGCTGGAGCTCTGTCCGGTAGAAGTATCCGGTTTTATATCGGAATGCATTGTACATGTGTCTTTGTCGGCTAAATCAAAAAAAATTATAATTAAAACGAAAACACCTCCGAATCTGCCGAATGTGATGGCTGACCCGGATCAACTGCAACGGGTCGTTTCAAATCTTCTGGGAAATGCTGTCAAGTTTTCAGACAGCGGCAACAAAATCAAAGTAACCGCCGCGCTTGATAATAGCGGTCGGAATGTCATTTTTTCTATCTCGGATAATGGCCCGGGGGTCCCTGAAACAGAGCAGGCATTGATATTCAATAAATATTACCAGGCACGGGGAATGAGGAAGCAGACAGACGGTGTGGGGCTCGGTTTGAGCATCTCCAGGCAGATCGTTAAAGCGCATAAAGGAAAGATTATGATCTCAAGCCGGATTGGAAAAGGCAGCACTTTTTATTTTACGATACCGGTGGCCCGACCGGAAACAGCAAACCAAATTTAATGAAAAAATTCAAAAAAATCAAACACGCATTGATTCCCCTACTGGTGATCTGTTGCGGATCATTTTTTATCGCAGGATGCAGTCATATGTTTTCAAAGGCTGTTTTCCCATGGGAAAAATTGCACAGTAAAGATTTGGAGAGAATCGAAAAAGGCAGCCAGGCCCTGAAAGCAGGTGATATAAAAAAAGCTCGAAGCATTTTTCAAGACCTGCGACAACAGGCCACAGACCCTGTTATTCAGCAGAGATCTATATACGGAGTGGCCTGCGCCGACCTTGCCCTGGCGGGCAATGTCACTGAATTCAAAACGGCCATTGAATTGTGGAACCAATGGATCAAACAGATCCCGCCCGGCAGGGAAAGCGGTGACCCACATCTTCTGTATCCGCTGCTGATATCCCGATTAATTGAAAAAAAGGAGTTTGAGGCCAAGATTAAAGCCTTAAAGTCCCAAATTCGCAAAGAAAATTACGAAAACCTTCAAACAAAAAATCAAGACATCGAGGCACTAAACACAAAGCTGAAAATAAAAAACCTGGAAACCATAAATCTGGAACAAAAACTCGATGATCTGAGAACCCGGATTCAGACCCTGGAACACCAGATCAATGCCATAAAAAATATTGATCAAAAAATACAGGAAAAAAAAGAAGAGATCACAACCCCATGAGCCATACCAAAGAAAAAACCACTGCCTTGCAACGTACAATTCTAATCGTGGATGACGATTTGAACGTACTTGAAGTCCTGGAAGCACGGCTGATCTTTGCCGGTTATAAAACGATTAAGGCTGCCAGCGCAATGGAGGCTCTCGACAGGATAAAGGAGACATTGGTCGATCTCATCGTGTCCGACATCAAGATGCCCGTCATGAATGGGTTGGAATTATATGAGAAAGTCCATTCACTCCATCCGGATCTGCCGGTCATTTTCCTGACCGCCTACGGGACGATTCCCGATGCGGTCAAGGCTGTCAAAGCCGGTGCTTATGATTATCTGACCAAGCCGTTTGACGGTCATGAATTGCTTGATAAAATCAACGAAATACTGCAGCGGCAAACGCCAGCACTGCCACCAAACGGTCCGCCTTTGCCGCCGCAGTCCCTCTATACGGGGAAAAGCCCTGTTATGACCAAGCTTTACAGTATTATCGCCCGCGTGGCACCAAGCGATGTAAACATTTTACTTCTTGGAGAAAGCGGTGTCGGCAAGGAGCATGTTGCCAAACTTGTTCATCGCAACAGCCCGCGCAGTAAAGGTCCCTTTATCGTTGTGGATTGTGGCGCAACACCGCCGGGACTTCTGGAGAGTGAACTGTTCGGCCATAAACGGGGTGCCTTCACCCATGCGATCAGCGACAAAAAAGGATTAATTGAAGCATCGGATAACGGTACTCTTTTTTTAGACGAAATCGGTAATATTTCACTTGAAATGCAAATGCGTCTACTCCGGTTTCTGGAAGACCGGAAAATTAAAAGGGTCGGCAGCCTTCGTCAAATCCCGGTCAACTGCCGCATTATCGCCGCCACCAATTCAGATTTAACCGCCGATATCGAAGGGGGCCGATTTCGTGAAGATCTCTACTACAGACTGCGGGTAGTTTCCCTGGATGTTCCCCGCCTGCAGAACCGCAAGGAAGATATTCCGGATCTGGTCCGGGCCTTTGCGGAAATTTATTCCAAAGCCCAAGGTATTGCCATGGTTGAAATTTTACCAAAAACCATGGAGTGGCTTTGCGACTATCCCTGGCCGGGCAATGTCAGAGAGCTTAAAAACGCTATGGAGGCCGCGATTGTATTATGCCAGGACGGCAAACTGCGGGTACGTGACCTGCAACTTACAGGCCTGCCGCCAAATCCGGAAAGTATTTTGGCGGACAGGGCACCCTATTCATTGGAAAGCAGTGAGGAAAATACAATCATAAGGGCCCTGGAAAAAACAGGGGGCGTCCAGAAAACAGCAGCCGAACTGCTGGGCATCAGTCGCCGGGCTATTCATTACAAGGTTAAAAAATTCAATATTGATATTGCTGCAATCCGTTCTCGAACAAAAAATTTACCCTGAGTGGATATGACTTACAAGATGCCCCAGTTCAGGGAAAATCAATGCGTTGCATGCTAGTTTACATGCTTTTATACTTCCGGGCATGCAAAATACTGCTGTTTTGTCCACCACTCCGGCAGTAGCCCGGGACAACATCGCCGCAGAATCGATCTCTTCATAGCTTAACTGTGCAAAAAGAGGCCCGAATGCGGTCAATTCCTTATTAAACAGGGGACGAACCGCTTCGATAGTGACATCTTTAGGGGTAATGCCGGTGCCCCCGGTAAGCAGAACAGCCTGGGGGGCATGCTGCCGGATCAGTTTTTGCATGCTGTCGGCTATGGTGGTGCCGTCATCCGGGAGGACCTGGTGAAACACCACTCTATGTCCCTCTTTAAGAGCTGTTTTGCCGATCCATCGGCCACTTTCGTCGTCCGATAGGGTGCGCGTGCTTGAAATCGATAAAATGCCTATCGTGACCCTTCGAGGCGCATTTTTTTTATGTTCCTGAGTACCCATATCAGCCTCTATGTTGTCCGGGGCAAAGCATTAATTCGCCTTGCCACTGTCAGAATTGATACTATGGTGAGCCCGTCCGTGATCGTTCCATTGTCAATCATCCGGATAAGCTCCGACAAAGGATATTTTTTTACCTGGATAATTTCGTCCGCATCCAGATGCTGTTCCGACGGGGTAAGATCCGAGGCAAGGTACAGATGAATTTTTTCATCCGTATATGCGGGTAGAATATGGATCTGTGAGAGAGCCGTCATTTTTCCGGCCCTGTAGCCGGTTTCCTCTTCAAGTTCCCGCTGGGCGCATTCCAAGGGCGTTTCTCCCGGATCCAGCGTCCCGGCTGGAATCTCCAGGATATAATCTCTTATGGCATGACGATACTGAAGCGTCATCACCACGGTGTTGTCGCCTAAAAACGGCACAATGGCTGTCGATCCGGGATGGCGAATCATGGCCATCTCCGTATCCCGGCCATTGGGCAGGGTAACTGCTTCTTTTACAAAAGAAAAAGCGTTTCCTTTATACAGTTCATACACTTGTCGGATCTTTGCCACAGTTTTCATTTTTCCTGGTTTTCCTCCCTGTCTTCAGGAGCCTTAAACAATCGGCCCAGATCAAGCAGTTGATCCAGGCGATGGATCACCGGCACCTTTGTTTCCACAGGCGGCCAGTTTCGCCGGACCGTTTCGTGCTTAAGCCAGACAGGGTGCATCCCCATGTCCATCGCGCCGCAGATATCGATCCGCCAGTCATCACCAACAAACACGGATTCATCCGGTTTGATGCCCAGTTTTTCCAGACAAAGCTGGAAAGGTTCAGAGGCGGGTTTGGGCGGCACGCCCTGCTCACCGGCCACGACAATTACTTTAAAATATTGATCCAGTTCCGAAAACTGAGTCATCCTGTGGGTTCCAAAGGTCTTCTGCCCCTGTGTGTTGGTTATCAGGGCCAAAAGATAGTCGCGGGCCAGTTTTGTGAGTACGGTTTCAGCTTCGGGGAAAATACGGCTTCCGGCATTCACTGTTTCCCAGTAGTCGCTTTCGAATTTTTCCAGAAAGCCTGGAACAACTCGACGATTAAACCGATTGTAAATCTTCTGCCAGATGATTTTACGCGAAAAAATTGATTTGTCCTGATGGTCCGTGCGCACCTTGCGATAGGTGTTTAAAAATGTTGCCCAGGATGTATTTTTAAAATCCGGGTAAATCCTGCTTTGAGCCTCTTTTTCAGCCCTTCGAAATCCATCGGAAGAGTCAACCAGGGTCTGACCAAAATCAAAAATAACAGCCTTTATCATAACAAAATTCACTTTGCTTTTAGTAACTCATGGCCGCAATTTGCGAATAGGAATCAACATCACTAAAGTTAAAAACAGAATACACCCCAAAAATAGCATGTGCCTCTTCAAAAGTAAAAACAAATAACGCGTGGCAATCCTTTTCGGTAAGAACCACCACGCGTTATTTTACATCTTTTCACAATCAGGGAATATTTTTGCCGACAGGATTTATTCTTTTCCGTATTTTTTCAGGTAATCCCCAAAAAGCGCGTCTTCACTGGGATGAAATTCAGGGATCGGAACCGAAAGGTTTGTATAATTGAGAAACTGACGCCAGTTGATATTCCGGCTGCTGATGTTTCCGGCCCAGGTGCCGCAGCCCAGGGTATCGGTGAACGGATTGCCCGAAAACCAGCTGCCGCTGTTGGCTGCGCCATGAGGCATGTTGCAGTTTACACGGCCCACATTGGCCCGGATTGCCAACTGCAGTTGACGGTCATCCCGTGTGCTGTGAATCGAAGCCGAATGCCCTTCACCGGAAAATTTCAGTATTTTTTCCAGACGATCGAGCATATCGTCAAAATCGATCCATTTCCAGACGGTCATGGTCAGGGATAATTTTTCACCTGAGAACATATCTTCAGGGCCGATTTTTTTGCCCATGACCATGAGAAACTTTGTGCCTTCAGGAATTTTAATTTTAGCCAGATCGGCAATATACTTGACCGGTTTGGCCACAATATCCCGGTTCAGATGAACCCCATCGGGCCACATGACTTCCCGCAGCTGTTCCCGTTCTTCCGTGCTGCACAGATAGCCGCCTTCCGATTGGAGATTGCCCATCATTTCATCGAAGACACATTCTTCGATGGCCACCGCGTTTTCCGACGAGCAGGAGGCCGCGTTATTGCCGATTTTTGATTTCATGATCTTGTGGGCCGCACCGGCCAGATCGGCGGTCGAATCAATAATCGAGACTACGTTTCCGGCGCCCACGGTCTGGGCCGGTTTACCGGCTGCATATACAACCTTGACAAGTGCTGCGCCGCCGGTGGCAACGGCATAGTCGCAGACATTCATCAATTCGGATGTTTTTTCATGGCTGGTATTGCGGATACACAACATCAGATCTTCGGGGGCACCAATTTTTTTCAACGCCCGACGCCCGATTTCAACCGCCTCATAAGAAGCCGCCTGGGTTCGGGGATGAGGTGATACGATCATTGCATTACGGGTTTTCAGCAGACTGAGCCCCATGGCCACAACGGTTGATTCGGGATTGGTACAGGGCACCACATTGGCCACCACACCAATAGGTTTGGCCAGAATTTTCAACCCTTTTTCCGGGATGTCTTCGACGATGCCGCAAGTTTTGGCACCCAGTTGATCGTACAGTGAACCACGGGCTTTATCTGAAATCTTGTGAACCTTGTCTTCATAACGGCCGATACCGGATTCTTCGACAGCCATTTTTGCCAAAAGTTTCCGGTTTTCCTCTTTGTCCCATTCCCAGGCACAGGCCTGACACATCATGTCTACCTTTTCCTGAGGCCAAAACTCAACTTTTTTAAAGGCATTGTGCGCCCTTTTATATAGATGTTGAACAGTATCTTCCATAATATTTTTAATCCTCCATTGTACTAATAAATAATACCGGTTTAACCCATGTTTATTTACTGCATCTTGCGCGGATCTGCAATGTCCTCAACAATGGCCCAACCTGTACCCCGCACCTTCTGCTTAGCGTCAAATCCTTTTTTCCAATCCTCCGGGGTGGCAAACTGACCGGAATGAACGGTCGTATCCCGCTCCTTCAGAGACGGTACCGGCTTATCCTCGGGCCCGACATACAATTCCCTGGGCGTCAATTGTTCGCCCAGACGTACCGGCGGCTCACATTCCATCTCTTCCATGAAATGGCAGCCTGCAGCAAAAGCCCGCGTCACCGCCAGAATAGCCCATGTAGCTTCCGGTGAAAAACCGATATCAAACATGGCGCTGCCCATGGCACCCAGCATATCGATATCCACCGGTTCATCACTCAGTTCTTGAACGGCTTTGATAACTTCTTTCATAAAAGGAATATATTTTTCAGCAAGACCGAGCTTCTCGACCCGGGCAATCATGCGCCCGGCGGCCGGATCCTTGAGCATCAACTCGGATACGCCCAGGTGCGGCTGCCCTATATTTTCTTTAGCAATAATTTTGGCAGCCTCAGCCATTGTCTTGCCGTCTTCCACCAGTGCCAAACCCTTGTTAAGCATCTTGCCGAACGCGTCATAAGCGCCGAATGCATGCCCGAAAGCCAGGATAGAGGCCCCTGCAGCCTGGGTCAAAATGGTCTTGGAACCGGCAACGATTCTGGCCATATTGGCCGGCGAAGAAAGCCCGTCTTCCAGAGCCATGATCATGCAGTAATTGAGCATCTTGAGCTCTTCTTCCAGCGGAATACGGGCCTGAAAATCGATAAAAATGATATCACAAACCCCATATCCCTGCTCCACAAGCTCGGTGGTATCATAACCGCGGGTCACAATGCGGTGAACGTTTTTATATGCCACTTCGGAGGCCCACTGAAACCGGGCGCGTTTTTCATCCGGCGGGACCGTACCCTTTTCCCGGTTGGCATAATCGTACGGAAGTCTCGGATCGTCTAAATTTCCTATAATGCCCATTTTTTATATTCTCCTTCCTCTTTTTGTTTTTTGGCATATTCCTGCCTTTCAGACAGGAGCGGGACTTCCCGATCCTCGGGACCAAGGTATTTAATCATGGAAAGATCAAGCATCTGCACCATGGGTTCACGCTTGGAGGCGGCCCAGGCACGTCCCTTCTTCAAGTTGTAAAGCGCATGGGCGGCACAACTCCACCCACGGCAAACGCAACCGATGCACCATGCTGCATTGGGAGAAAATCCCAACTCGCACAGGGCCGTATTGCCGGCACCGATCATATTGACGGCCACATAGCCGCGGCCCTCTTTTTCGCGCCGGGCATTAAAATGTTTTTCAATGCTGCGCTGCAGCTCAATGTATACGTTCTCGGTACCCAGGAGCTCCTCGTGTTTGAGATGGGTGGGTTCCGCCCGCGGGTCACCGTCCAGATGCTGGGGCTGACCCAGTCCCATGACGGCCAGGCCGGCATCCATATATTCGTCCACCAGGACTTTGCCTATCTCCTCCAAGGACTTTTCTTCGACCCGGGCCCGTTCAATATATGTGTGCATCATATATCCATGGGCGGCTCCAGGCCCATGGGCACTGCCAAACGTCATGACCGCCGCCGCCACAGCCGCCGGCAGGTTCGGCCGGCCGCTTATCACCGCAAAGGCGGATGCGGCCGACGGGGACATGGAATGCTCCAGAAACTCACCGGTTTCATAGTTGAGCATTTTGGTTTCATTTTCAGTGGGAATTCTGCCCTGATACAGTACGAACAGGGCATCACAAAAGGTATACCCCTCTTCTGCCATATCGCTCAAATCAAACCCACGCAAGACCGTTTTTTCTTCGGTTTTATAGGATATGGCGGTTTTTCTGCGAAACAATGGTTCTCGGCTCATGTTTCTCCTCCGGTTATTTTTTTTGGTTTTTAGCAACATGCATGGTTAGATCAATTCATAAAATTAAAAGCTTATTTTCACATGGCGACAAATGCCAACACAACAACCATATTAAAACAATTAAACAGATTAATAGAATAAAAAAATTGCCAACTATAAGTCAAACTAATAATAATTATGATTTTAATAACAAAAAGTTATTCTCGATCACTTTTATAAGCTGCCGTTCGAAATGTAAAAAACGCCCCGATAAAGCGACTGTCCTCTACTTTAAATTTGGGACAGATTATATCAGGGGGCCAAAGCAACCCGGGGAAATTAACAAAAATGGCTTTATCCCGCATCACGCCACCGACAGAAAAACGATTGATCCAGCCGCACATAAAATAGCACCGCATTCCGGATGGTCAAACTTTCCATCTGAAGTGCGGCTGAAAGGAAAAGCGCCACCCCAAAACTCATATTGACAATCGGTATGGCTACGCTTGCCTGACCATATTCAATGGCGAAGATAAACGAGTTGAAAATCAAAAATGCAAAAAC
>Ga0307990_1004002_pt1 | contig 10970 bp, 8 predicted proteins | sample EllFjometagen129_FD_203168 | JGI IMG/M metagenome (GOLD analysis project Ga0307990, IMG submission 203168) | Marine microbial communities from Ellis Fjord, Antarctic Ocean - #129 | ecosystem: Environmental > Aquatic > Marine > Unclassified | place: Southern Ocean | collected 2014-10-08
CAGTGCAGGATCGGCAGTATGAAGAAAAGACCGAGACACGCTATGATGTTGAGGACTATCGAGTAGTTGCGGATGCGCGTCCATATGAATGAAGGGTTTTGTTCCCAGGTAATGATGTATGTGCAGGCCCTGTCTCCTCTGTGTATGCAGGTAGGGTGGTCAATTCTGGCAAACTGGTTTGTGAACATCTTGGCAACGGCCTCAAATAGTCCTGTCCGGTTTTCGCACTGGTAGGGTTTTTCTTCGACGCCCTCTTTAGGGGTTACGATTATTTCTATACTGTTCTTGTCGAGACGTTTTGTTGTGAGTGTACATGAGAGACTTACATTGGAATAAAGTTTCTCTATCACCGAATAGGCGGTCGCGGGGGTGGTAAACCCGAGGGTATATTGCTGCATGGACGCACCTGCTTTGGATAAGATCGCATAGTGTCCTACTTCACGAGCGATGGCAGAATTGCCTGTCTTCTGGACGACGATCTCGTAGAAGCGGTCAATCTGATCCTGCGTAAGCCAGTGCCCTGCATCCTCCAACTGATAGGTGGTAATCCCCGCGTATTCCAGAATGGAGTCAATGTCCGTCCCTGGATACTCTTTGTTTATATATTCTATGAATATTTTTATGTTTCCTATGTTGTAGAGTGGTGTATCTCTCATTTTGTCAGGTATCTCTTAATAAGGAATCTGATAAGAAATCTGATCTTCGCTTTCAGTTTTCCCTTCATGTAGTCCAGAAAATCTTTTCCATGCTGTATATCCATGATAAACATGATATATTGTTTCTCGTAGGATATGTTCTTGTTTTCAAGATAAGTGTGAGGATATATCAGAAGAGGAATTTTTTCAACCGTATATATTTCTGTCAGGCGGGCGATCGCGCTGGATAATACGTCCCAGGGCAGGCATGCCGAATCGGTTATTATGATCTTGATGCCGTTTAAGAGTTCGGACAGGTTAAGGCCCAGATCTGCCTGGTTTACGATAAGAACCGCCTTCAATTCGTGTTTATACGTGAGGGAATATGCCTTCCATTTTCTTGTGAATCCGCTACGTTTGTATACTTCTTCCAGTGATTCATCATCTGTAACCCCGTTTCCGAGACGAAGTATATCGAGAAGCAGTCCGTTGGAGTTGTTCCGATAGAAACGTTCGAGTTCGAACAGATCGGGGGTCGAGAATTCCTTCAACAGCCACCCGTCGGGGAGTGGTCTCTGCGGGGCAACCGTCGGATGACTCTTGTACGCGAAGAGATCCAGTGAACAGCCCTTTGGATCCCTGAGATATCTTGAAAACTCTCCAAAGAACTGGTCCATGAATTTTGTCTGGGGACGGTAATAACAGATCCAGTGGTCTATTTTCATGGACGGTAGCCGGTAGAATCCCTCAAAGTGGTGTATTATCTGTCTCAACAAGGGGACTCCCGTATGTTTGTTGGTTCCCGGCACCGGTCTTGTGGCAAGATGATGAACCATCCATGAGCGTTCGTAAGCCTTTACCACGGAAACGTGGCCGTATATCTGACCATTTTTCTGATAGGTCATGTGAGAGGCAATCTCCGGTTTGTCCTGATAAAGCTTGCGGTACGTTTCCTTGAAATCATTCCTGTGGGGCTCGATAAGATCGTATTTCTTGGAGTAGATAAAGCCGGTTTCGAAAAAGAATTCCCACAGGGCATCCATGTTTATTTCGTCGCAGACATGGACGTTCGGATCTACCATGTTGCCCAGTATGTTGCTCAGATTTCCATAACTGGTGATATCCATATCCAGGATTGCCAGGCCGCAACGGAACAAGCATTCTTTTTCCTTTCGGCGGTACAGAACCTGTGCGGTGCACGGCATGGTCAATGTGCCGGAGTAGTTGATGTTGAGTCTGGGAATGATCATGCCCGGGATCAGGACGGATTCATCGTCCCTTTCGTGTACCGAGAACCCGGTAACGGAGATATCATACACATCACGCTGCACCCTCTTTCCGGAAAGGGGGTGTTCAAAGTTTATGCTGGATGACGGTGCCAGTTGCATCCGGGGACTGCGTATCTTTCTGCCTTTAAAACGGTTAAATTGTTCCACCAGAGGAGCGACCACGATCTCTTTCACGGACATGTTGCCCGTCTGGTGAATAAACCGGCAGGAGCCGGAGAAGATGATCCTTTGATCCCGGTATAAATTGACGATAAGTGGTTCATCCGGATTCAACCAGTGAAAAGATCCGCCAAAATCGGGGGCAACCCTGATGCGGAAAGAAAGGGGGCTGAAATCCAGCAGATTGCCCCTGGCTAGAAACCCGCTTTGGCTGAGCTCGACGGTAACGTTCTCACATTTGTATCGCCTGGCCTGTCGTTTTCCAAGGACATAGCATGCATCAGGTATGTAAATTGTAAAACCGTCGGTATCGATATTCAACAACTTTGCCGGCACTATTATTGCCGATATGCCATTGTCAATTACCAGATTCAGGAAATGATAGTGCTCAAAATCTGTTGAGCTTTCTTTTGACCATTGACATGTTATTGTTTCTCCCATGCATGGCTGCGGATAGGCGCGCACTAAGATATCTTCTTCATACCGTGGATCTTTCAGCTGGACCCACAGGTATCTGTTGGTGAAGTTAATGTGATTTATGGTGTTGATAAGCTTTTTTTTGCTTATCTTTGGAGAAGATTTGGAGGGTTTGGTAAGGTCCTGATGCTTGAACAGTCGCGGCGGCAGCAGGGACTTGCTTCCCAGTTCCTCCCTGGAGGGTTCGACGAGGTGCGCGATGCTGCTTTCCACAGTCTTCTCCGCACTGTCTTTTTTTACGGCCTCAGCGTCAATGAAGCTATGGAAACGAACGTCTTTTTTATCGGAATGACTCATTTGTCACACTCCGGTCTGCCATTCATTGTGCTATAGGTGATACATTAGTAGCGGTACGCTGGGTGCTTGTGGCACATCTGTCTGACGAGCGTATGCCCACAATATATCTGTTGTAATGTTTTATGTATATGGAATAAGCTTAGACATCAGGAATCGATATCGTCTTTCAATTTCCTGGAACATCTGAAGGTAACCACCCGGCGTGCGTCCAGTGTCAACCCTTTTCCTGTCTGAGGATTTCGACCTCTGCTCGGTTTCTTCATTCTGACCGACCACTTGCCGAATCCGGATATAAGGATGTTCTTTCCTTCTTCCAGTTGTTTTTTCATAAGTTCGAGCGTGGTTTCCACTATTTCTATACTCTTTTCTTTCGAAAATCCCGTGCAGGCGTGCAGGTTTCTGGCGAGTTCCGCTTTTGTAAGGGCCATGTCTTTTACCTCTCTATAGTTTTTGTATTGATTTTCCGTATTAGTATTGGGAGGTGGCTCTTCCCTGATATCAGGAAGGAGTCACCCGCCAATTTCGCCTTACCTGGATTGCAGGACTCTGCCTATCGTCAATATTTCAGCTTCTTTTGTGCCTTCGTACAGTTCAAGTATCTTGGCGTCTCTGTACCACTTCTGCACTTTATATTCTTCTATGTAGCCGTAACCCCCGTGGATTTCAACGGCGGCATTAGCGCAGAACACAGCGGTTTGGCCACCGAAGTATTTGGCCATTGCTCCGAGGTGGAAGTCGGGATTACCCGAATCCACTGAGCACGCGGCCTTGTAAACGAGGTTTCTCAGCGCTTCTATCCTGACGGCCATCTCTGTCAGCTTCTGCATGGTAATCTGAAAGGTGCCGAGCGGTTTACCGAAAGCGGTTCTTTCCTTGGAATACTTAACGGCTTCATCGAGGCAACCCTGAGAAATTCCGAGTGCCTGCGAGGCTACCATAATCCTTGTTATATCAAAGAAATGCATTAACTGGTAAAAGCCTTTTCCCTCTTCACCGAGCAGATTTCCCTGGGGTACCCGGACATCTTCGAGGGCGATCTCAGCGGTATCGCTAGCCCTGATTCCCATCTTGCCGTGGATCTTAGTTCTTGTGACACCGGTAGCGTCAGCGGGGACTATTATCTGGCTGAACTTATGGTGTGTCTTTTCATCGGGATTGGTGATGCACTGGCATACCATCCAGTCGCAGACGCTTCCATTCGTAATGAACGTCTTGCTTCCGTTGATTATATAGTCACTACCGTCTTTCACAGCCCTCGTTCCATATCCGGCCACGTCCGTTCCGGCATTCGGTTCCGTAAATGCGCCCGCGCTCACCTGCTCGCCGCTGCACACCGGAGGCAGATATTCTTTCTTCTGTTCTTCCGTGCCGAAGTAATAAACCGCTTCGCATCCAAATCCGGCTGCCACTATATTAAGGCCGATGCCCATGTCGACTCTTGAGACCTGTTCCGTTACCAGGGAATTACCAAGTATTCCAACACCTGATCCGCCATATTCTTCCGGTATCCACGAGCAGACGAGGCCGTTTTCCGCGCCTTTCTTCCGGATCTCTGGCGTATATTTTTCCTCCTTGTCACATTCTTCTGCGATAGGCGCTATTTCCGCCTGGGCGAACTTGTAGGCCATATCCTGCAACATTCTCATTTCTTCGGGCAGTTCAAAATCCATTTTTTCCTCCATTGTTTGTTTATAAATTATCCTTGTTATTTACTGTAATCGTATACGCCTTTGCCTGTCTTCCTGCCGTATCGCCTTGCTCTTACCAGTTGCCTTAATATGGGGGCAGGTCTGTATTTGTCACCCAGTTCTTCGTGGAGTCCTTCTATAACATGCAGAAGTGTGTCCAGGCCGACAAGATCGGAGAGCGCCAGAGGTCCAATCGGATGATTACATCCCAACACCATTCCCTTATCTATGTCTTCCGCGCTTGCGATTCCTTCGCCCAGGGCGTAGAACGCTTCGTTCAGCATGGTGCACAGAACCCTGTTTACAGCAAAGGCGGGAGCTTCCTTTACGACGATGACCTCCTTGCCGATCTTTTTCCCCCAGCCTTTCGCAATCTCCAGTGTCTCTTCGGATGTTTCATAACCTTTTATGATTTCCAGAAGACGCATGACCGGCACAGGATTGAAGAAATGAGTGCCTATGAATTTATCCGGCCTTTTTGTAACGGATGCTATCTCCGTGATGCTGAGGCCGGATGTGTTGGTGAAAAAGAGGCACCGGTCCGGCACTATCTCTTCCAGCTCGGCATATACCTTCTTCTTTACATCCATTACCTCTATAATCACCTCGACAACTATGTCTGCGTCACCAGCAGCCTCTTTCAGGTCCAGAGTGGGCTTAAGCCTCCCAAGGACGGCATCCATTTCCTGGGATGTCAGCTTTCCCTTTGATACGCTGCGAGAGAGATTCTTTTTTATGCTATCCATACCACCGTCGATAAAACGCTGTTCTATGTCCCTCATGGAGACATCATAGCCCGCCTGTGCGCAAACCTGAGCGATGCCGCTACCCATCAGACCTGCGCCCAAAACGCATACCTTCCTTATTTCCATCTTTTCCTCCTGCATGATTTATTTCCGGCAACTACTCATGTATCAAATGCCACTTGGTGCTTTTATTGTGCGGGTAAGAACCAAAGTTGCGCTTACACACCGTTTTTAAATCCTCGATCAGTAAACGCTTTTACTATTATAAGAGCAACTGTTGTGTCAATAATTTATAACAATTTTTACCCATAAAAGAGAAAAGTTTTGAGTCTCGGGCTGAAGGCCATTGAAACCTGGCTGACGGGGACGATTTCAGCTGTCCAGTGTAATGAATGGAGGCTAAAGTCTCCCGGTATAGTGAGAACACAGATTAGCAACTGTTTCCTATACTTCCAGACTTCTTTTAATCCTTTTCGCTATCTTTCTTACCCGCTCCATAGCCTCGTTCTCGTTGATTGTAAGAAGCCGGCGATTTTCCATCACTATCCTGCCGTTTATCATTACAGTTTCCACGTCTGATCCTCCCGCCGCATAAACAATGTGGGAATATTCATTATACATCGGGGTAAGGTGAGGTTTGTTGAGATCAATAATTATAATGTCCGCCTTCATGCCTAACTTTAGAGATCCTGTAATATTTTCCATTCCCAGCACGTGAGCGCCGTCTCGAGTTGCCATTCGCACTACTGTTTTCGCGGACATTACCGTGGGGTCGAGCATTTCGGCCTTTTCAAGCTTTGCGGCCGTACTCATCTCACCGAACATATCAAGATTATTGTTACTGGCGCAGCCGTCGGTTCCCAGCCCGACGGTAATACCATGTTCCAGCATGCTCGATATGGGTGCGGTTCCGGAAGCCAGTTTCATATTACTTTCGGGATTGTGAACGATCTTGCAGCCGTGGTCGGCGAACATTTTTATATCTTCTTCATCCATGCAGACACAGTGAAAAGCTAAAAAACGTTCATCAAGCCAACCAATATCCCTTAAGAATGCAGTTGCTCTTTTACCGAATTTTTCCTTTAATTGTTTTGCTTCCATCTTATTTTCAAGAAAATGGGTTGCTAACGGAAGGTTGTATTCATCGGCCAGAGCCTTGGCATTTTTGAGAAGGGAAGGCGAACATGTGTAAAGTGAATGTGGCTCCACTATAATGCTGACAAGTGGGTCGTCGGCCCACTTGTCGATAAGCATGCGGATGTATGCAAACCCCTCTTCGGGAGTTTTTGCGTTGGGCGAGGGAAAATCGAAGAGACCTTCTCCAAGGAGGCACCGCATCCCGGCCTGGCGGGCAACCTGAGCAGTTTCATCCTCAAACAGGTACATGTCACAGAAGGTCGTTGTCCCCGATTTTATCATCTCAGCGCATGCAAGCATACTGCCCCAGTAGGCCAGTTCCGGATCAACATTTCTGGCCTCAGCGGGGAATATGTAATTGTTCAGCCAGTCCATTAATGCCATGTCGTCTGCTATGCCTCTGAAGCACGTCATCGCCGCGTGAGTATGACTGTTGATGAGGCCGGGCATGACCAGACAATTGCGGGCATCTATGGTCCTGCGGCCTGAAAAGCTCACTTCTATATCTTCGGACCTGCCGATGCCGGCAATCGTATCTCCATCTATGGCGATAGAGCCACTATGAATGATGGAATCTTTTTCGTCCGACGTGAGGATTCTTCCTCCTGATATGATGGTATCAACTTCCTGCATCCCTGGGCATAACCTCCTTGATCCTAAAATCTCATTTCGATACGGGTGTCCTCTTATCACAGCATCCGTCCGGTCTTCAAGAAAGAATATTCCTCCTAAGACCCTGAATTCGGGTTTTACCAGGGTAAATTCGCCTTTCATTATTATTCTTGATTATTTTCAGGGTTTTGCTAAACTATCAGGAGGCATATTACGAAAGAAAGGTTGGGAAATGGTACTTGAAAATTTAATCAACGATCTTTGTCTCAATGAGAGCCAGCTCGATGAACTGTGGGGCTTTGTAAAAAAAAGAAAGCTCTTTCCCAAGAAGATTTCGAGCAACAATATGGTCGCCACTGGATCTGGACAGCCATAGACTCGGAATCAAAGTTGAGTAGAATATTATCTTTGGCAATCCCGAAGATATTTTCCGGATTCTTGATGAATCAAAAGTGAGCAAGACTATCAATACATCATTCATTGAGCGATCGAATTTGACATTTGGAGAAAATATTGGCACACCCAATGAGCTAACAACAACTAGAGGACATGACTGGAACACGGAAGCTCCTGAAGCAGTTTATGGAAGCCGTTAAGCAGGTCAGCTTCCAAAATCGAATCCGGCATTTTTTAAAAATTGGCGCAGTTAATAACAATAGCAACTGCAAAACTTTATCTGTTCAAAATGACTGACTTTTTTGATCTAAAAAACAACGGCACGAACGTGAAGACTGAAATCCTTGCAGGAGTTACCACTTTCTTGTCAGGGATGTATGTTATCGTGGTAAATCCCGCCATCCTTCAAACGGCAGGTATGCCTTATGCCGCGGTCCTCACTGCAACGGTGCTTGTCAGCGCGTTTACCAGTATCCTGATGGGTTTATACACCAACAACCCTATTCTGGTAGCCCCCGGCATGAGCATCAATCAGTTGTTCGTCTACGCCATATCCCGTGCTGAGGGTGTACCGTATGAAGTAGCCTTGGGCTGTGTATTCAACGCAGGCATCATCTTCATGTTGTTGATGATCATAGACCGAAAGAAAAGGTTGCTTTCCGCCATACCGCCCATGCTCCGCTACGGGCTGGCCGGAGGGATCGGTCTGTTTATCGCCATGATCGGTCTCGAATCCGCCGGATTCATCGTAAGCTCAAATGCCGGCGGCTGGACCCACGGCAAGCTGAATGCGACCACACTGACCTTTATCGCAGGTTTTATAATCACCGCCGTGCTGGTGGTTCGGAAGGTGCGTGGCAGCTTTATAATCGGCGTTCTTGCCACAACGTTGCTGGCATGGCCCATCGGGCGTTTCTGGGGTATTGCTTCGTCTATCGATCACGTCCAAGGCACGGTTGTCAATTGGCATGGGTGGTATGCGGCACCCGATTTCAGTCTGTTGTTGCATCTCGACGTGATCGGTGCGGCCAGTTTTTCCCTGTGGCCCGTAATTTTTGTCATACTCTTCTCCTGCATTTTTGACAGTTTCTCCACCTGCGTTGGCGTGTGCGAAGCCGGAGACCTCGTCGATGAGGAAGGCGATCCCCGCAACCTGGTGAAATGTCTTAAAGTGAACGCCATCGGCGTGACGCTATCCGCAGTAATGGGAACCAGTCCGACTACGGCATATGTCGAATCCTCGACCGGCATACGGGAGGGAGGGCGTACAGGACTCACATCGGTGGTGACCGGTTTACTTTTTATCCCGTTCATGTTCCTGTCGCCGCTTCTGTCCCTGGTCCCGTCTTTATCCACGGCGCCCATGCTGGTTCTGGCCGGGGTATTCATGTTAAAGCCATTGATATATGTCCGGTGGGAAAGGTTCGACGAGGCCATTCCCTTTTTCATGGCAATGATTGTCATGCCACTGACCCATTCCATTACCCACGGAATCATCTGGGGGTGTCTGAGCTGGACTATTTTAAAGGTGGCAAGTGGAAAGACCAGGCAGATATCATTTGTGCTGGTTTTGATCGACATCATTGCCCTCCTTCTCCTTTTTGATCTTGACCGCTATTTTTGATAGATGCTTAAAACTCTAATCCACAAATTACGACCGGCGAACAGGTCGCCTCGCCCTGAGGAAAACAGGCGAATCGAGCAATACATTAATGCCTACCATACATTCCTGAATGGACCGGAAGAGATCTCCCTGGACTGTCTTGAAAATATCCATCGGGGCATCTCATCCAGCCTCCACGGTGGCGCAGCCACAGACGATATAATGGTTTCGACCCTCCTCTATTCCGCGCTGCGGTTGCCCGGATATCTGGATCGGGTCAGCCGGGTGGTAATCGGCCCCAATGAGGGTGTCTTTAGGACAGGGGGCTATGGGAACATCAACTCCTGGGAGACAGCCCCGGCACAAGCCAGGCGGCGGAAAGCCTTATTCAATGGAAGCGATACCCTGGCCGTTTTTACCTCCAGCGTTTCGGATATCGATGATCTGATGCCGGCCTTGTGCGCATATCAAATTGAATGGAACAAGATGCACAAACGTCTTGAGGGCACCGCCTTAGGCCAAAACCTTAAAAGCGGCCTGATAAAAGCCTCAGCAATTGGGGACAAGTTGAAAACGACATTGGGCATGTCCTCCGCTGACCATGAAATGCTGGCAAAGGTTTGGGGGGATCGCTGGGATGAAAAAATAGCCGCTATTGCCGCAGCACCGAAAAACTTCCGCGTGAAAATGCTTTCCTCGGACCATAGAGAATCCAAACGGGAAGTTCAGAAATGGTGGTCTGATCTATTGGAACATTTCCATGATGTCGGGATTGAAGACCGTCCACTCTACCTGGTCTCCAGCAATACCCACAGCCTGGCCAATCTTATCTCGGGATTCGCTTACCGCTATCGTCATGAATCGGTCGCCCACGCGCTTAAAAACGACACTGAAGGGCTTCTACGCCAGTGGAAAAGGCTCAGAGACGAGGAAGAGGAGGCAAAGCTGAATTTTTACTACTGTGCCCAGCGCGCCTTTGGGGAGAGTGATTCCAAATGGAGTAAGATTCAACATGAGATGGAGGAGGAGGCTGGCCTGCAGCGCTTTATACATGACCAGCTCTTAGATCAGGAAACCCAGATTATCGATCTAAGTCGTATACAATCAGATTGCATAGACTCTCGTCTGGACCGGAGCAGGCTGAGTATCCTGAAAAGAAGTCGAGCTCTTATTCTAAATATAGATTATCCCCTGGGTTTCTCAGCTTACCATATTATGTCTCAGGTCGCTCAGGAAGCCAAGGAACTGCGGGGTGTTTATATCATGGGCAAATCCGCATCCATGCTTGGCCGGGTGGGTGATATCATGATCCCAACCGAAATCAGAGATGAACATACCAAAAATCAATATATTTTCAAAAACTGCTTCTCCGTGCGGAATCTTGTCGGGTATCTCAGAGATGTTGCCGTCTTCGATGATCAAAGGTCAGTGAGTGTGCGCGGGACTTTTCTGCACAGTTGGGATTCCATTAAACAGTTTCACAAAAAGGATTTCACTGGCATCGAGATGGAAGCGGGGCCATACCTTTCCGCTCTCTATGAATACATTCATGGCCACTCCCCGCCTCGGGAGAGTCTGGTCGAGATTAAGCCGACCCCACCTTTTGATATCGGCATTCTTCATTACAGTTCGGATATCCCCTATAATGTCAGGGCCAGTCTGCTGAGCAGCCGAATGGGCTACGTCGGCCTGGAGGCTACGTACACCTGCACTTTGGCTATCCTGCAATCAATTTTAGACAGGGAAACAGGCATACTTAAGGCTGAATAATGACAGTGTAGCTGACATCTAAAACAGTGAATGTCAAGACAGGAGATCGCCATACCTTTTCCGGTATGCAGACCTCCAAGCCATATGTGCAAGGGAAAACAGACATCAATGTGAACATGCTCCCGGAAATCAATGTATCCCGATCATGCCAATCACATGGG
>Ga0307990_1004003_pt1 | contig 10968 bp, 6 predicted proteins | sample EllFjometagen129_FD_203168 | JGI IMG/M metagenome (GOLD analysis project Ga0307990, IMG submission 203168) | Marine microbial communities from Ellis Fjord, Antarctic Ocean - #129 | ecosystem: Environmental > Aquatic > Marine > Unclassified | place: Southern Ocean | collected 2014-10-08
TTTAATTATAGCTAAACAATCAATCAATCTAAATCCAAAAAAAATATAAACCGTGTTTGATAGAATAATGTTGTTGCATTAAATGCTTCTTACGTTTTTATTGATGGCTAAACTTAATGGCATTACCGCGGCATGGGCCATGAGCCGCATGTTAAAGTTTCGTGGCCTTTGTCCTTCTGCCCCGGCGTTGGACAAGGTTTGCTTAGCTTGCTGGCCTCGTGCGCAAGGTTGGCCGTGTGCTCCCGATAGCTATCGGGATTGGCCTGTGGAACCAGCAAGGGATTAGGGTCGGGCAGTGTTCTGGCATTGGCCTCTGGCCGTGCGGGTGGCCTTCTTTAGTGCGGCAGGCCGTGTTTCGGTTTTGGCCTAGGGCCGTGTTTCGGTTAGGGTAAGCTTGAGCGGGGGCATTGGCCTGTGGCCGTGTTTCAGCCCGGACAAACCTGCGCGTTGGCGAAAAACAAAGCACCCAACTTTCGAAGCCTTCACGAAGCCAAAGAGCTTGTGTTTTTTACTTGGGGCGGCCATGAACTTTTAACGATGGCAATATGAAATTTTGGGCATTTTAAAACACCAACCTTTCAATTTGCCATATCGTTTATTTATTGTTAACGTACTCATATTCACAACTTTGTGCCCAATTTTTTATATTGCTTGTTAGCAACTGGGCGTTCTTCCGACTTGTATAACTGTCCATGCATACTTTTTGGTAAACTTTGGATTACGAATTATGCCAACTATATTGAGACAAAAGATGTTCATAATATAAAATTTTCTAAAACACACACACAATTTTTATTCCCTCGACATTTTTAATCTTGTGTTTAAATATGTTTTAGCTCGGGTTTTTACTCTAGCTCCAAATTTATACATGAAACCAATATAAACAGATTGACTGTGATAATCAGTACATGACTTTGAAGTAAAATCGTCACTCCAACTATAATATATGTATTTTTTATTTGTTATATCATTTAATCTAAACGATAGAGTTAATTTATCTGTAACATTTTTACTAATTCCTAAATCAAATCTAAAACCACCTTCAACCTTGGATGCATAATAATTAATTGGAGCATAATATTTTGAATTGAAATAAGCACTCCATTTCTTTTTTAAATAAAATTTTACTGTATATTTAAAATTATAGTTTAAATAATCACGCTTTCTTTTTATATTGTCGTAATTATATAATGAATACGTTTTGTCAAAACTTCCCGAAATATACATTTTACACCATTTTGCTGTTTTCCAATATATTGAAGTATAAAGCGAATAAGTATTATTATTTGAAACATTACCCCATGTTTTGATTGAAATACTATCCTGTGATAAATAAAATATTTTATCAATTATATCTTTACCATTAATGTAAGATATATCTGCATTAATTGATACTTTATCCCAATTTTGAGAAAGGTCTATTTCAAACGAGTTACTGTAAGCAGGTTTTATGTTAGTATTTCCAATTATTTGTTCCGAAACGAAATCACCGGAATAAACAAATGGGTTTAATTGAAAAGCACACGGACGTTCAATTCGACGACTATAACTTAAACTCAAATCTAATTCTTTATTTGCAGAATATGTAATACCTGCACTTGGATAAAAATTAAAATAATTATTTGTATAATTATTATTAGTATTTTCAAGGGAAGATTTGGTTTGTGTATATTCATTTCTGATACCGAAATTAAAATTTAATTTTTTATGGGCATAAGAGAATAAAAAATAATTCCCGAATATATTTTCATTATAAGTGAATTTATTTTTTATCGAAAGACTGTCAATCCATTCATTATTTATAACGTTATAAGTAGCACCTGAATTATTATTGATTTTTTTACTTAAAATAGTGTTCAATCCCGCTTCAAATTGCATTTTTGAGTTAAGCCAATAATTAAAATTTAATTGTATATCGCTCCTCTTGTTCTTTTCTGAAGGTGTATGGCGAAAACCCCTTCTTTCGTTTTTTGGTGTTATGTAATCAGTAAATTGTTTATGTTCTGGTTTATTTGAATAAAAATTTTGTACAGCGTCTAATGTTAAATATGTTTCCTTTCTGTTAAAAATATGTTTATATGAAAAAGTAAAGTTATTTTGTTGAGATATTACCTTATCCTCTATTTTATTATTATTCCTTAATGTTTGGTTGTTGCTAATATCATAAAAATCTATTTGTTTATTATATTTCCCCTTATCATCTGATTGCGACCAAAACAATGTGAGCAGATTTAAACTGTCAATATCATAATCGAAACCTGCTTTCCAATTATAACGATAAAAATTTTGTTTATCTGTAAAATTTTCATGTAAAATGGAATAATTATAAATTGTTTTATCAAGATAACCTTCAGAATGACCTCCATAATAATTTCCATTTGATGTTGCAAAAAAGTTGTATTTACCTTTTCTGAAATTCATTGTACCTGCTGTGTTATATGAATTATCAGTACCCCCACTTGCTTGTATAAGTCCGTTAAAACCATATCCTTTCTTTTTTGTAATAATATTTATTATACCACCCAAACCTTCTGGATTATATTTAACTGATGGGTTTGTAATAACCTCAATCCTTTGAATATTACTTGCCGGAATGTCAAATAATTGATCTGATGTCATACCTGAAGGTTTTCCATTTAGCAAAATTTTAAACGATTGATTTTTAAGTTTGATATGTTTGCCTTCAACCTGAATTTGAGGCATAATTTGTAAAGCATCGACAGCTGAACCACCAGACGCAGCAATTGATTTTTCTATATTAATTATTTTTTTATCCGGTTTTAATTCAATTAATTTTCTCTCACCAATTATAACAACTTCATCCAGCGACTTAATATCAATTTCTAAATATATGTTTACTAAAATTATTTTCTTGTTATCAGAAAAGTTAATATTCGATATTTGCTTATTCTTGTAACCTAATGCACTTATGGATAAATAATATTTTCCATAATGCAATTTGTTAATCATAAAACAGCCTTTATCATTACTTATTGCACCAGTAACAAGTGTTGAATCTTTTGTTTTATAAACACTAACCGTAGCGTATTCAATAGGTTCCCTACTTTTTTTTTCAATAAGAGTACCATTGATTTCATAAATAATTTTATTTTGTGCAAATACATTTACTGTTAATATAAATCCAAAAAGCAACATAAACAATTTTGGTTTTATTGTAATAAAATTAATTTTTCGAGTTTTGTATGTGCCATAATTTAGCATATCTTTTATTATTTTTTAAAAGTTCTTTATGGGTTCCTATTTCTTCAATTTGCTTTTGTTTTCCGTCAGTTTCAAATGATAAAACATCAAATCCAAGTTTAGGGTTATTTGAAACAAGTCGAACTTTTTCTGCTAATTCAGGAAATTCAGGACTTAAAAAATCTATTTCGTTTTTTAATACAATTTTTTCTGCTAACTCCCCAATCTCCATCATTTTTCGATGGTTTTCGATATAGTCAATCTCGTTTGATGTTTCTGACAAACTTTCTAAATCAATAACTTTTTTTGGTTTATATGTTTCTAATTCTGGTTTATGTTTTTCTTTTGGTTTTTCCGTAGTTTTATTTTCTGTTTTTTGTATTCCCTTTTTTTGTTCTGACTTCTCTTTTGGTTCATCAAGTTGAAAACCGTAAATCCATAAAAAAGAATGAGCATCAAGTAATGATGCTGTTTGATAATTATGTGAAAGTTGTTTTCTAAATTGTTTTATTATGTCATTGTATTCTAAATAATTTTCCCAAGAGCAATTGTGGCTTGTTTTAAAATCAATATTTATCGAACTAAATATTTCATCAAATTTCTCTTGTGATATGGGCATATATTTTTGATGATTTTTAATGAAAAATAAATAGGCAATTAGTTGATATGAAAATCCTATTTCTATAAAGTTATTGAAGGCAATTTCATCTTTGATTTTTGATTTGAAGAAGTCAAATAGAAATTGCTCATTTTCTCTATTCGCCTTTAATTTTTTAAAATCATCTTTTTTTCTCCAATCAATTAAATTGTTTGATTTTACATTAATTGCATTTTTAATATTCCGAAGAATTGTTCCAGAACCAACATCATTTTCTTTCCAAGTTTTTAGCAGTAATTGATTTTTTGCATCTTCTATAATTTCATATTTGTAATTTTCGTGTTTTACAATTGTTGGATGTTCTTTCAAATCAATGCTACTTTCATTGATTTTTTCATTCGAAAGTTTGTTAAATTCCGAATGAACAATTTCAAATATGTTTGAATTAATTTCTATCATCTGGTTTCGTTCTTTTCAATGAATGCCAACGGTCGGCGGTTATGGCCTGTGCCGCAATTACCTCCAACCGTTCAGCACTTTTTCTGTTCGTAAAAATACACATTTTCTCTTTGAGCCGATGCACCCACCGCGGCATGGGCCATGAGCCGCTTGTTAAAGTTTCGTGGCTTTATCCGTCTGCCCCGGCGTTGGACAAGGTTTGCTTAGATAGCTGGCCTCGTGCGTAAGGTTGGCTGTGTGCCGGATTTGGCTAGTGGAATCAGCAAAGGCTTAGGGCGGCTGTGTTTCGGCATTGGCCTTTGGCCGTGCGGGTGGCCTCATTTAGTGCGGCAGGCCGTGTTTCGGTTTTGGCCTTGGGCCGTGTTTCGGACAGGGTAGGTTAAGCGTGGCATTGGCCTGTGGCCGTGCTTGGCCTGGACAAACCTGCGTGTTGGCGAAAAACAAAGCACCCAACTTTCGAAGCCTTCACGAAGGCAAAGAACTTGTTTCAACCTTTTGTGCGGCCATGAACTTTTAACGTGCAGTATATGGTTTTGTGGCGGTTTTGAAACACAAATGTTTCAATTTAGACCGATGTTCATTTATTGTTAAATTGCTCATATTTAGTATTTCACCCGCCATAAACTATATACATTGTTACAGGACGTTTTTGTTCATTTCCTGTTTTAATTCCTCAATTTCAAATGTTGGATTTCCTCTATGTAACATTCGATGACAATTACTACAAACGAGTGCAATATCTTCTCGTTTTGTCTTTGTTTTACCGTCTCTTTCTGACAATGGTTTTTTATGGTGTGCTTCAATAAATCCTTCACCTATTTCTCCATATTTCTCAAAAAATGAGAATCCACAAATTTGACAATTAAGCATTTTGTTTTCAGTCAAAGCTTTTTTCTTAATTTTTTGAATGAAAGCACTATTCCTTTCATATCTCATATGCTTAGCTAAAACTGAATTACCTTCAATTACTGTTGGTTCAACATCTTCTACGATTTGAATGGTTTTAGTCTTAGGTTTGTACAAATCAAGAATTTGTCTATGAACAAACAAATGAAAATCTTGAACTAACCAAAATTTATCTATTAAAGAAAGTTCTGTTTTAATAGGGATATTTAATTCTGGATTGGCTTTGTAATATTTATTCCATTCTGTCAAACACAAATCTTCGATAGGGTACTGGGCTAAATTATTCCATGTTTCTTGCATGAAAGATTGACATTCAATTAAATATTCCTGACCAACTTTGGGAAATTTTCTTTTTTCATAGTTGAATAAATATTTAACAGTTTGGTCAAAACCTTTCATCGGAATAGGGTAGAACTTTTCAGGGAACAAAGATGCCAACCATGCAGAAAGAGCTGTAAAACTCATGGTTCTTTCCGACCAGTCAATTTGTTCAAAATCCTTAACCATAAATTCGCGAAATAATTCGATGTCTTTTAAGGAAATAAAATCTTTCAAATCAACTCTACCACTTTTTTGGATAAATTGAATTCCTCTTACATCTGTTGTGTATTTTATTCTTTGTGATTGTTGAAGAACTTGAAGTATTTCCGAATCAGAATTTAACTCCCAGTCAATATTGTTGTTTATATAATTTGCGTATTCAAATTTGTATGCTTCTTCTTCAATCCAGTTTTCTTTTTTACAGAATCGGATGTATTTGTCAATCGAATTTTTAAAAGAATCATTCATATTGTTTCTCGTTTTTCTTTAAATGCCCTGTAACGTTTAGTATATGAAACGTAAGCGATTTAGAAGCACATATTTTTCAACTTACAAGAAAGTTCAAACGGGCTACAAGCCTTGATACTACTACAATCTCGCTTATTTTTTATATACATTGTTACCCACTGGCTGTTATTCGTATAGAAACAAACAATTTTGCTGTAAATGTACCATTTCTCAATCAAAATGCAAACTTAATTGAAATCATTAAGACCAATAATGCTTGATATTTAAAAACTAGATTACAAACTAATTATGGCTAGTATATTGGCAGGGTTAGGAATATGCAATGACTGATAGCTGATTTTGCTAATTGACTTAGTTTGTATAAATGAAATAAACCCAAACTTATCATTGAAAATAAAGCTACTTTCAATGATAAATTTGAGATAAATTTGTTTAATATTACAAAACTATTACTTACGACCTATATGGTATGTATCCTTATTTTGGCTAAGTGTATTAACTACAATAACTTCATACAACTCTTTAAATTCTGTTTCTTAAATCAATTATTGTATAATCACTTTCAAATTGTATGATTCTCCACCAATTAGACTGATAAAATACAATCCGGGTTGTTGATTTGATAAATTAATTAAAGAGTTACCTTCATTTAAAGTAGAAGTCAATATTACTTTTCCTGAGATGTCAGAAACGATTACATCATAGCGACCACTTATATTAAGCTCAAATAGGCCTGAAGAAGGGTTAGGAAATGCTTTAATCTCCTGATCCATATCAATAGTTTCGTTAGTTCCAACGCCCGTGCCCACTTTACTTCCAAATACATCAAATGGCATTCCCTGCGGGCCATCATCAACCCAGTCCATAATAGAACTCATGAAAATCCTGATAGCATTTCCGGTTGTAGTATTTCCGTTAGCCAATTGCAGATGGACCATATAAGGTCCTATTTGAGGGCCATTTGGAGTCCCTATGGAACCCATGGCTCCAACAGAAACCCAGTATTCACCCGTCTCAAGTATTAATTCCGGGATTTTACAAACAATTTCCATAATGGGTCTGTCGATGGTAGTGATGTCACCGGTTTCTTCTCTATAGGCATTTGCAAATGATGAAGAAACCATTAAATTTTCATCACCGTAGTCAGCAATAACAAAACCACCCAGATCGGGATCTCCACTATAAATCTTAATGTATGCTCCATAAAGCGTTGATAAAAGCGTACTTCCTGTTTGATAACCAAAAAAGCGAAATCCATTTATTGTCCAGGTTTGTTCTGCCGGAATAATAAAATCATCTGCAAGATGAAATTGTTGATTATGGTTAAATCCTTTGCCTAATCCAGCCTGTGTGGGTTCAAGCATTGAAACATCAGCTCCTGTTACATGAATACCTACACCATTTATATAATCATGCTGCTCGAATATCGGGTCATATACATAAACCTCTTGTGAGAAAGTATCGTTATCACTATTTTCATCTCCTGTTACTGTAACTGTAGTTGTAAATGTTGTTGTTCCCTGCTCTTCTGCAGTAAATTCAGGAAATTCAACCACTACTTCATCACCGCTTGCCAGCAGTTCCGAAATGTCAATCAACTCGTTATAAGAAAGCCCGTCCGTTAAAGTAACGGTATAATTAGTTTCTTCTGCATTGCCATAATTTACAACAATAACTTCAGGAATAAAAGATTCGAATTCAACCGAACTTGGTAATACCTCTGTTACGGCAAGATCATCCTCATAAGGGAACAATACCGGGGGAAGCGTAACATCATCAATGTATAATGCATGTGCAAAGGTAGTTGTAGAACGGAATGCCACATAAATATCCTGACCAACATAATCCAAAAAGTCATAAGATTTTTCAATGTAATCTATTCCCGGGTCGGGTTCAGCAAGAAAAAGAACAAAATCCTCGGGTGCGATTCCTGTAGTTGAAACCATAACATCATAGGGCTCAGGAAAAACAGAAGTATGGGATAAAAACCATGCCGATAACGTAGAATTACCTGCTGATATAGCTAATTGAGGTGTAATTAAATAATCATCATGGGCAGCATCAGTGTACCAAATCATTGCACAACCTGTTCCTGTCCGCACACCTCTTTGAAAATGAATAAATGTGGAATCATCACCCCCATTAATAACTGACCAGCCATAAGGTGGAAAGATATCTCCTTCAAAATCTTCGTAGGTCACTGATTTACCCGACTTTCCATTTAGGTCTGAGTTGTATTTATTCATCAGAGAAACATCACTTTGTTTGTGATTAGTAGATACTTGGCTTTTAATGTCATCCATTTTAAATTGGCTTGTGTTGTACTCTTGCGCTTGCAAGTAAATTCCAAAACCAATTACAGTTAAAATAATAAATGCGAATCGTTTCATAGTAAAAATGTTTTAAATATTGATTAACTCTTTTTTTTATGTTGCAGCAAAAGTATTGTATTCCATCTTAATGATTGCAATAACACAGCCCTACTCCATCTCTACAATTCGAATTTTTAGGAAAACAGATCTATACAAGGCAAATACTACCAACCTACTAATGAGGCACCTACAATTCAGAGATCTATAATATTATAGGCTTTTCAAAAATGCGCCTATATTTTCTTCTGTGGTAAGCTTAAATTTTTTTCTTAATCTATAACGATTCATATCTACACTTGAGGGTGAAATATTAAAGATAGTGGCTATATCTTTTGAAGAAAAATCGCAACGTAACAATGCAGAAAGCTTTAATTCATTTTGTGTAAGGTTAGGGAAGTCTTCTTTTAGTTTTTGATAAAAAAGCTGGTTAACGTTTTCAAGGTGCAACTGAAATTCTACATGTTCCTTATCAAGCCTTATATTGTCATTAATCAGCAGAGTTACTTTTTTTGCAAAGGCTTCTTTAGCATATGACGAATCTTTTTGCATTAACCTTATTTCATTCTTGAGCTTTTCAACAAATTCAATTTTTTGCACAAAATAAAGAGCCATGTTCACCAGTTCTTTTTCTGAGTGTTGCAAGTTTTGCTCCAGGTTTTTTTGTTCCAATGTGGAAATAGTTAACTTCCTCTCTATTAATGATTGCTGGTAATTGGATATTTGTTTATTCTTTCTGATCTTTAACCTTTGACTAAAGAATATGTAGGTTGCAAGAAAGAAAAGGAGTCCGGAAAAACTAAACAGCAGTATCCTAATTTGTTTTGCATAATCTTTTTCTTCATTCAATTTAATGATTTCCTGTTCCTTTTTATCCGTTTCATAACGGGTTTTCAATTCTTCAATTACATCAGTATTATGTAAGTGAAGAATAGTATCATTTAGAGCCATAGTGGCCTGAGAATATTTAAATGCTTTCTCGTAATCACCTATTTTTTCGTATAAATCAGTAATCCCAGTCAATACTGCAAAGGTTCTTTCGTTCATTTCATAATTTTCTGCAATAGCTAAACTTTCGTTAAAATAGTATAGTGCAGAATCATAATTATTAAGATTGACAAAAACATCACCAATAATTTTACTTAGTTTACTGATTAGCAAATAGTTTTTATGATCATTTGAAATCTTAAGAGCATCTTTATAATAATTTATAGCTGATGAATAATCTTTCTTATCCATCATTAAATTTCCCATGTTCAGAAAAGAACTGGCCAGTCCAATTCGATTGTTCAGTTTTTTTCTAATTTCTATTGATTTTAAAAAATACTCAAAAGCAAGATTATTATTTGATAAGTCATAGTATGATACACCGATGTTATTGTAAGCTCGTGCTAAACCTAAACTGTCACCGGTCTCTAAGCAAATTTCAGCGAACCTGAAAAAGTAAGGTATGGCAATATCATTTTTTCCACTTTCCTGATATAAAATACTGAGATTATTCAAACAGATTCCAATTTGATACTCATCATTTGTTTTTTCTGCAATTTCCAGGCCTTTTAAAATAGATTTCATGGCTTTTGCCCTATCTCCAATATCCTTGTAAATATTGCTAATATTTATGTGACATTTAATTATCCCAATTGTATCTCCAATGTTCATAAAAGCCGCTTTGCTTCTGGAGTAATAATCCAAACTTTCCGCGTAATTATATAGTTCTTCGTGAACCATTCCCAGACACCCAAGGCAGGTGGGTATGAACTCGTTCATTGATTCACTTTCGGCATAATCTAAAGCAATTGAGAATAAGCTATCTGCATTTTTATAATTATTTAGATTAAGGTGTATCCTGCCCAAATTAAGAACTCCGTTTAATTGACCTTTTTTGTATCCTATTTTTTTTGACAATTCAATTGCTTGCTGATTATAACTAATAGCTAACTTTGGGTTATTCGGTGTATTTGGATTTTCAATCAGAAGTAGTTTATTTACAGTAGTTGTATCATCTGTTGATGTAACTTCCTTTGGTAATTCTTCCTTATTGTTGCAAGAAATCAATAAACATAGAGATATTATTATTATAAATCCATAATTGGAAGCAGTTTCTGTTTTGTGTTGCAATTTCATAATGTATTCGAAATTAGCTTAATTGAAAATGATTTAAATGCAAGATATTATTAATCCATAAATTATACCTGTTTCCATAAAATATTTTACAAAATAAGAGCAAAAATAAAATTGATTTTTTAATATAATTAAATAAAAATTAAACTCATTACTTTTATTGAGGTGTCAAATTTTGTGATGGTAAAAATATGTATCTTGTGATTGGTTAGGTTTTAAAGCTTGTGGGTAACGGTCGGCGGCTATGGCCTGTGCCGCAATTACCTCCAACCGTTCAGCACTTTTTCTGTTCGTAAAAATACACATTTTCTCATTTGGCCGATGCACCCACCGCGGCATGGGCCATGAGCCGCTTGTTAAAGTTTCGTGGCCTTTTTCCTTCTGCCCCGGCGTTGGAAAAGGTTTGCTTAGATAGCTGGCCTCGTGCGCAAGGTTGGCTGTGCGTTGGCATTGGCCTGTGGAACCAGCGATGGCTTAGGGCGGCTGTGTTTCGGCATTGGCCTTTTGCCGTGTGGTCGGCCATGT
>Ga0307990_1004004_pt1 | contig 10968 bp, 6 predicted proteins | sample EllFjometagen129_FD_203168 | JGI IMG/M metagenome (GOLD analysis project Ga0307990, IMG submission 203168) | Marine microbial communities from Ellis Fjord, Antarctic Ocean - #129 | ecosystem: Environmental > Aquatic > Marine > Unclassified | place: Southern Ocean | collected 2014-10-08
GGGCTTTTTTCATTTTCCGCTTCTTCGACATCGTGAAACCCTGGCCCGCGCGCATGATCGATACGGGAATGAAGGGCGGCTGGGGCGTGATGCTCGATGATCTGGCCGCTGGAGTTTACTCATGCGCGGTCATGCACATTCTTCTGGCCGCAGGCGTTATTTAAGCCAGGAATCGGGCAGGCGCGGGGGCCTGCCCCTACATCCTTCATCCTCCCATCTTTACCCTGACTTTGCACGCTTCGTTCAGTTGCGCGAAAACTCGCCGTCCGTTTTTATTCATCAATAAAACCTGTGCAATTTTTCCCTTTGAATTCAATAGGTTAGGGTCCATTAAGGCTACACATCAACACCATGAAATCATTGACTTTAGCGCCCTTATGCTGTACTATTCGACTGCGTCAATCGAAGGGCGCAAAATCCGGTTGTAATGACCTGAACTAACCAGCCATTTTTCATTTCTGACAGCCGAAGGAAAAGCCTGGTTTCATCATCGATTCATTTAAGGATAATCGAAATTCCAACCGGAATAGTGCAACAACAAAATCGAAGGCGAACGAAAACACATGTCGGACGAAACGAACAAAATAATTGAAAAAGAAAAAGTGGCATTGCTCCAGAATCTGACTCCCAAAGATGCGGGCGACGCAGTCAACGCCAAGACCCACGTTGAGGTGACGGACTCGGACTATTCAGAGAAAAGCATCACGGTTTTGGAGGGTCTGGCCGCGGTGCGCAAGCGACCGGCCATGTACATCGGCTCCACCGGTTCGCTGGGTCTGCATCATCTGGTTTTCGAGGTCGTTGACAACTCCATCGACGAGGCCATGGCGGGCGTGTGCGATAACATCAGAGTCAACATCCATATCGACAATTCCGTTACCGTTAAGGACAACGGTCGCGGCATCCCCACCGGCATACACGAAAAAGAAGGGATACCGGCTGCGGAAGTGGTCATGACCAAGTTGCACGCCGGCGGCAAATTCGACAATAAATCTTATAAAGTCTCCGGCGGCCTGCATGGTGTGGGTGTATCGTGCGTGAACGCCCTGTCCAAGCAACTAAAACTCGAAATCAGGCGTGACGGAGAAGTCCACCGAATGGAATTTGCGAGGGGTGCCACTACAACCTCTCTGCACGTCGTTGGAACCACGCACAAGCACGGCACCATCGTCACCTTCAAACCTGATCCTGAGATATTTGAAGAGCTGGAATACTCCTTTGAAATACTCGCAAACCGGATGCGCGAACTGTCTTTCCTCAATCCCGGACTGACGATCACGATCAAGGACGAAAGAGAGGACAAGGAGCGCACCTTTCACTACGAAGGCGGCATCGTCAGTTTCGTGGAATATTTGAACCGCAACAAAAACACGGTTCATTCCGATCCGATTTTCATCACCGGCAAGCGTGAGTCAGTGTCCGTTGACATCGCGATGCAATATAATGACGCCTACAAGGAGCATATTTACTCCTTTGTCAACAACATCAACACCACCGAGGGCGGAACGCACATGTCCGGTTTCCGCTCGGCTCTGACGCGCACTATCAACAGCTACGGTGCATCGGCGAAGCTTTTCAAGGACGTGAAAAACAACCTCACCGGCGACGACGTGCGCGAGGGGCTGGCCTGCGTGATCGCATGCAGGGTCCCTAATCCGCAATTCGAGGGGCAAACCAAGACCAAGCTCGGCAACAGCGAAGTGAAAGGAATCGTTGAAAGTCTTATCAACGAAAAACTGGGCGAGTTTTTAGAGGAAAACCCCGCCGTTGCAAAAAAGATCGTTATGAAATCCGTTGATGCGTCGCGGGCAAGAGAAGCGGCCCGTAGAGCCAAGGAACTCACGAGGCGCAAGAGCGCTCTGGAGTTTTCCTCCCTGCCGGGCAAACTCGCCGACTGCCAGGAAAAAGACCCTGCCCTGTCGGAATTGTTCATCGTCGAGGGCAATTCGGCGGGCGGCAGCGCCAAACAAGGTCGTGACCGCCGAACGCAAGCGATCCTTCCGCTCAGAGGCAAGATTCTGAACGTGGAGAAGGCCCGCCAGGACAGAATGCTCTCCAACATAGAAATCGGCACGATGATCATGGCTCTGGGCTGCGGCATCGGGACGGAAGACTTCGACATCAGCAAATTGCGCTACCATAAAATCATCATCATGACAGACGCCGACGTGGACGGATCGCATATCCGAACTTTGCTCCTAACCTTTTTCTTTCGGCAGATGCCCGAACTGGTCGAACGTGGACATCTCTACATTGCGCAGCCCCCGCTTTTTCGCGCCGGCAAGGGAAAAACTTCCACATACATCAAGGCCGAAACAGATCTCGACGAGTTTCTTCTCCGCAAGGCCTGCGAGGAGATCGTTGTCAAATCAGACGACAATCAACTGACCGGAGCGCCCCTGTTGCAGACCATGCGCCTGCTGAGGATTTACAACAAATTTATGATGAGCCTCAAGCGCCGGGGCTTCGATGCCAGGATCATTGAATTCATGCTCGGGCAGGGAATTACGAAGCGCATGGATTTCACGGATCGCGAGAAAGTCCGCCAATTCGCCGATGATCTGCGGAAAATGGGTTTCAATGCTGGCGAGGTCGAGGAGCGGCACGAAGACAGCACTTTTTCCTTTCCCGTGACGCATAAAACAAACGGTTGGGAGCGAAAAGTCTGGATCAAGGCCGAAGTGACAGAATCCGTCGAGTATCGTCGACTGCTGGAAATTCACGAAAATCTTATCGGGATCGGCGCGGGACCATTCCATGTGGATGACGGCAAAAATCCCGTGACAATTCAAAATATGGGGGACTTGTTAAGTGCAGTGCTGGATGTCGGCAAACGCGGTTATACGATCCAGCGCTTCAAAGGTCTGGGCGAAATGAATCCGGACCAGCTCTGGGAAACCACCATGACCCCCGACAACCGCATTCTTCAACAGGTTCGAGTCGAAGACGATGTTGAAGCTGACAATATTTTCACAATCCTCATGGGCGACCTGGTTGAACCTCGGCGCAAATTTATTGAGGACAACGCCCTGGAAGTGGCGAATCTAGACGCATAATCGCTAATAATGCTTCCGTTGCGACAAAAAACGTCAGTTCGTGGAAAGATGCCGCAGCTTTCACCTGTTATTTTGTCGAGTTTCGCTTATAATCCCGCGAAGAATGAAAAAGCTCCTCTTCATCCTTGCCGCCGCAGTTATTATTTTTATCGCCGCAGAACTTGCGTGCCAATTCGCGCTGCCTGACATTGCCAAAGCGCCGCCCTATATGCGCTTTAGCAATCCCCACAGGGAGCAATCCGGTTTCGTCCACGATGACAAGCTCTTCTGGAAACTTAAGGCAAACAACCCGATCTGGCAGGTGAATGCCTCAGGTTTTCGCGGACCTGATCTTGCCGGAGAAAATCCCAAAGAAGAGATCCGAATCCTTTGCCTTGGAGATTCCTGCACATTCGGCCTAGGCACCGGCGGAGTGCCGTACGAGCAAACCTACCCTGCGCTTTTGGGCGAAACGCCCCCAGGTTTGCGTGGTGCAAGCAATGCTTCTTTGCGCTTTCGGGGCGTGAATTTTGGATGCCCCGGATACACCAGCTACCAGGGTTTAGTTTTGCTGAGGCAACGGATTGCGGCGATAAAGCCCAATATCGTCATTGCCTATTTCGGAATCAACGATGGTTTCGACGCCTTCGGATATTCCGACAAGGATCAACGCGCTGTTCAATTTTCCACCGGCTCTTTTGGGTCGATGTTCAATAAATCAGCGCTATATTCCTCGCTCACGCGGCTGATAATTGGAGTCAAACAACACGCAAAAACAAATCCTCCAATGGCGCAAATCGAGCGAGTCAATATCGGGGATTACCACGAAAATTTGGAAAATATTGCACAAACTGCAAAGAGATTTGGAGCAAAATCTTTCTTTATCGCCCCACCCTACCTGGAAAGCGATGGAAGTTTGAATTGCGAGATTCATAGAATCCACAAGCCGTCCATTAATGTCATGCCGGAATTGAGAAACGCGGTCGCTGCCGGCGAGCAGGTCCTTTTCCCCGCTCCCGACAACGTGCACCCCACCCCGGCAGGGCACGCCGCGATGGCCCGGGCGATTGCAAAACGGCTGGCGCAGGACATGGAATCGAAGCCAGCAACCAACCAACATCCGGCACCGGGGTCAAAGTAAAATGCGTTCTTTGATTCTTTTCGTCACTGCCATCTGCGATTCGCGCTGTCGTCACTGTTTCTACCACGAGCAAATACGCCAAAAACAAGCGGAAGTCATGACCCCGGCAGACTCTCGTCGACTGGCCATAGCGCTGGGGCCGATAAAAGACCTGTCTCTTTCCGGCGGTGAACCGCTCCTGAGAAAAGACCTCGAAGACTTCCTTGAGCCGGTTTTGCGCATCTGCAAACCCAGGTCCGTAACTTTTCCCACCGGCGGACTTCATCCAGAACTGGTTGAAAACGCCGCACGGATAATTTTAAGCCATGCACCCTCCGCGAGACTAACAATGGCTCTTTCCTTCGATGGTCCCGCCGAAGTGCATGACGATATCCGCGGCATTCACGGCGCATATCGAAAGCTCAAAAGGACCTACGAAATTTTGGCGCCTTTAAGCGAATCGGGCATCCTAAATATTAAACTCGTTTCCACGCTAAACAATCTCAATGAAGGATTTCTGGAAGAAATGTTCCAAAGCGCCGGCGAAGACTTCCCTGCCGCGAGTTTTCATCATTTGGAAATGATGCGCGGCAAATCACGCGATGCCTCCGTTCGCCCACCCAATCCGGACATTCTTCTGAAAAACCGCACACTTATCATTGAGCATTGGAGAAAATATGACGGGTTTTTCGCAAAAGGCGCCTTAAACAGGCTTGCTTTGGCGGCCAAAATACGTCTTCACGATTTGTCGGTCGATTGGCTTCATGGAGTCGACAACATGCCGCCGTGTCGGGTTGATAAGACACATCTTGTCGTCTTCGAGACCGGCGATGTCGCTTTTTGTGAGTTGACCGATCCTATCGGAAATATTCGAGAAATGGATCTTTCCGCGATCTTGAAAAGTTCAGAGGCACGCAAACGAAAGGCCATGATACGTGCGGGGTGTTCGTGTGTTCATTCGTGTTTCACGCCCTCAAATCTTGTCCGCAGCCCGGTCGAGTGGCCCAGAGTTTTTCGCATGTCAACGAAATTATGCTAATATAACAATTCCACCTTTTGCAATTATTGCTGCATTTGCGACATTATAATTTTCCGGCATTTTTTCTTGACCCTAATTGTTGCTTATGCTATTTGAATACATCGACTCGAAGGAGGCGAAGTGAGTTTTTGCGATGTCTATAAGGAGAAATGGGACGAGAGCTGATGCTTTCACACACTTACCTTTAAGGAGGGTTAAGAGAAATGAAGAAACTGTTTGCAAGCAAATACCTGATGTTGTTGGCCATCCTCGCATTGTCGTTGAGCATGCTGAGCGTTGTCGCCTGCGGCGACGACGATGACGATGATGATGATGACGATGCCGACGACGACACACTTTGGCCGGATGATGATGCCGACGACGATGTCGACGACGACGTTGATGACGACGTTGATGACGACGTTGACGACGACGTTGATGACGATGTGGATGACGATGTCGACGATGACGCTGATGACGACATGAGCTGTGATGAGGTTGTCAATGAATTCTTCTTCGAATGTGGAATATCGTTCGGCGAATTTGATGACCTTGATCTGCTCGAATGGTGCGGCATGTGCGAAGATTTCGTCAGCGGCGGAAAAACAGATAGCCCCTACTGGAATTGCCTTGGCGAAGCTGCCTTCGACAGTTGCAATCAAGATGCCATGGATGTTTGTGGCAACCCGGTTGGAACCGGCGGCTGCACTGACACAGTCGCTGATATGAGTGGTTGCGGCATCGGATACCAGTTCGAAGGCGGCGTCTTCTGGGTTCCCACGATGGACGTGATGGCCGTCTGTGACCTCATGACCAACGACTGGGCATGCATCCAGGGTTGCATAGACGAGGGTGACTGCGTGGGAGATATTGATGGCGTGCTTACTTGCATGAACGAAACCTGCCCGCCGCTGGAATAAATCTTTTAACGATCAAAAGCGGGAGGGGAAACCCTCCCGTTTTTTTTGCCTATGCACTTCCATTTTCATCATCGGAAATGAAAATTTTCCCTGCGGGGATGACGATGATGATTGTGACTGTGAAGATGACGCCTCCTGCGACACCTCGGTCGATTCGTATTCGGGCCTGACGTGGCAGGTGACGGTTTAAGGCGATAAAATGAATTGGGACGACGCCAAGTCCTATTGTGAAAATTTGACATTGACAGGCGGCGGTTGGCATCTGCCGACCATTTCTGAACTTCACAACCTTATTCGGGATTGCCCGGCAAGTGAGATCGGCGGTACCCGCCCGCAAATCATTACAGCAACCCATTGAAGCCCTGAAACCGAAACAGGGCTATTTATTATCCGGAGCAATTAAGAGAATGCGACGGCAACGTATCCCATAGTCCCATAGATTGAATAGACGGCAACAGCTTCCAATGACCTGAATGACGAAGGCAGCGGCGCTTCCTTTCCATAACCGAACGGTCTATAGTGACGATAGTTAAATGACTCCAACAACGGATTGGGACCATGAAAACTTTGAAAAGTACCCTTCTTATCGGCTTGATTATGAGCCTGGCCATGGCCATGGCCATAGCCTGCGGCGATGATGATGATGACGATGTGAATGACGACGCGGATGACGACGCGGATGACGACGCGGATGACGATATCGATGATGATTCTGATGACGACGCAGATGACGATATCAATGACGATGTCGACGATGACGCTGTCGACGATGATGATGTCGACGATGATGATGACATGAGCTGCGATGCGATTGTCAACGAATTATTCTTCGAGTGCGGTCGCACCTTCAGCGACATAAACGACGCTCAGGTAGACGACGTGGGTCTGCTAGAATGGTGCAGCCTGAGCGAAGAATTTGTCAGCAGCGGAATGACCGACAGCCCCTTCTGGAATTGTGTAGGAGAGGCCTCCTTCGACAATTGTAACCAGGAAGCCCTCGGTTTATGTTTCGACGTTCCCGGCGCCGGCGGCTGCAGCGACACCGTCAGCGACCTGTACGAATGCGGAGCCACATTAGTTTTTACCGGCGGACTCTATTGGATTCCCGAAGCGGATATGGCCGCTGTCTGCAATCTCACCGACGTGGATTGGGATTGCTACCAGGCCTGCGCCGATGCTAACTGCCCGGATAACACGGACGACGCTCTAGCCTGCTTGACCGCCTGCGACGCAGCCTAGGAATAGAAGCAACATCAGGCCGAACAACTGAGCTTCACAGAAAACGGGAGAGTTTCCTCTCCCGTTTTTTTTGCTAGTTCACTTCAAATTTCCGACATTGGAAATGCAGATTCTCCATTCATGCCCACATGATGAAATCCACCGGACTTTAGTTTACTTACAATTCACGATAGGCTAATATGACCGTGTGAAAATGCCATTGTTTTTTTGGTTTTTCTTTGGAATATAGTTGATTGATAAATGGATGCTATTACCCGGTGCCCACCATGCGAGGGCACAGCTGACGGACGGCTGATCGCAATGGCTCCAGATCAATCACCAGATTCATTTCCGTCTTGAACAAGGCGGCGTACCCCTACGCAGGGAGGTTTCCCATGAAATCCATTATCCAAAATAAAAAATTCTTTTCTTTTTCCGTTGTTTTTGCTGGCATTTTTGCCATCGTCATGGCGTGGTCGTGCTTTGAAGGCGCTCAATCCGACCTCAAGTCCGAATCTGCGGGAATGGGGGAATCCAATTCTCCCGATGAAAAGTTCGTGGCGAACAAAAACCTGCGAAGCGTTGTCACGCACATGCGCGCTCCGGGACAGGAGACATTTGTTCCGATTTCTAATGAGTTGAAGGAAACTTGGCCAATAGCTCCTGTTGCCGCCAACCTCAGTCCGGACGGACGGTCAAAAGGCGTAGCTCCTGTGATATCCAACGCGCAATTTAGCACTGCTGTAGTTGAATGGACTCCACTTTGCGAATTGGGCGATATTGATCCTGGATTCACGGGTTACTGCACAAATATGCGATTCAATATTTGCGATGCCGATAGCGATCTGGAGTCAGGAGGCTCCTACGGAACCCTGTACGTCGTCGATGCGGTCACGCATGTATTATCCGATCTTCTACCCGATGGATATCCGACATTCGATGAGTGGGAGGCTATGCCCGACGTTTCAGATTGCGGCAATCCCCCTGAGCTGGAATTTGGAATCCATATCATGCAAAGCCTATTCATTACGACCGGCCAGTATGATTTCCTGGTAGACTTTTTCGTAGAGGACCTGGAAGGAAATATCAGCAATAGAATTGAGAATATCCCACTAACGGTAAATTATAGTGGCGGATGCGCCACAAACGAGTGCGAAGTCGATATCGGCGGTGGAGTTATGGATTGCGTTCAGGGCGGCTATATCATCCAGGGGGGTGATGGTTGCCTCATATGCGACCCAAGTGTCAGCCTAACGGCTTGGCAGCCGAGGGCGAATGGAGCTTCTTGCAGAGACTCCATTTTCTGCAACGGCGCCGATACTTGTGCAGGAGGCGAATGCACTGGACACGACGGCGATCCCTGTGATTCGCAGTGCCAAACCTGCAATGAGGGAACAAAGATGTGCGATAATAAACCCAAATTCGATCCTTGCGCTAGTGACGAGAGTTTTTGCAACGGCGATGAGTTCTGCGAGGGGGGACTTTGCAAGGGGCACACCAATGATCCGTGTGCGGCATTATTCTGCACACCCGAATGCAATGAAGATGAGGAGGCCTGCCTCGTTGGCGCCAATCCGCCGTGCCCGGCGGATAACGACATTTGGTGCGACGGCATTGAAGGTTGTGACGAGGGCGCAAAAGAATGCACAAGAATCATCACCTGTGAAAGTGATGGCGACTACTGCAACGGTGAGGAAGAATGTGACGAACTGAATAACACCTGTAATTCTCCGGGCGATCCTTGCGATGACGGGGATTGGTGCACGGTCGATGAAGCCTGTAACGAAGAAACGAATACCTGTCCAAAAACGGAAAGATGCCCAGACGACGGATTGTTTTGCACGGGCGTCGAGCAGTGCGACGGAACTGCTCAGGAATGCACAACCACCGATCCGTGCCCTAACAACGGTATTTTTTGTGACGGCGACGAGGTGTGCAACGAAGGCGCGGGTTCCTGCGACAGTTCGGGGAGAGATTGCGACAACGGTCTGTTCTGCGACGGGGAGGAAGAATGCGATTGGGAAATTGACGAATGCATATCCACTCCCGACTCGGAACCGTGCGACGCCACCGAAATCTGCAACGAGCAAGATGGCATATGCGAAGAAAACCCCGATAAGCCCGTCATCTCCGGTTTCATATTCAATCCCGCTTACCTGGACTGGACGCCGGACTGCGAATCGACGCCATGCTTGCAGTTGGAATGGTACGTTTGCGACCCTGACGACAACCTGATCGGTGGAGACGTATCTTTTTACGATCCGGGCACGACAACGCCGACGGGCATGCTGGATAAGCCGGTATATACATGGGAGGAATTGATCGGGCCTGATCCCGGACCCGTGAGCGACTGTAACAATCCATATGGTCCGGTCTCTATCGGAATCCTTGCCCCTTACTCTAATTTCCCCGAGCCGGGTCTTTATTCTTTCGGTATTGATATTGTCTCGACTGACGCTCTAGGCTTTGAAAGCGTTAGGCGATCCGCCTTTGGGCAAGTAAATGTCCCACCTACAACGACGACAACAACGACGACCACCACGACAACCACGACAACCACCATTGTCAGCACGGAAGGACCGACTCTGTCCGGCGGTGAATTCAATCCTTCTACAGTAGATTGGGCGCCGAATTGCGCGACGGAAGCCTGCACGCATTTAGAGTGGTACGTCTGCGATCCGGACAACGACCTTAACGGCGGCAATATTACCTTTGAAGACGCCAATTTATTCCTGCTTTCAGAACCGCTCACTATCCTTTGGGCGGATATTATGTCATTTCCCGCCGATGTCTCCGATTGTCAAAATCCATACTTCATCTCGGCACCGATGCCTCTGGAAGAATCGCTTTTCGGTGTTTCCGCAGCCATCTATAACGCCAGCTTGAGTATCGATTCGACGGACGCCTCCGCAACACCCAGCAACAGCCTGACGGGCATCCTACTTCAGGTTAATTATAATCCTAGCTCGACGACGACGACTGGTCAGACCACGACATCGACCACTATCGTGACAACGACGACCTCCACCACAACAACGACCTTGCAATTCAATGAGCCGCCGGTACTCTCCAACGGCGCCTGGAATCCCAATGTTCTGGATTGGAATCCTTCATGCGCATCCAGTTATTGCACCCATCTAGAATTTTATGTCTGCGATCCTCAGAACAACCTTGAAGGCGGTTTTGTGAGTATTCAGGATTATGAAGGTTTTATAACCGGAAGCCTCATCGAAGTGCCATGGACCGACCTCATCAGTTTTCCCGAGGACGTCACTGATTGCATCACACCCTTCGGGCCCGTGACCTGGGGCTTGGAAATGCCCGAATCGATGTTCACCATGGGCACCGGCGCCTACATCGCGGATGTAGACATTTCATCCGTCGACTCCGAAGGCATGTGGTCAAATAATCTCACCGGCTTCGAACTCATTATCAATTACGTGTCAACAACGACGACAACAACAACATCCACGACAACAACCACGACGCAGCCATCAACAACCACCGTCCCGTCAACCACATCGACCACGACAACGACTATCGTCAGCACCGAAGGACCGACCTTGTCAGGCGGCGAATTCAATCCTTCCACTCTGGATTGGGCACCGATTTGCGCCACGGAAGCCTGCACACAATTAGAATGGTACGTATGCGATC
>Ga0307990_1004005_pt1 | contig 10967 bp, 21 predicted proteins | sample EllFjometagen129_FD_203168 | JGI IMG/M metagenome (GOLD analysis project Ga0307990, IMG submission 203168) | Marine microbial communities from Ellis Fjord, Antarctic Ocean - #129 | ecosystem: Environmental > Aquatic > Marine > Unclassified | place: Southern Ocean | collected 2014-10-08
AAAGGGAGGATTGAGTTATGAAATTTGGAGAATATATTATAGATGCACAAGGCCAAGGAACAGGCAGAGAAGGTACAGGTGGCACAGATGTATGTGTTTGTCCTGAATGTGGTAAAGAATTTGAGCATGGCAGAGGAACACCATGTAATAAAATGAAGTGTCCTGATTGTGATGTTGCATTGACCGGTAAAGACACGGTTGGCTCTAAGGTATAATGAGACCACAAATAACAAACTATTATACATTAAACAGATATTTATTCTACAAGGAAAGGAAAAATACTAATGGAGTAAAATCAGACAATTATGACAAAACTAAGCAAGTACTTAAAAGAAAGCTCATTAAGTAGAATATGGAAGCATGTGGAGGATGATAGTCATTCTTTTGGTGTTATTTCTGCTTATAGAGCTAATGAACCAGATAATGATAGTAATCATAAGCAATTAAAAGGGACCATTCGTGATTATGGATATGGTTTTATTGAAATGCGTGGAGGTTATAAAGAGGAAGAAGGCGGATTTGTTAAAGAAAAATCACTATTTATACCAAATATAACCAAGAAAGAGTTGATTAAATTAGGGCAAAAATATGAACAAGACAGTGTACTGTATAAAGATTCTAATGCATTTGTGTCATTAGGTACCAATAAATCGACTGGTGTTGGTAAAATAATAGTTAACTTCAAAAAAGGTAAAGATAATATAGCATTGACACAAGATGCAATAAAAGAATTTTTCTCACAATTGCTTAAAGGATCACACAAGGGTAAGAAATTTGTATTTAAATTGGAAGAGCGAAAGGAATACAATCATATAGAACGAATGGGAGGACTTGAGCCATTTTGGTTTGATATATAATGAATTGGATAAAAAATCATAAATATACTAAAGATATCAACAGCATACAAAATGAATATAATTGCACGATTACCATTGTTGATGATTTGGTCCATAAAGGCAGAGGTAGTTATGATTATATACCGGTCTTGGTGATAAAGACTTATGGATAAACGTTAGCAAAGTTTATTATTCATTACAGGAAGACCAGAAATAAGGTTGATTCATTTAAATATATTTTAAGGCAGCAAGACAAATAGACAGAAAAGGAGATAGATATTATGTTCGTAAAAATTAGACATTCAAATGTTAAAAAAGATGAGAATAGGGTTGTTATAAAAAATAAAATGGTAGCATCGCACTTTTATGAGTGCAATCATTACTCACTGTTTTCAACTCCTGTAAGGGAAAATGAAAATGTAGTTGAAATGAATATAACAATAGAATTTAATGAAAGTGGTCCTCAAGGATTTGATAGGACAATCTCGTTCCCGTGTGAAAGTGACACCCAGGTTACGGAGATTTATGTCATGAATGAGCATGGCAAAACAATAGATAGAATTTATTATTAACCATTAAATGTCTTGTTGTCTTAAAATATATTTAAATAAAAAGTGAAATAATTATGACTAAATTAGCAAAATATTTAGAAGAAAGCTCCTTATCAAAAATATTTAGACATAATGAACAGCATGATTGTGGCGCTCTTACTGCCTTTAGAAAAGGATCCAACTGTGGTATCGGAACACCATATACATTAAAAGAAAAGAAACAGCGAAACAAATCACTTGAAATTAAATTGCTATCAATGGATTATAGTATAACATCAGTCAAAGGAATATATCCAGAAGGCGGTAAAACACAAAAAGAGAATGGTTTTTTTGTTGTTGACCTTTATGATAATGGTAAACTTGAAAAAAATATTAGAGACTTAGGTGAATATTTTGAACAGGATTCTATATTGTTTATACCAAAAGGATCTGTAGTACAAAAAGAGAAAGCATATCTAATAGGCACAAATCATTGCACAAACAATAAGTTAGGATATGGAAAAATAGAGCTGTTTAATAAAGGTCGGTTCGGTTATACAAGTAAAATATACACAACATATGTAAATGGTAGGCCTTTTATATTTGAGGATAGTGGTATTATATGTCCTTGTCCTGGTAGTGGATTCGGTATGTGGGCAATGCGAAGTATATCCAAGCATGAATGGTTTGAAATGGATGTAGATTAATAATGAAATTCAATACTTATATAAAAGAAACAAGTTTAAGTCGCATTAGAAAGCATACAATTGACCATGATTGTGGTATAATAACATCTTGTAGAAACACTATAATGATAGATGGTTATAAAACAAAAATAACCAAAGCACAGAATATTAAAAGGAACAAAAGACTTCTACCTGAATTACTGAGAAAGTATAATGTAACATCACTTAGAGGCGTGTATATTGAGAACTATGGTACAAAGGATGCTGTTGAGGTAGGCGAAAATGTGTTTTTTGTTGTTGATATTCATGATAAAGGTCAATTAGAAAGTGATTTATTTAGACTTGGTAAGAAATGGAACCAAGATAGTGTGTTATTTATACAAAAGAACTATGAAGGTATATTAATAAGCACAACAAAAAATCTCGAATCAATGCCATATAAATCAAGGAGATTATTAAAGAATCCGGTATTTGGTAAAAGCGGTGAAATAATGACAAAGGTACTTGGCAAACCATTCATTTTAAATGGTATACTATCAGAACATATTGCGGCTGATAGATGTATGTTTAGCCAATGGCCATTAGCTTTAGCATCAAATATGGATTGGAAGTAATTGTATTTTTATGTTGACATGCGGTAATCAATAGAGTATAGTGTCTTTAGTAATAAAAATTGTTAAGGAAAGGATAAAAAATTATGAAAACTACTGATTTATTGAACGCCAGATTTGTTACCAAGCAATATGAGATTGAACTAGAGGCGGAACTTACAAAGAAGATTAATTATATTGAGGAAAATACTGAAGACAATCTATATACATATCTTGGTGACCTTGCTGATGTGGATAGTTTTGAGATTGATGGCATGAATGATGCAACTGTTATATATATTGATTTTAATGTTGACCTTCCATATGAAATCGTAATGGATAGAGTGGCTAAATGTATTGACATGTTTATTAAGGAAAATGAATAAATAATGTGATTAGGGGGAATTATGGTGGATAGAGCTGAATTAATAAATGTTGAGTTTATGAACAAGCAGTATAAAATTATATTGAATGAAGTACTTACAAGAAAGATTATTGATATCGAGGAAAATACGGATGAATATTTGGAAGAATATCTCAATATAATGGGTGTTGAGGAAATTGATGTTAAGAATCCAAGTAGTTCCATTTATATTGTAGATATTTGGCTCTATGACGACCTTCCATATAATGTTGTAGTTGATAGAGTGGCTAAATGTATTAATTCCTTTATTAGAGACAATGATTATAAGTAATGTGATTAAAAAGATAACAGGTCACATAAAATATAATAAGTCAATCAAGGTTATGCAATACAAATATCAGTGTAATATCAATAATATTAAGAAGTTACCTACTGATAATGTTTTATGGGATAAAAAGAGCGGACATGTTGATTGCTGTTGTATAGTATTTTCAGCAAGGATAAGCACTGTTGATTTGGTTAGGTGGGTCAAAAACAGCAGATTCAATGGCAAGGTTCATTTTTTTGTGGGTAAGTTCTTTAAAGGTAGGTATATAGGTAATGGTAAATTATATGATAACAAATCAGTGTGTATCGAGGTATCGGGTATACCATCAGAAATTTTAATTAGATTTGCTATAGAAATAGCTAAATCATGTCAGCAAGAAACAATACTGGTTAAAGATTATAATAATGGTAGAAATTTGTTGATAGATGTGGTATAAATAAGAACAAAAGAAAGAGAGTGATTGACATGAGAAAAATAAAAAGAGTGATAGAGCGGGAATTTGTGGCAAAAAAGAAAAATCTTGAAAATGATGTAAATATTAATGTGGATAAACCATTCTGTGAATTATGTAACCGATTAGGGTTTAAGAGTACTGCTTCATATGAAATGGTCGAAAAATGGCTTGCCTAATCATTTAAGGAGGATGCAATGAAAAAAATATTTATAGCAATGGTAGTAATAATGCTTTTACTGTTCACTACATCCACCGCACATGCAGATAGGGCAGTTAATACGCTTGTTGGCATAGGTGCCATGGCTATCGGCTCAGTTATCTTACATGATATACAGCCATATAATCATAGGCATGATAATTATCGTCCTTATATTGCACCACAACGAGTATGGATGCCGCCTGTACGAATAAAGGTTTGGACACCAGGTTATTATTCACAGTATGGTATATTTGTACGTGGTGGATGGAGAACAGTAACAGATAGACCGGGTCATTATGTATATGGTATGCCTGATGATTATGGGTTGCAATTTAGGTATTATAGATAAAAATTAGGGGGTGGCATTGGTTTCGACATGGGTAGTTAGAGGTATGATTGCATGCCGAGGATTCTACTTGGCCTCGTTAAAAAAGTGGAAAAATATAATCGCAGATACATTCGATTACGCCTTAGCGGCTTAGGCCGTTAACGTCCTATATTTACTATCTTATCAGTAGGTAATAGGACGACATTGAGATAAGATAGATTGACATAAATTCCTGTGAACTGTCAATCGAGATTAAACAGGAAAACAGTTTGAGAGATTTGTCCTTGGATTGACCTTACTGTATATTAATCAAGGAATATGCATGTAGACGTTGTATTGAAATACTTGTGGACGCGGGTTCAACTCCCGCTCACTCCAAATGCACAATAATTACAATAGGATAGGTGATATATGGATAAAATAAAGTATAAAATATTAATTGTTTTATTATCTATTAAATGGATGTTACGTGTTAATTTAGGTGATTATGTATGGTATAATGGTGAAAAACATATGGTCTTGAATGGTGTAAGATCGGATTCATGGAGATTGAATGACATTGATTATGACAGTGGATGGGTGCGTAGAAGTAAATGTAAAAAGGTCATATCACTTAATAACATATGTCAATCCTTTTCAAGTGGATATAATTTTTATATGACAAATTGGTATCAATTATGGATAAGTAATGGCATTAAACCTTGGATGAAACAATGCGATATTTGGTAATGAATATAAGATAACCGGAGTATGAATGAAGATTAAACAATTTATGGACCAATATGCTTTGAGTGATAGTAAAGCGTTTTTTATTTCACCTAAAGGCGAATTTATATCAAGTGGTGGTGGTAGTCATATTGACATGGTTACAGATAATCCAAAAAAGTTCGGATTAACACCTGAATACATACGAAAGACATATGAAAAGCATAATGAAATGATGGGTATAGAAGGTAATGCAAGAGACGAAATACTCATAAAAATTATCAACAGTGGATGGATACATATACGCAGAAGGCCTAATAAATATTGGGCAGTTATGATAGGTAGAATGTCAAAGAAGACACAGGGATTCCTATATGATTGGGCGATTAAAATACTCAAAGGTGTTCATGGTATAAAAGAATTAAATAAGGATGCCAAGGTAAAGATTAACTCAGTAACAAGTAATTATTCCAAGGATATAACAGTTAAAGAAATAACACAGTACAGGCTCCAAGAAGCAATAGAAGACTTGGAATATAGATTAGCAATATGTACCATTGATGAAATGGAGGAATATTAAATGGCAATGGCGAATGATGATTTACAAGCATTAAGAAAAAAACGGAATTGGATGGAATTAACAGTTGATGAGTTTATAAACCTTACAAAAATGGTAGATAGAAGTAGGATTGTTAGTGTAGGTGATGTGTTTAAAATTAATGATGACATTCCTATTACAGGAACTATAGAACTTATTATGAAGGTTAGTTTTGTGTCTGATACAGGAAAAGATGAACAACATTATTCATTTGAAATGTGTTATATTAAGTAATGGAGGAATATTAAATGGATGAAATAACATACGAGGAAAGCATTATAAATGATATTGATGCCTTATCTCAAATAGAAATGGCAAGATTGGTACGATTTGCACCTGTTGGTCACATATATTTTGATACAACAAAGCCTTATTCCAAGATATTCAATAAACGATTTAAAGAGTTGGGTGGTATGACACCTGCGATTTCTAAGCATATAGAGTGGTAAAATAGTGTACAATGCAAGTGATTTAGTGTATGATGTATGGTGATTGGTGTAATTGGAAACACGACTGGCTCCAACCCAGTTATTGAGGGTTCAAGTCCTTCATCTCCCGCCACGCAGAATTCGTATAATGGTAATATATCTGGTTTCCAACCAGAGGACATGAGTCCGATTCTCATATTCTGCTCCAAATTATACACAAGGAGATAAATAATATGCTGCAAATGGTTAACCTGAAAAGACAATACAGATACTTGGAAGATGAAATTGATTCAGCTGTTTTTAAAGTTCTTGCCAAGGGGCAATTTATAAATGGTCCAAATGTACATGAATTTGAACAGAGTATAGCAGATTATTTTAATGTAGGTCATGCAATTGGCGTGGGTAATGGAACAGACGCTCTTGTATTAGCATTAGAATCATGTGGTATTGGACCTGGTGATGAAGTAATTACACCTGCATTTACATTTTTTGCCACATCGGAAGCAATTGTTAGAGTTGATGCTATTCCTGTCCTTGTTGATATTGAACCTTATTCATATTGTATTGATGTAACAAAAATTGAAAGCAAAATAACAACCAAAACAAAGGCAATTTTACCTGTTCATTTATTTGGCCATCCTGCTGATATGGATTACATTATGGATATAGCCAAAAGATACAAGTTAAAAGTTATTGAAGATGCTGCTCAATCATTTGGTGCCATATGTAACGGTAAGCAATGTGGAACAATAGGTGACGTTGGATGCCTTAGTTTCTTCCCTAGTAAGAACCTTGGTTGTTATGGTGATGGTGGAATGGTGATTACTAATGATGATGTGATAGCCAAGAATGTATCAACGTCACGTAACCATGGAAGTAGTGAGAAATATCATCATCGATTTATTGGTCATAACAGTAGATTAGATGAAATACAGGCAGCAATATTAAATGTTAAACTGAAATATATTGATTATATGAATGACCTGAGGCGTGAAAATGCAAATATATATAAAAATAACCTTAACCCTTATAAGGCAATAATACCAATAGAACGTAGAGGTATGAAACATGTATACCACCAGTTTACAATACGCTCAGATAAGCGTGATGAAATAGCCGAGGAACTTCGTAAGAATGATATAGCATCAGCAATACATTATCCTATACCAATACACAAACAGGAAGCGTTCTTTTTGTCAGGTGAACGTTATAATTTAGATTTATTGGTCAGTGAAGATGTTGCAAATAAAGTATTATCATTACCAATGTTTCCTGAAATGAAAGAGGAAGAAATAATTAAAGTATGTAGAGTTGTCAATGGTGTGTAAGTAATGAAATTCAATACTTATATAAAAGAAAGTTCATTATCGAGAATATGGCAGCACATAGAGGATGATAAATATTCTTTTAGCGTTATATCAGCATACCGTAAATCATTACCTAAAAAGGTTAATGGTTTGAATCATATAGAGTTAAAGAAGATATGCTTGGAACAAGGTGTAGGATATATTGAAATGCGTGGAGGATATAAAGAGGAAGAAGGATTTACATCAGAAAAGTCTTTATTTATCACAGGTATATCAAAGAAAAAAGCCGTAGATATTGGTATGAAATTTGAGCAATACAGTGTCATATACAAAGATAACAGAGAGTTTATTGAAATTGGTACCAATAAAAACAGTGGTATAGGTAAAACAATCAATACATTTAGGTTCAAGTCTGGTAAAGATAACTTATTATTAGCAAAGAAAGTAATAAAGGATTTCTTCTCACAATTACACAAAGGATCACATAGAGGAAAGAAATTTGCTTTTATATTACAAGAACTTGAAGAAAATAGTTTCAATAGGTCAGCATATGGTAAAAATATACCATTGAAATGGATAAATACATTGTAATCATGGAGGTATAAATATGAAAATAAATATTGACAAATCTAACCTGGTACGATATATTAGCTACCATGATGACAACAGATAATTACATAACATCGGTCACAGAATATACCAAAGTTCTTGAAATGGTTAAGGTGTATAACAGAACCAACTGTAAATATGGCCTTTTTTATAAACTTGGTATACTGAAAAATCGTCAACAACTGCACGTTAAAACTGCACGTGTTGATGTTGAACGGAATAGGGTTATTTTTAGAATTGATAGGTTGCACAAAGAAAAATTAGCGGGATTAGCATAATGGTAATGCGTCTGGTTTATTAGCGGTAGTCGCCTAATGGTATGGCATCAGTTTACCAAACTGAAATAACGATGGTTCAATTCCATCCTACCGCTTATTTTTATAAATACATAGGTGATGCTGCTCATAATAGGATATAAACGTAATAGCTAGCAGACCCCGTTGGGTGCGTCCTATTCCTATGTAACTGTTTGGTGAGGTGTCAGAGCCAGGTTTATTGAGACGGTTTGCTAAATCGTTGTGTGTAACAGCACCGCAGGTTCAAATCCTGTCCTCACCGCCAGAATGCGCTCTTATAGTTTAACCGGTAAAACTCATGTTTTGTAATCATGTATTGGGGGTTCAAGTCCTCCTAGGAGCTCAAAATTTCACGCCGGTATAGTTTAACTGGTAAAACATATGTTTCGTAATCATACATCGGGGGTTCAAGTCCTCTTACCGGCCCATTTTATCAACAAAAACAATCACTTAACAATTAAATAATATTTCTTGACATGTGACCTATTTTGATGTATTATTACCTTGAAATTGAGACAACAGAAAGGAGAACGTAATGAAAGAATTTGATGACAAAGGAAATATGATAAAAGAGATACTTACTGATGGTACTGTTTACGAATATGACGCCAATGGTAATATGACCAAGGAAATAGATTGTGGTGAAGTTCGTGAATGGATGTTTGATATCAATGACGATCTGGTTAAGGAAACATATGATGGTAAGGTTTATGAATACGAATATAATGTTAAAGGAAATATGATAAAAGAGATACGTCCTGATGGTGTATATGAATATGAGTATGATGACAAAGGAAACATGACCAAGGAAACTCTTCCTGATGGCACCATTTATATAGTAGATGATATCGATGAAACATATACTGGAAAATCCCTTAAAGAACAGGGATATAAATGGTTATATGGGATGCGATGGAAATTTAATTAATGAAAGGAAAACGTGATGATACTCTTAACAAAAGCAATAAGAAAAACAATGCCTAAACTTTATGCCACAGAAAAGCTTGAAAATAGTAAGAAGAAAATTCGGGTAAAGTTTTTTGACCCCAGTTCACAGTGGACATGGTATGCATACGAAGGAGAGCCTGTTATTGATGAAGGTATTGAGGTAGATTACAGATTTTTCGGTTATGTTGTTGGTCACGAAAAGGAATATGGATATTTTTCACTGAATGAATTAAAAAGTGTTAAAAATAGATTTGGACTTGGTATTGAGCGTGATAAACATTTTGATAAGTGTACACTTGATGATATATTAAGTGGTAAAGTAAGTTAATATGGTGGGAGTGGCGGAATGGTTATACGTGCCTACGATAATTGTAGGTGGTAATGGACATAACACAGAGCTAATGAATGCCAGACTTAATTACCCTGGCAATACCTTACGAGGCTAGATTTAGCAAAGTGGAAAGTACCATAAAGTGGAAGCGGTAAGTGTACATTAGTCGTGAAAGCTCCTCGCAGGTTCAAATCCTGTCTCCCACCACACAAATTAAAAGGAGTAAGTATGATTCAAATAATAATAGCAGGTTTATTGTATATTATAGCATCAGCATCATTGATATTTTTCACTGATATTAATGTTATATTAAAGGTTACCATACCCATCATATATATAAGTGTGGTCTTATTGGCATACGTTACAGGATACACAAGAGGTATAATTGATATACGTACCGGATTGAAGGGTATGGTAGACGATGATGTTGCCTCATTAAAGGCTGAATTAGAAAGATTATCACAAGGTGTGGACAGTGAATTACTATAAAACAATAGCAGTTGGTGATATACACGGTGAATTTACACCACTTATATCAATAATTAAAGAGAACAGAAACACCATATTGTTGCAATGTGGTGATTTTGGTTGGTGGAAATTTTTAAGTAAACGAATAATGGATTTAGATAGAACATGTAATGAAAATAATGTTATAATACATTGGTGTGAAGGTAACCATGAAGACCACCTATTTATCAAACAAAATGATATGGTTACACCTAATATAATATACCAGCCACGTGGCTCTACCGTTAAATTACCTGATGGACGTGTTGTGTTATTCATAGGTGGAGCAGATAGCATTGATAAAAAATATAGGACAGCGGGATATGACTGGTTTCCGGATGAAAATATAACCATGGATGATATTGATAATTTACCTGATATAGATGTTGATGTTATAATAAGTCATACTGCACCTGATTATTTTGACTTAGGTTTACCCACAACAGGTAGCTTTATTGGTGTTGACCTTAGTACATATAAAGATAATAATCGTGTATTGTTAAACATGGCATATGATAAATACAAACCAAAGGAATGGTATTTTGGTCATTTTCATAAATATCGTAAAGGTAGATTTGAGAATTGTATATGGACGTTGATGGATGTTATGCAATATGTTGATTTAGGGTAAAATTATGATATATAATAGCAGGTTCAGTATTGGTGATAATGTACAGCATGATATTGTACCAAAGGAAATGTTTATAGTGGATTAAGCCCTTTATTCCCGCAAGAGCCTTCTAAGCTCTTGACATAAAACGGCGGGGTGGATGTCAGGAGGTTCGACTCCTCTAAAGGGTTCCAAAAATAATGGCGTTATCTTCTAATGGTAGGAAAACCGGCTTTCAATCGGTCAATGGAGGGTTCAATTCCCCCTAACGCTACCAAAGTATGCCCCTGTAGTCTAATTGGATAGGCGTCTG
>Ga0307990_1004006_pt1 | contig 10967 bp, 5 predicted proteins | sample EllFjometagen129_FD_203168 | JGI IMG/M metagenome (GOLD analysis project Ga0307990, IMG submission 203168) | Marine microbial communities from Ellis Fjord, Antarctic Ocean - #129 | ecosystem: Environmental > Aquatic > Marine > Unclassified | place: Southern Ocean | collected 2014-10-08
TGGGTTTGGCAAAACGGCTACACCACATTCAACGTAGCAACGCTCCTTCCTGCAATCTCGAAAAAGAAGTACACGGAGCCAGACTTCAAAAACTTCTACAAACCAGAAGAAATGGTAATCGCGCTTGACACCTTGGCGGAGCATGAGGCTCGTGTCGAAGCCGGTCATGAGTTTAGGCGTTTCCAACTTCCTTGGCACTTGATCCTCTCCTTCTTGTTCGAGACCGGAGTTCGCGTCGGAGAGTTGGCGGCTTTGTCGCGGTTTGACGTGAACTTGAAGGATATGACGGTCAGAGTTTGCAAGGCGATCTTTAATAAAAAAATCCAGACCACCAAGGGCGACGATAGCCGTCTTCTGGCCCTTAGCCCTGAGCTATGCGAACGTCTGCGTGAGCATATTCAGAGTCTCGATTCCGAAAACCATCTTTTGTTCCCAAACAGTCAGGGCGGGTATTTGACATCGAACAGTTTCGATTCAGTGATGGACTGGATCGCGGGAAATGTTGTCATCGATGAAGACTCCCAAAAGAGGAATCTGCGTCGGATTACGCCTCATGGATTTCGCCACTCATGCGGTACGGCACTTGCCTATGCCGACGTCAATGCCGAGAAAATCCGGCTCCATCTTGGTCACGCGGACTTGCAAATGGTGCAACGGTACATCCATCTTGCTAAGAAGCCGGATCACGAACTCAACCGGAAGCTAATGAATGAGCTAAAAAAGGCGAGAAAGCGACTCGATGAGCATTTCGACAAGTTATCTAAAATTGGGAAAAATGAGACTTGAAAATTCTACTGTCCCCAAGGTGTCCCCAATCCCCAATGTGTTTTGGGGACATCCTGAAAAATTGGCAAAAGAAAAACCCCCGAAACCTTAGTGGTTCCGGGGGTTTGGAAGTTAGCGGGGGCTGGATTTGAACCAACGACCTTCGGGTTATGAGCCCGACGAGCTACCGAACTGCTCCACCCCGCGATAAGATTGTCAATTGAAAATCGACTACGCCAGCGTTTCATTTTCAAGGCTCACGGCGCGACATTCTCGCGCTCAACAGGATGCGCAAATTAGGGCAGGCATGAGTTTATGTCAAGCCCCAAAATCCGCTATTTCAATAACAAAACGACTTGTTGGATTTTCAAAGCCAATGAAATGTCCGGTTGAACATTTGCACTGTCTCCGTTAGCTTAAAGCTGCTTCACGCGAGATGAAAATTCCGCATGGGAGCGATCCGAGCGCTCGTCAAGTGAGCGGGGAAGTGGTGGAAGCTTTTATTTCCTCCTTCCCATTCAAAGCCCGGCAGGGCTTAGCCACTTGGGGCAATATGCCCCCAAAGAACCCTGCAAGCGAAACCGTAGTCGGCCAACAGGGGAAGGAGTTGCATTTTGAAAGACACGTTGTTTATGAATGTCATTTTGATTTTTGCACTGCTATTTTGTGTCGCGGCATCTTCCTGCGGCGACGACGACTCTTCAACAAGCTCAGGACAGGCTGATGATTCCGACGACGACGATTCCATCGATGACGACGCTGGATCCGATGACGACGATGATGCGGATGATGATGTTGACGATGACGATTCCTATCCTTTTATCGCTTCGGTCGAGCCGCTGAATTGGAAACGATATTCCTGCTCTCCGGAGGCCAAGGCCGGGGTCGTCGTCGTGACGGGCAACTACAATATTCACGGCGGCAATGAAGGCAGTCCGGTTGAGATTGGGCAAGCCCTGGCCGCGTGGGGGCCCTTTGATGTTTTCTCTTTGCAGGAGTGCCCCGAGGAATACGCCGAGCCGATTGCCGACGAACTGGGCATGCACTATTTCTTTTCCGGCGGACAATCTTTAATGACGACGACTGAGCTTATCGATCCGCAATCCATCGCTTATGTCGATGCGGGCAGAGGACATTTTTTGCACGCGCAGGCCGAAATCGACGGCCTTGTCTTTTCTGTGTACGGCGTTCATGTGAGCTGGGATGAGACTGGCGACCTGCAGAACCGGGAGTTGATAGACGATTACATCACTGCTGATTCGGTCGAGCGTATTTTGCTCATGGGAGACTGGAACGAGGAGTTAGGTTCCACGCAGGCCGTGATACTTGATGAGCAGCTTGCAGACGGGTGGGCATCTTTGGGAGTGTGCCCGTCGTGCAGGACCACCTGGCCGGCGATGATGTTCTACGGGGCCGAAGGCCAGCAGTTGATTGACAACACCTACTTTAACAAATCTTCCGGGGGGTGCGCGGTGGATGGGGAGATTCTCCATCTGTCTCCGAACCGGTCCGATCACAAACCTCAAATCGCAGAAATATTTTTTCCTGAAACCATCGAGTATACTCCACCAATTTTTCTTGATGTGGTTTACGGGTTTGGCCCGGACTCCATCGGTTTGCTATTTGACAAGCCACTCGCCGACGTGGTTGTGGAGCTTTATATTGATGATATTGAGGTTAACCTGGCCTCGCAACAAACGATAGGCGACGGAACCCTGCACTTGGTCACAGCCGCAAACGCCTTGCCGACGGAAACCGAAATATTGGCCCATGTTGTTTCCGCGGTCGATGTTGACGGAGCGCAAACGACGCAGGCCGTGGACATTAACTTCCCGTTGTATGCGAACCTGCTGGAAAATCCGGGCGGGGAAGATGGACAGAGTGGATGGGATTTTTCAGGGATGGAGCAAAGCGCCGAAATCAACAACGTGTTTCCCCTTGCCGACAATGGCTTTTTTTCCGGTTCAAGAAGCAGGCCCAGGGCTCATGCCGTGCAAAATGTTCCTTTGGAAGACTACGCTGAATTGATCGACGCCGGCCATGGACTGCTCTCCTTTGGCGGGGCCTGCGCTACCGGCTACCGGGTCGAAGAAGGCGGTTCGTCCAACATTCTGCTCCCGCACGACGAGTGTGAAGGCGTTGTGGAAATACTGGACGGGCAGGGCAATCTTCTCAAACACGTCAGCGGGGGGCGCTTCGACACCATGTACTGGCAGCCCTGGCGTGTGGTGGAGACCATTCCGCCGGGAGCCCGCGTTGCGCGAGTCATTTTGCGGGCGTACGCCGCGGAGATGCCTCTCACATTTAACTCCGCCTCCTTTGACGCACTTCATGTTTTTGTGATGACATCGGAAAATTCCCACGCTTTGGTCGGCGGAAATCTCGTGGCTAATTCGCTTTTTGAACAGGGAGAACAAGGCTGGAACATGCCAAGGGGGATGCTTCTGGCCAGCGATCATTGGATTCCGATCCGTTCCAATATCGACGTCAACTCGGCCACGGGGGACTACTGGTTGGCGACTCTGTTGCTTGCGCCCGGCTCCAAAACCGTTTCGCAGGAAATCCCGCTAAACGATTACGGAAACCTGATTGCGTCAAACAACCTTTCGCTGGAATGGGGAGCCTGGCTTCGAACCTGGAACCCCCGTTCCGACGTCGTTATGACCATCACCTTTTTCGGAGCTTCCGGTGAAGTTCTGGGAAGTGACCACCTTGGCCCGATCAACATCCCCGAGTGGTTCCGTTACAGCAACGTCACGTCTGTGCCTGTCGGATCGACTGCGGCGAAACTGGAGTGGACAGCCTCGACAACCGAGATTCTGATTGCTGTCGCCTCGTTTTTCGATGCTCCCTTCGTTTTTCCGCTCGAAGTAGAATAGGGCAATGCCGCCGTGCGCGATCAACTCGTCGTGGCTTCCCTTTTCCACGACGCGGCCTTGGTGCAAAACGTATATTTGGTCCGCTTGGCGAACGGTGGAAATACGGTGCACGATCAAAATCGCCGACCGGCCTTTGATCGACGAGCGGAATCCATCCATCCTTTAGGCTTCCGCCTTTTTTAAACTCCAAATCCATGCCTTCATCCGCCTTGTGCGCCCTTGAAAAATTCTGGGATTTGCTGTAATTCATACGAGGTTTGTTTGGGGATTTTCATGAAAGGAGTCATTGCCATGATTGAGATTCGTTTCCATGGTCGGGGAGGGCAGGGCGCGGTCATCGCCTCTAAAATTCTCGCCTGCGCCTTTTTCATGGAGGATAAATACGTCCAGGCCTTTCCAAAGTTCGGCGTTGAAAGACGCGGAGCGCCCGTCGAGGCTTTTTTGCGCATTGACGACGATAAAATCCTTTTGCGCAACAACATCTATGAGCCGGACCAAATTATCGTTTTGGACTCGACGCTCATCGAAGCCATCGACGTAACCACCGGCCTCAAAAAGGGCGGCTTGGTGCTGATCAACTCCGATAAGGATCCAGCGGAATTTAAAGATGTCCTAGGGGACTATCGCGTGGTGTGCGTGGATGCCAGCGGAATCGCTATCAAGCATCGACTGGGGCCGCGTACCGCGCCCATTGTCAATACGGCCATCGTCGGCGCCTTCGCAAAAGCCACCGAACTCGTGAGTATCGATTCCGTGGCCGCCGCCGTCGAAGACGAAGTACCGATCAAACCCGAAGCCAACGCCGCAGCTGCGCGGGAAGCTTTTGAGTTCACCGTTATGTATGGAGTGTGAATCAATGTCGGATGACAAGCCCATTATTTTCGAAACGATAGCCGATATGCCGGAGATTGTGGTTTCCGAGGCCAGCATGCTTTGGAATCACACAGGTTCCTGGCGCTTCATGAAACCCGCGTACCAGAACAAGGTTCCGCCCTGCAATCAGGGATGCCCGGCGGGCAATGACGTCGAGCAATTCATTAGCCTGATCGGGGAAAAGAAGTACGCCGAGGCCAAAGCGGTTCTCAAGGAAGAAAATCCATTTCCCAGGGTGTGTGGTCGCGTTTGCTATCACCCCTGCGAGACCGCCTGCAATCGTTCAAAGTTTGATAGCCCTACGGCGATCAATGCGCTGGAGCGATTTGTCGGTGACTTCGCCGATGGCGCGTCGCCAAAACCTGTGCGTCCTCCCACGCAAAAGACCGTCGCTGTCGTCGGCTCAGGCCCCGCCGGTTTGACGGCTGCCTATCATCTGGCGCGCATGGGACACACGGTGACCGTTTTTGAAGGCAAAGAAAAAGCCGGAGGCCTGCTGCGTTATGGAATCCCGGCCTACAGGCTCGGCGATGATGTTCTGGATTCGGAGATTGCGGACATTGAAGCCCTCGGCGTGAAAATTCAGTGCGGCCGACAGGTGGGAAAAGACCTGCCTTTCGAGGAATTGAAAAAACACGATGCGGTGTTCATCGGCGCGGGCGTCCATCAGAGCCAAAAGCTCGGCGCGCCAGGCGAAGACGCTAAAGGCGTCATGTCGGGATTGGAATTTTTGGCCCGCGTCAACGGCGGCGAAAGACCCGCGCTCGGCAAAAAGGTTATCGTCATCGGCGGCGGCAACTCGGCTGTTGATGCCGCACGTTGCGCGCTGCGGCTCGGCGCTGATGTGGCTTTGTATTACCGCCGGTCAAGGGTCGAGATGCCCGCCTTTGAGGCCGAAGTGGACGAAGCGGAAGCGGAGGGCGTTGCGATAAACATCCTGGGCGCGCCGGTGAAAATCAAGGTTGATGTCGGTAAGGTCGTCGGCTTGACTTTGAACAAGATGATCCTTGGCGAGCCGGATGAATCCGGTCGTCGTCGCCCCGAACCCATTCCCGGCAGCGAATTTGACGTGGAGGCGGATACGGTCATTACCGCTATCGGCGAAAAGAGCGATTTCGATTTTCTGCCTGACGGCATCAAGCTTGAGTGGGGCAAAATAGCTATCGATGAGTTCGGACTGACATCACATCCCGGTGTTTTTGCCGGAGGGGATATCGCCCTGTCCACGCAGAACGTGGCTTACGCCATCGGCAGCGGGAAAAAAGCTGCGGTCGCCATCGACCGTTTTTTGGCCGGTGAAAAGATGGATGAAATCGGCGATCGAATCCTGATCGGAGGCGAAGGCCCGGTTTCCATTTCCCGATACCTCGCCACCGGCGACGCGCACGCAAAAAATGATGCATTTCAGACCGTGGTTTCGTATGAGGAACTGAACCTGAACTACTTTGATGAAAGCGAAAGGTCCAAAAGAATTCATCTCGATAAGGCCGCGCGCCTGGCGGGTTTCGATGAGGTGAACGCGGGATTGACGGAGGCCGAGGCGATGCATGAAGCCGAGAGGTGTTTTCACTGCGGCGTCTGCACCATGTGCGACAATTGCTATGTTTATTGCCCGGACGTTGCCATTCGCCAAAAAGACGACGGCATGGGGTACGACATCGACTTTGATTACTGCAAGGGTTGTGGGATTTGCTTCAAGGAATGTCCGCGCTCCGCGATGATCCTGGAGGATGAGTAGATGAAAAAAGTATTGATGGGCAACCATGCGGCGAGCTGGGCGGCAAAATTGAGTCGCGTGCAGTTTATCGCCGCCTATCCGATTACGCCGCAGACGCAAATCGTTGAGGAACTCTCCGAGATGTGCGGCTCCGGGGAATTGAAGGCGAAGTTTATGAAGGTGGAGTCGGAGCATTCGGCCATGGCGGCGTGCGTCGCGGCTGCTTCCGTCGGAGTCAGAACATTTACCGCGACTTCGGCCAACGGGCTTGCTCTGATGCACGAGGTCTTGCACTGGGCCGCCGGCGCCAGGCTTCCCATCGTCATGGTCAACGTGAACCGCGCCATGGCGCCGGGTTGGTCGATCTGGTCCGACCAGTGCGACTCGCTGTCTCAGCGCGATACGGGTTGGATGCAGCTATACGCGGAGAACAATCAGGAAGTTCTCGATACCGTCATTCAGGCTTACAAAATTTCTGAAAAAGTTCTTTTGCCGGTGATGGTGTGTTACGACGCATTCTTTTTAAGCCACACCTACGAGCCGGTGGACATTCCCGATATAAAACTCGTGGACGACTTTATTCCTCACGAGATGCGCGAAAATATACTCGACACAAAAAACCCAAAATCTTTTAACTCGCTGACCATGCCCGATGTATATATGGAAATGCGTTACAAGATTCAACGCGCCCACGACCGCGCCCTGGACGTGACCGAGGAAGTCGACGCCGAGTTTCAAAAGGTCTTTGGGCGTTCATACGGCGTTGTTGAAGCTGTTCAATGCGACGACGCCGAGATTATCATGGTTACCTCCAGCACAACATCAAGCCCGGCGCGTCTGGTCATCAAAGAACTGCGCGAACAGGGTGTGAAAATCGGTTTGTTGAAGATGCGTTTGTTCAGGCCATTTCCCGTAAAAAGGGTCAAAGAGGTTTTGCTGGGTGTAAAAAAGGTTGTTGTCATCGACCGCAACATCAGCTTCGGCAAGGGCGGCATTTTTGCTGATGAGATCAAGGGGGCGCTGGCCAACGAAGCGAATCGTCCCAAGGTCTGGGGATATATCACGGGCCTGGGTGGGCGCGACATCGTCCCCGAGGCGCTGCGCGAGATCGCCCTGGAAGTCCAGGACATGGACGAACCGCCCGAGCACTCGATCATCTGGAAAGGATTGAAATCATGATAACAAGTCGTTATCCCGATTATCCAAGCGAAGAACTCATGCACTCCGGCCACCTGGCCTGCCAGGGATGCGGCGGCTCCATGATTATGCGGCACGTCCTCAAGGCGCTGGGGCCTGACACCATAGTCATCATTCCCGCTTGTTGCTGGACGATCATCGCCGGAAACTTTCCTTACAGTTCACTGAAGACGCCGATTTTACACACACTCTTTGAAACCGCCGCCGTGGCGGCCAGCGGCGTGAAAGCGGCTCTTGAGGTACAAGGGAATTTCGACACGAAGGTTCTGGCTTTCGCCGGGGACGGCGGAACATTCGACATCGGTTTGCAGAGCCTTTCCGGCGCTGCGGAGCGCAACGACGACATCATCTACGTGTGCTATGACAACGAAGCCTATATGAATACGGGCATTCAGCGTTCCTCGGCCACGCCGATCAAAGCCTGGACGACGACGACGCCGGTCAACGATGCAAAAGCCGAGAACAAAAAGAATATGGTTGAGATAATGGCCGCGCACAGAATTCCTTACGTCGCCACTGCCAACGCCGCGTACCCGACGGACCTTGTGGAAAAAGTGAAACGAGCGGCTTCTTTCAAAGGAACCAAATTTCTTCACATCATGTCTCCCTGCCCGCCCGGATGGAAAATTTCCTCGGAGATGAGTATCGAGGTGGCGAGGTTGGCTACGGAGACGAATATCTTCCCCTTGTATGAGATTTACAACGGCGAGCGCTATCAGATCACTTTTGAACCAAAGAAAACAAAGCCGGTGATGGACTATCTTGGTGTGCAGGGACGTTTTCGGCATATTACGACCGAAGATGCTGAGCTAATTCAAAAGCGCGCCGATTTTGATTGGAAAATGTTGAATCACAAGTGCACGATGGAGGTCTTCGAAGGCTGAGGAAAAAGCGCGAAATTATTTCCTCCGTCGCCTTGATGAGGCTACAGCCGGTTGGAATCCGCTTTTTGTGAATTTATGCCTTGCGATGAAACGGGAAATTTGTATAATGCGCGCCTTGAAAGCCCCGACTCAGGGGCTTTTGCCACTGTAGCTCAGCTGGTAGAGCAGGCGATTCGTAATCGTCAGGTCGGGGGTTCGAGTCCCTTCAGTGGCTCTTTCAATTATTCCGTGGCCCGTGCGAAAGAGGAGTTTCGCCGACGATGCGTTGATTTTCACCCTCTGCGCATGGTATTGGGTAGAGCCGTGATCTTGAATAGAAACGGTCGCTTTCGTCAGAGCGTTGCCGATCAAAACTGGAAAGCATAACCCATGGCGCAGCGACGCGGTCCAAACAATCCCCGTCAAAAACCGAATGAAGACGAAACGAGGCGCTGGAGTTGGTGGGGCTTGATTCGCGGCTTTCTCTGGTTTTGCTTCAACATTGTATTTATGGTTGTTTGGATTACAGCCATTGCGTGCGCACTGCATGCCTATCAAATTACCGATGATGTGATTGAGCGATTCGAAGGCAAAAGATGGAAAATCCCGAGCCGCGTTTTTTCCGATTCCCTGACGATATTGCCCGGTGATTCCATCGCTCAAGTCGGGCTGGTCTCCCGCCTGCAACGTTTGAAATACCGAAAGATCGAAAACGGCGATCCGACTATGGGTGAATACCGTCAGGGCGAGGACGTGCTCCACGTTTATCTGCGGGATTTCAAATATCCCTGGCAATCGGCCAGGGGATATTGGCTGCGCGTCGAGACATCCAAAGGTGTTGTGAAACGCCTTGTGGATCATGTGCGCGACAAGGAAATCCCCTCGGCGGATATTGAGCCTGAGTTGATCGCGCGCTTTTTCGGCGATCGTCATGAAGATCGTGAAATCATCCGCTACAGCGAAGTCAGCCCCTATTTGAAAATGGCCATTGTTACCGTTGAAGATCGGCGTTTTTTTAAACATTTCGGTTTTGATCCGATCGGATTCACACGGGCGATGTTGACAAATATCATCAGGCTCGAGCTTCGTCAGGGCGGAAGCACAATCACGCAGCAACTGGTGAAAAACTTCTATCTGACATCCGAAAGAACCATGACGCGAAAGGCCAAAGAGGTGGTCATGGCATTCGTCCTGGAGATGATTTACTCCAAGGACGCCATCTTCGAAGCTTATCTCAACGAAGTCTATTTCGCGCAGGAGGGCTCGATCAGCGTCTGCGGCGTTGGGCAGGCCAGTAATTTTTACTTTGGCAAGGACGTCAGAACTTTGGGCTTGGCCGACAGCGCCTTGTTGGCGGCGCTTATTCGCTCCCCGGCCGGGTATGATCCCGTTCGGAAATTGAAGAAAGCCAAAGATCGTCGGGATCACATCCTCAATAGCATGCAGGAGGCCGGCCTCATAACACCGGATCAGGCCGCGCAGGCCGTGGCGGAACAGATCAAGGTTAAGCCGCGAAAGTCCGGCAAAACGATTGCGCCGTATTACATCAGCTTTCTAAAAAAGCAGTTGGAACAACGATACACCCCTGATATTCTCATCAGCGAAGGCTTGTCCATTTTTACTACTTTGGATGTCGGCACGCAGCGTGAGGCTGAAAAGGCGGTTCGTGAAGGCATCGCGGAACTCGAAAAAAAGTATAAGCATTTGACAGAACACGATGGCCATCAGGTCCAGGCGGCGATTGTTGTGATTCAACCTCAGACCGGATTTATCCGGGCTATGGTGGGTGGACGCGAGTTTTATGAAAGCCCGTTTAACAGAGCCGTTCAGGCGAAGCGGCAGGTCGGCTCGGTTTTTAAACCCTTCGTTTATACCACGGGGTTTTTTAAAGCCTATCAGAACAAAGATTTAGATTTCACTCCGGCGCGGCTCGTGTTGGATGAGAAATTGACGGAACCCTTATCGGACACGCGCAATTGGAAACCGCGCAATTATGGCAATAAATATTACGGGATGATTAGCGCCAGGAAGTCTTTGGAAAAATCACTTAATGTGGCGACAGCCAAGCTTGCGCTGGATATCGGCATTGATGACATTGCCGACCTGACTCATAAAATGGGCATCCAAAGCGATCTGCCGAGATATGCCTCGCTTTCGCTCGGAACCGCGGAGTTGTCAGTGCTGGAAGTGGCAGGTGCTTACGGTACGCTGGCCAATCAGGGCACGCACGCCGAGCCTATTGCGGTTCGCGATGTCGTGGATCAAAAAGGCAACGTACTGGAGAAAAAGCCGGTGGAGATACATCGCGTCATCCCGCCCTCGGTGGCCTTTTTAACAACGAATATACTCGAAGGCGTCGTCAACCATGGAACGGGCGTACGCGTTCGCTCAATGGGATTCACTCATCCCTGCGCCGGGAAAACCGGGACGACCAATGACTACAAAGACTCCTGGTTCGTGGGCTATACGCCCAGGATGTTGGCGGCTGTCTGGGTCGGGTTTGACGATCATTCCATTGCGCTCAATCTTCCGGGTTCCAAGGCGGCCTTGCCGATATGGACAAAGTACATGATTAGCCATGCCGGAAAGACGGCCAAAACCGAGTTTTCGGTTCCTGAAGGCATCGTGAGAAAAAAAATTGATCCGACGACGGGAAAACTGGCTGTTTTTGAA